>ENA-OWOE01000191-OWOE01000191.1-gut-metagenome-genome-assembly--contig:-NODE-191-length-61923-cov-29.164570_pt1 | contig 61923 bp, 57 predicted proteins | sample MGYA00248254_ERZ651788 | MGnify/ENA primary metagenome ERZ651788 (study PRJEB26908, sample SAMEA4031709) | gut metagenome | biome: gut; feature: normal infant; material: stool | place: China | collected... | reverse complement strand
GGTGGTCCCACCTGACCCCATGCCGAACTCAGAAGTGAAACGCCGTAGCGCCGATGGTAGTGTGGGGTCTCCCCATGTGAGAGTAGGGAACTGCCAGGCATCAAATTGCAGTAAGCCGGGGTGACAACCGGTGGTCATAAAGCGAAAAAATTCGGTGGAGCGGTAGTTCAGTCGGTTAGAATACCTGCCTGTCACGCAGGGGGTCGCGGGTTCGAGTCCCGTCCGTTCCGCCACTTAATAAGAGCCCTGAGCATTTGCTCAGGGCTTTTTTGTTTCATCTGTTCCCGATTATTGCTAAACCAGCAAAAATCCTCTGCATTAATCGCTCTTTTTCCCCTCCACACCATCCGCCATAATTTCATCCGTTAACCGAAATGAACAAATAACGAGGAAAAACATGGCAATTCCTGCATTTGGTCTTGGCACCTTCCGTCTGAAAGATGATGTTGTTATCGCATCCGTAAAAACCGCGCTGGAGCTGGGCTATCGTACTATCGACACCGCGCAAATCTATGACAACGAAGCCGCGGTGGGTCAGGCTATCGCTGAGAGCGGCGTGCCGCGTGATGAGTTGTTCATCACGACCAAAATCTGGATCGAGAACCTGAGCAAAGACAAACTCATCGCCAGCCTGCAAGAGAGCCTGCAGAAGCTGCGCACTGACTATGTTGATCTGACGCTGATCCACTGGCCGTCACCGAACGATGCGGTGGCTGTTGAAGAGTTTATGGCCGCTCTGATGGAAGCGAAGACGCTCGGCCTGACCCGTCAGATCGGTATCTCCAACTTCACTATTCCACTGATGGAGCGCGCGATTGCCGCCGTTGGCGCTGAAAACATTGCTACCAATCAGATTGAGCTCTCGCCGTATATGCAAAACCGTAAAGTCGTCGATTGGGCGCGTGAGCACGGTATCCATATCACCTCTTATATGACCCTGGCCTACGGTAAGGCGCTGAAAGATGAGGTGATTGCCCGTATCGCGGCGAAACATAATGCGACTCCGGCCCAGGTTATCCTGGCATGGGCGATGGGCGAGGGGTACGCGGTAATCCCGTCCTCGACGAAGCGTGAGAACCTGGCCAGCAACCTGAGGGCGTTGGATCTGCAGCTGGATGATGAAGATCGCCAGGCGATCGCTGCGCTGGATTGCAACGATCGGCTGGTGAGCCCGGAAGGTCTGGCGCCGCAGTGGGATTAATCTCCCGCTTCCGGCATGCCCATCAGAGGGTACTACGACAGCTCCTTCGGGAGCTGTTTTACGTGTTCGCTCAGAAAATCAATAAACGCCCTGATACGTGTACTGACGGCTCTGTCGCTGTAGTACACCGCGCTGAAGGGCATCTCCACCGGCAAGCGTTTGTCGGCCAGTAGTTCAACAAACTCCCCGCTGGCTATCTCTTTATCCACCATATAATCCGACAGACAGGCAATACCGTTGCCGGTCAGACACAGTTGTTTGAGGGTTTCCCCACTGTTTGATGACACCGCCGCCTCAATCTCTAACAACTGACCATCGCAACAGGAGACTGGCCAGGTGTTCAGAGAGACGGGTTCAGTGAAGCCCAGACACTGATGTTGTTTCAGATCTGACGGATGCTGCGGCACACCGTAGCGCGAGACATACGCTGGCGAGGCGACGATCTTACGATAGCTGGTGAACAGCGGTCGGGCGCGCAGGCTGGAATCCGTTAAGGTTCCGGCCCGTATCGCTACATCCACTTTCCGTTCAATCAGGTTAATAAACGTCTCTGAAGAGACGAGCGACAGCGTCATTTCCGGGTAACGCTCGCGAAACGGCTTCACCAGCGGCATGAGAAAATGCAGCATCACCGGCGTCGCGGCATCCACCCGCAGCAAGCCCCGCGGCGTCGTGCGCGTTTCCAGCAGGTCATTTTCTGCCGCCGCCATCTCCTGCAATACCACCTGCATCCGCCGAAAATAGCGCTCGCCTTCCTCTGTCAGACTGAGCTGGCGGGTGGTCCGATTAAGCAGGCTGACACCAAGCTTTGATTCGAGCTTTTTGACTGCCCGGCTGACGGCAGAGTTGGCCTGACCCAGCTGTTCGGCTGCCCGGCTGAAACTCCCGCTTTCCACTACCGCCACAAAGATGGCGATCTCCTCGGATGTGGCTCTCATTATTGCACCTGTAGCAAAATTCTATTGATACTTTGATAGTTTTTGTTATTTATACAACCCTTCATACTACGTGTCATCTTAATCCTGATGCTACGGAGTAAATTATGCCACTGGCGCTATTTGCCTTAACCATCGGTGCCTTTGCAATTGGCACCACTGAATTCGTGATTGTCGGCCTGGTCCCGACGATTGCCCAACAACTCTCTATCTCTCTACCTTCTGCGGGACTGCTGGTCTCTATCTACGCGCTGGGCGTGGCGATCGGCGCCCCGGTGCTGACGGCATTAACCGGGCGTATGCCGCGTAAACAGCTGCTGCTGGCGTTGATGGTCCTGTTTACGGCGGGTAATGTGCTGGCCTGGCAGGCTCCAGGCTATGAAACGCTGATCCTGGCGCGCCTGCTGACCGGCCTGGCGCACGGCGTGTTCTTCTCTATTGGCTCGACAATCGCCACCAGCCTGGTGGCAAAAGAGAAAGCAGCCTCGGCCATCGCCATTATGTTCGGCGGCCTGACGGTCGCGCTGGTGACCGGCGTTCCCTTTGGCACCTTTATTGGCCAGCATTTCGGCTGGCGGGAAACCTTCCTCGCGGTATCGATTCTCGGGGTGATTGCGCTAATCAGCAGTCTGATTCTGGTGCCGAATAATATTCCGGGCCGCGCCAGCGCCAGCCTGCGCGATCAGCTTAAAGTCTTAACCCATCCGCGCCTGCTGATGATCTATGCCATTACCGCGCTGGGCTATGGCGGCGTGTTTACCGCTTTTACCTTCCTTGCGCCGATGATGCAGGAGCTGGCCGGCTTCAGCCCCTCAGCGGTGAGCTGGATCCTGCTGGGCTATGGCGTCTCGGTGGCTATCGGCAACGTATGGGGCGGCAAACTGGCCGATAAGCATGGCGCCGTCTCCGCGCTGAAGTTTATCTTCGCCGCGCTGGTTGTGCTGCTGCTGGTGTTCCAGCTGACCGCCAGCGTTCACTATGCCGCGCTGGCAACGGTGCTGGTGATGGGCGTTTTCGCCTTCGGCAACGTGCCGGGTCTGCAGGTCTATGTGGTGCAAAAAGCAGAGCAGTATACCCCGGGGGCTGTCGACATCGCTTCCGGTCTGAATATCGCCGCCTTCAACGTCGGCATCGCGCTGGGATCGATCGTCGGCGGACAGACGGTCGAGCGGTACGGTCTGGCGCAGACGCCGTGGATTGGCGCGGTGATTGTGCTGGTCGCTTTGCTGTTGGTGGTTCTGAGCGGGCGTTTAGATAAATTGCCGCGCCGTTCGGCAGCGCTTTCTCCCGAAGGCTAAGGGTTTCTCGCAAATTGCATTGAAAGTGTATGGGAAAATCCCTATAACAGAAGAACCAGTCGTCGTCGGGCTGGTTTCTGTTATCGAGGATTAATGCCCAAATTGCGAAAGAACACCTACGCCATGCGCTATGTCGCCGGACAACCTGCGGAGAGAATATTGCCTCCGGGGGCGTTTGCGGGCGTGAGTCCGGTTTATCCCGCCGGCACGCCGTTAAGCAGCGATGAGAAGATCCGCGTGCTGGTGTGGAATATCTTCAAACAACAGCGAGCAGAGTGGCAGTCGGTCCTTAAGAATTTTGGCAAAGACGCGCATTTGGTCCTGTTACAGGAGGCGCAGACGACGCCGGAGCTGGTCAGGTTCGCGACTTCAAACTATCTGGCCGCCGATCAGGTGCCGGCGCTGGTGCTGCCCCAGCATCCTTCCGGCGTGATGACGCTGGCCTCCGCTCACCCCATCTATTGCTGTCCGCTGCGCGAGCGCGAGCCTATTTTGCGATTGCCGAAATCGGCCTTAGTGACCGTTTATCCGCTGCCCGATGCGCGGTTGTTAATGGTGGTCAATATCCATGCCGTCAACTTTAGCCTTGGCGTCGATGTCTACAGCAAGCAGTTGCTGCCGATCGGCGATCAGATTGCCCATCACAGCGGGCCGGTGATTATGGCCGGGGACTTCAATGCCTGGAGCCGGCCGCGAATGAACGCGCTGTACCGCTTTGCACGCGAGATGTCGCTGCGTGAAGTTCGTTTCTCTGACGACCAGCGCCGTCGCGCGTTTGGTCGCCCGCTCGATTTTGTGTTCTACCGTGGGTTAAGCGTGCACGATGCTTCCGTGCTGGTAACCCGCGCCTCCGACCACAACCCGCTACTAGTCGAATTCAGTCCCGGCAAGCCTGATTAATTTAAGGTTGGTCAGGCCTGCCATGGGGCAGGCCTGTGCATGCATAGTGCTGCCTTTTATTACTCAAAAAACCGTAAGGACAAGACAACATGACAACACGCTCTCACCATGACAACGTTGAAAAGCAGTTCGGCTCCCAGGCCAGCGCCTATCTGACCAGCGCCGTACATGCCTCTGGTCGCGATCTGCAGCGGCTGGCGGAACGTCTGGCTGATTTTCCGCAGGCGAAAGTGCTGGATATGGGCTGCGGGGCAGGGCACGCCAGCTTTACCGCGGCGGGACAGGTTGCCGAGGTGACCGCCTATGATTTATCGAGCCAGATGCTGGAGGTCGTTGCCGCCGCAGCAAAGGATAAAGGTTTTAGCAATATCGTGACCCAGCAGGGGTATGCCGAAACGCTGCCGTTCGCTGATGCCAGCTTTGATATCGTTATCAGCCGCTATTCCGCTCATCACTGGCATGACGTTGGCCAGGCGCTGCGCGAGGTGAAGCGTGTTCTCAAGCCGGGTGGGGTGATGATCGTGATGGACGTGATGTCGCCGGGCCATGCGGTGCGTGATGTCTGGCTGCAGACCGTGGAAGCCCTGCGCGATACCTCGCACGTGCGTAATTATTCCAGCGGCGAGTGGCTGACGCTGGCGACGGAGGCGGGGCTGGTGATTAATCGGCTGTTGACCGATCGCCTGCAGCTGGAATTCAGTTCGTGGGTGGCGCGGATGCGTACCCCTGAGCCGCTGGTGGAGGCGATTCGTTTATACCAGCAGAGCGCCTCGGCGGAGGTGAAAGCCTACTTTGAGTTACAGCAGGATGGTTCCTTTACCAGCGACACCATCATGTTTGAAGCGCATAAAGCGGTTTAATACGGACAACAAAAAAGGCACCGGGGGAAGTCGGTGCCTTTTTATCGAACCCTGACGTATCAGGACTCTGGTCGATCGCTGTTTTTCACAAACAGGGTTAGCTGATCGCCAGGCCGCAGATTGTCGGTATCGCTGTTCCAGCGCATGACGTCGCGAATATTAACGCCATGACGTTTGGCGATGCTCGACAGCGAGTCACCTTTGCGAACGCGATAGGTGATGCTATCGCTGTTATTCGCCAGACGCTGCGCGCTGCTGCCGGCGCCGATAACCAGATTTTGTCCAACCTTCAACCCAGAGCCGCGCAGGTTATTCCACTGCTGCAGATCGCGGGTCGTCACACCGAGACGGGAAGCAATCCCGGAAATGGTGTCGCCGGAACGCACCTTATAGCTTCGGCTGGTCAGCGGCGTATTGTCCGCGAGCTGCGTCGGCTGTACGGCGGCAATGTCGCCAGAGGCCAGCGATTCACGCAGTTGGGCTGCGTGCTTCTGCGGCACCATGACATACTTTGGCCCGCTAGCGCCCAGCGTTGACCCCTTTACGCCGGCGTTGAAGGTCTTCAGCTTGCTGACCGGCATACCGGCCATATCCGCGAGCTGAGAAATCTCAACCGGACTGTCGAGGCGAACGCGCGCCAGCGCACGGCTTTCATCAGCCGTAGGCAACTTTACGCCGTAACGTTTGCTATTTTTGAGGATGTCGCTCAATGCCAGCATTTTCGGTACGTAGACTTTCGTTTCATGCGGCAGAGACAGCGACCAGAAATCGGTGGGTTTGCCACGCGAACGGTTCGCTTTCACTGCCTTCATGACCCGACCTTCGCCGCTGTTATATGCCGCGACCGTTAACAACCAGTCGCCGTCGAACATTTTGTTCAGACGTTGCATCATGTCCAGCGCCGCGGTTGTCGATGCGACAACGTCACGACGCGCATCGTAACTGCGGGTCTGTTTTAAACCATAATTGCGCCCTGTGCTCGGAATGATCTGCCAGATGCCTGCGGCATTGGCGCCAGACGTCGCGTGTGGGTCAAAAGCGCTCTCCACTATGGGTAGTAATACCAGTTCCATTGGCATGTTACGTTTCTTAACCTGCCCGGCTATCCAGTACATATACGGCTCTGCCCGTAAAGTTACATCGTGGAGATAGCTCTTATTTCTCAAGTACTTCTGTTTTTGCTCGCGAATCCGGGGGTTATCCGGTATTCCCATCTTTAGCTCGTCGCCTATGGAAGTCCACAGATCCTGGTCTTGCGCGTAGAAGGTTCCATCATCTAACCAGCGCGCTTGACTTGTGAACTTGCCTGCTTCCCCTTGACCAGCCGCAGAAAGGCTCTGTGCTCGCTGTTCGACGGTGCCATCGTGCTTAGACGCCTGGCACCCCACCAGCAGGACAGAGGCGAATAATATCGCTCGTGCCTTCATGTGTGTGTCAATAGTTGCTTAAAAGACGACCAAGGATAACGGCGAAGTTAGCCGATGACAAGAATTAAATGTCAGAATTCGTCTTTCTTTGACCTTAACCACGCAAATCGCGCCACAGAGTGTTGCAATTTTGTTTCTTTGTTAATTTTATCAATTAAATCAACATCATTTACGCGTAAAAATAAATTTATACGCCGCTCGTTTTTCAGAATTACGGGTAGTGTCTTTTGTTTTTTTGCACGTAACTCATTAACTTTATGATAGTAATCGTTTATGTCCCTATCATCAGGCAGGATACTCAACGCAAACTTCATATTCGCTAACGTATATTCATGTGCGCAACATATAATGGTTTCTGCAGGAAGGGCGTTAATTTTCATAAATGATTGATACATTTGCTCTGCGGTGCCTTCGAACAGCCTTCCGCAGCCGCCGGAGAACATTGTGTCGCCGCAAAACAGATAAGGTTCGCTGTAGTAACAGATATGTCCTAATGTGTGACCTGGCGTGGAGAAAATGGAAAAATCGTGACCCAGAATTGACAACCGATCGCCATCGTCTACTACCTGAGTAACCCCCTTATCCTGGGTTTCTGCCGGCCCGTAAACCACCAGAGAGGGGAATTTTTCACGTAATTGTTTTACGCCGCCGACGTGATCCTGATGGTGATGGGTCAGTAAAATGGCCTCGGGCTGCCACTGGTTTTCCTCGATTGCCGCCAGAACCGGCGCGGCCTCGCCCGGGTCAACGATGATGCAGCGGCCGTGATTCTCAATGAGAACCCAGATGTAGTTGTCCTGAAACGCGGGAATACTGATAAGATTCATAAATTACCTCTAAAGCGTAGCGGAAGGTGGCAATGAAGCCGGCAAGGATACCTCATACAGTGACAGCGCCTGAGCATTGGTCCAGTATGCCGTGGGGCGAATACTATCGCGAAACGCTTGAACAGCAGATGAAGCCATGGCTGGCTAAATTATATGGCTTTCATCTGCTTAAGATTGGCAATCTGAGCGCGGAAATCAATACCGAAGCTTGCGCCATCTCGCACCAGGTGAATGTCTCGCTGGCGGGAAACCCAATGCAGGTCCGGGCCGACCCGCTGCATTTGCCCTTTGCCGAAAAGTCCGTCGACGCCTGCCTGCTGGCGCATACCCTGCCGTGGTGCAGCGATCCGCATCGCCTGCTGCGGGAGGCCGATCGCGTCCTGATCGATGATGGCTGGATGATCCTGACCGGGTTTAATCCGGTGAGCCTGATGGGGTTGCGTAAACTGGTGCCGGTCCTGCGCAAAGGCACGCCGTACAACAGCCGTATGTTTACGCTGATGCGCCAGCTGGACTGGCTGTCGCTGCTCAACTTTGAAGTGCTGCATTATGGGCGTTATCAGGTTTTACCCTGGTCGCGGCATGGCGGCAAACTGCTGAGCACCCATCTGCCAGCGCTGGGCTGTTTGCAATTGATTGTCGCTCGCAAACGGACCATTCCGCTCACCCTTAACCCGATGAAGTCAGGGAAAGCGAAAACCCAGTTGCGGCCAGCAGTAGGCGCCACCCGGCAGTGGCGCAAGGGGCAGAATTAGCTCTCCGGCTGGTAGCCGATGTCGTCCTGAGTGGGATGGGAGGCCGCCGCGCGGGCCAGCTCGTCGCAGCGTTCGTTTTCTGGATGGCCGGCGTGGCCCTTCACCCACTCCCATTTGATCTTATGCTGGCCAAGCGCGGCGTCCAGCCGCTGCCAGAGGTCGACATTCTTTACCGGTTTTTTCTCAGCCGTTTTCCAGCCGCGCTTTTTCCAGTTGTGGATCCACTGGGTGATCCCCTGGCGGACATACTGGCTGTCGGTGCTGAGCACCACTTCGCAATGCTCTTTTAACGCTTCGAGAGCGACGATCGCCGCCATCAGTTCCATGCGGTTATTGGTGGTCAGACGGTAGCCGGCGCTGAAGGTCTTTTCGTGCTGGCGGTAGCGCATGATGGCGCCGTAACCGCCGGGTCCTGGATTTCCCAGGCAAGAGCCGTCGGTGAAAATTTCTACCTGTTTGAGCATCTCTGGTAGACTTCCTGTAATTGAAATCGATTTGTAAACGATAAGTCTGACATAAATGACCGCTATGAGCACTGCAATTACGCGCCAGATTGTTCTCGATACCGAAACCACCGGTATGAACCAGATCGGGGCGCACTACGAAGGACACAAGATCATTGAGATCGGCGCCGTGGAGGTGATCAACCGCCGCCTGACCGGTAACAATTTCCACGTCTATCTGAAGCCCGATCGGCTGGTGGATCCGGAGGCGTTCGGCGTGCACGGGATCGCCGATGAATTCCTGCTGGATAAACCCACCTTTGCCGATGTTGCCGATGAATTTATGGATTACATCCGCGGCGCGGAGCTGGTGATCCATAACGCCTCGTTCGATATCGGCTTTATGGATTATGAGTTCGGTAAGCTGAACCGCGGCATTGGAAAAACCGAGACCTTTTGTAAAATCACCGACAGTCTGGCACTGGCGCGGAAAATGTTCCCCGGCAAGCGCAACAGTCTGGATGCGTTATGTTCGCGCTACGAAATAGATAACAGCAAGCGTACGCTGCACGGGGCATTACTCGATGCCCAGATCCTTGCCGATGTCTATTTGATGATGACCGGCGGCCAGACGTCGATGGCGTTCTCTATGGAAGGCGAAAGCCAGCAGCAGGCGGGAGAGATGGGCATTCAGCGCGTCGTCCGCGCCGCCAGCCAGTTACGGGTAGTTTATGCCTCTGATGAAGAACTGGTGAACCATGAATCCCGCCTCGATCTGGTACAAAAGAAAGGCGGAAGCTGCCTGTGGCGTGCCTGATAACCACTAAAATGGATTAAAAGTAGGCGGTTGGGCGATTTTTGCAGCAAACGATTCAAAACGGTAGAAAAAGCGTTGACGGGGTAGAGGGGAATCCGTAATATTCGCCTCGTTCCCAACGGAACAACAACGCGGAGCGGTAGTTCAGTCGGTTAGAATACCTGCCTGTCACGCAGGGGGTCGCGGGTTCGAGTCCCGTCCGTTCCGCCACTATTCAGAAAGCCTGAATCAGCAATGATTCAGGCTTTCGTCGTTTTCGTCGCCGAATTTCAGCGCGCCTCTTGTTCCTCCTGCATACACTGCATGAATACCCGCATCGCAGGACTGATTGCTTTCCCGGCGTGATGGGCGCAGAGCGCATGGATCGTCAGCGGCGTCTCGCTGAACGGCAGCTCGACCAGCGTCCCGCGTTTGAGTTCCTCCTCTACCGCAAAGCGCGGCAGGAAGCTCACCCCAAGATTGCCCGCCACGCACTGTTTGATGCTTTCAATACTCCACAGTTCGATGGTGTTCTCCATGGTAATGCCGCGCTGGCGCAGGGTACTTTCAAAAATCTGCCGGAACACGCACTGGGGCTCGTTGATGATAAAGCTCAATGGGATATGCTGCCGCGGGCGCAGGAAGTCGACCGGCGCCTGATCGACTGACGCGACCAGCGCCAGCGGCTGCGGGCCAAGTTCCATCATGGTGAGTGCATCATCGTTGCCAACCCGGTAAAACACCCCCAGGTCGACTTCGTCAGCGAGCAGCGCATCACGGATGCTGTAGCAATTGAGCGACTGTAGTGACAGGCGGACCTTCGGGGCGCGTTGCTTAAAACGCTGCAGCACCGGCGGCATTTTGTACGCCAGCAGGGTTTCACCAGTGGCGACGCGAAGTTCGCCGCCGGGTTCATCGTCCTGGCGCGCCGCCTGGCGAATCGACGCCATCACTTTGGTCAGATCGTAGACGTGCGGCAGGACATTCTTACCCGCGGCGGTGAGACACATCCGCCGGCCAATTTTCTCAAACAGCGGGATAGCAAGCTCCTGCTCAAGCTGCTGGATATGAAAGGTTACGGTGGACTGGGTGCAGCACAGTTTCTGCGAGGCGCGCAGAAAGGATCCTTCTTCGACAACCGTTTTGAAAGTGATAAAGCGTCGCAGATCCATATTTCCTCTTTATATCGACATTCTCGAATTCAGAATGAAAAAACATTCATTTTTTTAAATTATCAGCTTCGGGTACTGTCTGCCAGTCAAGAGGAGAAAACACGTGACACCTACCCTGATTAGCGCATTTTTAACTTACACCCTGATCACCGCCCTGACGCCCGGGCCGAATAATATTCTGGCGCTGAGCAGCGTCACCGCGCACGGCTTTCGACGGAGCATGCGGGTTCTGGCCGGCATGAGCCTGGGGTTTGTGATCATCATGCTGATTTGTGCCGGGCTGACGTTCACTCTCGTTACCCTGGATGAGGGGATAACCTCCCTGCTACGCTGGGTCGGCGCAGGGTATATCCTGTGGCTGGCCTGGCACATTGCGCGTAGCGACCCGGCCAGCGGTGGGCAGGAGGAGCGGCCTGTCAGCTTCTGGGCCAGCCTGGGGCTGCAGTTTGTGAATGTAAAAATTATCCTGTACGGCATCACGGCCCTGTCGACCTTTGTTCTGCCGGTGACTCGCGAGCCATTCTGGCTGGTGATGATAAGCCTGTTGCTATCAGTAATAGGCGTTGCCGGCAATCTTTGCTGGGCGCTGGCCGGTCATCTGTTTCAGCCGGTGTTCGAACGCCATGGAAGAGGGTTAAATCTGCTGCTGGCGCTGCTGCTGGTCTGGTGCGCGGTACGAATGTTTATGGAATGAATTAAGGGAGCGTAACGCTCCCCTGCGGTTATTTATCCTGCGGCAGGGCGGGTTGCCCTTCATTTACCCAGGTCATGAAGATCCGATAACCGATGGCCAGCAGGGTGGCGCCGAGGAACATACCGAGAATGCCGTTAGAGGCCATTCCACCGAGGGCGCCCAGCAGCACCACCGGCATTGGCGCATCGACTCCGCGCCCCAGCAGCAGAGGTTTGAGGACGTTAACGGCCATACCGGCGACGATCAGCAGGATGGTGTAGAAGATATCCATGCCGGTACTGTGGGTGCCGAGACTCCACATCAGTGCGATGGCCGGGGCCGTCACCAGGATCACCGGCACCTGGGCAATGCCGAGGATCAGGGCAAGTATAAAGAAGATCCCGACGGCGGGAATGCTGGCCATCAGCATGATCACACCCACCAGCAGCGCCTGGATCAATGCCACCCCGATGACGCCCTGGGCGACCGCGCGGATGGTGCTGGTACACAGGCGGGTGAGGGTCACGCCTTTATTTTCATCGGTAATACGGATGGCAATACGCTGGGCGCTGATGGCGCCCGCGGCGCCCCAGGCCATCATAATGCCCGAGACGATAAACGAAATAATAAAGCCAATCAGTCCGCCGCCCATGCTGGCTAATATGCTGAGGAACTGTTTGGCAATATCGCCGATTTGCGAACGGTAATTGCTGAGCAGTCCCGGGAGATCCACGGAAGCCCGCATCCACAGGGCGCTAAGCCGCTCGCCAACGATCGGTAAAGAGGCAATTCGTGAAGAGGGCGGGGGAATGGTAAAGCTCTGGCTACCCATCTTGTCAATCATGGCGCTGGCGCTTTCCGCCAGCGAGGTGATCATCAGCACCGTGGGGATAACAATCAGTAAAATACCTAACAGCACCAGCGCCACCGACGCCAGTCCCTGTTTTCCCGCTAACAGTCTGGCAAAATACTGATGTAAAGGATAGAGCGCCACGGCCAGAATCAACGCCCAGAGCATCATATTGACGAAGGGAGAAAAGACGGTAAAACAGAATGAGGCCAGCGCCAGAATAAGACCGAACCGAATAAACATATCGAGAAAGCGGGTGACCAGCCGTTTTTCTATTAACTGAAGATTATTATTATCCATTTTCCATTACGCTCATTAAATATTCATACGCCAACGCTCAGCCGGGTTCAACAAAACAAGCTGGCAATAGAAAACTCATGATTTACAAAGCAGAAGTGAATTGAAAATGATCTCCGCCCGTTTGGTTGTGGGGTCTTTTAATGAGTGTAGAACAGAAATGAAAGGCGCCCTGTAAATATTCTGTTGGGCGCTGCAAGAGGAATTTCCGCTTTCTTTTCCCGCAGAAGGGGGGAAGAAAGCGGAGGGGGATTAATCCAGAGTAAAAGGATCGGCATCGCGCCAGGCGGGGAATTTTTCACGATATTCCTGGAGGGCGCTCAGCGACAGTTCGGCGTCAAGACGAGTGGCCTGATGCGGATCGGCGGTGGCGACAATCTCCCCCTGGGGACTGATAACCCGGCTATCACCGCGGTAATGATGACCGTTGCCGTCGGTGCCGACCCGGTTACAGCCGGCGACGTAGGCCTGGTTCTCAATCGCGCGGGCGACCAACAGCGACTGCCAGTGCAGCGAGCGCGGCGCCGGCCAGTTCGCCACATACAGCGCCAGATCATAATCGTTAAGGTTACGCGACCATACCGGGAAGCGCAGGTCGTAACAGACCAGCGGCAGGATCCGCCATCCGCGCCATTCAAAGACCACGCGCTTGTCCCCGGCCTCATAGTGATGGTGTTCATCCGCCATACGAAACAGGTGCCGTTTATCATAATGATGAACCGTGCCGTCAGGCTCGACCAGCAGGAAGCGGTTAACGGCCCCGCGCTCAGTTTGCAGCGCGGCGCTGCCGGCGATCAACGCCTGGGTTTGCGCCGCCCGGGCATGCATCCACGCCACCACCTCGGCCTCGGGTAAAGACTGTTTTGCCGCTTCCATCGCAAAGCCGGTGGTAAACATCTCAGGTAAAACAATGATATCGCGCCCGACAATCCCTTCCAGTTGGCGATCAAAATGGCGCAGGTTAGCAGGGCCGTCCATCCAGACCAGCGGTTGTTGCAACAGCGTAATTTTCAGGCCAGGCACAATGGTCAACTCCATTCTCATGAGGGGGTTAGGTTAACTGTAACACCTTATCAGCCTCGCGGCGGTCCGCGGAATATTTTGTTAAAAAAATGCTACTGACAGAAGCCACGGAGGAGGGGGGGACGAAAAAAAGGCGGGGAAAATTCCCCGCCCGGCCTGTGATGTGGTGATTGTTTTATTATGCGGCTTCAACGTTGCGAACTTTTTCCGGCAGCTTTACCGGCTTTGTCGCCAGCTCCTCTGGCGCAAAGTCGTCGACGTTAATGCTGCGTAAGCGACTGTGCTCTGCGCGGGTCAGAATAGCGGCTTCTTCCTGATTTATTAATCCTTTGGCCAGCGCGTTGTGTGCCAGCTCATCCAGACGGGTGAACGGTAGGTTTTTACCCAACTCTTTGCAGATCCGCTGGTGGATAGGATCGGCCGCCATCACTTCCAGCAGGGCCTCTTCCAGCAGGCCGACCGGGTTATGCTCGCTCGGCGTCAGGTACTGACCGCGACCGATGCGGGAGCGGGTGGCGCTGGGCACCTGCAGAATTTTAGCGACTTTATGGTCCAGCTTATCCGACGGCGCATGATGATGACGCCCGGTCGGGAAGATGACCAGCCGCATTGCGCCAGCCACCAGACGGTTGGGGAAGTTTTTCAGCAGATCGTCGATGGCCTGCTCGGCCTGATGCAGCGCATCCTGCACCCCCCAGTGAACCAGCGGCAGATCGGCTTCGTTGCGTCCTTCATCGTCATAGCGTTTCAGCACCGCCGAGGCCAGGTACAGCTGGCTTAACACATCCCCCAGACGCGCGGAGATACGTTCGCGACGCTTGAGACTGCCCCCCAGCACCGCCATCGAGACGTCTGACAGCAGCGCCAGGTTCGCGCTCAGGCGGTTCATTTGCTGATAGTAGCGGCGGGTGACGTCGCGGGTCGGCGCGCTGCTGGTGCGTCCGCCGGTCAGGCCCAACCAGAAACTCCGTACTTTGTTGCTGCCGACATGGCCGATATGTTTGAACAGCAGCTTGTCATAGGCGTTCAGGTCGTTGTTCTGCGCGGCGGCCATCTCCTCCAGCACGTACGGATGGCAGCGGATCGCACCCTGACCGAAGATCATCATGCTGCGGGTCAGAATGTTCGCCCCTTCCACGGTGATGGCGATAGGCGCGCCCTGATAGGCCCGGGCGAGGAAGTTGCCTTCGCCCAGCATAATGCCTTTCCCGCCGGTAATATCCATTGCGTCGATAATGGAGCGCTGGCCGCGGTGGGTGCAGTGATATTTCACGATCGCGGAGAGCACCGCCGGTTTCTCGCCGAGCATAATGCCGTAGGTGATAAGCGACGCCGCAGCGTCCATTACATAAGCATTACCGGCAATGCGCGCCAGCGCCTCTTCAATCCCTTCCATTTTACCGATCGAGATTTTGAACTGGCGGCGAATATGGGCGTAAGCCCCGGTCGCCATAGCCACCGATTTCAGGCCGCCGGTGGAGTTGGACGGCAGAGTAATACCGCGTCCCACCGACAGACATTCAACCAGCATGCGCCAGCCCTGACCGGCCATCCCCGGCCCACCAATGATGTAATCGATCGGCACGAAGATATCTTTGCCGCGGGTTGGGCCGTTCTGGAAAGGGACGTTAAGCGGGAAGTGACGACGGCCAATTTCCACGCCCGGGGTGGAGGTCGGGATCAGCGCGCAGGTGATGCCCAGCTCTTCTTCTCCCCCCAGCAGACGATCCGGGTCAGAAAGTTTAAACGCCAGTCCCAGCACGGTGGCGATAGGCGCCAGCGTAATGTAGCGTTTGTTCCATGTCAGGCGCATACCCAGCACCTGCTGGCCCTGCCAGTCACCCATGCAGACCACGCCGGTATCCGGAATGGCGCCGGCGTCAGAGCCCGCTTCCGGGCTAGTGAGAGCGAAGCAGGGGATCTCCTGCCCGCGCGCCAGACGCGGCAGATAATGGTTTTTCTGCTCTTCGGTACCGTAATGCTGCAGCAGCTCGCCCGGCCCCAGTGAGTTCGGGACGCCGACGGTGATCGCCAGAATGCCGGAGACGCCAGAGAGCTTCTGCAGCACCCGCGACTGGGCATAAGCGGAGAACTCAAGCCCGCCATACTCTTTCTTAATGATCATCGCGAAGAAGCGATGCTCTTTCAGATACGCCCACAGCTCCGGCGGCAGATCGGCCATTTCGTGGGTGATGGCGAAGTCGTTGGCCATCCGGCAGGCTTCTTCCACCGGGCCGTCGAGGAAGGCTTGCTCTTCGGCGGTCAGACGCGGCTGCGGATAGTTATGCAGCTTGTGCCAGTCAGGGTTGCCGCGAAACAGATCCCCTTCCCACCAGGTGGTCCCGGCGTCGATGGCTTCTTTTTCCGTACGCGACATCGGCGGCATCACCTTGCGGAAGGCGCGAAACGCCGGTGCGGAAATCATGGATTTACGCATAGGCGCAAAGTTAAACGGCAACAGGATGATCGCCAGCGGCAGCAGCAGCCAGATATTCCACAGACCGGCCGCGCCGAGCGCTGCGGTCCAGGCGAGCAAGATCACGCTGCTGAGCAGCAGGCTGACCCGGTGATAGAAGAGCGCACCGAGTAAAACAACGGTTGCAACAATACTCAAAATCATCATAGAGAAATGCTCCCTGTGCTTGTAGGAGGTCTGACCACTTGTGATGTATTGGTTGTAGTGCATGCTTTTTTATTTAGCAATGTGTTTACAAAATAATTACAACCTTGCTCACATTGTTGTATGCAAAAGCGGCACATAAAATCAAAAGGGCGGGGGATAACGCTGCCTGCTGCTTCTCGCTTCGGCGGCTATCCGGTACACTGCCAGGGTTATTCCACTCATACTGAAGGATTATCCTCATGTACCAGGATCTTATTCGTAACGAACTGAACGAAGCCGCGGAAACGCTGGCTAACTTTCTGCAGGACGAAGCCAATATCCATGCTATCCAGCGTGCCGCTGTCCTGCTGGCGGATAGCTTTAAGGCGGGTGGTAAAGTGCTGTCCTGCGGTAACGGCGGTTCCCATTGCGATGCGATGCATTTTGCGGAAGAGCTGACCGGACGTTATCGCGAAAACCGCCCGGGTTATCCGGCCATTGCGATCTCCGATGTCAGCCATCTCTCCTGCGTGAGCAATGATTTTGGCTATGAGTATGTATTCTCCCGCTACGTTGAATCCGTCGGCCGCGCGGGCGATGTGCTGCTTGGCATCTCCACCTCCGGCAACTCCGGCAACGTTATCAAGGCCATAGAAGCCGCGCGGGCGCAGGGGATGAAAGTGATCACCCTGACCGGTAAAGACGGCGGTAAGATGGCCGGGAGCGCCGATGTTGAAATTCGCGTGCCGCACTTTGGCTACGCCGACCGCATTCAGGAGATCCACATCAAAGTGATCCATATCCTGATTATGCTGATCGAAAAAGAGATGGCGAAAGGCTAACAGGCAGGTGAGTGTGTACTGTTGACGGCGGCCTCGCTTCGGCGCCGTCGTGATTTGTGATGGTGAGGTGATCTATGTGCGAACTGCTCGGGATGAGCGCCAATGTGCCAACAGATATCTGTTTTAGCTTTACCGGGCTGGTACAGCGCGGAGGCGGGACGGGGCCGCATAAAGACGGCTGGGGCATCACCTTCTATGAAGGCAAAGGCTGTCGCACATTCAAAGATCCGCAGCCGAGCTTTCAGTCGCCGATCGCGAAACTGGTCCAGGATTACCCGATTAAGTCCTGTTCCGTCGTCGCGCATATCCGCCAGGCCAACCGCGGGATGGTGGCCCTGGAGAATACGCATCCGTTCACCCGCGAGCTGTGGGGGCGCAACTGGACCTACGCGCACAACGGGCAGCTCAAAGGCTATAAATCGCTGAAAACCGGCAATTTCCACCCGGTAGGTGAAACCGACAGTGAAAAGGCCTTCTGCTGGCTGCTGCACCGCTTAACCGAGCGCTACCCGCGTACGCCGGGCAATATGCTGGGCGTATTTAAGTATATCGCCACCCTGGCGGGGGAGCTGCGTGAGAAAGGGGTGTTCAACATGCTGCTATCGGACGGACGCTATGTGATGGCGTTCTGCTCGACCAACCTGCACTGGATCACCCGGCGGGCGCCGTTCGGCGTGGCAAAACTGCTGGACCAGGATGTGGAGATCGACTTTCAACGCGAGACCACACCCAACGATGTGGTCACGGTTATCGCCACGCAGCCGCTGACGGCCAATGAGACCTGGCATAAGATCATGCCAGGCGAGTGGGCGTTATTTTGTCTCGGGGAGCGTATAGTTTGAGGCCAGCTGCGGCTGGACAACCTCGTGGCTGAGCGGCTTGCTCACCACATAGCGGCCGTCGGTCACTGATACGACCGGCGGTTTGTGGGTCTGCTGGAAATAATCATAGCCAGGCTTCAGCTGTTTCCAGAAATCCGCATAGTAGGAGTATTTGTGGCGTTCCATATTGGCGTTGGTCATGCGGAACGGATAGATACTCACCTGCACGCTTGGCTGACCGAAGACTAAGGCGCCGGTCACGAACTGGAAGATCTCATCGATCCCGCTGTCGGTCATGGCGTAGCAGCCGACTGATACGCAGTCGCCGTGGATCATCAGGTATTTCCCTTCATAACCATGGGCGCGATCGTAGGCGTTCGGGAAGCCGATATTAATCGCTTTATAGAAGCGACTGTCGGGTTTGAGCTGGCTGCGGGTGACGTTATAGAACCCTTCCGGGCTCTTAAAATCGCCCTGGCGCTGTTTCGGGCCCAGGCCACCGGAGTAGTTGCAGATCCGATAGCTGTCGAGGAGCTGGTAGGTCTCACCCATTTTGACGTAAAGGTCGAGCATGCGCTCTTCTTTAAAGATCTCAATGTAAACCGGTGAACCCATTAATTGCTGCTTATATTCTTTGCTAACCGGCGTCGTCGGGCTGTTGCTGCTGAGCAGCCCGGCAAATGACACGCACGGCAGCAGAAGCATCGCAATAAATAATGCGATTTTGCGCATACTGCTTGTTCCTTGATAAAACAAAATAGCCACATTGCCAGGACGGCAAGAGAGACCCGAAATCAGAGTTTTCTGGATTTAGAGCGCTCACATTAGCATCACGGCATTTTTTCGCAAGGGCGACGTGGCGGCGTTTACAATTCAGCCTCACTTTATACCCTGACGGCGACGAAAACACAGTGAGAACTTTGCGCAATAGCTCGCATTTTAGAAGCACTTATCGCCCCTTGCGCTACAGCCGCCGCTCACGAAATGTTACACTTGCGCCGGTTCATCACCAGAGTAAGAAAGGATGCTTCTCTTCCGTCCTGAGCGCTACTGGCGCCGTTTTGCCCTTTCTTCTCTACCATTCTGTCAATAAGCTGGCCCCGGCCTGCGTCGGGGTTGAGGTTACGGATACCTGCTAACGATATGATTAAAATCACGAAAGGGCTGGATTTGCCCATAGCTGGCATGCCATTACAGCAGATTTCTTCCGCGCCAGCGGTGAAGCGCGTCGCGCTACTCGGCGAAGAGTACGTCGGCATGCGTCCCGCCATGGCGGTCAAAGAAGGCGATCGGGTCAAAAAAGGTCAGATCCTGTTCGAAGATAAAAAGATCCCCGGCGTCTGCTTTACCGCCCCGGCGAGCGGGGTCGTCAGCGCGATCCACCGCGGTGAACGGCGCGTGTTGCAGTCGGTGGTGATTGATATCGAGGGCAATGACGCGGTGGCGTTTACCCGTTACGCCGCGGACGCGCTGGCTGAACTGCCGCGCGACACCGTGCAGCAGCAGCTGTTGGCGTCGGGCCTGTGGACGGCGCTGCGCACCCGGCCATTCAGTAAAACGCCGCGCCCGGGCAGCGTGCCGGCTGCTATCTTTGTTAACGCCATGGATACCAATCCGCTGGCGGCGGAGCCGCAGCCGATTATTCTGGCCGAACGGGCCGCTTTCGACGCCGGCCTTACCGTGCTGACGCGTCTGACCGACGGGAAAGTCCACGTCTGCCAGCCCAGCGGCGGTAAGCTCGGCGGTCATCCAGCTGGCCAGGTCTGTTTTAACCAGTTCACCGGGCCGCACCCGGCGGGGCTGCCGGGAACGCATATTCACTTTCTGGAGCCGGTGAGCCTGAATAAGCAGGTCTGGCACCTCAATTATCAGGACGCGATCGCCATTGGTAAGCTTTTCCTTGAAGGTGAGCTGAACTGCGAGCGGGTGATTGCGCTCGGCGGCCCGCAGGTGAAGTCGCCGCGGCTGGTCAAAACGACGCTGGGCGCCAGTCTGGACGATCTGCTGGCGGGCGAGCTGGAGGAGGGGGAAAACCGCGTCATTTCCGGCTCGGTGCTCAGCGGCACCCGCGCCCATGGCCCTCACGCCTTCCTTGGGCGCTTCCATCTGCAGGTGAGCGTGGTCAAAGAAGGGCGGGAAAAAGAGCTCTTCGGCTGGGTGATGCCGGGCAAAGAGAAATTCTCGATAACCCGCACTACGCTTGGCCATTTCTTCAAGCGCAAGCGCTTTCATTTCTCCACCGATACCCACGGCGGCGAGCGGGCGATGGTGCCGATCGGCAACTACGAACGGGTGATGCCGCTGGATATCCTGCCGACCATACTGCTGCGCGATCTGCTGGCCGGGGACACCGACAGCGCTCAGGCGCTGGGCTGTCTGGAGCTGGATGAAGAAGATCTGGCGCTCTGCACCTACGTCTGCCCCGGGAAGTATGAATATGGCCCGGCGCTGCGCAGCGTTTTAACCCGGATTGAGCAGGAAGGATAAGAGATGGGCTTAAAGCATCTGATTGAAAAACTTGAGCCGCATTTCACGCACGGCGGCAAGCTGGAAAAATATTACCCGCTGTATGAGGCGGCGGCGACCATCTTCTACACTCCAGGCCAGGTCACCCGCGGCGCGGCGCACGTGCGCGACGCCATCGACCTCAAGCGGATGATGATCCTCGTGTGGTTTGCCGTATTCCCGGCGATGTTCTGGGGGATGTACAACGTCGGGCTGCAGACCATTCCGGCGCTACATAAGCTTTACGGCGCCGAACAACTGCAGCAGGCGATCGCCAACAACTGGCACTACAGCATCGCCCAGTGGTTAGGGGTGAGCTTCAGCGCCGACGCCGGCTGGCTGAGCATGATGACCTTAGGCGCGGTCTTCTTCCTGCCTATCTATATCACCGTCTTTATCGTCGGCGGCTTCTGGGAAGTGCTGTTCGCTATCGTGCGCAAGCATGAGATCAACGAAGGCTTCTTTGTCACCTCGATTCTGTTTGCGCTGATCGTCCCGCCCACGCTGCCGCTGTGGCAGGCGGCGCTGGGGATCTCCTTCGGGGTGGTGATCGCTAAGGAGATTTTCGGCGGCACCGGGCGCAACTTCCTCAACCCGGCGCTGGCGGGGCGCGCGTTCCTGTTCTTCGCCTATCCGGCGCAGATCTCCGGCGACCTGGTGTGGACGGCAGCGGACGGTTTCTCCGGCGCGACGCCGCTCTCCCAGTGGGCCAGCGGCGGCGGTGAAGCGCTGGTTAACGTCGCTACCGGCATCCCGGTGAGCTGGATGGACGCCTTCCTCGGTAATATTCCGGGCTCGATTGGCGAAGTCTCCACGCTGATGATCCTGATCGGCGGCGCGATCATCCTCTTTGGCCGCGTCGCGTCCTGGCGCATCGTCGCCGGGGTAATGATCGGCATGATCGCCACCGCCACCCTGTTTAACGTTATCGGCTCCGACACCAACCCGATGTTCGCTATGCCATGGTACTGGCATCTGGTGCTCGGCGGCTTTGCCTTCGGCATGATGTTTATGGCGACGGACCCGGTATCCGCCTCGTTTACTGATAAAGGGAAATGGAGTTACGGCGTGCTGATCGGCGTGATGTGCGTGCTGATCCGCGTGGTGAACCCGGCTTATCCGGAAGGGATGATGCTGGCGATCCTCTTCGCCAACCTCTTCGCACCGCTGTTCGACTACCTGGTGGTGCAGGCCAATATTAAGCGGAGGAAGTCGCGTGGCTGAGAAGAAAAGTAACGATAGCATCGGCAAAACGCTGCTGGTGGTGCTGGTGCTTTGTCTGGTCTGCTCCATTGTAGTAGCGGGCTCGGCCGTGGGGCTGAAATCCCGCCAGCAGGCGCAACGGGCGCTGGATAAGCAGCGCAATATCCTGGCAGTGTCAGGGCTGATGCACCCCGGTATGGATGCGGATGCGGTAGCGGACACCTTCGCGGCGCGCATTACCCCGCGACTGGTGAATCTGGCCACCGGCGAACTGCTGGAGAAAGACCCGGGTAAATTTAATCAGGCCCAGGCGCTGAAGGATCCGCAGCAGAGTATGGCCCTGGACGCCAGTCAGGATCCGGCTGGTATAAAGCGACGCAGCAACCTGGCGGAAATCTACCTGGTGCGTGACGCGCAGCAGAAGATTGAGCAGGTGGTGTTGCCCATTTATGGCAATGGCCTGTGGTCGATGATGTACGCCTTCGTAGCGCTGGACGTCGATGGCCGCACGGTGAAAGGCATTACCTACTATGACCAGGGGGAGACCCCGGGGCTGGGCGGCGAAGTGGAGAACCCGAACTGGCGCCAGCAGTTTGTCGGCAAGCAGGTGCTGGATGACAACGGCATGCCGGCGCTGAGAGTGGTCAAAGGCGGCGCGCGCGCTGGTGACCTGCATGCGGTTGATGGCTTATCGGGCGCCACGCTGACGTCAAATGGCGTACAGCACAGCTTCGATTTCTGGATGGGTGAACTGGGCTTTGGTCCGTTCCTGAAAAAGGTGCGTGAAGGAGGGCTGAACAATGGCTGAACAGAGCGATATGAAAGAGGTGAAGCGCGTGCTGGTGGGGCCGCTCATCGCCAATAACCCCATCGCCCTTCAGGTGCTGGGCGTCTGCTCCGCGCTGGCGGTCACCACTAAACTGGAAACCGCCTTCGTGATGACCATTGCGGTAACCCTGGTGACGGCGTTCTCCAGCATGTTTATCTCGATGATCCGCCACCACATTCCCAACAGCGTGCGCATCATCGTGCAGATGGCGATCATCGCCTCGCTGGTTATCGTGGTGGATCAGCTACTGCGGGCTTTCGCCTATGAGACTTCCAAGCAGCTGTCGGTATTCGTCGGGCTTATCATCACCAACTGCATCGTGATGGGCCGCGCCGAAGCTTACGCTATGAAGTCGCCGCCGCTGGCCAGCTTTATGGACGGTATCGGCAACGGTCTCGGCTACGGCGCGATCCTGATTATCGTCGGCTTCCTGCGCGAGCTTATCGGCAGCGGCAAGCTGTTCGGGATCACGGTGCTGGAGACGGTGCAGAACGGCGGCTGGTATCAGCCGAACGGCCTGTTCCTGCTGGCGCCGAGCGCGTTCTTCATTATCGGTTTACTGATTTGGGCTCTGCGTAGCTGGAAGCCTGAACAGCAGGAAAAGGAGTAATCGATGATGGCTCATTACATTAGCCTGTTTGTCCGCGCGGTGTTCGTTGAAAACATGGCGCTGGCCTTCTTCCTCGGGATGTGTACCTTCCTCGCGGTGTCGAAAAAGGTCTCCACCGCCTTCGGCCTCGGCGTTGCGGTGACGGTGGTGCTGGGTCTTGCCGTACCGATCAACAACCTGGTGTATAACCTGGTGCTGCGCGACGGCGCGCTGGTGGAAGGGGTGGACCTCAGCTTCCTGAACTTCATCACCTTTATCGGGGTGATCGCCGCGCTGGTGCAGATCCTCGAGATGATCCTCGATAAGTACTTCCCGGCGCTATACAACGCGCTGGGGATCTTCCTGCCACTGATTGCAGTTAACTGCGCGATTTTTGGCGGTGTGTCGTTCATGGTGCAGCGTGATTACAACTTCCCGGAATCCATCGTCTACGGCTTCGGCTCCGGCATCGGCTGGATGCTGGCGATTGTGGCGATGGCGGGGATCCGCGAAAAGATGAAGTACGCCAACGTGCCTGCCGGCTTGCGCGGGTTAGGGATCACCTTTATCACCACCGGGTTGATGGCGCTGGGCTTTATGTCCTTCTCCGGCGTGCAGCTATAAGGGCGAATAAGTATGGAAATTATTCTTGGCGTCGTGATGTTCACGCTGATTGTGCTGGTGCTATCGGGGCTTATCCTGGCAGCGCGCTCAAAGCTGGTGAACGCGGGCGACGTGGTTATTGAGATCAATAACGAAGCGGATAAGCAGATCCGTACCCCGGCGGGGGATAAGCTGCTGAACACGCTGTCGAGCAACGGGATTTTTGTCTCCTCCGCCTGCGGCGGCGGCGGCTCCTGCGGCCAGTGTCGGGTGACTATCAAAGAGGGTGGCGGCGATATCCTGCCGACCGAGCTTTCGCATATTACCAAACGTGAAGCCAAAGCCGGCTGCCGTCTGGCCTGCCAGGTCGCGGTGAAGCAGAACATGAAGATTGAGCTACCGGAGGAAATCTTCGGTGTGAAAAAATGGGAGTGTGAAGTTATCTCCAATGATAACAAAGCCACTTTCATTAAAGAGCTCAAGCTGCGGATCCCGGAGGGGGAGGTGGTGCCGTTCCGCGCGGGGGGCTATATTCAGATCGAATGCCCGCCGCATAAAGTGGCCTATGCTGACTTCGATGTTCCGGATGAATACCGCTCGGACTGGGACAAGTTCAACCTGTTCCGCTACGTCTCTGAGGTGAAAGAGCCGACCCTGCGCGCCTACTCGATGGCTAACTATCCGGAAGAGAAGGGTATCATTATGCTCAACGTGCGCATTGCGACGCCGCCGCCGAAGGTGCCGGATGCCCCGCCGGGGATCATGTCGTCCTATATCTGGTCGCTGAAGCCGGGCGATAAGGTGACGATTTCCGGGCCGTTCGGCGAGTTCTTTGCCAAAGAAACCGACGCCGAGATGGTGTTTATCGGCGGCGGCGCCGGGATGGCGCCGATGCGTTCGCATATTTTCGACCAGCTCAAGCGCCTGCACAGCACACGCAAAATCAGCTTCTGGTACGGAGCGCGCTCGCTGCGTGAGATGTTCTACGATGATGAGTTTGAACAGCTGGCGCGGGATAACCCGAATTTTACCTTCCACGTCGCGCTCTCCGATCCGCTGCCGGAAGATAACTGGACGGGGCATACCGGCTTTATCCATAACGTTCTGTACGAGAACTATCTGCGCGATCACCCGGCGCCGGAAGACTGCGAGTTCTACATGTGCGGGCCGCCGGTAATGAATGCCGCGGTGATTAAGATGCTGAAGGACCTGGGCGTCGAGGACGAGAATATTCTGCTCGACGACTTTGGAGGCTGACGATGCTGACGGTGTTTGTCGCAACCTTTGTGATTTTTGCGTTGGTGATCCTCGGGATGTCGCTGGGCTACCTGGTGAAGCGCAAGAGCATTCAGGGCAGCTGCGGGGGGATCTCCTCGCTGGGGCTGGAGAAAGTCTGCGACTGTCCTGAGCCCTGCGACGCGCGTAAGAAACGTCTCGCCCGCGAGGCGCAGCGCCAGCAGCGGCGTATTTTGTAATCTTTGGCCATTTTGGCCCGGAGGCGCTGCGCTTGCCGGGCCTGCTGCTTCGGTTTTGTAGGCCGGGTCAGGCGCAGCCGCCACCCGGCAACAACATGCCAGCAACGTGAGGCCGCTTTCGCGGCCTTTTTTCTCCCTTTGCGCCCTTACTGCCAGCTTTTCGCCTGCGCCGGGGAATCAACCATCACGCCGTCAGCGCCCAGCGCCTTCGCCGTGCGGTAATCTTCCGCACTGTTGATGCCGAAGAAGATAATGTGCGCTTTGCCCTGCGAGCGGAAGCAATCCATCGCCTCTTTATCCCAGGTGAGCGTCGCCGGGGAGATCCCTTCTCCAAGGGTGAATTTCTCCACCACCTCTACCTTGCGCTTCAGCTCCAGCCCATACCACTGTTCGCCTTCGCGCTGGCTGGCAGGTTGGCACTGATGGCTGAGCGAAATACTGGCGAGCCTGGTGCGGGTTTCGCTACGGGTGACGAAGCGGGGAATAGCCGGCGGCAGCGCGGCGATATAGCGGTCTTCGGTGGAATAGACCCGTACGCGATTGAGGCTGTGCGTGGCTTTTAACACCGCAAGCAGGCGCTCGCCCATCACGGTCGGGTCGGCATCAGGAGATTTAATGTCGATGTAGAAGAACGTGTGCGGCCATTGCTGCAAAACGGCTTGCAGCGTGGGAATGGTGGCCAGCTTGCCACGCCAGGGGTGGCTGTCATCACCCCATTTCCAGCCGGCATCGACTTTCGCCAGCTCGGCGGCGGTCAAACTGGAAACTTTGCCCTCGCTATTGGTCAATGCGGAAAGATCGCTTGACCGGTAGAGCACCGGCACGCCGTCGCGGCTTAACTGCACGGTGACCCAGATGGCCTCAGCGTTATTCTCCAGCGCCAGCTTGATCGCTGGCAGGGTATTTTCCGGCGCATCGCCGGTGCCGCCGCGGTGGGCAATCAGCTGTGGGGCTGCCCAGGCGCCGGCGGTGGCCAGCAGGCAAAGTGCGGTAAGTATTTTCTTCATGATTACACCTTCCAGATTCATTGGTTAACTTTATGAAAATAAACATAATTCATTGCATTTTTATGTTTTGACCGCTTTTTTAGCCGATGAAATAAAAAAAGCATCAAATTCGCAGCGAGTTTTGCTATGCTGTATGGGTATACAGTGTTGAGTCTGACGATGCGTAAAATTATCCATGTCGATATGGACTGTTTCTTTGCGGCGGTGGAGATGCGCGACAACCCGGCGTTGCGCGATATCCCCCTCGCAATAGGCGGCAGTCGGGTACAGCGTGGCGTGATTAGTACCGCGAACTATCCTGCGCGCAAGTTTGGCGTGCGCAGCGCTATGCCGACGGCGACAGCGCTCAAGCTGTGCCCGCATCTCACACTGCTTCCCGGCCGCTTCGATGCCTACAAAGAAGCCTCGAACCATATCCGCGAAATTTTCTCCCGCTACACCTCGCGCATTGAGCCGCTGTCGCTGGATGAAGCCTATCTTGACGTCAGCGACAGCGTGCATTGTCACGGGTCGGCCACCCTGATAGCCCAGGAGATCCGCGAAACCATTGAACGGGAGCTGCGCCTCACCGCCTCGGCGGGGGTCGCGCCGGTAAAGTTTCTTGCCAAAATCGCCTCTGACATGAATAAACCCAACGGCCAGTTCGTTATCGCTCCCCATCAGGTGGCTGAGTTTGTGCGGGCGCTGCCGCTGGCGAAAATACCCGGCGTCGGGAAGGTATCGGCAGCGAAGCTGGAAAATATGGGCCTGCGTACCTGTGGCGATGTGCAGAACAGCGATCTGGCCATGCTGCTTAAGCGCTTCGGTAAATTTGGCCGTATTTTGTGGGAGCGTAGCCACGGGATTGATGAGCGGGAAATCCATAACGACCGGCAGCGCAAGTCGGTGGGCGTGGAGCGCACCCTGGCGGAAGATATTCACGAATGGCCGGAGTGCGAAGCGATAATCGAAAACCTCTACCCGGAGCTGGAGCGCCGGCTGGCGAAGGTTAAACCGGACCTGCTGATCGCCCGTCAGGGGATTAAACTGAAATTCAATGACTTCCAGCTGACCACCCAGGAGCACGTCTGGCCGCGGCTGAACAAAGCGGATCTGATTGCCACCGCGCACAAGGCCTGGGATGAGCGCCGTGGCGGACGTGGCGTGCGTCTGGTTGGGCTCCACGTAACGTTGCTCGATCCGCAGCTGGAAAGGCAGCTTTTATTAGGGATTTAACCATGCACATTCGCCCTTACCACGACAGCGATTTGCCACTGCTCTGCCAGATCTTTCTGCGCGCGGTGCGGGAAACGGCCAGCCGGGACTATACCCCGGCGCAGATTGCGGCCTGGGCGCAGGTGGATGAGACGCGCTGGCGGCAAAAGCTGGCTGATTCAATCGGGCTGGTGGCGGAAGTAGAGCATCAACCGGTTGGCTTTATCACCGCCATCGGGACGCATATCGATTTACTCTTCGTCTCGCCGGATCATGGCCGGCAGGGTATCGGCGGCGCGCTTATCGAGGCGCTCTGCGCTCAGTATCCTGCGCAAATCCTGACGGTGGATGCCAGCATTACGGCAAAACCCTGTTTTACAGCCCATGGCTTTAAGGTGGTGGCTGAGCAGCGGGTAGCGGCGCGCGGAGAGTGGTTTATTAACTACCGGATGGAAAGCGCGGGTCGCTAAGGTGAGGCGGGTGAAAAACCGGCGGCGGACTGCCGCCGGTGGTAGTGCTTATTTAGCCGGAATGGCTTTCAGCAGCTCGGTCAGCAGCGTCCAGTACTGGCCGACGCTTTCGATATGTACCTGCTCATCCGGAGAGTGCGGACCGGTAATGGTCGGCCCGATGGAGACCATGTCCATTTCCGGATACGGTTTTTTGAACAGGCCGCATTCCAGACCGGCGTGGATGATCTGGATGTTCGGCGTCTTGTTGAACAGACGCTGATAGGTCTCGCGCACCAGGTGCATCACCGGCGAATTGGCGTCCGGCTGCCAGCCCGGGTAAGCGCCTTTGGCTTCGGTTTTCGCCCCCGCCAGTTTACCCAGAGAATCCAGCATGCTGACCACGTAGTCTTTGCCGCTGTCGATCAGCGAGCGGATCAGGCAGTGGATCTGCACATTGTCATCGGTCATGGTGACGACGCCGACGTTCAGCGAGGTTTCCACTACGCCTTTCGCCACGTCAGAGTTGCGGATAACCCCGTTTGGCGTGGCGTTTAGCAGGCGGATGAAACTGTCGCGGGAAGCCTGAGTCAGCGCCGCTTTGTCGTTCTCGACCGCTTCAAGGAGCACCACCAGGTTCTTCTCTTTGGCCGCCAGCTCGTTTTTCAGCAGCGCCTGGTAAGTATTCACCAGCGCTTTCAGCGCATCGGCTTTATCTGCGGCGACGGCGACGGTGGCCCAGGCTTCACGCGGGATGGCGTTGCGCAACGTCCCGCCGTTGAAATCGACCAGACGCAGATCCAGCTCATCGGCATGGCCGGCAAGGAAGCGCGACAGCAGCTTGTTGGCGTTACCCAGACCAAGGTGAATATCACCGCCGGAGTGGCCGCCTTTCAGCCCTTTTAAGGTGACTTTAAAGCTCTGGAACCCGGCCGGAATCGCTTCGCGGGTCAGCGCCAGGTTAGAGGTGAAATCGATCCCGCCGGCGCAACCCATGTAGATTTCGCCTTCTTCTTCGGAGTCGGTGTTGATCAGGATATCGGCCTGCAGCCAGTTGGCCTGCAGACCGAAGGCACCGTCCATGCCGGCTTCTTCGGTCATGGTCAGCAGCACTTCCAGCGGGCCGTGAGCGACGCTGTCGTCGGCCAGTACCGCCAGTGCGGACGCCATCCCGATACCGTTGTCCGCGCCCAGCGTGGTGCCGCGCGCTTTCACCCATTCGCCGTCAATGTACGGCTGAATCGGATCTTTGGCGAAGTCGTGGACGGTGTCGTTATTTTTCTGCGGCACCATATCGAGGTGCGCCTGCAGCGCTACCGGCTTACGGTTTTCCATACCGGCAGTCGCGCCTTTACGAATCAGAATGTTGCCAACCTGGTCGCGTTCCGCGTGTAAGCCTTTTTCTTTTGCCCAACCCATAATGTGCTCGGCGAGCTGTTCTTCGTGATAGGACGGGTGCGGGATGGAGCAAATCTTGGCAAAAATATCCCAAAGCGGCTGCGGGGATAGTTGAGACAGTTCAGACACGGTAAGTCTCCTTACAGACTCCTGCATACAGCGGTTGCAGGACGAGGGTTAGCGTTAAAATACACAACAAGCCCGGGCTTGCGCGATGGGGTTGAGAATACCACTTTCCACCGCCGCAGGTAGTGTAAACAACGCAAAAAGCGTTGCGCAAACCGCTTAACACTGGTTTTTAGTGCGTCAGATCTCTATAATCTCGCGCAACCATTTTCCCCCTCGAACATTATTTAAGCCGTATTACACAGGCTGGGACACTTCACATGAGCGAAAAATACGTCGTCACCTGGGACATGTTGCAGATTCACGCCCGCAAACTGGCCAGCCGTCTGCTGCCGGTTGAGCAATGGAAAGGCATTATTGCCGTTAGCCGCGGCGGACTGGTACCGGGAGCGTTACTGGCGCGTGAACTGGGCATTCGTCATGTTGATACCGTATGCATCTCCAGCTACGACCATGATAACCAGCGCGAGCTGAAAGTGCTGAAACGTGCGGAAGGCGATGGCGAAGGCTTTATCGTTATCGACGATCTGGTGGATACCGGCGGGACCGCTGTGGCGATCCGCGAAATGTATCCCAAAGCGCACTTTGTCACCATTTTCGCCAAACCGGCAGGCCGTCCGCTGGTGGATGATTACGTGGTTGATATTCCGCAGGATACCTGGATTGAACAGCCGTGGGATATGGGCGTGGTGTTTGTACCGCCTATCGCAGGTCGTTAATTCTTCAGGACAGTGCTATTTACCACGCCCGGCTTGCCGGGCGTGGTTTTTTTTATCCTTTAGCAGGTTACAATATCCGGAGTGGCACTACGACGGAGACTGCACATGTCACAGGCTAACCTTAGCGAAACGCTGTTTAAACCTCGCTTCAAACATCCCGAAACCTCTACGCTGGTGCGCCGGTTTTCTGCCGGAAAACCCCAGGCGATGCAGTCAGCGCTGAGCGGCAATCACGTCGATCACTGGTACCGTCTGATCAATCGCTTAATGTGGATCTGGCGCGGCGTAACCCCGCAGGAGATCCTCGATGTGCAAGCGCGCATTGTGATGAGCGAGGCCGAACGAACCGATCCCGAGCTGTTCGATACCGTTATCGGCTATCGCGGCGGCAACTGGATTTTTGAGTGGGCGAAAGAAGCCATGCAGTGGCAGCAAAAGGCCGGGCAGGAAGCCGATCCTTTGCTGAGCGGCCGCCACTGGCTGCATGCTTCGAACCTGTACAGCATTGCCGCTTATCCGCATATCAAAGGCGATGAGCTGGCGGAACAGGCGCAGGCTTTAGCCAACCGGGCGTATGAAGAGGCCGCCCAGCGACTGCCTGGCGCCCTGCGCGAGCTGGAGTTTACTATCCCTGGCGGCTCGCCGATAACCGGCTTTTTGCATATGCCGAAAGGCGAGGGGCCGTTTCCGACGGTGCTGATGTGCGGGGGGCTGGACTCGCTGCAGACCGATTATTACAACCTGTATGAAAACTACTTCTCACCGCTCGGCATTGCCATGCTGACCATTGATATGCCCTCCATCGGCTTCTCATCAAAATGGACGCTGAATCAGGACACCAGCCTGCTGCATCAGCACGCGCTGCGCCATCTGGAAAATGTGCCGTGGATTGACCATACCCGGGTCGCCGCCTTCGGCTTCCGCTTTGGCGCCAATATCGCGGTGCGTCTCGGTTACCTGGAGCCGCAGCGGCTGAAGGCCGTAGCCTGTCTGGGGCCGGTGGTCCACGGTCTGCTGGTGGATCCCCTGCATCAGGGGCGCGTGCCGGAGATGTATCTCGACGTGCTGGCCTCGCGGCTGGGCATGCATGACGCATCCGATGAAGCGCTGCGCGTGGAGCTCAATCGCTATTCGCTCAAAACCCAGGGACTGCTGGGGCGCCGTTGCCCGACGCCGATGCTCTCCGGCTTCTGGAAGGATGATCCGTTCAGCCCGGAAGAGGAGTCGCGGTTAATCACCTCGTCATCTGCCGATGGCAAACTGCTGGAGATCCCGTTTAACCCGGTGTATCGCAATTTTGATCACGCATTGCGACAGATCGCCCGCTGGATCAATCATAGATTTGGTTAATTTATTGCTAAATTCTATTGGTTTGGTAAAACAGTTGCATCACTAAAGGAGATCGCAATGACGTTACCGAGTGGACACCTGAAAAGTAAGTTGATCAAGAAATTCACGGCGCTAGGGCCTTACATTCGCGAAGAGCAGTGCCATGACAACCGTTTCTTTTTCGATTGCCTGGCAGTTTGCGTCAATGTTAAGCCCGCGCCGGAGAAGCGTGAATTCTGGGGCTGGTGGATGGAAATGGAAGCACAAGAGTCACGTTTCACCTATAGCTACCAGTTTGGTCTGTTCAATAAAGAAGGGTCATGGCAGGCGGTCGACATTGACGACCCGGAAGTGAGCGACAGACTGGAAAAAACGCTGCGCGAGTTTCACGAGCGCGCGGCAGCGCTGCTGACCACCTTTAATCTGAAGCTGGAACCGGCCGACGATTTCAGCGAGCCGGTTCGTCTGCGGGCCTGATTGATCTACGGATACGATTTCTCCACGCCCGTGCGGCGTGGAGGAGCGTGACGAAGACGTTGCCGGCATCCCCGTACTTTCTACCCCGCCGCCTGACTCACACTACCTGCGGCTGCAGCTTGCCGGCCATCGCCTGCTGAATAATCGGGATCGGAGTCAGTAAGTGCTCGCGCATCAGCGCGCTGGCCTGTTCAGCGTCGCGCGCCAGAATAGCGTCCACCAGAGTCTGATGCTGGACATGCTTATCTTCCAGCATCTCCACCGACAGCACAGTGGTGCGCAGCCAGATGAAGCGGTAGCGGGCCGCCAGGTCGAACAGCCGTTCGCGCATCTGCAGCAGATACTGCGAACCGCAGCCGGCGACGATGGCGGTGTGAAATGCCTGATGGCGCTGGTCCCATTCATCGAGTAAGTGCTCACTCGCTTCGCACGACTCCAGCTTGTTGAGCAGATGGGCGCGAGCCAGCAGCTCGGCTTCCCACTCATCGCCGCCGCGCTCAATGGCGAGGCGCACCAGCATGGCTTCCATGTTGGCGCGCGCGTCGAAGATATCGAGAAGCTCCTGTTCCGACATGGGCGCTACCCGATAGCCTTTCTGATTGACCACCGTCACCAGCCGCTCGGCCACCAGCTGCGAAAGCGCCTCGCGCAGCGGACCGACCCCCAGGGCATAGCGCGAGGTCAACAGGCTCATCCGCAGCTTCTCATCGGGTTGGTAGACCCCGCGGATGATGTCGTTTTTTAACCAACGGTACCCGTCAATGGCCGTCGCCTGGGAAATGGCGGTCATGTTCTTACTCCTGAATACTCTTCCCGGCGGGCGCCGGGAAGAGGGTTAACGCGTATTTTGCAGCGGCAGTTTTTGCCACAATACCAGCTTTTTCCAGCGCGACATAATCGGTACCGTACAAATAATTCCCAATGCTAACAGGCCGGTAGAGATCACCTCCAGCTGCTGCGCCGGACGGAACAGCATCACCACCAACACGAAGGTGATAAAGGCGATCACCAGCCAGGTCAGGTACGGATAGAGCCACATTCTGAGACGGATTTCGCCGCCTTGCGCCTGAAGGATTTTGCGCATCCGCAGTTGCGAAACGGCGATCACCAGATAGACCAGCAGGGCGATGGCGCCGGAGCTGTCGATGAGGAATTTAAACACCTTGGCAGGCGCGTAGTAGTTTACCACCACGGTGAGGAATGCCGCGCCGGTGGAGAGCAGCACCGCCACGTACGGCGTTTTGCTGCGGTTGGTCCGCCCCATGATGGTCGGCGCATCGCCGCGACGGCTCAGGGAGTAGAGCATCCGCGAAGCGGTATACAGCGCCGAGTTCAGACAGCTGGTGACCGACAGGAGGATCACGCCGTCCATAATCAGCTTGGCATAGGGAATATGCAGCAGCTCGAGCACCGAGCGGTAGGAGCCGATGCTCTTCAGCCCCGGCATATTCCATGGGATGAGAGCGACGACGATAAAGATCGAGCACAGATAAAAAATAGAGATACGCCAGATCACCGAGTTGGTGGCGCGCACGATATGTTTATCCGGGGTATCCGATTCGGCGGCGGCAATAGTGACAATCTCCGCGCCCATAAACGAGAACATGGTGATCAGCATCGCGCTGAGCACCGCGCCGAAGCCGTTGGGCATAAAGCCGCCGTGATCCCATAGACGCGAAATGCCGCTCACCTCGGCATAGGGATAAAAACCGGTAATGGCGACCGCGCCCAGTACGATAAACGCCAGAATAGCGACCACTTTGCACAGCGCCAGCCAGAACTCGAATTCGCCGTAGTTTTTGACGCTCAGCAGGTTACTGCCGGTGAGGGCGAGGGTGATGACCAGGGAGAACAACCACACCGGGACGCCCGGCACCCATGAATGCAAAATAATCGCCGCGATATTGGCTTCCAGCGGAATAACCAGGACCCAAAACCACCAGTACAGCCAGCCGATGGTATACCCCGCCCAGCGGCCGATGGCTTTATCGGCGTAGGTGGAAAAGGAGCCGGTATCCGGCGTGGCGACCGCCATTTCGGCCAGCATACGCATAATCATCACCACCAGCAGCCCGGCAAACAGATAGGCCAGCAGCACCGCCGGGCCCGCCTCGGCAATGGCGACGCTGGATCCGACAAATAAACTCGCGCCGATCACCCCGGCGATAGATAACATTGTGACGTGGCGCGACTTCAGTCCCGCCCCTAAATCCTGTGATTGCGACAGTTGCCCCATCATTTACCCTCTCGAAGTGTGTCACCTGGGAGAGCGCCCCGACATTCCCGCGCCGGGGCACGCGTATAATTATTGTTTTGCAGGTCTCGTCTTCATTCCCTTACTAACGTACTTCGTGTCCGCATATCTGTTGTTTTATGCCTGTTTCGCCTCGGTAAAGCAGTCGGCGATGATCTTCAGCCCCTGCTCGATCTGCGCCTCTTCGATGGTCAGTGGCACCAGGATGCGCAGTACGTTGTAGTACGGCCCGCAGGAGAGCAGGATCAGGCCTTTGTCGCGCGCGCGGGCGACGATATCCGCCGTGAGTCTTGCATTCGGTCTGCTGTGGTCGCCTTCTTCAAACAGCTCGATGGCGATCATCGCTCCCAGACCGCGGACATCGCCGATCTCCGGATGATTTTCAGCGATCGCCAGCAGGCCCTGGCGCAGGGTATCGCCGAGCTGGTTGGCTTTTTCCAGCAGGTTTTCCTGCTCGAAAATCTGCAATACCGCCAGGGCGGCGGCGCAGGCGATGGGGTTGCCAGCGTAGGTGCCGCCCAGTCCGCCGGGGGCGATGGCGTCCATCACTTCCGCGCGGCCGGTGACGCCCGCCAGCGGGAAACCGCCGGCGATGGATTTGGCGAAGGTGGTGATATCCGCCGCGACGCCCATCTGCTCCATGGCGAACAGGGTACCGGTGCGGCCCGCGCCGCTCTGAACCTCATCGGCGATGAGCATAATGCCGTGCTCGTCGCACAGGGCGCGCAGGCGCTGCATAAAGGCCGGGGAGGCGGCATAGAATCCGCCTTCACCCTGCACCGGCTCGATAATGATGGCGGCGATATCTTCCGGCGCGGCATCGTTTTTGAAGATGCGATGGATGCTGGCGATCGCCTCGTCATCGCTGACGCCGTGCAGCGCGCACGGGTATAGGGCGCGATAGACGTGGCCCGGCATTAAGCCCATACCGGCGGAGTAAGGATTCACTTTACCGGTCAGCGACAGGGTGTAGTGGGTACGGCCGTGATAGGCGCCGGTGAAGGCGATAGCGCCGCTGCGCCCGGTTGCCGCGCGGGCGATCTTCACCGCGTTCTCCACCGCTTCCGACCCGGTGGTGACCAGCAGGGTTTTCTTGGCGAAATCACCTGGCACCTTCTGGTTCATCTTTTCGCACAGCGCCAGGTAGGGCTCGTAGGCCAGCACCTGGAAGCAGGTATGGGACAGCTTTTTCAGCTGGTCCTCCACGGCGGCGACAATCTGCGGATGCAGGTGGCCGGTATTGAGCACCGCGATACCGCCGGCAAAATCGAGATATTCCCGCCCTTCGACGTCCCACACCCGGCAGTTCTCCGCGCGCTCGGCGAAGATAGGATGGATCTGGCCGACGCCGCGCGGGACCGCGTCGCTGCGACGCGCCATTAATGCTTTATTGCTGTTCATCCGACACTCCTGTTAAAGGCCAATACACATGTATTTGATTTCTAAGTAGTCTTCGATACCGTACTTCGACCCTTCGCGGCCGAGGCCGGAGGCCTTAACGCCGCCGAACGGGGCGACTTCGGTGGAGATAATGCCGGTATTGATGCCGATGATGCCGTACTCCAGCGCTTCGCCGACGCGGAAAACGCGGCTCAGATCGCGGGCGTAGAAATAGGCGGCGAGGCCGAACTCGGTATCGTTGGCCTGGGCAATGACGTCGGCTTCATCTTTAAAGCGGAACAGCGGGGCCAGCGGGCCGAAGGTCTCCTCTTTCGCCACTTTGGCGCTGTCGGGAACGTTGACCAGGATGGTCGGCTGGAAGAAGTTGCCGCCCAGGGCGTGCGGTTTGCCGCCGGTGACCACCTTCGCGCCTTTGGCGATGGCGTCGGCAATGTGTTCTTCAACTTTGGCGACGGCTTTCTCGTCGATCAGCGGGCCGGTGGTGACCCCGTCCTGCAGGCCGTCGCCAATGCGCAGTTTTTCCACCGCCTGCTGCAGCTTCTCGGCGAAACGTTCATATACCCCGTCCTGGACGTACAGGCGGTTGGCGCAAACGCAGGTCTGCCCGGCGTTGCGGAACTTCGACGCCAGCGCCCCCTCGACGGCTTTGTCGAGGTCGGCATCGTCGAAGACGATAAACGGCGCGTTGCCGCCCAGCTCCAGGGAGACTTTTTTTATGTCTTTCGCGCACTGCTCCATCAGCTGGCGGCCAATCTCGGTCGAGCCGGTAAAGGAGAGCTTGCGCACCAGCGGGTTACTGGTCAGTTCGCCGCCGACCGCGCCGGCTGAGCCGGTGACCACGTTGAACACCCCGGCGGGGATCCCGGCGCGATTGGCCAGTTCGGCCAGCGCCAGCGCGGAAAACGGCGTCTGGCTGGCCGGTTTCAGGACCATGGTGCAGCCCGCAGCCAGCGCCGGGCCCGCTTTGCGGGTGATCATCGCCGCCGGGAAGTTCCACGGGGTGATGGCGGCGGTAACGCCGATGGGCTGCTTAATCACCAGCAGGCGCTTGTCGGCCTGGTGGCCAGGAATGGTGTCGCCGTAAATGCGCTTACCTTCTTCGGCGAACCACTCAATAAAGGAGGCGGCGTAGCTGATTTCACCTTTGGCTTCCGCCAGCGGTTTCCCCTGCTCGAGGGTCATCAGACGAGCGAGATCGTCCTGATTCTCCATCATAAGATCGAACCAGCGGCGCAGAATGTTCGCCCGCTCTTTGGCGGTGAGGGCACGCCAGGCGGGAAGGGCGCGGTTAGCGGCCTCGATCGCTTGTCGGGTTTCGTCGGCGCCCATTTTCGGCACGCTGCCGAGCTGCTCGCCGTTGGCCGGGTTGGTCACCGCAATCACGTCGCCGTTGGGCGCATCGCGCCACTGACCATCAATCAGCGCCTGCTGGCGAAACAGAGTCATATCGTTGAGTTGCATAATCGCTTCCTGTCTTCAGGGGGTTAACGGGTAAAAGCGGCGTGTAGTGTCTCCACGCTACGTGCCGCACGCAGCGTGCGTCCGGGATTGCTCTGGCTGGCCAGCAGGGTCTGCACCTTGCTGACGATATGCGCGCCGATCGGGATAGCCGACGTCGCCGCCGGCGACGGCGCGTTACAGGTGTGAATGGAACGCGCGGTGGTGACAAAGAGAAAATCGTCGATCAGTTTGCCCTGCGGCGACACCGCCTGCGCCCGCACGCCGGCCGGCCAAGGGCGTAAATCGCTGAGCGTCAGGCTCGGGCAGTATTTCTGCACCAGCCGCAGATAGCCGCTTCTGCACAGCGAATTCTTCATTTCGCCCAGTCCGGAGCGCAGGTTGTTTTGCAGCACCCGGCGGATGCCGGGCGAGGTGAGGATCTCCAGGGTATCGGCCAGCGAGATATCACGCTTGCGATAGCCTTCGCGCTTCAGGGCCAGCACGGCGTTGGGGCCGACGGTGACGCTGCCGTCGATCATGCGGGTCAGGTGGACGCCGAGGAACGGCATCGCCGGATCGGGGATCGGATAGATCAGATGGTTGACGATCTGATTGTGCTGCGGGGCAAGCTGGAAATACTCCCCGCGGAACGGGCAGATGATAAACCCGGGATCGACGCCGAGCATTTTCACCAGCCGATCGGCCATCAGCCCGGAGCAGGTAATCAGCGTCGAGGCCTCATACTCACCGCCCTGACGGGTGCGGATCACCACGCCGCTGGCGTGTTCTTTCAGGGCGCTGACTTCGGCGTTGTAGACAATGGCGCCGCCTTTCGATTCGAAGTTCTTCGCCATCGCCGCCGCCACGTCGCGGTAGCTGACGATGCCGCTGGAAGGGACGAATATCCCGCCGAGCCCGCTGATGTTCGGTTCGCGCTCGCGTAGCTCCCCGGCGCTTAGCCACTCGCGCTGCAGGCCGTTGGCGGCGGTGCGATCCCACAAGGCGCGCATCCGCTCCATCTCCAGCGGCGAGGTGGCGACCAGCATCTTGCCGCAGACGTCATAGCGGATGCCGTTCTGCTCGCAAAAGGCCTTGGTAGCGCGGTTGCCGGCGAGGCAAAACTGCGCCTTGAGGCTGCCGGGGGTGTAATACACCCCGGCGTGGATCACGCCGCTGTTGTGGCCGGTCTGATGGCAGGCCGGGCCGGACTCTTTTTCCAGCAGCGCAATGCGGGCGTCCGGGTAAATCTCAATTAACTGCATGGCGGTCGACATGCCGATGATGCCGCCGCCGATAATCACGAAATCATACATCCGCTCAATTCCTTCGCCTGAAAACCCTTATTGATGAGTCTGGTAATGATTCGTGGAATACGCAAAGTAGCCGCGCTGGCGCATCAGCTCGCGGCGCAGGTCCGGGTGCGGCGTAAAGCGGTCGCGGCCGTGCAGCCAGAACAGGTTGTTAATCAACAGAAATTTGCCTACCGGCACCGGTATAGAAAGAATGTTTTTGCTGGTCTCCAGCGCGTCGGAGAGGCGGCTCAGCCAGGTGCCTTCTTCGAAATCTTTCGGCTGGACGAACTGGTCGATATAGCGCATCACCGGGCAACCCAGCTGGTCGACGTCGAACACCGGGTGGAAAACATCTTTGCTGACGTTTTTGCTCGGCGGCGCGGCCCAGCGCATCGGGCGGCGGGCGAGCGGGTCGCGGAAGAATTCGTCGAGGTGCTCCCAGTCGTCGAGATGCAGCAGCAGGGAATTGCCGCCCTGCATGTTCTGCTCGTCGATCTTCATCATCAGCACGTAGTCGGTTTGCTCTTCGACGTAGGTACCGTCGTTGTGCAGCTCCATCACCCGGTGCGGCTGGCGCAGGTAGCTGTCCGAATTATCGACGTTTTTCACCACGAAGCGGGCGTAATACTGGCCGCTCATGGCGTCGAAGTTGGAACGGCCAATCAGGTGGGCGACGGCGGTGGCCAGCTTGACCATCTCTTCGGCCTGGCTGACGTTATCGATCCCTTCGCCGTTGATCAGCAGCGCGCCTTCCGCGCGATCGAGCAATGTTTTGATCAGCAGCGGCTGCAGCTGGTTGCCGCACAGATCGTCGAGGATCTTGCCCACCTGGAAGCGTAAGAAAGATTTGTACTCCAGCGCCTGCACCGGCCACTGCGCGACCTGCTGCAGAAACTGGGTGGTGGTGTCCGCGGAAAAGGTGAGCTCCAGCAGGCGCGGCGACTGGGCGGAAGGGGAGACGGTAAAGCCAGGGTATTGCTGGGCTAACGGCGCGGGTGTCGGTTTTACTGCGGTCAGGGCGTTCATCAGGATCGTTCCTCGCTGTAAGGTCAGGGTGATGTTCATTTCGTAGCCATAAATTAAAAATATCTACATTTTTATAAAATGCGTACGAAATGGCCTTTTTGTTTCCATTTTGTGATCTGACAACAATTATTTAACAATGCGGGAGGGGGATAAGGTGGTGGTGAAAGTTGAGGAGCAGAGCGAGCGGCGGATAGCGCAAAAAATGGGGGGTAGGCTGACGGGAAATCGTAATACCGGTCACAGTTTTTAATCTGCACAATACCCTTACCAGATGAAGGTGTTAATATTCAGCCGGTAAATACCTTTCAATGCTCACCGAGGCTTCGATGCTGGAGAATGTCATTATCAGATAATCAGCTTCCCGACCTGCCCAGGCCGGACTGATTATCGCTGCGCTTAAACCTTACGCACACACCTGCGGGTGTAGGCATGTTTTCGCACATGATAATGAACAGGTTTCAGTATGAATTTATCCCGTCAGGAACAACGGACCTTACACGTACTCGCCAAAGGTGGCCGTATTGCGCACGTCCGCGATACCTCCGGCCGCATTACCGCCGTCGAATGCTACACCCGGGAAGGGCTGTTGCTGAGCGACTGTACCCTCGCGGTCTTCAAAAAGCTCAAAACCAAAAAGCTGATTAAGTCGGTGAATGGCCAGCCGTACCGGATCAACACCACCGGTTTGAATAACGTTCGCGCACAGGCGGACAACCGCTGATACAGCGACCCGGGCAGGGTCGCTGCCCGGGCGTATGGCTCTCAAGGAGAAACACCCATGATCGATATCCCTCGCATTTTTACTATCAGTGAAAGCGAACACCGTATTCATAACCCTTTTACCCCGGAAAAGTACGCCACGCTGGGACGGGCGCTGCGAATGGCGCCGGGCACCACCATTCTTGACCTCGGCAGCGGCTCCGGCGAGATGCTCTGTAGCTGGGCGCGCGATCATCAGATCGTCGGCACCGGGGTGGACATGAGTCTGCTATTCAGTCAGCAGGCGGCCGCCCGGGCAGAAGCGCTCGGGGTGAGCGACCGGGTGACCTTCATACACCAGGATGCCAGCGGGTATGTCGCCAGTCAGCCGTGCGATATTGCCGCCTGCGTGGGGGCAACGTGGATCGGCGGCGGAGTGGCAGGCACGATTGCGCTACTGAAGCAGAGTCTTAACCCAGGCGGCATGCTGCTTATCGGCGAGCCATGGTGGCGCAAACGCCCCGCCACGGCGGAAGAAGCGGTTGCCTGCGGCGCGCAGTCACCCGATGACTTCCTGACGCTGCCGGCGCTGGTCGCTCACTTTGGCGAACTGGGCTATGACGTGGTGGAGATGGTGCTGGCCGACCAGGAGGGCTGGGATCGTTATGAAGCGGCGAAATGGCTGACGATGCGCCGCTGGCTGGAGGCCAATCCGCACGATGACTTCGCGCCGGAGGTTCGCCAGCAGTTGACCACTGCGCCGCTACACCACGTCACCTGGACCCGGGAATATCTCGGCTGGGGCGTGTTTGTCCTGATGGCGCGTTAACCGGTATGTCGGTAGCGTCAGGAGGCGCTACCGACCATTTTCAGACCTTCAGCTCGTCGTAGCTGACCATGACGTGCTGGCGAAAGGCGGGCCGTGCGGTTAGCCGTGCATAATACGCCGCAAGGTGGGGGAGGGGACGACGGGTGATATCGATGGCAAAGTAGCGGTACAGCACATGGCCAAACTGGATATCGGCCAGGGTGAAGGTATCGCCCACCAGATAGCGACTGCCGGCGAGACGTGCCTCGGCAATCGCCAGCTTTTGCTCCAGGGCCGTCACCGCCGCGGCGATGGCCTGCGGATCCCGCTCGGCGGCGGGCGTGCGCACCACGCGCCAGAACACCGGCGCCGTAAAGCCGAGGGCGATATTCTGCTTTGACCACTCGGCCCAGCGATCAACCTCTGTACGAGCCAGCAGTTCGCCCGGCCAGAAGGCGTCGTCGGCGTAGCGACTGGCTAAATAGCGAAGGATCGCGCCGGTTTCCCACAGCGGCGGATTTTCGTCATCCTGCAGCACTGGCACCGTACGATTGGGATTGAGCTGATAAAACGCCTCGCTGTCGGTACCGCCATAGCGATGCCCCACGTCGAACCGGAGATAGTCCAACCCAAGCTCGCCAACACACCACATCAGCGCCTGCACGTTAGAGGAGGTTTTTCGGCCCCAGATGGTCAGCATCGGGATCTCCAGAGAATAATGAAAGAAGGAGCATAGCAGGTTGGGTTGAAAAGAGGAGGGGGCACAAAAGAAATGAACCACCTCGCCGCGCAGGGGGCGGACGCGCTGGTCAGATGTTCAAACCAGGGGCGTAGCTGAGCCAGCTATTCAGTGCACAGTATAAGAGGAAGAAACAGAGGGCAGCAGTTTGCCCTCTGTTTACTTGTGTGGTTTTGTACTAAGGTGTGGCGCTAAAAAACTCGCCAAACTTGACGGCCAGCCAGCCGACAGGCGTCGTGGCGCCGCCGACGATATTGGTGATCTCGGCCATCCCTTCCGGCACTGGAATATGCGAGTTCACCGCCGCCTGAGTGTATTCTTGCGAAATGTCCGTCCCGACATACAGGATGCAGGTCACGATCAGGGTTCCGGTTATGAACATGCGGAACATATTTCGTTTACAGAACGGCGTGACCATTGCCAGCAGGAACATTAATGAAGCCAGATCGACAAAGGGCAGTACGCGGTTGCCGGGCAGAATGATAGACAGCACCACAGCCATAGGGATTAACAGCAGACCGGTCGCCAGTACCGAAGGTTCACCGATCAGTAACGCCGTATCCATCCCGATATAAAAATCGCGCCCCGGGAATTTAGCCTTCAGTTTTGCTTCAGCGGCATCACGGACAATCAACAATCCCTGCACCAGAATTTCAATCATTTTAGGCAGCAACAGCATGGCGGCTGAAACCTTAATGGCCAGTGAAACGGCAGCAGAAACGTCATATCCCGCCAGGAAGGCCAACAGCAGTCCCAGCACAAATCCCAGGGTAAGAGGCTCGCCAAAAACGCCGAATTTTTTATTAATACTTTCCGGATCGAAATTGATTTTATTGATAAGCGGGATCTTATCAATGATGTAATTACAGGCAATGCCAAACGGCACGTAAGCTATACAGGTAAGATGTGGGAATGATATCCCTTTAAGATTATAGTTTTTTTGTAAATATGGAGCCGTTAAATCTGCCGCCAATAGCGTCAACACAAAAATAGCGAATGTAATACCGACCGAAAGCCAGTAATTTCCCGTTCCGGCATAGACCACAGACCCCATGATCAGGAAAATCCAGTAGTTAAAAATATCGATATTCACCGTTTTGGTTAATTTCAACAGAAGCATAGCCAGGTTGATGACGATAAAGCCCACCACGACGGGCAGCATCAGCGGCGAACCCCAGCCAATGGTCGATGCGGTAGGCCAACCGGTATCAACGACCGTTAACTGCAGGCCGATACGCTCAACCATCGCCTGCGATGCGGGGCCCAGATTTGTCAGCAGCAGGCCAATCACCAGCCCCACCCCTTCAAAACCAATGCCTACCAGCATTCCTGCTTTAAATGCCGTACCGATTTTAACGCCAAAGCAAAGCGCGATAATAAAGAATATTACTGGCATCATTACTGATGCCCCCAGACTAATAATGCTGTTGATAATATCCATAATGATTCCTTAAAAGGCGGGCGAATTGGGCACGAGTTAACCCGTGCCCATTGGGCCCTGTTAATACCTTTAGTGGTTCTTTTAGTATTTAACTGAGTTTCTTTAAAAGGATCTCAGCGAAGAGTTTGGGCGAATTACTGAATGCGTCAATGGTACTCCCGGCAATATGCGGCGTAATGGTCACGTTATTCAGTGTATAGAATGCACTGTCGTCAGGGAGTGGCTCGTCATCAAAGGTATCAAGCGCGGCGCCCATGATTTGCCCGGATCTGAGCGCATCAATCATCTCTTTTTCATTGATTAACCCGGAGCGTGCCGTGTTAACAATGATGGCACTGCGCTTCATTAGCGCGAAATGGTGTGCGTTAATCAGATTTTCGGTTTCCGGCGTCAGGCGAGCATGTAACGAGATAACGTCGGCGCGTTGTACCAGTTCGTCCAGAGAATCGACTTTCTCATAACGTTCATGGTCTGCAACGTACTTATCGTAAAAGATAATCTCCGTGCCAAAGCCACTGAGAAATCCCGCGACCAGTTGGGCAATATGACCGAGGCCAACCAGCCCCACGACTTTTCCGCCAAGCTCCGGGATCGCCTGATGGTTCGGACTGTCTTTACGCCAGTATTTGTCACGCAGGGCATCGTGTGAACGGGCGATATTGCGCATTTCCGCCAGGATCATGCCGACCGTGAATTCGGCGACGCTGCGAGCGTTACGCCCCGGTGTGTTTATCACCTCAACGCCCCGGGCGTTCGCCACCTGAAGATTCACGTTTTCCACGCCACCGCGGAGCACGCCTACATATTTCAGCTTTGGTAGTTTATCGAACACCGCAGTATTGACGGGGGCAAACTGAGTGATCAGGATGTCAATATCATCCGTTCCCTGAAGCAGCGCTTCCGGTAAGGCCACCGCTTCTGCTCCTTCCTGTTCAACCCGCAGATTATCTTCCTGAAGTTTCTCAACGGAGTCATGTGACCACTCGCGTATTTCCACTTCAATTCCCTTATCCCTGAGCGCTTTTAGTCCTGATTCCATCATCGCTGCATTGATAAACAGATCGGCAATTGCCAGACATTTCATAATGATTCTCCCTAGATTAACGCATCAACATACCGCCGGTAACGTCCAGAGTTGCTCCCGTCATATAGCTGGTCTTAGGAGAAACCATGAAGACTCCGATGTCGGCAATTTCTTGCGGCTGGGCCACGCGGCCCACCGGAATACGACTGACGTAATAGTCAGGGTTTTGCTCAATGTTCTTACGGATCATCGCAGTATCCATGATCCCGACGGCGATATTGTTCACATTGATTTTTTGTTTGGCGACTTCCCGCGCCAGAGAGATAGCAAAGGCGACCAGGCCGGCCTTACTTGCCGCGTAGTGCGCATGTCCCGTCGTGGAGCCGTGGAACGCGGCCTGCGAGGTAATATTCAGAATGCTGCCCATCTGGTCATGCTGCAGGCAGTGATTTACAAACAGCTGGCTGAGATGGAAGATGGCTTTCAGATTGACATTCATCACCAGATCCCAGTCCTGCGGGCTGATCTCGGTGACGTAGCCGCTCAGCCAGATCCCGGCGTTATTCACCAGAATGTCGGCTTTGCCCAGTCTGTCGATACAGGTGGCAAACAGATTTTCCCGGCTCTGCTCGTCAGAGAGATCGGTTTTGACCGCAATGATCTCTACGTTCGCGCTGGCCTTCACCGTTTCGATCAGCCGTTCGGGATGCTCTTCCTCACGCATATAGGTAAAGCAGATATTGACGCCTTCTTTGGCGAGAGAAAGAACAAACTCTTTCCCCAGGCCGGTTGCGCCGCCTGTCACGATGGCCGTACGATTCGTTAAATTCAGATCCATTTTTTCCTCACTTAGTGCGCGATGTAGTTGCTGCAGCTTTTCCACGGCGACTGCATTTCTGATAACAGGTTTTTATAAAGCTGGTATTTGGTCTGGTAGACCCGGTGGTTTTCCGGATTAGGGGAGACGGTGCGTGAGACATGGACCATGTCGTTTGAGGCAGCAAATACCTCTGCAAACCAGCCCACCATGACGGCGGCGGTCATCGCGGTACCCAGGGTCCCGTGCTCTTTGACGTCAACGATTTCCAGCGTGGCCTGGAAGATATCGGCGAATATCTGCAGCCAGACCGGGGAGTTCGTGACGCCGCCAGCAATACGAATAGTGCGGCTTAACTTTGGGTTAATATTGCGTAAGCGCTCGGTGTGGTAGAGATGGCTGAAGGCCACGCCCTCATAAATCGCCCGCAGAAAATGGGCTTTTTTATGGAAGCTGTTGACACCGATAAAGCCGGCCGAGGCGTCGGGAATGGTGTTAGAGCCAAACACGAACGGAAAGAACAGCAGGTGACTTTCATCCGGCGTCGTTGATGAAACCAGCTTATTGCACAGGTCATAGACCGACGATCCTTGTTCGGCGGAGGTTTTCCGGTCGCTCTCCATAAAGTTGTTAATAAACCACTCCAGGTTGCTCGCGGAGGTGGGGCTGGCCTCGGTGATGAGCCATTTACCTTCAATGGGATAAATGGAGGTCATAAACAGATCTTTATCAATAACCGGGTGGTCGGTAACGTATTCGTTTATGCTCCAGGTGCCGGTGACGATCGCCATCTTATCGAGACTGTTAATCCCCGAGGCAATGGAAGAGGCCGAGATATCAAACACCCCGCCAGAAACCGGCGTACCTGCGCATAAACCGGTCAGACGGGCCACGTCGTCAGTGATTTTTCCGCAGCATTCTGTTGAGCGTTTGATGGGGGGCAATTTGTCCCGCAGTTCATCAAGTCCCCACCATGCCAGTAGTTCATCGTCATACTGGCAGTCACGTACGTTGATCAGGTTGGTCCCTGAGATATCGGTCAGCTCAAGAAAAGCCTCTCCGGTCAGGTAAAAACGGATCAGGTCCTTGACCATAAAAATATAACGCGCTTTTTGCAGCGTCTCGGGCTCGAACTCCTTCAGCCATGCCAGCAGGGCGACAGGTTGTCCGGCCCAGATGGACTGCATTGTTTTTGGCAAAATGTCGGTAAGGAATTCTGGCGAGCGTTGCCATCTCTCAACGTACTCTTTTGCCCGGCTATCGGTGGATATAATGCCGTTACGCACCGGGTGACCTTCTTCGTCGACCAGATACAGACCGTTACCATGACCGGTGACGGCCACTCCTTTTATCTGGCTGGCGTCGATACCTGATTGCGCAATCGCTTTTTTAATCACTTCGACATTAGCGGCCCACAGCTCATCGATACTGCGCTCTGTGTGGAATTCCCGGGGTGTCAGCATCTGCGTGGATTTTGAGGCGATGGCGAGCACCTGTCCTTTACGGTCATAGATGGCTGCCTTGGTGACGGTTCCACCATTGTCGATGCCCATGACGTATTCATCTTTCATTCGCGTGGACTCCTTATTGGTTACCATAAGCCGGGCTCGCTGGTGGTTATCCCTTTAAATCCGGCATGGAATATTTTATCTACAAGGTATTTGCGCTTAACAAAGCCTCCGGCGATGAATACCACATCAAAGCCTTTCAAATTTCGGCTAATCAACTCCAGACACTGGCAGGCATATTCAGCAGGTAAGATTTCAATTGCGTCCGGTGGACTGTGTTTAACAATATCGAGCGACTGATCAAGCGATCGCGAATCGATAAGTAAAACCCGATATACGGTCAGCAATCCCTCCTTTTTGGCGTAGCGTAGCGCGGAGAGATTGGAAGAAATAACACCATCAACCTTGTAATAATTTTTCAGCAGATTGATCCCCGCCTGATCCGGTTTAAAGCCGCCCAGTAATTCAAGGTGAACGAGGACCTTCTTACCGCTTTGATGGCATTTGCCAATCAGCGACTGCAGATTGCCGATATTCGCTTCGGATAGCAGTACATATTCTGACTGGCAGGATAATGCTTTCTCAAAGTATTTATACTTCCTGATGGAAGGGATGATGGTGTTATTTGAAATCATATTAATTTCCGATGTTATTTAGCCATGTAGAGGCTGTATGCATCTTCCGCTGTTGCGTTTTCATGGATGATGGCATTCAGGCCTGCTACCACTTTCGCCGGCTGCGGATCCTGGGTAATGTTTCGTCCTACAGCCACGCCTTTCGCACCCATCTGCATACAGTGCTGAACAAATTTGAAGTAACCGTCGATGCCGGTTTTTGGCCCTCCTAAGGCAAGCACCGGCACGCCAGCAGCTTCAACGATCAGTCGGTCCTCTGGTGAACCGGTAAAACGCGTTTTGATGACGTCCGCGCCCAGCTCCACCGCTGCGCGGGCCGATGCAGCGATGATGGCCGGATTGTTAGAATCATCGCTGGTGACGGGATAACCATACGGGAGCGATTCGACAATCAGCGGTACGTTCCAGCGATCCGCTGCCTGCGCGAGTTGCATCGCCATAATGTGGGTTTTTTCTTCATTGAAGGCGCCGGGGAAGGTCATGCAGACCACGCCCTCGGCAGCGACTTTAAGCGCATCTTCGACGGAAAAAACGGGGGTAGTATCGGGAACGGTATTGTCAAAGATACTGACCGTGCTGTCGACGCGTAAGACAACGGGAACGCTGTTTAATGCTTCCCGATAATTCTTCAACATGCCGTACGTGACGAGCGCACAATCCAGGCCGTGTTCCACCAGAGCAGGGAGCTGATTTATCGTATTATCAATACCATTTGTTTTCGTGGAAAAATAGTAGCCATCCAGCGCTAAGGTCACGGATTTACCATCTTTTGCGAATATTCTTGCGAGACGACGTTCTTTAGACATTTATTTACTCCTGAGATAAAAAACAAAAAAAAAGCCCTCAGAGACTCGCGTCTCTGAGGGCTTTCTGTTCACATACCCTTTTGATAATGGTTCGGGATTCCAAAGCATTATCAATGCAATTTTTTAGCAAAGTGAGAAAGGTTTAACTTTTTTAAATTAAATCTGTTCTCTTGCGTGATTAAATAACTAACACACGCGATAACTTATTGTCCAGTTGGTATCGTTGAAATGAGAGATTCATCACATCAATATGTTGTATTCCATGAGAAGTGCCGGGTTAAATACAGAAACAGAACCTTTAAAAACCAGGCAATAACGCATCCGGTCAAGGGTGAGAACGCCAGGCGTTTATTTCATCCGCATGAAGATCGCATCCATGCATGCCTATGCCTGCAGGTCGTCATCTACAACGCGCATTTATTCCTGTCCGGATGGCGTACAAAAACGCTATAGCAATGTTGTCGGCATGGCGATCTGTCCCTACTGATTTCATCCTGCCGCCCGGGCAAATTACTCATCCGCTTTGTGCGCCCAGGCAGGCATCGCCGTCAGATAACGTTTTGCCCGTTTCCGTGATTCCGCTACGCCCACCTTTTGCCAGGAGTCGAGAAAAGCCGCCAGACCGGATACGGCCTCTTCCCAGGATTTCAGATTACCGTCGCTGTCGCTGCAATACGCGCAATATTTATCGCTGGCCCCTTGCGCATCAGGTGCGGACATCGGCATTCCGCAGGCCTGGCAAAAACTTTCGTGCTGTGTCATAGATCGCCCCTCCTGTCGTTTGGTTGTCTACTAAACATACAGAATTTACGCATGGCGCTTAGCGTTTCAGATCAATAGATCCTGCCGTAACCGTTGTTGGGGATCTTCTGCCGGGGAGTGCGGGAGGGATAACGGGAACTTACTCCGTATCGCTCAGCTATCGCCTCCCTTATTTTTTATTGATGCAACGGTTGGTCGCAGGCCGCGAGTATGGATTCATGCATCGCTTCGGAAAGTGTCGGATGCGCAAAGATCATCGACAGGAGACTTTCGTCTGTGGCCTCCAGGTGACGGGCGATGCCAAAGCCCTGGATCTGTTCCGTGACCTGTGCGCCAACCATATGCGCGCCCAGCAACTCGCCGGTTTCAGCATCGAAAATCGTCTTCACAAAACCCTCTGTCTCGCCGCTGGCCAGCGCCTTACCATTGCTCTGATAAGAGAACTTACCGATCCTGACGGGCCGTCCCCTGGCCAGAGCCGTCGATTCCGTCAGGCCCAGACTGGCAACCTGAGGCCGGGCATAAGTGCAACCGGGCACATAGTCGCGATCAAGCGGATGGGCGCCTTCGATACCGGCCAGTGTCTCAACGCAGATCACGCCTTCGTGGCTGGCCTTGTGCGCCAGACACGGCGGGCCGGCTACATCGCCGATGGCATAAAGCCCGAATACGTTAGTGCGACAAGCCGCGTCCGTCTTGATAAAACCGCGGTCTAACTCAACGCCCAGCGTTTCCAGCCCCAGATCTTCAATATTCGGCTGTACGCCGACCGCCAGCAGCACACGTTCGACATCCTGGGAATATTCGCCGCCGGTGTTTTTCAGTGTGCAGCGCACCCCGGTATCGGTGAGCTGTACTTGCGTCACCAGGGTCTGGGTATGGACCTGAATACCGCGTTTTTCGAATGACTTACGCACTGCTGCAGACACCTCGGCATCTTCCACTGGCAAAATCTGCGAAGCCAGCTCGACCAGCGTCACTTTACAGCCCAGATCGTTATAAAGGCTGGCGAACTCGACGCCAATCGCCCCTGAACCGATGATTAAGAGCGACTTGGGCAATCGCTTAGGCCGCAGCGCCTCGAAATAGGTCCAGATATATTCGCCATCTGGCGTGATGCCTGGTAATGCGCGTGGCCGGGCGCCGGTTGCCAGGATCACGTGATCGGCCCGGTAATCGCGGGCTTCACCGCGGGCATCCTCGACCGTTATTTGCCCCTTGCCGCGCAGCCGCGCGGTGCCATCAATGACCTGCACGCCATTTTTCTTCAACAGGTACGCAACCCCTGCGGTGAGCTGTTGCGATACGTTACGGCTAAACTGCACCAGTTTTTGCAGATCGACGTTCACCTCGCCCACGCTGATGCCCAGCTGACTGGCATGGGTGATAGTGTGCGCAACCTCAGCGCCATGCAGCAGCGCCTTGGTTGGAATGCATCCCCAGTTCAGGCAGATGCCGCCCAGATGCTGTTTTTCCACTAATGCGGTACGAAGCCCTAGCTGACCGGCACGGATGGCGGCAACGTATCCCCCAGGACCACCGCCGATGATCAGCACATCGTATTTATCGTGCATAGCTCGTCTCCTGGATAAACATCAAGGTCGGGGTTTCAATCAGTCGCTTGAGTTCCCGGAGAAAAGCCGCACCTGCCGCGCCATCGATGACCCGGTGATCGCAGGATAGCGATACCGTCATTTGCTGGCGCGCGACGATTTGCCCGTCGCGTACTACCGCCCGGAGCTCGCCGGCGCCAATGGCGAGGATTGCGCTTTGCGGTGGATTGATGATGGCGTCAAACTGCCGGACGCCGAGCATCCCCAGATTTGACACGCTAAAGGTCCCCCCCTGGAACTCTTCCGGCTTCAGCGTGCCCGCTTTGGCCCTGGTCACCAGCGAGTGAATTTCGTTCGATATGTCGCTAATCGATTTCCGGTTCGCCGAGCGGACAATAGGGGTAATTAGCCCGGCAGGCAGCGCAACGGCCACTGAAATGTCGGCATCCGCAAAGCGGCGGATACTTTGTGTCGCTTCATCAAACTGAATGTTGACGTCAGGCACGGCCACCAGCGCCAGGGCGCAGGCCTTCACCAGCAGGTCATTAACCGAAATCTTGACGCCGGGTACTTCGCGGTTAATTTCCTGACGTAGCGCTAACAGTCTTTCCAGATCGAGATCGACGCTCAAACGGAAATGGGGAGACTGTTGCTTGGACGTTTGCAGGCGAGAGGCGATAGCCCGGCGCATACCGGACATGGGGATGCTTTCATAGGGTACCGGGGTACTCTCCTGTACCGGGCTGGTCTGCGGGTGCTCGTCGAGTAACAACGCCGCGGCCAGCACATCATCGCGACTCACCCGACCGCGTGAACCGCTGCTTCGGCAGTCATGCAAGTTGATACCCAGCTTGCCGGCCAGACGGCGCGCCAGCGGGGTGGCCGATACCTGGCTATCATCGGCATGCGAGCGGGGCGCTTTGCTGCGACGAACAGGGGGCGTCGGGGAGGCCAGGCGACCGCCGGCGGCAAGGATCGCGCTTTCCAGATCAGAAACAGAGATACGATCCCCGCGCCCGCTGCCGCGGACTTTTTTCAGGTCGACACCCCAGCGGGCAGAGAGTCGTAACGCATGGGGCGTGGCATTAACCTGAGTCACATCGGTCACGCCTTGCAGACTGACGGGGATGTCGGTCTGCCCAACGGGGGGCTCGGGGCTGTTGGATGGCGGCGAAACAACGGAAGGTGGCTTAGCGCCTGCCTGTGCGGCAGCCTCCGTGCCAGGGGCTGCGGATTTCGCCGAAGCCAGGCTGGCAGCAAATTCGTCCAGGTCAGCATCGCTGACCGACGCGTCAGCCGCCAGGGCCAGCACGGCGCCTACCTGAAGCGTCTCACCCTCGCGGGCGAGTATCCGACGTAACGTACCGGCAAAGGGGGCCTCCAGCACATTGACGATTTTACTGGTTTCAATCTCACAGATTTCCTGCCCTGGGGTGAAGCTGTCACCCTCCTGGATTGCCCACCGAGCGAGCAAGCCTTCTTCCATGGAAAGCCCCCACTTTGGCATTTCAAGCGTCTTGATTTCGCTCATCGGTTAATCCTCCAGCACTTGACGGACGGCGGCTTCGATACGTTCTACGCCAGGGATCCAGAGTTTTTCGAGAGCAGGGGAGAACGGGACCGGCGTGTGTGGCGGCGTCACCAGCAGAACGGGCGCTTTGAGGAAATGGAATGCCTGGGACGCAATCAGCGCCGCGACATCATGAGCAAAACCGAAGCGTGCTGCGGATTCGTCGACAATCACGACCCGCCCCGTGGAAGCCACCGATTCCAGAATCCCTTCCTCATCCAGCGGCGAAATGGTTCGCGGGTCGACTACCTCGACCGAGATCCCCTCTTTAGCCAGCTTGTCCGCCACCTGGTTGGCTTTATGCACCATTGCCGACAACGCAATGATGGTGACGTCCTCTCCTTCGCGGGTATAGTTGGCTACACCTAGCGGGATGGTATAGCTCTCGTCCGGTACCTCGCCCTTGAGGTCGTACAGCATTTTATGCTCGCAGAATACCACCGGGTCGTCGTCGCGAATGGACTGGATTAACAGACCCTTGACGTCATAAGGCGTCGAGGGCACCACCACCTTCAGCCCTGGGGTGGTGGCAAAGATATTATAGGGTGACTGTGAATGCTGGGCCGCGGCGGAAAACCCCGCGCCGATCATACCTCGCATCACCAGCGGGGCCCTGGCTTTGCCACCAAACATGTAGCGGAACTTAGCCGCCTGGTTGTACAGCGCATCGTGACTCACGCCAAAAAAATCCATGAACATCAATTCCGCGACCGGCCGCAGACCCGTCGCTGCGGCGCCGGCCGCCATTCCGATGATGGCCGACTCGGTAATGGGCGTGTCGATCACCCGATCGGAGCCGAACTGCGTCCACAGCCCTTTAGTGACGCCGAGCACACCGCCAAAAGCTTCTATCTTCGCCTCTTCGGGCGCATTTCCGCCATGACCGCCACGCAAATCTTCACCGATGAGCACCACGCGTTCATCGCGTTCCATTTCCTGAGCCAGGGCTTCCTTGACCGCTTCACGATAGGTTTTAATCGCCATAGTTATCACCCTCAGTATGAGACATAAACGTCTGTCAGCAGGTCTTCCGGAGCCGGATAGGCAGCGGCGCGGGCCTTCAATACCGCATCGTTGACAAGGGCTTCTACTTCCTCGTCAATCGCCGCCAGTTCTTCCTGGGTGATATGCTGTTTGACCTTAGCGGTGAAAATCTTCAGCGGATCATGTTGTTCACGCAGGCGTTGCACTTCACCTTCCGCGCGGTATAGCGCGGGATCCCCCTCAAAATGACCGTGCCAGCGGAAGGCTTTGGCCTCAATGACGCTTGGGCCACCGCCTTCTCGCGCACGCTTGACCGCCTCTGAGGTTGCCTCATAAACGGCAAAGAAATCGGTGCCATCGACGGTCACTGCCGGCAGGCCGAAGCCAGCGGCGCGCCGGGCGATATCACGCCCACCCACGGCGTAGTCATGGCCGGTCCCTTCGCCGTAACCGTTATTCTCGAAAATAAAGACGGCTGGAAGCTGGAGCACGACGGCCATATTGATGGCTTCAAAGACCAGGCCCTGATTAGAACCACCATCGCCCGTAAAAGAGACACCGACGTTGCCGGTTTTTAGCGTCTTTGCCGTTAGCGCGGCGCCGATGGCCAGAGGAGGGGCTCCCCCAACGATAGCGTTCGCCCCCAGCATTCCTTTCGACAGATCGGCAATGTGCATCGACCCGCCCTTACCGCGACATAACCCGCTGTCCTTACCGAATATTTCGGCCATCATGCCGTGAATGTCGCAACCTTTAGCAATACAGTGGCCATGTCCACGGTGTGTTGAACCAATGAAATCTGCGCTCGTTAAATTTTCGCAGACCCCCACCGCGATGGCTTCCTCGCCGGTGTAAAGGTGAATGAAGCCCGGAATATCACCGCTGGTATTTTCCTGATGCAACCGCTCTTCAAAGGTCCTGATCTCCCGCATCTTGCGGTAAGCCTGCAATAACGCCTGTTTGCTGAGCATCGTTTAATTCTCCTCAATAAAGGTCACCCAGGCGGGGCCAACAGACAGGGCGGATAACCCTGGCCACACCCATGCAATGAATCTACGAGCGGTTAAAGGGAGTGCGAAGCCACCTTCATGGGGGGGGGAGGTGGGGGTTTTCATGCTTGAGGTCAAACTTTCTAAATTTTGTGTAGTAATAAAGTTTGGCTGTCCCATGTCATCCCGGGGGCTGGCGTACAATTGAAAAAAACAAAGCGAGTAGATAACCACGGATGAAGCCATCGGATTTAGAAAGTCGCCAATCACCCTCACTGGTCTCCGGGCCATTGCGGCTGACGCGAGGCTTGCCGCTAATCCTGACCAAATTCGTCCCGCCTCGCTCCTCGATACAATTGCTGGAGCGCCCCCGGCTGCTTCAGCTTCTCAGTCCCGTTCAGCAGTGCCGGCTGGGCGTCGTCTGCGCCGGCGCTGGATTTGGCAAAACCACTCTGTTGGCGCAATGGCATCAGCAGATGGTCGCCCAGGGCGAACGTATCGCCTGGCTGAGCCTCGATGAGGATGATGATGACGTATGGCAGTTTATTCCTTATCTGCTGCAAGCATTGCGTCCACTCTATGCTGACTGGGACGCCGATTTCTGGCGTGACATGGAAGAACAGAAGCTCTCCAGCTCCGAGCAACTGCTGGCCGGGCTCATTAACCAGCTACACTACTGCCCGCATGACGTGTACCTGATTATCGACGACTTCCACGTGATTAACGATCGCGGGGTCTATGAAGCGCTGGGGTATTTAATCAAGCATGCGCCTGCCGCCTTGCATCTGATCATTGGCAGCCGTTTCCACCCGAATCTTGCGCTGAGCCAGCTGCAGGCCCAGGACCAACTGGTGGAGATCTATGATCGAGACCTGCAATTCACGCTCGAAGAAACAAAACACTATTTTAGCCGCACGGTTGCGCTACCCCTCAGCAACCACCATGCACAGCGGCTACAGTCCGTGACAGAGGGCTGGATTGCAGGGATGAAGATCGCTTCATTGTCGGCAGAATTACAGCATGATCCCGAGCATCTGTTGCGCAATATGCATGGAGGAACACGGTCCATTGCCCGCTATCTGAAAGAGGTGGTACTGGACCCGCTGCCGGAAGAGGTTCTCGATTTCCTGGTGAAAACGTCCTTCCTCAGTCGGTTAAATGCCGAACTATGCAATGCAGTGACAGGACGTGATGATAGTAAAGCGATGCTGGCATGGATTGAGCGACACAACCTTTTTTTGTCAGCCCTTGACGAACAAGGCTACTGGTTTCGCTACCACCCTCTGTTGCAGGAAAATCTTCGGACCATGCTGCAGCAGAACAACGCTATTGACCGCAAACAGCTACATGAATTAGCCAGTCATTGGTTCGTCGAACAGAAACTGTGGTCTGAGGCGGTACGCCATGCGCTCAGCGCAGGCAAGCCGGTGCATAGCCCCGTACAGGATGGCGCAAGCGCTCAGTCACTGGCGGAAGAAGGGGATATCGATACCCTGATCTCATGGATGCATCATTTACCGCCCAGCACCGATCCGTCGCGCATTGACCTGCAAATTAACCTGGCCTGGGCACTGGCGCATTATTTCCACTTTGATGAGTCGAGGCAGCTGCTTGATAACCTCGATCAGATGGTACTTCATCATCGTGAGGATTTAACCCGCAGCACCTGGTGTAAATTGCGCGTTGTGCGGGCAATTTGCGAAGCCTTTGCGGAAAACATCCCGGAGAGTCTGGCTATAGTTCAGCCGTTGCTGGCCGAAGAGCCCTGCGGCGACACCTGGGTTGATGGTCTGATATGCAATATTCTCAGCTATTGCCATGTTGTTAACCAGCGCTATCACGACGCGCTGGAGGTTCAACAGCATATGCCCTCTCCGGAAAGTCCTTTAGATAATCTGTTTGTTTCGGTTTATCGCGCGTTTATTATTGCCCAGTGCCATCTTTGTCAGGGCGATCTGGGAAAAGCCGGGTGGTATGCAGAGAAAACGTTGCGCCAGGCTGAATGTTATACCGGTACCCAGTCGACCAGTGGCGCGACGCTGGCGCCGCTGCTGGCGGAGATAGCCTATGAATGTCAGAGGGGTGACTCGCCCGAGCATCTGTTAGCCGACCGGCTCGAATTCATCGACCGATTCAGTCCACCCGACGCGCTGAGTCGTTGCTATACCTATCTCGCGCGTCAGGCCTTAGATAACGATATGCCCTATGAGGCCGAGCGATTGCTGGAGCATGCGCAGCGTCTTGCGGTGTCTCGCGGCTGGCAACGGCTCCAGGCCATGTTGTTAGCCGAGCAGGTGAGGGTGCGACTGCAGCGCGGCAATTTCACCGGCGCAGAGCAACTGCAGCGACAGCTTGAACAAATGGCCGCCAGCTTCAGAATGGATGCCGAACATCCCTGCCAACGCGCCATCGTTATGTCTGCATCCCTTAGCCGCAGCCGGCATCTTCTCGCCAGAGGCCAGGCACCGCAAGCCTGCGTTTTACTGGCTGAGATGGTCTCCGATCAGGAAAGCCGGGGGGACAGGTTAACCGCAGCGCGTCTGCGTACGCTCTGGTCATTGGCCTTGTGGAACAGTGGCAAAACTGCCGCTGCGCGCACGACATTTCAGCCAGTCGTGCAGCTGGCTGAACAACAGCATCTCACGGGCCTCTTTCTTGACGCTGGCGATACCTTGCAACCTTTGCTTATCGGTATGAACGATTCCTCTTCGGCTTGGACAGAGGAAAGGGGAGTGCAAGGTCCCTGGGCAGACAAGCGCGCGCCTGCAGACAGAACACCGTTTAATAGTGGAAGTCCTGATATTCATGAGGAGCTCAGCGAGCGAGAGTTGCAGATATTACAGCTGATCGCTGAAGGTCAGATGAACAAAGAAATCGCTCGCTCCCTCGCTATTTCTGCCGAGACGGTCAAATGGCATATCAAAAACATCTACGCGAAGCTTAAAGTGAATAGCCGCACTCAAGCGATGAGTCGGGCGCTGGAGATGAAATTACTGGATTAACGGTTTGAACAGGGGGGGCTGGATACAAAATATTATTAAGACGAGCCACTTTCTTAACGGGGCTATGAGCTATGGATAATCGTGGTACTTGTAAGTCCATGGGGCGCTATCTCTGAACGGTGATGGCTGTTTTGATGCCCTGGCTCAGCGATATGAACATTGGTTTTAAGGAGGCGACGCCAGGGGAAAGTCATCCCAGAGAGGCTTTTGGGGAGTGTTGTCTGTAACGTTTTGATTGAGGTGGTGCGATAATAGGAATCATACTCACACCACAACCACATGAATTTAAAGTGCTTATTGGCGTTTTATTTTTAAGATACCCCCAAAAGTACCCACAAACATGCTTCTAAGATTAAATTCCAATAGCAACTTTCAAAGTTGAAGAATCGAAAAAGATGAGCAACGGCCATTAGGCCACTTGCGAGCTAGTGCTCCCGTAGATGTTGATTGTCAAAGTAATAACTTAGTGAAAATCAGTCATCGTCTTCAGGCCAGGTTTCTCGGTGGCCATCGCAGAAACTACAGCCAGTCATTCCGCTAAACTCATCAACACTAGTACTGTGATAAGAACAATATTCACACTGCTCGACATTTTCGAAAATTCCAAAACAGTAAGTGCATAGGTATTTTTCTCCGAACTCACAGACAGTATCGTTCTGCTCACACTCTGAACATCCTGCAGGGACAGATAAAGTGCAATATTCATCCGGTGAAAAACTACTCGTATCAAAAAGCTCATAACGAGAAGCGGTATGTTGGCACTTACTACATTCAAAGTCCGATTCTTCCCAAGCCTTCAGTATTTGATTTTCATCGCATGCAGGGCATGAAAATTCAACCAATCCGTCCTGTGTAGTACTACATACAAGACAGGAAGATGACTTAAACGAATACTCTTCAAATTCAAACGTGGTTTTAAGAGGTACAGCAACTTTCTTGCATAAATGACATTCAATAACTCGACCGCCCTTACTGACATGTTCCTCTAATATTTTCTTAACCTGCTGAAATTTAATATCTGCATAATAACTGTTATTTATGAGTAATTGAGTTTCTTGACTTGCAAGATAATGACCCAATGCTCCTTCAAAGAGAGATTTCCAATCTTCACGCATCAACCGATTCAGGGCGAACCAAGCATCAGCCTGCTCAATCAGTAGCTTCTCCTTGGCTTGGTCATTTAATGCATCGTGATAAAAATGAACAACTCGATTTCTATGCTGCCTAATTATATCAAATGATGACACAGTGGAAGTATGTAGAGGTTTCTCGAGAACATCCCTCAACCGGTCACATGTCTCTGAAAAAGTTATTGACTGGAAATCACCAGTAAGATATTTCGAACGTATGATTTTTTTTCCGCTACAAACAAGCGACCAATGTTCATGTGCAAGCGGAACTTTGAGTAACAATTCTACAGCCGTCCAAAAACTAACAATAGAATGTGTTGGAGACGTTGCGAATTCGGTCTGAGCCTTTTTTAAAAAATCCATTCCATTATCAAGCAGACCTCTAACTTCCGGTGAAAGCTCAAGCACTTCTCCTTTAAGTGATCGAATAGTCATTAATTTGGCCTTGTAAAAAATTTAATTTCTGATAAAAGATAACGATACATAATTACTCGTCCAATCTAATATCACTTAATATAAAAAACAAAATGCTAACTAACGTCACTTACGCTATTCATCCTTGTTATAATGATTAAAATATTCCTTTTCTTTGTCACTGAATTTATCATCAGCATTCAGCAGCTTGAGTAAAGCTTCTTTCTCTGCATTTTTCTTTCGTCTTATGATTATTGCAGCTTTCAACTCAGAAAGTGATATATCAAAATCACGTAAGGAAATAAATGATAATACTGCTATGAATAACAATGCTATCGTCAGTGATGCTAAGTATCTTGCATATTCAACATCATCCTTAAACACCTGAAGTAGAAAAATAACTCCAGCACTAAAAACGTAAAATAGCATCCAATATCCAATCTTTCTTATAAAGACTGAAATACTTCTACTTAACCTGTCAGTTTGAACCGAATTCAACCCTTCACTTTCAAGAAGCTTTTCAAATTTTGACTTTAGACTCCAAGCGTAGGTAACCAAAGGTGTCAAAACTCCCCCGCCTATAATCAAATGTAACCAACCACTTAAGTTATTTATCCTTTCAGGCTCAGAAAAATAATAAAATGAGCCTGAAAAGATTATTATGGTCAGTATAAACCTGAAAACATTATTCAGCTTCAGCATCTAATTCGCCTAACCGGATTTGTTCAACTAACCATTCTCTAATCTTCATATACATCTCTTCTGGATCTGCTATTCCATTAATAAACTTAAGTTTAATTTTCTTAGAAATAACTAAACTATCACCTTTGATTTTTCCCACCTTATCAAGTGTTAATTCAACATCATCTGGATGGCTATGTCTTAATGCTTGGCTGATATTATTAATTATTGCTTGGGAGGTTTTTTTGGCTTTGTAATTATAGCTTATTTCCACCGAAACGTTAATATTACCTTTATCAATAGCATCACCTGAGAAGACATCATCTGTAAGCCCATAGTTTTCGCGCTCTCTATCAGTAAAAAGAACTTTAATGATATCCAGCCCCAACCCCTTCGGAGTTACTTTAACATGATTTGTTTTTATTGCTTCTGATGTTATCGTTTCTCTTGCGTTCTCAATAGGCATATTACTAAGCGTATCTACCAAAGGCGTACCGATTCTAACCTTCTTGGTATTATTATTCATTATTTTGTCTCTTTGCTGCTTTGGTAACTCAGCATTGAGCATTACAGAACCTTGGGTAATTACCCCTGCTTTTTTTAATAACCACGTAATGTATTTTTCCAACTCTCGAGTTCTTAGAACTGGTGACTGAATTACCACCACATGGTTTCTAAGAAATGCCATGTGCATTATTGAATCAAGAAATTCACGTCTTTTACCATCTACAGAAACCGGCGGCGCTATTTGGTCTATTGATAAGAAAGAAGCGCTTTCATCAATAGTTATAATATTTTTATTTGCGCCATCACTATAGCGAACTAATTCATTGAATAATATACTCCATCTCTCTATTTTATTATTCAAAAATTGCCTTGCCTGTTGAACATCACCATCTTCGCCATCATGGCTGTCAACACTTACAGTCTGGTAACGGTCTTTAACCGCAGAAAGACGATTCAGAGCAACCGCAATCATCTCTTGTAAGGTTTGATCCACATTCTCGCCGATGACTTTTGCAATACGATAATGAAGAGTTTTGTCCTTGTACTCAACCACCGGTGACCTGCCCCCACGATTAGATACAACACTCAGTTAGTAACGTCGGAATCTTCATTCTCAGAATGACCCTTTCTCCAGCCCGCTGCAAATTCAGACGGTGTCTGATAATTCAGCGTGGAGTGCGGGCGGCATTCGTTATAATCCTGCCGCCAGTCATTAATAATTTTCCTGGCATGAACGATATCGCTGAACCAGTGCTCATTCAAACATTCATCGCGAAATCGTCCGTTAAAGCTCTCAATAAATCCGTTCTGCGTTGGCTTGCCCGGCTGGATTAAGCGCAACTCAACACCATGCTCAAAGGCCCATTGATCCAGTGCACGGCAAGTGAACTCCGGCCCCAGGTCAGTTCTTATCGTCGCCGGATAGCCTCGAAACAGTGCAATGCTGTCCAGAATACGCGTGACCTGAACGCCTGAAATCCCAAAGGCAACAGTGACCGTCAGGCATTCCTTTGTGAAATCATCGACGCAGGTAAGACACTTGATCCTGCGACCGGTGGAAAGTGCGTCCATGACGAAATCCATCGACCAGGTCAGATTGGGCGCCGCCGGACGGAGCAGCGGCAGACGTTCTGTTGCCAGCCCTTTACGACGTCTTCTGCGTTTTACGCCCAGGCCACTGAGGTGATAAAGCCGGTACACGCGCTTATGATTAACATGAAGCCCTTCACGGCGCAGCAACTGCCAAATACGACGGTAGCCAAAACGCCTGCGCTCCAGTGCCAGCTCAGTGATGCGCCCTGATAAATGCGCATCAGCAGCCGGACGGTGAGCCTCATAGCGGCAGGTCGACAGGGATAAACCTGTAAGCCTGCAGGCACGACGTTGCGACAGACCGGTCGCATCACACATCAACATCACGGCTTCCCGCTTCTGGTCTGTCGTCAGTACTTTCGCCCAAGAGCCACCTGAAGCGCCTCTTTATCCAGCATGGCTTCGGCAAGCAGCTTCTTGAGTCTGGTGTTCTCTTCCTCAAGCGACTTCAGGCGCTTAACTTCAGGCACCTCCATACCGCCATACTTCTTACGCCAGGTGTAAAACGTGGCATCGGAAATGGCATGCTTGCGGCAGAGTTCACGGGCGGGTACCCCAGCTTCGGCTTCGCGGAGAATACTGATGATCTGTTCGTCGGAAAAACGCTTCTTCATGGGGATGTCCTCATGTGGCTTATGAAGACATTACTAACATCGGGGTGTACTAATCAACGGGGAGCAGGTCACCGGCTCTTTGATTGCTGTAATTTTTTGAGACATTGAGAAAATCCTTGTTTTTTTCTAAAGAAGTTACTACAAACATGGAAAATCACAACCTTTCTAGAGCTATTAATCCTTATAAACGTTACAACGATAGCAACTTAAGGAAGCAACTGTAACTTAGAGCGCCTACAGCCAAAAATCCCCGCTGGCGGTGCCGGTGAGTGACAAGTTTTGCAGATACATCCAACGAGCTGAACCTGAAGTTTTCTAATGCGATAGCGGTTGACGCTTTACCCTAGTTTTCCCTAGTAAGACATAACAAACCATAACAGGCTGACACCTGCCTTGCTTCGCATCAGGACTAACAAAAGCAAACCGCCGGGCTCAACAAATCTCAACGCCAGCCTTTTACACTTCCGCTGCAACAGCTGTTCGTGGGCGTCAGGATCCGTTAGGTTGGGTTGATACTTTTACCTGTTTCTCGCGAAAAAGTGTCAAGTTTGAGGTGCTGGGGGTTTACAGTTTTTCGCCGTCCAGCAGGCAGAGCGCCCTTAATTCTCTTCCCGTTTTGCTTCCATACGATCGATATCCCCTGCGATACCCCTTTTGGCCTCTTCACGTTTTGCCTGTGTATCGGCTAATGTGACTTCAGGATACACACCCAGCGTTAATAGCTTCTCTTTGCCGGCTACACGATACTTGAGCCGCCAGTATTTGCCATCATCAGGTTTGAGCAGGAGATACAGACCACCACCATCAGCCAGCTTGTAAGACTTCTTTTAGGCTTGCCGGCGTCTACCTGCCGGGCGTTAAGTTTCAATTGCGTGGGAACTCCTTTAGGCCGAACAGCAAACACCCCCATAAGCCCCTCAAACGAATGTAGATTTTAGGGAACTTTAGTAGACGTAGAAATAATAAAAGGGGTGGTAAAACGCAGATTATGAGGGGATTCAGTGAGCTTTAGTAGCCTTGGGGAGACGTTAGAATGGTGCCGATAATAGGAGTCGAACCTACGACCTTCGCATTACGAATGCGCTGCTCTACCAACTGAGCTATATCGGC
>ENA-OWOE01000163-OWOE01000163.1-gut-metagenome-genome-assembly--contig:-NODE-163-length-69189-cov-12.260476_pt1 | contig 69189 bp, 57 predicted proteins | sample MGYA00248254_ERZ651788 | MGnify/ENA primary metagenome ERZ651788 (study PRJEB26908, sample SAMEA4031709) | gut metagenome | biome: gut; feature: normal infant; material: stool | place: China | collected... | reverse complement strand
AAGAAAATAAAAAAATATTTCAAGAAACACTACATAGAAAGAGAAAAGGAATAAGATATGGGACTGATAATAATACTTACAAGTCTAATCATTGTATCGTTTGCAATAGCAATACTCATAAAAGTTGAAAAAAGAAAAAAACGAAAAAAATAGCAAAAATATGTAAAATCAATAATGAGGGTCATATATTCATTCAATATGATACAGTGATTGATGATGAGGCTGTTGAAGAGAGAAACGGTGGCTTTGGAAGTACAAATAAGTAAATTATTTTATACAGTGAGTAGGGTGTAATTTGCATCCTACTTATTGTGCTACATAAGGAAAGGAATTAAATGGATAATAAGATGCAAGAAACTATTGAATTATTGACAAGAGCCGAAGCGGCTCGGTATTTGAATATATGTTTATCGACTTTAGATAAATTGATTAATGATAGAAAGTTCTACGGCAAAGTTAATATTGGACGTAGAGTGTTTATAGATAAAGGGCAATTAAATAAATACATACAAGAAAATATGTATTAATTGGTCAAATCACTTGAAGATGTTATTATTATGTGATATAATCGTAATCAAATAGTAACATAAAAGTGATTTGTTTTGCCAATGTGAAAAATAGAAAAGGAGAAAAATAAAATGGCAAAACGATTTAATGGCGAAGGCAGTATAAGACAGCGTTCCAATGGTAGTTGGGAAGCAAGATATACTAATCCTTTGCTTGATAAGCAGCAAAGTGTTTATGGTAAAACGAAACAAGAGGTGCAGAAAAAACTTAAAGAAAAATTGCGTGAACTTGATGAATTAGTAGAAGAAGAAAAAGAAAAGCAACAAGGTAAGTTAAATGGCAAAAATCTAACGCTAAATGAATGGTATGACACTTATATGAAACGATACAAAAAAGATAAAATAAAACCACAAACGTATTCAAGTTATTATAGTCAATATAATAATTGGATAAAAGCCGATTTGGGAGATACATATTTAACAGATATTACTTATGGCAAAATTATAGATATTTTAAACAAAGCAAATAACAGAAATTTAGCAAAAGGTTCTATAAAAAGTCTTTCTATAATTTTAAGTTCTTGTTTGGATAAAGCGGTAAAAGAAAAATTGATTAAAGAAAATCCAGCACACGAAACTTATGATGATATAATGGGAAGAGAATTTAAAGAAAAAAGAGCTTTAACTAATGAAGAAATAAATTGGTTCTTTAGAGGTTTGTCTGAAAGAGACCCAAATTATAAATTTTTATTTCAATTAATGCTATCTACTGGCTTGAGAGTTAATGAATTAACAGCATTAAGATGGAAAAATGTTTCTTCTGATTTTAAATTTATATTAGTCGAAGCTACAACAACCTTTTACTATGACGTAGAAAAACAAGAATACGTAAAAGAGCTTTGCTTGCCGAAGACACGACATGTTAGAAAAGTGCCAATTATGGACGAGTTGCAATCTTTATTTAAACAGCACAAAGAACGCTTGACAGAAAGGTATAAACAATGGAATTTAAAATTAGATGAAACAGACTTTGTGTTCCAATACAAATTAAAAAAACAAATAACATATGGTCGTATAAAGACTATTATGAATCACGTGAATTCTTACTTATACACAGAATACAACGTAAATTTAGATGAGTTTACAACTCACTATTTTAGACATACATTTGGAACACTTGCGATTCATTCAAATATGTCTCTTGTAGATATACAAAAAATTGGCGGTTGGGCAAATCCTCAAACTTTATTAAAAGTATATGCACATACGAATGATGAAATGATGTCAAATGAAATTAATAAACTTGATATTTCGTTAGGGTAAAATTAGGGTAAGTTCATCAAAACATATGCTTTTTGTTAGGGTAAGTACTCCCAAAACGGTATATCTATCGCAATTAATTATATTAATAAAAAAAACATTAAAATTCAAAAATAATTATAAATTTTTTTTATAATCTATTTACATTAAAAAAATAAACATATATAATGAAGTAAAGATTTTACAATCAACAAATTATTTGTTTTGGGGAAAATATAATTAACGGAGGGTGATTATTATGAAAAAGTTATACAAATCTGATGTTGACAGAAAACTCTGCGGTGTTTGCGGAGGAATAGCGGAATATTTTGGGATTGATTCAACGATAGTGAGATTAATTTGGGTTGTGCTTGTAGTTTTCTTTGGAACAGGAATTTTGGCATACATCATTGCCGCACTTGTTATTCCCGATTATCCGAATAAAATAATATAATAATTTTGCGGAGGAAAATATGAATATAACACTTATTCGTTCCAATAAACGAAAAAACAGCACTACATATAATTCGGCTGAATATCTTATATCTAAGCTGGAAAATGTTGATAAAGTTTATGAATTTACTTTGCCGGAGGATATGCCGCATATATGTTGCGGATGTTATGCGTGTATAAAAGGCGACGAGGAAAAGTGCGGTGGATATAAATATTTGAAACCTATATTAGACGCATTCGATGATTCAAGTCTTATTATATTCTGTTCGCCTGTTTATGTAGGTCATATTCCCGGTCAAATTAAAAGTTTTCTTGACCATTTTGGATACAGGTGGTTGGTTCATCGTCCCGATTTTAAAATGCTTAAGAAACAAGCCGTTATAATTGCAAGTGCAGGCGGCGGAGGATTAAAAGCAACGGTTAAAGATATAAAGGACAGTATGGATTATTGGGGAGTCGCAAGAACTTATTCTGTCTGTCAAGGTGTTTGGGGATATTTTTGGGACAATATGCCCGATAAATTTAAAAATTCGCTTTTGAAAAAACTTGATAAAACATCAAGAAAAATAAATAAGACTTCCGAAAAGGTCACTATGTCATTAAAAGTTAAAATGTTATATACGATGTTTTCAAAATTGCATTTAAAAAGAAAAATGACAAATGTTGATGATGAATATTGGATTAAAAATTATAAAACGGAGTGGTAAAGGATGAAAATTAAAAAGGTAGTTTCGGGACTTTTGGCATTGTCAATAGCTGTTGGCAGTATGTATGTCGTATCGGCTAAAGACCAATATGTAACAAGAGGTCAGGTTGCGGATATGTTATTGATTGCAGCAGACGATTATAATCCGAATGTGAAGAAAGAGGATATTATACAAGGATATGAGGACGGCGAACTTCACGAAGATTGGAATGTAACAAGAGCAGAGGCACTTGTTATGTTAAAGCGTGCTTTTGGAAAAATGCCTGAACTGAACGAGTACACAAAACGTATAGCAATACCTAAAGAAGATTTTACGGACATACCGAAGTGGGCAGAAACCGAACTTGCGGACGTATTTGACGCAGGTATTGTGGCAGGAACTTCTGAGGGAGTATTTTCACCTGATGAAAATGTAACCGACACTCAAATGGATTTGTTTATAAAAAGAACATATGCGGTTTTCGGCAGCAATTTAAAAGACGATTTTTATGCAACGGTTAATAAAGAAGCACTAAACAATTTTGAAATAAAACCCGGCAGATTGATTGCAGGTAATGCATACAGCTTAGATGATACAAATACAGAGCGAATAAATGATTTGCTGGCAAATATCATAAACCAATCACACGCAAAAGGTACAAAAGAACAGAAAATAGCTGACTTATACAACAATATAACAGATACAGAATCAAGAAATAAAGCAGGTATTACTCCAATAAAACCGTATCTTGATAAAATTGATGAAGCAAAGACAATTAAGGATTTAAACGAAATAAACAGTGAATTGATTAAGGAGCTTTGTATATCGGCATTGGGTGATTTTTCGGTAACGGCTGATTTTAAGGACAACACAAAAAATATACCGGATTTTTATATGATAGCACCGATATTGCCGAAAGACATATATATGTCGGACAATGCGGAGCAGATAAAAGCATACAAAGATTATTTGACTGAAAATTTAGTATTGAGCGGAGAAACTAAAGAAAGCGCTCAAAAACATTCAGAGGCATATTTTGATTTTGAAAAACAGCTTGCCGAGAGTATGCTTGATACACAGGATAATGCTGATGTTGACAAAATATACAATCTGTATACATTGGAAGAATTGCAGAAAGCAGTACCGAATATGGATATTTCAAAAATATTAAAGGATTCGGAATTGAAGTATAACGGTAAAATCCTTGTTTCGGACGTTGGTTTGTTGGAGAAAAACGGAGAACTTTATAATAAAGACAATATTGATGTTTTAAAGACAAGAGCCAAACTTATAGTATTGTTGGGTTGGGGCGAAACGTTAAATGAAGAATTTACACAAGTGTCAACCGATTTCCAAAATGCGTTTTACGGAACAGAGGGAAGTTATACCGCGGAGGAAAAAGCAACTATAACAATAGAAAACATTATGTATGACTATCTTGGCGAATTATATGCTCAAAATTATTTCAGCAAAGAGGCAAAACAAAATGTTGAGAAAATGATAAGTGACGTAATAGATGTATACAGAACAAGGATTGAAAAGCTTACATGGATGAGCGATACCACAAAGGAAAAGGCATTGAAAAAACTTGATACAATGCAAATTAATGTAGGTTATCCGGAAGATGTTCAGTCATATATGGACGATGTTGAAATTAAATCAGCTGTAGACGGCGGAAGTTATTTTGAAAATATGCTCGCAATTTCCAAAGAACAGGTGAAAAATTTGATTGAACATCAAGACGAACCGATAGATAAAAATGATTGGGGCATGGCTGTTTATACGGTTAATGCAATGTATGACTCATTGGCAAACAGTATAACATTTCCGGCTGGAATATTGCAAGCACCTATATATGATGTAAACGCGTCATATGAAGAAAATTTAGGTGGTATCGGATATATTATTGCACATGAAATTACACACGCATTTGACAATAACGGTGCTAAATTTGACGAGAACGGTAATGCGACTGACTGGTGGACAGAAGAAGATTACAGTGCATTTTCAAAACTTTGCAAGGATGTTGAAGCTTTTTATGACGGAGAAGAGGCGGCACCGGGAATTGCTGTGAACGGCGAGCTGACCTTGAGCGAAAATATAGCCGATTTGGGTGCGGTATCTTGTATAACGGAAATAGTTTCTCACCTGGATAATCCGAATTACGAGGCATTATATAAATCAATAGCAAGAACATGGGCGTCAAGCTCAAGCCGTGAATATATGCAATATATTTCTCAAACAAATGTTCATTGCCTTGATAAATTGCGTACAAACCGTACTATTGTAAATGACCAGGAATTTTATGATACATTCGGCATAAAGGAAAATGACGGTATGTATGTTGCTCCTGAGGACAGAGTGCATATTTGGTAAAACAAAATATCAAGTTAAAGGCAATTCGGAATTTTCGGATTGCCTTTGTTTAATAGTTGTGATAAACTAAAATAAAGAACAAATATTCGGAGGTTACGATGGAACTTAGAGTATTAAAATATTTTTTGATGATTGCACGAGAGGAAAATATAACAAGAGCGGCACAAAGACTGAATGTAACGCAACCTACTTTATCAAGACAGCTTATGCAGATGGAAGAAGAACTCGGAGTGAAGTTGTTTAAACGCAGAAAACACAGTATATCACTTACGGAGGACGGAATACTGTTAAAACAACGTGCACAGGAAATTATAAATATAGAAGAAAAGATAAGAGAAGATTTGTCACACAGTGACGATATGCTTATGGGAACGATAACCATTGGAAGCGGAGAAACTTGTGTATTGAGTGGAGTTGCAAAGTTGGCGGCATCATTCAGAAAAGAAAATCCGAAAGTAATGTTTGAGGTTTGCAGTGGAATTGCTGACGATATTAAAGATAAAATTGAAAACGGTACTGTTGATATTGGTCTTTTGAAAGAGCCTGTCGATATAAGTAAATATGAATTTGTGCGTTTGGGGCAAAAAGAAAAATGGGGAGTTATAATGCGAAAAGATTGTCCGCTTGCGGAAAAAGAATATATTACTCCCAAAGATTTAGCAGGTCAGCCTTTGATATTCGCAAAACGTGAAAGCGTACGAAATGAAATAGAAAATTGGTTCGGTGATTGCTACGACAATATCAAAATAGTGGCAAGCTGTGACCTTATATATAATACCGAATCGCTTGTAACAGGCGGAGTAGGTTTGGCACTGTGTATTGACAGTGATATGTATTACGACGATTTATGCTTTAAGCCGCTTTCACCGATGCTTGAAACAGGAACTGTAATAGTCTGGCGAAAAAATCGTACTGTTTCACCGTCTGTCAATTCTTTTATAAAACACATTAAGAAATGCCTTGAATGTATAGTTTGAAATACAATATAAGTATTTTACATATGTACTTGTTAGTGATAGAATATAGATGTCAAATAAAAGACATCTATATTTTTTATGGAGGAAATTATGACAATAGAAGAGGTAAGCGAAAAATACTGTATTCCCATAAAAATTTTAAAAGAATATGAAAGTATGGAACTTTGCAAAACCGTAAAAAGAGTTATGGGCGAATGGCATTATGATGATGAAGATATAAAAAGATTAAGTATGATAATGACATTGTATGAAACAGATTTTTCAAAAGAAGATATTGATGAATATATGCAGCTTATACTGTCAGGCGAAAATGACGAGGAATGTCTTAAAATCCTAAGTCAAAAACGAAAAAAAGCGCTTGACAAAATTCATATATTAGAAAAACAAATATCTAATTTAGATTATTTAAAGAATGAAATAAAAAATAATAATTAGGAGGAATTTAAAATGGTAAAACAAACAGCAGGTAGGGACAGTTTAGGCGATTTTGCTCCGAAATTCGCAGAGCTGAATGATGATGTATTATTCGGAGAAGTATGGTCGCGAGAAGATAAATTGTCTTTAAAAATGAGATCAATACTTACAGTAACCGCATTGGTTAGCAAAGGTCTAATCGACAGTTCTTTTCAGTACCACGCAATGACCGCAAAGAAAAACGGCGTTACAAAAACAGAAATGGCAGAGATTTTAACACATCTTGCTTTTTATGTGGGTTGGCCGAACGCGTGGTCGGCATTTCGTGTTGTAAAAGAAGTGTATGCCGATGATACTACTGTTGAAAATCACGGTGGAATGTTCGGTATTGGTGAGGCAAATACGGCATATGCGAAGTATTTTATCGGAAACAGTTATTTAAAACCGCTTACAAATCCGAATGAAACGGTATTTGTGGCAAATGTAACTTTTGAGCCTGGTTGCCGTAATAATTGGCACGTTCACCACGCAACAAGCGGTGGCGGTCAACTTCTTTTATGTGTAGACGGTGAAGGCTGGTATCAAGAAGAAGGCAAAGAACCGCAAAGCCTGAAAGCGGGCGATATAGTCGCTATTCCTGCAGGTGTCAAGCATTGGCACGGTGCAAAGGCAAATAGTTGGTTCAGCCATTTGGCAGTTGAGTGTCCGGGTGAAAATACATCAAATGAATGGCTTGAACCTGTTGATGATGAACATTATCCAAAAGAAAATTAAAAGGAGAGAAACACAATAAAAAGAATAATATCAATAATAACATGAATTTACAGCTCGCTTGTATTTTGCGGTATAACAGGTTGTGTTGCAGGCGAAACAACATAAGCGACAGACAATACAGAAATGGCTTACAAACAGCGGATTCAATAAGTAATTAGGAGGAATTTAAAATGAGTAAAAAATTGGTAGCATATTTTTCCGCAAGCGGTGTTACAAAGAGCGTAGCGGAAAGAATTGCAAAAGTGGCTAATGCGGATTTATTTGAAATTAAACCTACAATGCCTTATACAAATGCAGACCTTGACTGGAGAGATAAAACAAGTCGCAGTTCAGTTGAAATGAGCAATCCCGACTCACGTCCGAAAATAGCAAACAAGCTTGACAATATGGCAGATTACGATACAGTATTAATCGGTTTCCCAATTTGGTGGTACGTTGCACCTACAATTATAGATACATTTGTTGAAAACTATGACTTGTCAGGTAAAACAATCGTTCCGTTTGCAACTTCAGGTGGCAGCGGTATGGGTAAGACAGTTGATGTTTTGAGCAAACTGAGCCCGAATGCAAAATGGCAAACAGGTAAAATGGTAAACGGTATATCGGAAAAAGAAATTAAAAATTGGGTAAGCAATTTATAATACTGAAAAAGGAAAGCATTAAGTTGCTTTCCTTTTTCTATGTACTACATTTTAAAAATTGTTTTAACGATACCTCTAAGACATTTTGGCATTTTAACGACAACGATTTTCATTTTTACCTACTCCTTTCTACCATTTAAACAAACACAAATACCCAAAAAGCAGAAGAAAAATCATTTCGATTACCGCAATAATAGCCATAGGAAGAAATGCTCCCGCTATCACACCTGCACAAAATGACAAAGCCGCCAGCCCAACTGCCTTTGAACAACCTCTCATACAACAATTAAGCATATATCCCACCTCTGTAATCTTTTAATATATAATATGTAAAAGAAAAACATATGTGAAAAATATTTTTGAAAAACTATTGTAAGTTTATAACTTTTAATATATAATGAAATAGAGGGAGGTTATAGTTATGGAACAGGCTGTAATATGGATTTTGGGAATAATAGCGTTTATTATTCTTGAGGCAGTTACTTATCAGCTTGTCAGCATTTGGTTTGCAATCGGTGCATTAGGAGGAATGATTGCGGCATTTTCAGGTGTAAATTTCTATGTTCAAATGGCTGTGTTTATTGCGGTATCATTTATTTGTATACTGTGTTTACGACCGATTTCAATGAAATTTTTCAAACCGAGAAATGTTGAAACAAATGCTCAAAGTTTGGTTGGTAAAGAAGTTTTGATAACGAGCGATGTCGATAATATCAGAGGCTTGGGAGAGGGCAAAGTTGACGGAAAAGTCTGGACTGTAAGAAGTATAGACAACTCTCATGTACTCAAAGGTGAAACGGCTGTTATTGAAAAAATTGAGGGTGTAAAACTTATTGTAAAGAGAAAGGATGATTAAAATGCCATTAGCAATTATACTTTTATTAATCATTATATTGGTGATTATTGTAGCAAATATCAAAATAGTTCCACAGGCACATTCATACATTATTGAACGTCTTGGCGGTTACTATGCAACATGGGGTGTCGGACTTCATTTTAAAGTGCCGTTTATAGACCGAATTGCAAAGAAAGTTAATTTAAAGGAACACGTTGTTGACTTTCCGCCGCAACCTGTTATAACAAAGGATAACGTAACAATGCAGATTGATACGGTTGTTTATTATCAAATAACCGACCCGAAATTGTTTGCATACGGCGTTGAAAGACCTATGATGGCTATTGAAAATCTTACTGCAACAACTCTAAGAAACATTATCGGTGACCTTGAACTTGATGAAACATTGACATCTCGTGATACTGTAAATACAAAAATGCGTGCAATTCTTGACGAGGCAACTGACCCATGGGGTATTAAGATTAACAGAGTTGAACTTAAAAACATTATGCCTCCTGCTGAAATTCAAGACGCAATGGAACGTCAGATGAAAGCCGAAAGAGAAAGACGTGAATCAATACTTCGTGCAGAGGGTGAAAAGAAGTCTGCAATTCTTTTGGCAGAGGGTGAAAAAGAGTCTGCAATACTTCGTGCAGAGGCTAAAAAACAAGCCGCTATTAAAGAGGCGGAAGGTGAGGCTGAAGCAATTATCGCAGTACAGACAGCCGTTGCCGAAGGTATCAGAAGAATTAACGACTCAAAGCCGAGTGAACCGTATATTGCAATAAAGGCACTTGAAAGTTTTGAAAAAGCCGCTGACGGTAAGGCTACAAAGATAATTATACCGTCGGAAATACAAGGACTTGCAGGACTTGTAACATCAATAAAAGAAATAGCAAAAAACGAAGATAAATAATTTAAAAAGCTCCCAAAATTTATTTTTGGGAGCTTTTTACGTTGTCTAAAATTATACACGAATTATCAGCGGACATTTTATGAAGAATCATACCTATTTCGTCATTCTCACTTTTATCGCTTATCAATATATCACTTTCGGGATTTGCCGAAATAATCGAACGTATCTGACCTTCAATATTAATATCGGAATTATGTACTTCAAGAAGAATTTTCGTTTTAATATGGTTTTTCAAAAGTGCCGATGTAATTTCTTTTACAAAGAAGTATATTCCCATAGTACAAAACACGGTAAACAATGCAATAAAACATATATCCATCATATCTAAAACACCTCCGCTTTATAATATGCGGTTTTAAATAAAAGGTGTGTATGACTTGACAAATACATAGGATTTGTATTAAAATAATATAGAAAAATGAGTTTACGGAGGAAGTTGTTATGGGACAAACATTAACAGAAAAAATACTGTCTGCACATCTTGTTGAAGGTGAGATGGTAAAAGGCAGTGAAATCGGAATTAGAATTGACCAGACCCTTACACAGGACGCAACAGGTACAATGGCATATCTTGAGTTTGAGGCTATGGGTGTGCCAAGAGTAAAAACAGAGCGTTCTGTTGCATATATTGACCATAATACATTGCAGAATGGTTTTGAAAATGCTGATGACCATAGATTTATCGGCAGTGTCTGTAAAAAACACGGAATTTACTTCTCAAGACCGGGTAACGGTATTTGTCACCAAGTACATCTTGAGCGTTTCGGTATTCCGGGTAAAACACTTATCGGTTCGGACAGCCATACACCGACAGGCGGCGGTATAGGAATGATTGCCATAGGTGCAGGCGGTATGGACGTTGCTGTTGCAATGGGCGGAGGTACATATTACATTACTTGCCCGAAAGTCGTTAAGGTAAATCTTACAGGCAAACTTCAACCGTGGGTTGCCGCAAAAGATGTAATTTTGGAAGTTCTAAAGCGTCTTTCTGTTAAGGGCGGTGTAGGCAAAGTTATCGAATACTGCGGTGAAGGAGTTAAAACTTTGTCAGTTCCCGAAAGAGCAACTATTACAAATATGGGTGCGGAACTTGGTGCAACAACATCAATATTCCCATCAGACGAAATAACACATGAATTCTTGAAAGCGCAAGGCAGAGAAGAGGCATACACACCTCTATGTGCAGACGCAGACGCTGTATATGACGAAGAAGTTAATATAGACCTTAGCAAACTTGAACCGCTTGCAGCTTGCCCTCATTCACCTGATAATGTTAAGTCGGTAAGCGAGCTTAGCGGTATGAAGATTGACCAAGTTTGTATCGGTTCATGCACAAACTCATCACTTCTTGATATGATGAAAGTTGCACATATTCTAAAAGGCAAGACTGTTAATCCTGATGTTTCTCTTGCAATCGCTCCGGGTTCAAAACAGGTTTTGAATATGCTTGCAAATAACGGTGCTTTGGCTATTATGATTGACGCAGGTGCAAGAATACTGGAAAGTGCTTGCGGTCCTTGTATAGGTATGGGACAGTCACCTAATTCAAAGGGTATTTCACTAAGAACGTTTAACAGAAACTTTGAAGGCAGAAGCGGTACAAAAGACGGTCAGATTTATCTTGTATCACCTGAAACAGCTGCTATTTCAGCTCTTACAGGTGTATTTACAGATCCGAGAACACTTGGTGACGCGGCGGATATAACATTACCTGAAAAGTTCACAATAAACGATAATATGATAGTTCCTCCGGCAGATGAAAAGGATATGGACAGTATTGAAGTGCTTAGAGGTCCTAATATTAAGCCTTTCCCTGTATCAGAGCCTTTAGCTGAAACAATAGACGCAAAATGCTCGCTAAAGGTCGGCGATAATATCACAACAGACCATATTATGCCTGCCGGTGCAAAGATTTTGCCGTTGCGTTCAAATATTCCTAAGATTTCGGAATTCTGTTTCGCTGTATGTGACGAAAAGTTCCACGACAGAGCACTTGAACTTGGTAAGAGTATAATTGTCGGCGGTTCAAACTACGGACAGGGTTCTTCAAGAGAACACGCTGCACTTGCACCGTTGTATTTGGGGGTTAAGGCAGTTATCGTTAAGTCATTCGCGAGAATTCATATGGCTAATCTTATTAATGCCGGTATCGTGCCTCTAACATTTGCAAATGAATCGGATTACGATAAGATTGACCAAATGGACGAATTGAAGATTGAAAATATCGGTAAGCAAATTGCCAACGGTAAAGTTATTAAGGTGACAAACGTAACAAAAGGCTTTGATTTTGAGGTTAATGCAGATTTGTCAGACCGTCAAAAAGAAATGCTTTATGCCGGCGGACTTCTTAACTATACAAAACAAAATTCATAATGTAATTCAAAATGCGATACTTTTAGGTGTCGCATTTTTTGTGTTATAAGGTATAAAATATGTGAATGTCAAGTATAACTTTAGTAATATAGCACATTGACGGTACATATTTTTGATGATATAATACTAAAAAATGAATAATCACACAAAGTGTCGGCTGTATTGTATGGGTATAGTCGGTGAAAAGGGAATCGGGTGAGAATCCCGAACGATAACAGTCGCTGTATGTATTGAAGTTTTTATATTTTTTGATGAAAGTCAGTCATTGGGAAACTGAGAAGGCGAATATAAAAATGTTAAGATTGCTTTATATAATACGAGTCAGAAGACCTGCTTTGATACTGCTCCGTACTTATTGATATTGTCAATATAGGAGCAGTAGTATCGTACGCTTATATAAATGTATTAAGCGTGTTGTTTGCGTGCCGATATGTGATATACACAGGAAAACTCTGCTGTGATAATTTGAAAAAATTATCACAGCTTTTTTATTTGATTTTACAGAAACGGAGCGTATTAATGAAAAAAATAATATCTTTAATTTTATCGTTTGTTTTGATTTCATCTGCAAATGCTTTTGCGGTAAGTATTGACGATATAAACAGTGCCATAAGAGATACGGAAAAATATCTATATGAAAATTCACAAACTCCGACAGTATCATCTATAGGCGGTGAATGGCTGATAATGGGACTGAGCAGAAATGACGGTGATATATCGGACAGCTATTATGAGGATTATTACAATAATGTTGTCAATTATGTAAAAGAATGTGGCGGTGTATTGCATAACAAAAAATATACCGAATATTCAAGAGTTATAATTGCACTCACATCAATCGGAAAAGACCCTCAAAATGTCGGTGGATATAATTTATTACTTCCTTTAGGAGATTTTGAAAAAACTACTTGGCAAGGTATAAACGGTGCAATATGGGCACTGATTGCACTTGACTGCGGACAGTATGATATGCCGTACAATGCCGACGCACAAATTCATGCAACAAGAGAAATGTATGTTGAAAAGATTATAAACAGTCAGCTTGATGACGGAGGTTGGTCGCTTTTGGGCAGTGGAGAGAGCGATATTGATGTCACGGCAATGGCTCTGCAAGCACTTTCAAATTACACGGATAATTCCGAAGTATCAAATTGTGTGGACAAGGCAATTTCATTTTTATCGGTAAGTCAAAATGAAAACGGAGGATATTCAAGTTGGGGTACGGAAAATTCTGAAAGCTGTGCACAAGTAATTGTTGCACTTTGTGAACTCGGAATATCACCTTTTGATGAACGCTTTGAAAAGAACGGCAAGAATTTAGCGGATAATTTAATGTCGTTCTATACAATAGGCAACGGTTTTAAACACACATATGACGGTGGCGGTTCAAATCAAATGGCGACAGAACAATGTTTTTACAGTTTGGTGTCGCTAAAACGATTTATGAACGGCGATAATTCGCTTTATGATATGAGCGATGTCAGTAATATATCACAAAATGAAATTAATGTTATAAAAAACAGTTTACAGTTTGTAATGATGAATTTGATTTTGCTTAGAAAGTAATAATTTTCAGGAGATATTGAATGAAAAAATATAAAAGGCACATAATTGTAGGAAGTATAATTATTGCTGTATTGGTATTTGCGTTTTGGTGGGGCGGAGATGCACCGTCACTGCGCGGTTGGAATATTGAGCCGACGCCGAAAGCAACGGAAAGGGTTGTAATTGATGAAGTATATGACAATGATGAAAGTCCTACACCGACTGTAGAACCAACAATTTCGCACACATCATCTCCGACAACCGAAAACTCAGAAAAAATTCAAAACAAGCCTACAGCCGACAAACCAATGACGGCAGAGGAAAAAATAGAATTAGCCGAAGAGATTGCAGGGGAGCCATACGAAGAAATATATACTCCCGATTTGGAATATTCCGAAAACAACGGAATGAATATTGATGAGTCAACAGGAACAGATGAGTATAAAACAGAACCTGTGCCTGAGGGAAAGCCTGTACCTGTCGAACCGCAAGACGCAGTAATAGAGAACAAAGAACTGACGTGTACGTTGTCTGTACGATGTGATACGATACTCGACAATATGTCGTGGCTTGATAAAGAAAAGTGGGAATTGGTGCCGTCGGACGGAGTTATATTTAAAGAACAGACAGTTGAATTTTATGACGGCGAAAGTGTATTCGACCTATTGCAACGCGAAATGAAAAACAACAAAATACATATGGAATTTGAAAATACTCCTATGTATAACAGTGCATATATTGAGGGAATAGGCAATTTGTATGAGTTTGACTGCGGTGAATTATCGGGGTGGATGTATAAAGTAAATGACTGGTTTCCAAATTACGGCTGTTCACGTTATCAGCTTAAACAAGGCGATAAAGTCGAATGGGTATATACTTGCAACTTAGGAATAGATGTCGGCGGATATTCCGCAACAGGCGGAGAATAGGAGATAAGACAGATAATGAATGAATTTGCAAAATATCACCCGTTGATTAATTTCATATATTTTACGGCTGTAATTGTGTTTTCAATGATATTCGTACATCCTATATGCCTTGTGACATCGCTTTTGTGCAGTGCGATATATTCGATAATTTTAAACGGTAAAAAAGCGTTGAAATTTATTGTGATGTTATTACCGCTTATGTTGATTTCAGCACTGATAAACCCTGCGTTCAATCACGAGGGCGTGACTGTAATTGCATATTTACCGAGCGGAAATCCGTTGACGTTGGAATCAATACTATACGGAATTGTCGCGGCAAGTATGGTTGCAACGGTCATTTGTTGGTTTTCGTGTTTTAATAAAATTATGACAAGTGATAAGTTTATTTATCTTTTCGGACGAATAATTCCGTCACTTTCGCTGATATTGTCTATGACATTCAGATTTGTTCCGAAATTTAAAGAACAGGTACAAGAAGTTTCAAATGCACAGAAAAGTATGGGGAGAGATACGTCAGAGGGGTCTGTATTTGTAAGAGTTAAAAACAGCATAAGAATTTTGTCGGCGGTTATAACATGGAGTTTGGAAAATGCAATAGATACTTCCGACAGTATGAAAAGTCGCGGTTACGGTTTGACGGGCAGAACGGCTTACTCAAATTATGTATTTGATAAAAGAGATGTAACTGCTTTGATTTATTTGGCGGTTACGATTATATATTTTTTAATAGGTGCTTTGCTTGGAAAAATTCATTACAGATATTTTCCGTCTATGCGTGGTACGGATATGTCGTTTTACAGCACAAGCATTTTTATATCGTATATTATGATTTGTATAATGCCGATAATTATTGAGATATGGGAGGAATTAAAGTGGAGAAAATTAAAATCAAAAATTTAATATTTTCATATCCCAATAGCGAAAAAAAGGCGTTAGACGATATAAATTTAACGGTAAATCAAGGTGAATTTGTGACGATTTGCGGTAAATCCGGATGTGGAAAATCGACGCTTCTACGACATTTAAAACCGATTCTTACACCGCACGGTAAAACAAGTGGGGAAATATACTTTGACGGAAAAAGTATATATGATTTGTCGGACAGAGAGCAAGCCGAAAATATCGGATTTGTAATGCAAAATCCTGATAATCAAATTGTTACGGATAAGGTTTGGCACGAACTTGTATTCGGATTGGAAAGTTTGGGTATTAATTCGGCTGAAATTCGATCGAAAGCCGCGGAGATGGCGTCATTTTTCGGAATACAAAATTGGTTTTACGAAAATGTAGCCAATCTGTCGGGCGGACAAAAACAAATTCTCAATTTAGCGTCGGTTATGATAATGAATCCGACATTGTTGTTGCTTGACGAACCATCAAGTCAATTAGACCCAATAGCGGCACATGACTTTTTTACAATGCTTGAGAGGATTAATACCGAACTTGGCGTGACGATAATATTGAGTGAGCACAATTTGAGCGAAGTATTTCCTTTATCCGATAAGGTTGTGGTTATGGAAGACGGCAAGATTACAACCGAAAACACACCATATAAAATAGGTGAGGAATTAAAGCAAAACAGTATGTTTGCAGCATTACCCACACCGACAAAAATATATTATTCCTTGGGAAATAATTCGGGTAATTGCCCTATAACAATTCGTGACGGTCATAAATGGTTGGAAAAACAACAGATTAACGAGCATTTTGAATTCAAGTCGGAAAAAAACAGAATTAATACCGAACCGATTTTAGAATTAAAAGATGTATGGTTTAGATATGAGAAAAATTCGGATGATATTTTAAAAGGCTTGTCATTTAAAGTTCACGAAAATGAATTTTATGCGATAGTAGGCGGTAACGGTGTCGGAAAGAGTACTGCGTTGTCTGTTATTTCAAAGATTAATAAGCCGTATAGAGGTAAGGTGTTTATAAACGATGATACCAAAGTGGCGGTGATGCCGCAAAATCCACAGAGCTTATTTTTGAAAAAGAGTGTACTTGAGGAGTTGTATGACGCGGTATTTGATGTTGAAAAAGAAAAAAGGAAAAATGAGATTGAGTATGTAATAAAACTTTGTGAACTTGATAATTTACTTGAAAATCACCCTTACGATTTGTCAGGTGGTGAACAGCAGAGAGTGGCACTTGCAAAAATGCTTTTAAGAAAACCTGATTTGTTGGTGCTTGATGAACCGACAAAGGGACTTGACGCTTGTTTTAAACGAAAACTTGCAACGATACTCAAAAGTTTGCAAAAGAACGGTATGACTGTGTTAATGGTAACACATGACATAGAATTTTGTGCTGAATATGCTGATATATGTGCGATGTTTTTTGACGGTAAGATTGTCAGTGAAGCTCCTCCGAGGAAGTTCTTTGCGGAAAATAATTTTTATACCACTTCGGCAAAACGTATGGCTGACGGTATAATCGAAAATGCTGTATTAGACAAAGACATAATAAGAGCATTGGGGGGTGAAGCAGAAGATTTAACTGAAACGAATGATGAACTGAATTATATACTGCCAAAGAAAACGGTTATAAAGCAGGGCAAAAAAGAGTATAAAAAACTTAATGTACACAATGTTATTTTAGGGATAGTATTTGTAATTTTATTTGTGTTAACACAATGTCTGTTTTGCGGACGGTACGATAATTGGAAGAACTATGTCGCACAAACGATAAGTATATTATTTATTGCCGTAGCAATGTTTAATTTAATACCGCGAAAAAAACTCGGAAAAGAATTAATACAGAACGAAAAAAGCAAAAGAAAAATATCAAAAAGAACAAAAATAGCAACATTGCTAATATTATTTCTTATTCCGATTACAATTTTTATCGGGATATATTATCTCGGCGATAAAAAATATTATTTTATAAGCTTGCTTATTATATTGGAAACAATGATTCCGTTTGCATTTGCGTTTGAAAATCGTAAACCTAAAGCAAGGGAATTGGTTATAATAAGCTCGTTGTGTGCAATAGGAGTAGCGGGACGTACGGCATTTTTCATGTTGCCGCAGTTCAAACCTGTTGCGGCGATAGTGATAATTTCGGGTGTGGCATTCGGCGGTGAAACAGGATTTCTTGTCGGAGCAATTACGGCATTTGTATCAAACTTCTTTTTCGGGCAAGGACCGTGGACACCGTGGCAAATGTTTTCATTCGGAATTATAGGTTTCTTGGCGGGAATAATGTTTCAAAAAGGCATTTTACGCAAGACAAAAACAGATATGTGCGTGTTTGGATTTTTGGTGACATTTGTTATATACGGCGGAATAATGAATCCTGCGTCTGTTATAATGTGGCAGTCGAATATAAATATAAATATGGTGCTGTCATCATACGTAATGGGTATGCCGTTTGATTTTATTCACGCAGTATCAACAGTGTTTTTTCTCTTTTTTGCTGCAGAGCCTATGCTCGAAAAGCTTGAGAGAATTAAAATAAAATACGGACTTATAGAATAAGTCGAAAATAAAATATGAGGTGAAAGACTAATGAAGAAAAAATTTTTAAGTTTAGTGGTAGCAGTAGCAATGTTATTCAGCATTGTAACGTTTGTTGTACAGGCTGATACAGACGGAGAGGGAGATTATTTCTATTTTGATATTGAACACTTTGCAGAAGACGGTACAAAAGAGATATATATGACTCCGATTAAGATTTATACAAACGGATTTTATGACTACAGCGGAGAATTTAAAACGTTTGATAACAGTTTTGAAAGTGCGGCAGATGCAATAGTGTATGTGCTTGATTATTATATGAATAACGAGGAGTGTATGAGTGATTGGAGTCCCGCAAATACACTTTTAAAGTATTCGTATGTAGATGGAATGTTTAGAGATTTTGAATTTGAAACTTCATCAGGAACTCTTTCGTTTGATTATCCATCAGCATTATATAATGATGCTATGGGTAACGGATTGGGTTCATACACATATGAATCTGGTAGCCTTGGAAGCGGTGATGTTGTAAGATTAGTTTTTAATGAGGGTGATTGGAGTTCAGATCTAACATCACCGGCTGAGGACGTGCTTGTAGGTGCGGTAGCAGATTATTATGAAACATTGGCAACTGATCCAAAGACCGCTAAAAAAGCAGAATCGGCATATCAAGCGGCTTTAGAGAATTTCTTTGATGAAAATATGCAAACAGAACTTGAAGATAATCTGATTAACGCATTGGTACCGAGCGAAGAACCGAAAACAACACCAACAGCGACACCGACGGCAACACCAACAGCGGCACCGACGGCAACACCAACAGCAACACCAACAGCGACACCAACAGCGACACCAACAGCAACACCAACAGCGACACCAATGGCAACAGCAGAGCCAACAGTGACACCAAAAGTAACTTCAACACCTTTACCTGTACAATCTGCAACAGAACAAAACACATTAAAAGTTGAAAACGGAAAACTAACAGGTACATTAACGGTAAAACTTAACAGTAATCTTACAGAAGAAAAGAAAGTAAGTGTTATGGCTGCCGTATATGATTCAAACGGCAAATTGATAGGAATAAAACCTGAAGAAATTTCTTTAAAGCCCGGTAATGAAAATCAAGTTGAATTTAAAGAAATATCTGCCGATTCAGCTGATGAATATATAATCAAGATTTTAACATGGAACGGAAATATATCATCATTGGCACCTATTTCAAATACTCTTGATTTAAGTATAAAATAGTATAAAGATTGGAGAAAAAAATGAGCGTAAAAAATAAATTTACAAGTATATTGTTGTCTTTATGTATGCTTGCGAGTTTTGTACCTGTAAATTTCACTGCATTTGCAAGCGATGAACCGGAACTTATAAACGGTGCTTATCAGATTGAAAGTGCGGAAGATTTGGTTTGGTTTGCCGAAAAAGTAAACGGTGGTGACAGAACAGCAAATGCAGTATTAAACAGTGATATTGACTTGGAAAACCAAAATTGGACACCAATCGGTAACGGATATAATTATATCAATAATAACGGTTACGGTATAGATGACAACACCGCATATAACGGTATATTTGACGGAAAAGATCACAGCATTTCCGGACTTTTCATAGAAACCAAAAAGTACAATAAGCAAGGCGACAATCATTACGAAACTTATTGTCAAGGTCTTTTCGGAATTATAGGAAAAGAAGGAACTGTCAAAAATGTTACGGTAAACGGACAAATAAACGCACAGGCTGAGGGTAATGAATACATTAATGCGGCAAAATATATCGGCGGAATCGCCGGTATAAATGCCGGATTGATTATAAATTGTACAAACAACACCGATATAACAGGTCTTGCTTATGTGGGCGGTATAACAGGTCAGCTTGGAGCTCAATTTAAAGGAAGTAACAGAGTAAGCGGAAATCTTATAAATGTTACAAATAACGGAACGGTTACAGCTACTTCCAAGAGCTTTGCAGAGGCAGGCGGAATTGTCGGTCAGCTTGCATACGGCGACATTACATATGCCGCAAACCACGGAAATGTATCTGCACCTTTTAAAGATGACGATATGTACAGTTATTTAAGAGGAGTTGCGGTAGGTGGAATTGTCGGCAAGGATATAAGTGTAAGCGAATGCGGAAAGATTGACAGAGCATATAATGACGGTCAAATAGGTACTGAAGACGGTAATTATTTCGGCGGTATTATCGGTTGCAACTATGCGTGTGACATAACTAACGTATATAATGCCGGTAAGGTAATCGGTTACAATTACAGTGGCGGATTAGTAGGATACAAGCTTGGCGGTACGATAGAAAATGCGTACAACAGCGGTGAAGTGAATACTCATACGGAATATCAACTAATCGGTTCAATGAAAAATGCGACAGCAAATAACTTGTATAACATAGGTGATAGCACTAAACTTGTGGCACTTGAAAACGGCGGTGATATAAGTACGGTATATGCCGTTGATACTGTTTCGGCAAGTGATTTGTCAGACGCATTTACAGACAGTGATAATCTTCCTGTTATTGATTGGAGCAATGCGCCGACAGGGGAAGACGAAACATTTGATATTGAAAGCATTAATATCGAAAACGGTAAGATAACTGTATTGTTAAACAAAAAACTTGTAGGAACAAATCTTACGTTAAATGATTTTGAAATAAAATCATTTGTTGACGAGAAAGCAGTTGAACTTAAAAATGTTCAGTTATCTCAATACATATCAGACGAAAAAACAGCTATAGACATCACATTTGACAAAGTAAATGCCGAAAAGACGCTTAAAATTTCGGTAAACGGAATTGAAAAGCAGATTGTAACGGATACGTCAAATTACTGGATAGACTATCGTGCCGAAGAATTTGACGGCGGTAACGGCGATAAAGATAATCCGTATATCATTGCAAACACAGAAGAACTTGCTTTGCTTTCGTATGAAGTAGAAAAGGGCAATGATATGTCAGACAAATATTTTGTATTGAAAAATGATATAGACCTATCAGGCAAGGATTGGACGCCGATAGGCGTATCTGATAAATACATATCAAATAAATACCAAGGCAATGCTTTTAACGGTAATTTTGACGGTCAAGATTACAGTATAAAGGGCATAAATATATCTTCGGACAGCTATCTTTCGGCACTGTTCGGAGTTACGGAAGAAAATGCGGTAATTAAAAATATTTCTGTATACGGAAATATAGAAAACACGAATGATACATATGGAATTGCGGCAGGTATATGTGCCGTGAACTACGGTTTAATATCTCATTGTATCAACTATGCCGAAATAAAAGGAGAAAACAAAGTCGGCGGTATAGTAGGTTATAACGGTGCGGTTAATAAAACGGTTACAAGCTGTGTTATAACTCAGTGTGAGAATAAGGGAACTATTACAGGTAAGGATGAAGTTGGCGGTATTTCCGCTTACAGTTCGGGAACTGTAAAAGAATGTACAAATAAAGCCTCTGTAACTGCAACCAGCGGATATGCCGGCGGTATTGTCGGTTACAATTACGAGGGCAGTATACTTCTTGACAGTTGTTATAACAGCGGTGAAGTAAGTGCGTCAGCATATTCGGGTGGTATTTCTGGTAAATCATACAACTGTGATATTTCAAATTCATATAACAGCGGTAAAATTTCATCGCAAAACAACACCAACGGCGGAATACTGGGATATACAGTAAGCGGATATTCGGTTAAAAACTGCTATTTTCTTAAAGATACCGCACCTATGCCGTATGCGGAAAATTCGGGTACAGGACTTGAAGTGAAAACGGAAAATCAGCTTGCAGATATGGCTGAAACTTTAGGCAGTGCGTTTGTGAAATCGGATAAATTTCCTGTTTTGGCATGGGAGGTAAACGGTGCCGATGATATAGATACACCGACAAAACCTACACCGTCAGTAACACCTGCTTCAACACCTAAAATTGAAGAGAAAATACCGTCATATTCATCACAAGGAAAATGGTCAGACAATGTGGCTGAAACATTTGACAGCGGAAACGGAAGTAAAGAAAATCCGTATGTTATAAAAACAGCGTCCGAACTTGCATTACTTGCGAAAAATGTAAATGAAGGTGAATCATATAAAGACGTATACTTTGAATTAAATAATAATATTGATTTAACAGAAAAGTATTGGACTTCAACAGGCAATGCGGAAGATAAAGCATTTTCGGGTCATTTTAACGGTAACGGCTATGAAGTAAAACTAAATACCGAAAATCAAAAAGTAAGCGGATTATTCGGATATACCGCAAATGCAGAAATTACATTGCTTGGAGTAGACGGACTGGTAAGCGGTGAAGATATTGGCGGCGGTATTGTCGGTATAGCGAGGGACACTAAAATAGAAAATTGCTATTCAAATGCTGCTGTTGTGGCAGATAAATATGTCGGCGGACTTGTCGGACAGATTTTGAGCGGCAGTAAAGTAATAAATTGTTACGCAACGGGGACAGTAAAAGCACAAAAAGCAGGTACATTATTCGGAGCATTTACAAACGGTGTATCGGCAGAAAATTTATATTACAGAATTATCGGCGATAAAATGCCGTATGGCGAAAACGCATCAACAAATACGAATATTGCCACAGGCAAAACAGACGAATATATGCAAAGCGACGCATTTGCGTATGATTTGTGGTATGTTAAAGAACAAGAAGTTGACGGCAAAACAGTAGAAGTAGCACCGATATTTTATGTTGGAAGTAAATATCCTGTACTTAATAACGAATACAAGGAAAGCAAAATTATTTCGGTGAATCTTGTATCATCGGGCGAAAGTCTTGAAACAGATACTTCTCATACATTTACAGCAAAGATATACGGTAAGAATTTAAACAAAAATATAACTGCAAAATGGAGCAGTGACAACAGTGCCGTTACAGTTGAACAAAGCGGCGATATTACAATTACAAATGGCGTAGGGACACTAAATGCAAGTGTTATTATAGATTCCGCTAAGCTTGGCAATGCAAAGGATATAACTGTTAAATGTGAAATTGGCGGAATATCAAGTGCTGTTTCCGTAAAAGTTTCAGAACCTAAATGGAGCGGTAAAGGTACGGAAGAAGAACCGTATATTATAAAATCGTTGGAAGATATGAACATTCTTTCGGAAAGCGTTGCAGACGGAAATTCATATAAAGGTGTATACTTTAAACTTTCAAGCGATATTGATTTAAGCGATAGCAAAGAATTTAGTTCAATCGGTTATTGGGATGGATTAAAGTCAAACGATAACGGAGAATGGTGGGAGTCCGAGAAGAATCGTGCGTTTGAAGGTGTGTTTGACGGAAACGGTTTTTTTGTAAAGAACGCGATTCTGTATGCCGAAAACAATTATTTCGGATTGTTCTCATACATAGGAAAGAATGGTGTTGTTAAAAATCTTAATATAGATTCTACTAATAGATTGACCGCTCATAATAACGTAAGAAAAATTGCCGCTTTAGCCGGAATAAATCTTGGTACAATAGAAAATTGTACTAACAGTGCTGATTTCGGATTTACCGCCTCAAACGTAACATATCTTGCAGGAATAGTCGGCGAAAATTACGGAATTGTAACAGGTTGTGTGAATAACAGCAATATGACATCTGCCGGTAACAGTAAGTCGGGAATAGCCGGCGAAAATTACGGTACTGTAAGAAAATCTGAAAATAACGGTGACTTATCGAACAGTGGTAATGTCGGCGGTATTACGATAGAAAACAGAAACGGCAAAGGTCAGGCGCTATTGTTTATTGATGATTATGCAGACTTATCCGTAAATGGAGAAATTTCCGAATGTGTCAATAACGGTGCAATAAGCGGTAAATATGACGTCGGAGGAATTGTAGCTGAAAATTATAGTTGCGGTAAAATAGAAAATTGTGCTAATACGGCAGAAGTGTCGGGAAGTATGACGGGCGGTATCGCAGGTCGTGCGTCAGGGTGTTATAAAAAAAGCGGTATCAAAAATTGTCAAAACAGCGGTAATATCACAGCACAAGGTTCATACGGCGGTGGTATAGTCGGTGAACTTATAAACGGCTTGGTATATTTCTGCGAAAATACAGGTGATGTAAACGTTGAAAACTATGCCGGCGGTATTGTCGGACGTAATTACAGTTCGACAGTTTTAGGGGAATCGGCTGTTGATTTCTCAAATAACTACGGAACTGTAACAGCTAAAACGTCAGCAGGCATCTGCGGTTATTATCAGGACGAAAGCGGTAAGTGTTATACAAGATATAATTACAATGGCGGAAAGAGCGAATACGGTGTTTTGGGTGATGTTAATTCAAATTATGATATAAACAGCGTTGTTTGCGAAAATTATTGGTTGAGTGACGATAAAAATAATGCAAACGACAGCTGTAAAGGTGATATTGACGGTATCAATGCAATCACAAAAGCAGAATTAGACAAATATTCTGCCGAAACAGTTAATTTGCAAGTAGATAACAGCGATATAATTGTAAACGGTACTGCAAATGTTTCGTCAAATTCAGAAGTAAAGAGCAGTGACGAAAACATTGTTTCAATAGAAAACGGCGTAGCAGTCGGACATGGAATAGGTCAGGCATATTTGTATGCAAAATCAAGTCCTTATACATATGTGGCTGTATTGATGAATGTAGAAGAAAATCCTGATAATGTTGAAAAGATAAATGTAAGTTTCAGACTTATCGGCGAAGAAAATCTCGGAAGTGACTTTGTCTTGACAAAAGATACGAAGAATACATATCAAACATGGATTCCTGAAAAAGAGTATGAAGTAAAATTAGGAAGTACAGTGGGAGATGTATTCAAACAAGCACTTGACGATAACGGCTTAAAATATCGTGGTTGGGAAAACGGATATATCAGTACAATTCAATCACCGGAAGGATATTGGCTCGGTGAATTTACAAACGGTAAATATTCCGGTTGGATGTATACTGTAAACGGCAGTCACCCTTCATTGGGATTGAATGAGTATAAATTGATTGGTGATGAAGAAATCGTATGGCATTACGTTGACGATTACCGTCAAGAAGTTGCCGATTGGAGTGAATCGGATAAAACAGGTGACGGTTCACTTTATAATAGGTGGTTAGATGCAAAAGATACAGATTCAATACCTAAACCGACTCCGACAGTCACTCCGACTGCCACAAAACAGCCTCAAAGCGGTGGTTCCGGTTCGGGTGGCAGTACATCAACAGCAAAACCGACAACAGCACCTACTGTTATACCTACGACTGCACCTGAAAAGGATACTACTCAAACAGTGTGGTTTACTGATGTAACGGAAAATATGTGGTTCTATCAAGCTGTCAAATATGCGTATGATAAAGGTTTTATGACAGGTGTAAGCGACAGTGAATTTGCTCCTGACATTACATTAACCCGTGCAATGTTCGTTTCGGCATTGTATCGTATAGAAAATGAACCGACAGCAGACGGTGAATTGAATTTCAGTGATGTAGCTGATGATTCTTGGCATGCTAAAGCTGTTTTATGGGCTTATAACAATGATATTATAAGCGGTAAAACAGAAACGGAATTTGATCCTAACAGTGATATAACTCGTGAACAAATGGCAGTTATATTATATCGCTATGCAAAAACTAAGGGATATAATTCAGACAGTGATGAAATTACATATTCTGATGTAAAAGATATTGCTGAGTATGCGATTGATTCTGTTAAATGGGCATATTGTGCAGGAATAATGACAGGTGACGAAAACGGAAACTTTAATCCTAAAGCCGGTACAACAAGAGCACAAGCCGCATCGGTATTTATGAGATTATATAAATAATGGTTTTAATAAGAGTTTATCTTTATGATAGACTCTTATTGTATTTTTACGTGAATATGATATAATAAGCATATTCAGTATAGAATGAGGGATATACAATGACACTGCAACAATTAAAATATATAGTAACGGTAGCGGAGTGTGGCAATATAACGGAGGCGGCTGAAAAGTTATTTATAGCACAGCCGAGCCTTACCTCTGCAATTCACAATATTGAAGAAGAAATGGGAATAACGGCATTCATTCGTTCCAATAAGGGCGTAGAGCTTACAAGGGACGGAGAAACATTGCTTTCATATGCACGTCAGATTTTGGAGCAGACAGATGTTATGACGGAGCATTTTAAAGGTGAGAGAAATCAGAAACCGAGATTTTCTGTTTCATGTCAGCACTATTCATTTGCGGTTAATGCGTTTGTGGACGTTATAAGGGAATATGACGCGGACGCATACAGCTTTATTTTGCGTGAAACACAGACGTATGAAATTATAGATGATGTGGCAGTCGGACGAAGTGAAATAGGAATATTGTATTTGAGTGAGCATAATGAGGCAGTTTTGAGCAAACTTATTAATAAAAATGACTTGAATTTTGAAGAATTATATATTGCAAAACCGCACGTTTTCATATCAAACAATCACCCTCTTGCAAACAAAGAGGAAATAACAATTCAAGACTTAATGCTGTATCCGTATTTGGTGTTTGAACAGGGAAAACACAATTCATTTTACTTTTCGGAGGAATTTTTGAGTTCGCTTGAATTCTCTAAAAATATTATGGTGCGTGACAGAGCGACATTATTTAATCTGCTTATCGGTCTTAACGGTTTTACGGTTTGTTCGGGTATTATAGATACGGAATTAAACGGTGAAAACATTATTTCAAAACCGTTAGATTCAGATTGCAGTATGCGTATCGGAATTTTAACACGCAAAAATTCTGTTCTTAGCCGATACGGAGTTTCATATTTGAATATATTGAAAAATCATTTATCCATAGATTAAAACTATGGATAAATGATGATAATATATATTTTTCTATTTCCATATTTTCTGTTATACTTAATGTAAATTAAAACACAGGAGGTAACAGAAATGAGCAAACAAATACCATTCAGATATGACTTTGTAGGCAGCTTTTTAAGACCTGCAAATTTAAAAGCGGCAAGAGAGGGTTTTGAAAACGGAAAAATTTCGGCTGACGAATTAAAAGCAGTTGAAGATAAGGAAATCGAAAGACTTATCAATAAACAAAAAGAATTAGGCTATCACGTCATTACGGACGGAGAATTCAGACGTGCGACATGGCACTTGGATTTTATGTGGGGATTTGACGGTGTGGCACATGAAAAAACGAAAAAAGGTTTACCGTTTCACGGCGAAGACGCAATGATTGATGATACATACCTTTGCGGAAAAGTAGGACTTTCAAAAGTACATCCCTTCGTGGAGCATTTTAAATTTGTAAAGCAATTTGAAGATGAAAATACTGTTGCAAAGCAGACAATTCCCGCACCGGCACAGTTTATTGAACAAATGATCATGCCGTTTGCGTTGGAAAACACGTCAAAGTATTATGACAGCACTCATAAGTTGGCAGAGGATATTGCAAACGGATATAAAAAGGTAATCGCGGATTTGTATGATGCAGGCTGTCGCAATTTACAGCTTGACGACTGCTCATGGGGAATGCTTGTAGATCCGAGAGCAGAAGAATTGTTCGGTACGGATAAAAACGGATTGAAGGATATTCAAGAACTTTTGGTAGAGATAAATAACCTTGCAATAGAGGACAAACCAAACGATATGACAATTACTACTCACGTTTGCAGAGGTAATTTCCATTCAACATACGCAAGTGCAGGTGCATATGATTCGGTTGCAGAGGTATTGTTTGAAAAGGAAAATGTAGATGCATATTATCTTGAATTTGATGACGAGCGTTCGGGAGGCTTTGAGCCTTTGGCACACGTCAACGGCGATAAGAAAGTCGTGTTGGGACTTATAACAACAAAGTCACCGAAACTTGAAAATAAAGCCGATGTAATCGCGAGAATAAAAGAGGCACAAAAATATATTTCTCTTGACAGATTGTGCCTAAGTCCACAATGCGGTTTTGCGTCATGCGAAATAGGTAATAAACTTACAGAAGAAGAACAGTGGGCAAAATTGCAGCTTGTAAAAGAAATCGCAGAAGAAGTTTGGAGATAATATTAAAGAGTAGACAAAATCTTTATGATTTTGTCTACTCTTGTTTTTTGGAGCTGGGGGCGGACATATTCTTGGACTATTTTATGCTGATAATCCGAGGCTATGTCTATACTTTAGCGTTATAGGCGTGTGCGGTGTAAGAATTATATGGATATACACGGTATTTTTAATTTTTTATCACTGCTGATTTAATGTTCATCGCATAAATTGCAAAATCATTAATATATTTCGCTGAAAATATCGCTTTGCATTTCGCTAATTTGCTCGATTGGAATAACTGTTTTGTCGGTCAAAACAACAGTGTGATTGTATTCGTTTATTTTCTTTACAACACCGGTATTGGATATGTATGCACCGCCTGATTTTTTATCGTCGGGAACAAAGTATGTTATTGTCACGATTGGATTTGTACCGATATTCTCTTTAATTAAATTTAACTGTTCATTGAGTTTGGCAATGACATCTTCGCTTAATATCTGCTTTTCATCAGTCAAACGGGCGGTTTCATTAATTGCCGCTTTGTGTCCCGTAAGAGCTGCAAACGGTGAAAATTGTGCCGCACGGTCATGAAGCGACATTTGTGGGTGCTTTTTTGAAACATGGTGGGGCAAATTTATTATGTCATCATATTTATGACTAACGTTTTCCATATGGTAATTCTCCTTAAAAATTATGCCTTGTGACCGCCTATTTGATTGTTGCGGTCTTTGGCGGTTGCACCTTCTTGAAGATTCATTCCTTTAAGAATGGCATTTTTGCCGAATTTCTTTTTTATATCAAGTATTGTATTCTGCATACGTTTTTCTCTCTCTGATTCGGCATTTTCTTTTTCGCGTTGTTTCTTTAAAATCTCATAATCGGTAAAAAGGTCAAGCTGTTCATATTTGTTTGCGTTTTTTACACTGTGTTCATCGACAAGCTTGTTAGCCACAATATTAATTCTTCTGATAAGCAATTTCTTGTTTACAATTTTATCGTACAATTCCATAACTGCATTTGTGATAAGTGTAGTGGACGATGTTTGCTTTGGAAGATTTGTTGTTCCGTGAGCAGGCTTCGGAACTTTTTTACCGTAATAGTTCGTTGTAACTGTACCTTTATAACTCTGACTTATGTTTTTATCTGTAATATTTTCAATATCATAGCCGATTGTAAGCACGATTTGATTTGTCACAAGTCCTTTATCCACCAAGTCAAGCACCATAAGGTCGGTCATTTCTTTTACAACTAATCTTGCCTTGTCAAACTCATACGGACAATGTAATACTTGTCCCGAGGATATGCTGTTTGTTTCGGGTTTGTATGTTTTGACATCTTCCATTGTGCAAGGCTCGTAACCCCAAGCATGGTCGATAAGCAGTTCGGCATTTATACCGAAAAGCTTGTATAACAGTTCTTCATTATAGTAATCAGTCGGTTTACCGATAGAACATCTGGCTATGTCACCCATCGTGTAAAGTCCGATTTTTTCTAATTTATTTGAATAACCACGACCGACTCTCCAAAAATCTGTAATGGGTCTGTGATTCCATAACAATCTTCGGTATGACATTTCGTCAAGTTCGGCGATTCGTACACCGTTTTTATCCGGTTCAATGTGTTTTGCGACTATATCCATTGCTATTTTGCAAAGATACAGATTTGTTCCGATTCCGGCTGTTGCGGTTATTCCTGTTGTAGATAAAATATCTTGTATCATTGTCATTGCAAGTTCACGAGCAGTCATATTGTATGTTGAAAGGTAATGCGTTACATCTATAAATACCTCATCAATCGAATAAATGTGAATATCCTCAGGTGCAATGTATTTAAGATAGATATTATAAATTTTTGTACTGTATTCCATATAGCGTGCCATACGCGGTGGAGCAATTATGTAATCAATCTTAAGTGACGTTTTTTTCTGAAGTTCAAGGCTGTCGTCAGAAGAACCGCAAAAAACGTGGTTTGGTGCTTTAATCTTTCGTATATTATTTGCAGCCTTAACTTTTTGTATGACTTCAAATAATCTTGCTCGTCCCGATAATCCGTATTTTTTGAGCGACGGAGACACGGCAAGACAGATTGTTTTCTCTGTCCGACTCGGATCGGCTACAACAAGATTTGTGGTTAGCGGGTCACGGTTTCTTTCTCTACATTCAACGGACGCGTAGAATGATTTTAAGTCTATTGCTATGTACGTTTTGCATTTATTCATAATTCTACGCTCCTTTTTGCAAATCTATTCAGTCTAAATTATATCTTAAAATTACTGCTTTTTCAAGACTGTACAATAACTTATTGATTGTGAAGAGAGAAAAGTCCGTATTATTGGACTATGTATATATTATAATCTAATTACAGAAAACACAGAAACCATGTGAATGATAAAAGGAGTGATTAATTATGAAAAAAGATGGATACAGCAGACCGGGATTTTTCGGTACAATAAACCATTATGACGCAAGTGGAAAAAAGATAGGAGAAAGCCGACCGGGATTTTTTGGCGGTATGAATAATTATGATGCAAACGGACATAAGGTAGGGCATAGCAGTCCCGGATTTTTTGGCGGTATGAATCACTATGACAACAACGGACATAAAACCGGATACAGCAGTCCCGGTCTGTTTGGAGGTGTTAATACATACGACAATAATGGTCATAAAAAACGCCACAGCGAAAAAAGTTTCTTGGGCGGATATAATCATTATGAGGAGTAATGAAAACGATAATTACGATTTTGATAAGAGTTGATGATTATGGCAAATGTAAAATTTGAATATCTGTTTTTGGATATTGAGTGGAATCAAGCACCCAAAACAACAGATATAGAGGAAAGAGAACCTGTACAAATAGGAATAGTTGCAGCAGACGCAAATTTGAATATAAAAAGAACATTTTCTAAATCAATTAGATTAAGTAACAGGGAATGTTTTAATCAGAACACTTTTACTGTATCCCATTACCCACTTGAGGCTATTATGAAGTCAAAGAGTGAGGAAACAGTATTAAAAAATATGAACATATCTTTTCAAAACTATAAGTATGTTGTTGTGTGGACAAATGAAACTTATGAATTATTAAAGAGAAGAACGGATAAATACGGGATATCAATGCCAAGACACAGAGTGATTATACTGCAACAACTTCTTATGCAAATTGCCGGTGACGGCAAAAAAGTTATTGGTTTTGAAAAGTCGTTAAAACAAGCGGGAATTAAATATCAAAAGAATTATTTGCATTATTCAAAACACGATGTAAACTACTTATACTTATTGTTTTGTAAGTGTTATGGTGAATATCGAAAATTAACAGAACAAGAAACGTGTTACTTAAATCCAAGAACTCATAAGGTACATAACGGAAATTGTCGATATGCCGACAGTGCATTGATTAAATCGAGTAAGGACGTGATTTTTCAAGGAAATAAGGTATGTAAGGTATGCGGTCGTGAAAATGATTGGAATAGGTTTCATTGGAAAACAAATATTAAAATAAAGAGAAAGTATAATGTAAAAGATGTTAGAGATTTACCGCTTACTATTGAAAATATGAATAGAATATGCGATATGTTTAATTTAGAGTACAGCGTTACGAATGACGCAGTGTTTATAAAAACACCGTTTGGAAGATGGATTGTATATTTGAAAGGTGATGAAGTAAAAGAACTTCATCATGAAAATTACAGATCAAGACGGGGTGAACCGTTAAATGCTCATAAAAAGTGCATTGACGGTTATCATAAACAAAAACTTGTTTCAAATAATTTTTACGATGTGATATACTATATAAATTGCCATGATTCAGCAATGACTCGGAGGTGGAAAGAAAAAAGTCGGATTGAAAAATTATTTGAAATGATTGATAATCAAAGAATTCAGTACGCAAAGAATTAAATAAAGAGAAAGTCGGACTGTCTTAAGATAGCCGTATGAGTCCGGTAGAGCAAAGACACAGTCCTGGATTATCGGCATAAAATAGTTCAAGAATATGTCTGCACCCCCGACTCGGAAAATTCAAAAACCGACCACCAAATTGTTATATTTGGTGGTCGGTTCATTTTTATAGTGATATTATTTTATACTGTATATTTTATTAAATACAGCTGCGGCTTGGGCACGAGTGGTATTTGCTTTAGGGCGGAGGGTATTATCCGTGAAACCACTTATAATTTCATTTCTGCAAGCCCATTGGAAAGCAGAAACAGCATAATCGGAAATGTCTTCCGTATCTGAATAACTGTCGAGTGTATCAATTATAGAAGTGTCAATTTGTTTATATTCTGCAAATCTCTTTAAAATCGATACCATCTGCTCACGAGTTATATTATCATTTGGGGCAAATTCCGTGTCGCTGTAACCTGAAATAATATTATTCTCACTGCCCCAAGCAACAGCATTTGAGAAATAATCATTTTCATTTACATCAGTGAAGGTATAATCAACATCTGATTTTGTTTCGCCGTCAATTCTGTGAAGAACGGTTATAAACATTCCTCTCGTAATATCTGTATCAGGAGCAAATTCCGTATCGCTTACACCGCTCATTAATCCGTTGTCATATGCGGATTTTATCGGAGCATAATACCATTCGTTTTCTGCAACATCATCAAACCACCAATCGTCTTTGCCGGACTGTGTAGGTGTTTTTTGCGGAGAGTCGTTTATTTCTTTGAATGTTACGTCAACGATTACTTGGCTTCCTGGCATTACGAATGAAAATTCATTGTCGGCTGTCTTTGTAACTTCAATTACATTTCCCTTTGAATCAGTAACTGTTACAGTATCAACCTCATAACCGTCATTCGGTTTTGTATTAACCGTTACGTTTTCACCCAATGCGGCACTTTTCTTTGATATATTCATACTTCCGTTGTCGTATGTCTTGTTTGCAGAAGAAATACCGTATTTTGCAGAACTTCCGCCGCCACTGCTGCTTGGTTTTGAAGTAGGAATTGGTGTAGGAGTAGGTTCATCTGATTCTATACCTGTTACTTGAACATCAATACTGTCATCAATTCTGTATTTTGGATAGTATGCGTATATCTTTGCATTACCATTGCTTAGCGGAATAACTTCACCGTCATCGGTAACAACAGCTATGCTGTTATCTGTTGAATAATACTTGACTTCACCCGCATAATCATTCCAAGGGAAAGCTTTTGTTTGAAGTGTTGTTGTATCATTTTTTCCGTTTAATGAAACGTTTTCGGCACCATCGTTGATTTCTGCAATAAGTGGTTTATTAGAGATAAACATGGTATATGCGTTAGATGTGTTTTCACCGCTTACTGCTGAAAGTTTAAAGCCTATATATCCTAAATTGTTGAAATCAGCTTTATCTATCTCAAACGGAACTGTAATATCTTTACTTTCACCGCTCGCGAGTTGAGGTAGGGAAGTAGTGCCGAAAGTTTTGTCGGCGGTATTATTTAGCGTTACATTTATTTCGTCGGACGGTTTAGAACCGTTGTTTGTAACTGTTGCAGATGCATAATAACCGTTATCATCGTGTTTGATTTCAAAGCTCGATACATCAAGTCTTGTATCATACGGAATGGCTTTTGTAGCAGATACAGGCTTTGCATTTTCAATTCCGCGTTCAGTTACCGTAACTGTAACTTCTTCATTTTCCAAGTTGCTCGGAACTGTCCATGGTACACTGACATTTATCGAATTACCGGATTCGATTATGTTGTCAGAACTGTCCTCGTAAAGAGTATTTCCTTTTTTATCCGTTACTTTTAAATCATAACCCTTTGCGTCAAGCAAACCTGTGTTCGCAATAGTGAATGTTATATCTTCCGAATAATTCGGATAAATCTTTGACGGAAGAATAATATTGCTGCCTTTAATTTCAAGAGAACTTACTGGTTCAAAGTCAATGGTTACAAGGGTGTTTGAACTGTATTTCATAGGTGAATCGGCATCGCTTTCATCAATCCATTGCTTGTAGTAGTTTGAAACAGCTGATATTTTATTATCATCAGTCATATATAGGTCAAGTTCGTCAATAACCATACCGAAATCGGTAATTTGTACCGAATTGCCGAACTTCCAATAACCGTTATCTGTGCCGCGCTGATAACGTACACCGTATATTTCAGTACCGTTCTTTGTACTGTCTTGACTTAATTCTGTGTAATAAATATAAATATCTTCACCGTTGGATGTTACAATATAGTTTCCTATACTTGTGCAAAGGTCGTCATTACCTTGGAAGTTTGCACTTGTGACATTAAATGTACCGTTGTACAAGGCTTCGTAAATGCTGTTTTCATATACGTCGTCTGACATACCGAGTTCAGCTGCAGTCTTTTTATACCAATCGGCATTTTTGTTATCATCGGTCATTTCGCCGTTTTTGTATGCACTGTTTACCGTATCGGCATTAATCAAGTCTGTCATATCTCCGTTTGAATCTGCGTTAAACATTGAAGATAACATATCTGAAAGATTCATAATTTTAAACATATATCCGTTATCCAACCATGTCAGGTATAATTCACCGTTAATGTTGGTAAGTTTAGGTAATGAATTAGATATACTGTCATTTGTAATTTGTATCGGGAAATATGCTTGCCCGGTTGTTAGGTTTTGAATTTGCAGATAAAGCTCTCTGTCGTCACCTGTTTGTAAATCTTCGTCTTCATCAATAGTGTAACTTGAAATTAAATAACTTTCGTTATTTATATTTATTGTTGCTGAATTATAATCCAATGCAATAGGAGAGCTGATTGTTTTATGAGGTATCGGAATTATGGTTTCATCATAAGATTTTCCTGTGTTCATATCGTATTTTACATAGGCTATATTAGAGAATGATTTTTCAAGCTGTAATAGGTCACTGTTACTGTTACCTAATTTTGACACATCAAGCTTGACATAGCTTATATAAAGCATATCTCCGTCAACATCAATTTGTGGATTTAAAGTAAGGTATCTGTCGTGTACAATACTGATTTCTTCACCCATTGTGTTGGTTTGTGTATCGTATATTGCACAAGAAATACCGATTGATGAAAGCTTTTCTCTCGAAGTTTCCTCACCTCCAAATGCATTTATAACATCGGTCCATGCGATAATAACTTTGTCACCTATCTTTTTAAGTGTGTGTATTGAATCAGGTGTACCGTCGTCTGCTACTGCTTTAGGAATAGACCAATAAGTACCGTCAAATATCGAATAATACAGAGTTGCTCCGTTGTATTCGGCATGATCTCTCGAATCGTCTATAAATGTAAGCATCTTCTTACCGTCATCAAGAGGGATAATATGAGGTCTCGTTCTGTCTGCGGCATTATTTATTAATTGTGTACAGCTTACAACTTCTTCTGTTGCGGTAAGCTGAATATCATCATTTTTTCCGAAAGTAGATAAATCAGATGTGCCGTTACTGTATGGAGTTAATTTAATATCATCGTCGTTTGTGGTTATAAGTCCATTGAAGAAATCACCTTCTGCGGCATTTTCGAGAGTGCCCCAACCTTGTGTATATTTGGCTATATCAACATTAACGGAGAACAACAATAAGTCAAATCCCACACCTCCGGCTGCCGTTATCAGTGTACCGGGCTGACCGTTTGCAAAACTTAAATTAAATTGGAATGTTGTAGCAACATAACCTCTTGCTGAAAGTACATCGCAAAAACCTACACCTACTTGTAATTTTCCTGAAAGGACAACGCTTAGTGTTACATCGGTGCTGCTTAATCCGTTTGCTATATTGCCTTGATAGTTGTTAAACTCATCTGCGGATATTGCATTTTTACCATTATCTGTAGCATAGCTTGTCAGTAAATCTACCTGAATACCGGCAATGATATTTAAAAATACAGGTACACCGTAAATTGTAGTGTACATAGTCTTATTGAATGTATATGCTCCGCCGATAGAAACCGAACCGCAAGCGAACATATAGTCGTTGTCCGGTGTTTTAACAAAGTCAAAAGCTAAAATAACAGCTACTTCGACACTGTATCTTTGATTATTAAAACCGGCAAAAGGAGCTTTTGTATCTTTAAGTAAATCGGTATAATCTGCATAAGCTTCTTGATATTCGGCATCGGTTTTATAATCGTCACGAGACGGAGCAACACCGTTGAATGTCGCAGCCATTATTTTCATAGCATTACTTCTGTGATTTTGATTTTCTTGAACTGCACCGCGGAATTTGTCATAAGACGCTTTTTTCTCGTAAACGGTTTTCTTACCCATACTATTGAGTATTGTGTCAATATTTGCCTGAATAGTATAACCGGTGTTGTCAGGCCAGTTTGTTTTGCCGAATGTAATCAATCCGGATTGGCATTTGCCTATTGCTGAGCCGACTAACGGAATATCGATTGTACCGCTGTTATCCGCATCGAAAGTTTGAGGTGTTGTAAGTGCAAATTCCGTATAGAATGAAAGACCTGTTGCAACATCGGGATACACAATTTCAATTTCAGTATCACCTGATGATAATTTTTCTGAATCTACAAGGCGTACAGAGAGACTGTCACCGGAATGTAGATTTTCTGTCATCTTAGGAATTGTACATTCTATAATACTGCTGCCATCCTCACGAGGATAACCTTTGTATTCGGTTGTCTGACCGGTTGATGTGCGAACGGTGAATACCGCCTCACTGACACTTCTTCCATAACTGTCTATAACGGCTGTGACGGTAAGATTGTCGTCGAGTATTCTTATTTGATTTTGGTTTAAATCGGCTGTGTTTTTGTCATATGTGTACATAATTGATGCAACCTTAGGAGCACCGTAAGGGTAGGTGATATTTGTGTTACCTGCATTTACGGTATAAGCGCCGTCTGCTTGACCAAGTGCATCTGTGAGCTTTACTTTTGCTACATAACCTGTCGTAACACCGTTTGAGATGTACATTGTAATAAGGTCGTTTGTGTCACCCAATACATTTGTCAATATATAAGTACCGGTATCGGAAGTTGTACCGGTCGCACTGTCAGGCATATAGCTTGAGTTTGCGGAGTTTAGCGACTGTGAACCTTTTCCGGCTGATACGGAATATCCTACAAGCGGAAGAGATTCCGGTTCTAAGCCGTTATCACGGATAGACGCATTTTTAGAAACAACAGTACCTGATATATTAAATGATTTTAAATCACTCTTTTTAACTTTTTTGTAATTTACAGTTATAACGTTGTCTGTTGTTTGTGCTTGCGCAACGGTGTGATAAGAATTGGTTGTAAACGTGTCGTTGCCTTGCTTGATAACAGGACGGTATATGTATTCATTATCTTCAACGGAGGCAAAATTTAATGTATAAATCTTACCTGTAATCGGTGTTATTTTATCTGAAAGATTTGATTCTGACGGATTTGCGTTAATAACATATTTACCGCTTAGTTCCTTTTTCAGTTGTTCATCGGAACTTGAATTAAGATCATTTTCACTGATAAGACCCTGTACCGTTAAATAATTTTCAGCACCGTTTTCAAATTTAATTTCGATTTTGTTTGAATTTTTCGCTATAAGAGGACGTATTCTGTAACTCGTATTAGGCTCAAGGAATAATTTTGTTGTATCTGTTATTGTGTTGAAACTTGTGTTGTTTGTTGAAACTTGATAACCTACAACATGATATCCGTCATCCGGAGTTGTTGCACTTAAATCAAGTGTATCACCTGCATGGTGAGTAACTGTTTTACCTGCGACAAGCTCGCTTGATATAAAGCTACCGTTTCCTTCGCCGGCTGACGGTAATACTTCGACTGTAACATCGGCATATGATACTTTAGGTGTTATCTTTAGATTTTGATGATAACCGTATGTGTCATGTGCAACATTTTTTTGAACTGATTCAATCCAGGATATGAAGTATTTATCATACGGAATGTAATAAAGATTTTGCTTTTCTGTTTTCTTTAGTTCATTATCTACGTTATCCGATGTGAAATTTACTTCATCGGAAAGTTTTGTTCCTTTTTTTGAGTTAAGGTATGAAATAAATTCTTCGGGATAATTTACAGTTATTTTATCATCATTTGTCCCCGGATCTATGACGATTTTGTAGCCTGAAATATATCCGTATTTACCTTTGTGACCGTTAATGTCTGTATCATTTATTGTAAATACGATATTGCAGTCGTCCTCATTCGGATTGGTCCAGAAATCACGCGTTTTACTTCCGGCGATTTGAGCACCGCTGTTAAGTTCAACCTGCATAGGTAAGGCATTTATTATTTCATTACCGATATAGTATTCTTGTGCTGTGGGTTGGTTAAGTTCTACATTAACCTTTTTATACATAGCCGCAACACCGTAAAAGCGTACATAACTTTTCGGAGTTTTTGATTTGTCTTCATCAGCCGAATGTATTTCCATGCTTATATTTCCGTTTAAAGGTTGGTTGTTATTCAAGAGAGTTGCAGGCATTGCGTCAAGTGTTCTGCCGAATTTTCCGCTTTTTGATTCATTGATAACAATACTGTCATTATTTGCAATTTTAAATCTTGCAAGCTGTCCGCCAAAGGCGCTTGATGTTGATTCCATATCGGGAGTCATATATTGATAATATACAGATGGTACAGTTTTGGAATGTGTCCATACTCCGCCTTTATCCCACATACTTGTATGGTAATATTCAAGTTTTCCGTAGTGAGAGCTACCCATATTTCTTTCGCGTGTATCTATTTCATATTTGTTGTCCCAATGACCGCAACCCCATGGCTTATCACCCCAATATCCGTCATAATAAAACAGACCGTCGCGGTTTACTTCTGTTGCAAAGTAGTATGTACCGACTTCGGGAGGAATGTCATAATTGTGAGTTCCGTCACCTGTTGCGTATATTTTACCTTCGGCAGGATCTTTTGAATTATCTGACGGCATTGTATATTTAACGTTGTATTTAAGACCGTTTATGGTGATGTCATTTGTCTGATTTTCATTGCCCATAAGAGAAATATCACTCTCATCATCGGCATTATTTTTGATTTTGACAACGGTTTCTGCATATTTGCCGCTTTCACAGCCCGTCATATCACTCATCAGCAGTTTAAATTCACCCTCGCCGGATACGGGAATTTCGATTGTCTTTTCCGTTTCATAAGGAATGAATGTAACTGTTTTGATTTGTTCTTCATAATTTTCTCCTGCTACTGCGGTAATGCTCGATGACAGCAAAGTGAAATCGCAAAGAGAATATTCTGCATTTTTTCGCTTTATTGTAACAGTGGCATTTCCGTCTTTTGACGTGTAACTGTTTCTGCTGAAAGAAACAACGCTTTTTTCTTTCGGTTCGTCGTCTTCGATATTTACAGAAAGTGATGTTACTTTATAAAGTTCGGCATTATCGGGATTTACCAAAAGTAAAGAAAAACCTTCTGTGCCTTCGCTTTTTTTTGTCGTCCAATATTTTGAATTTAACCGTTTTTTCGTTTTCGCCCGGTGCGAAAGTAACGGTTGTACTGCTTGAGTATTCAATTTCTGCCATTGCATCCGGCACTACTTCGTCTGCAAATTGCTGTGCCATTTCTGAATCAAATTCCGAATAATTTTCAATATCTGTATTCTCTTCCGAAATGTTATCCGATGTTTCATCAGTGTCAGCTTCTGCCGTGGCATAACGTTCAAGTATTGAAACCCCATCACCGGTTTTCTCTGCGTTATCGTCAAGAATTATATAGTCCTCGCCGTATATCGCAGTTAAGTCAAGCGAGTGGATTGTGACGCTTGCTTCTTCCGATAAATCGCCCTCACGATAAATAGGGAATGAATAAACAGCATCTTCTTCCTTGACGTTTGCTGACGCAGTACCAAGGTAAATTAAATTGCCGCTTGGAAGGTTTTCCGAATCAATTCGTGATGCGTTTAACGGCATGACCGTTTCTTCTGCTTTTGCAGGAATAACTGCCATAGAGGCAAGCATTGATAGCGACAAAAGCAATGATAGTAATTTTTTCATTTTAATCCTTCCTTTCATATTAGAAATATTGGTAGTGCAAAAGAATTTCTCTTTCAAAACAGAGAAATAATTATATAATAAAAGTATATATTATGATTATTATAAATGTCAATATAATCTAACTCAAATGTCATTTTTTTGACACAAAATCACGTTAAAACAATATTTTACACAAAGCCGCAGCGGTTTTGTCTGCATTATTTTATGTAAAAAGTGCAATTTCGGGTTGTAATCATTTCTGACTGTATGTGTGTCGGAAATGGCTTTAAATCTAAAGTTCCCGCTTTTAATTTTAAAGAATTCTTTCATATAAATAGAAAACTCATCAATAAAAAAACAGTTGAAAACCACACAAAATTTACGTTAATATGCGATTAAAACATATATTATGTTATGTAAATCAAATAAAATAAAAAAATATGAAAAAAGGGTTGACTTTATAAGGGTTTATGTGGTAAACTATTTTAGTATGAAAAATACGCACATTTGTGGATTGTGTGAAAGTTGCCTGTTTTGCCTGGGTCTTCACATAAGCTGAAACAAATGGAGGAATAATCAAAAAACGAGGAGGAAATAAAAATGGCAAACGTAATTTCAATGAAACAGCTTTTAGAAGCAGGTGTTCACTTCGGACACCAAACAAGAAGATGGAACCCTAAAATGGCTGAATACATCTTCACAGAAAGAAATGGTATCTACATCATTGACCTTCAAAAGACAGTTAAAAAGGTTGAAGAAGCTTATTATTTCGTAAGAGATATTGCTGCAAGCGGTGAAGATATTCTATTCGTTGGTACAAAGAAACAAGCTCAAGACTCAATTAAAGAAGAGGCTGAAAGAGTTGGTATGTACTATGTAAACGCAAGATGGCTTGGCGGTATGCTTACAAACTTCAAGACAATCCAAAAGAGAATTGAAAGACTTGCTCAAATCAACCAAATGGAAGAAGACGGTACTTTCGATATGCTACCAAAGAAGGAAGTTATTAAGCTAAAGGCTCAAAGAGATAAGCTTGAAAAGTATCTTGGCGGTATTAAAGATATGAAGAAACTTCCTGGCGCAATGTTCATCGTTGACCCAAGAAAAGAAAAGATTGCTATCGCAGAAGCTAAGAAACTTAACATTCCTGTAGTAGCTATCGTTGATACAAACTGTGACCCTGATGAAGTAGACTACGTTATCCCTGGTAACGACGACGCTATCAGAGCCGTAAAGCTAATCGCATCAACAATGGCTAACGCTATTATTGAAGGCAGACAGGGCGAAGATGCTCTTGCAGATGCTGAAACAGCTGAAGAAGATACAGTAGAAGAATAATTTTCATATAATTAATATAGGAGGAAAAGTAACATGGCATTTACAGCTAAAGACGTAAAAGAATTAAGAGAAATGACAGGTTGCGGTATGATGGACTGTAAGAAAGCTCTTACAGAAACAGACGGTGACAAGGATAAGGCTGTTGAATATTTGAGAGAAAAAGGTCTTGCAACAGCTGCTAAGAAGTCAGGCAGAATTGCTGCTGAAGGTATCGTTAAGGCTTATGTTGACGGTAACGTAGGCGTACTTGTAGAAGTAAACTCAGAAACAGACTTCGTTGCTAAGAATGATGAATTCCAACAGTTTGTTTCGGACGTTGCCAAGACAATCGCTGAACAAAATCCTGCTGACGTTGAAGCACTTAAAGAATTAAAGTGCGGAGACAGCACAATCGGAGAAATGCTTACAGAAAAGATTGCTAAGATCGGCGAAAATATGAACATCAGACGTTTCGCAAGAATCGAAACAACAGGTGCAGTTGTAGATTATATCCACGCTGCAGGTAAAATCGGTGTATTGGTTGAGGCTGACGCTGAAAACAATGACGCTACAAAAGAGTGTCTAAGAAACGTTGCAATGCAAGTTGCAGCACTTAGCCCTAAGTATCTTTCAAGTGATGATATTCCTGAAGAATACAAGGAACACGAAAAGAAGATTCTTATTGAGCAACTTAAGAATGATCCTAAGAATGCATCTAAGCCTGAAAACATCATCGAAAAGATGATCACAGGTCGTCTTGCTAAGGAATTCAAGGAAGTTTGCCTACTTGAGCAAGAATACGTTAAGGCTGAAAATAAGGAAAACGTTGCTAAGTACGTTAAGAGCGTTGGCGACATTACTATTAAGCAATTCGTACGTTTTGAAACAGGCGAAGGTCTTGAAAAGCGTGAAGACGATTTCGCAGCAGAAGTTGCATCAATGGTAAAGTAATTTAACTAAACCGTATATTAAACCACGGTAGACGATAAGTTTATCGTGGTTTTTATGTGCAAATCAGAAAGTGGATTAATTTTGTGGAATTAGTTAGCATTAGCTAATTTTGTCTGCTTAGGATAAAAGAAAAGGGAATAGAAGATATGGGGAAAAAGATTATATCATTTTTGTCTGACGGTATTTTGTCGGGAATATTTTTGTGCGTAGGCTGTTGCGTGAGTATGTCGGTCGAATCAAAACCGCTGGGAGCGTTCTTGTTCAGCTTGGGTTTGTGTGCAATTATTGTGTTTAAATTCGGTTTGTTTACGGGTAAAGCCGGATATATGGCGGTAAAACCGTTGTCGTATGTGCCGGAAGTTGTACTTACCTTTATCGGTAATGCAACAGGTGCGGCGATAGGCGGTTTCTTGCTTAACCTTACACGTTTGGGAGCGACTTTATCGGAAAAGGCCGCTGCTATCACAGCAACAAAGTTCGCCGATTCACCGCTTAGTATATTTGTATTGGCGGTGTTCTGCGGTATATTGATGTTTACGGCAGTTGACGGAAATAAAAGAGCGGCTGAAAAAGGTGACTTTGTGATGTCACTGTTTATAGTAGTTTTACCTGTTATGGTGTTCATACTTTGCGGATTTAATCACTGTATCGCAGATACTTGTTACTTCTTTATAAGTAAATGTGCTAATGCGTCACAGGCGGCAGTATATTTCTTATGTGCTGTACTAGGTAATGCTGCCGGTTGTATGTCTGTACCAATGGTTAAAAAATTATCGTTTAATAAATTGTTTTTATAAAAAAGTTGCGGTGATTGTTCACCGCAACTTTTTTTGTTTATAAGCAATTATGCACAAATTTATCGCATTTCGCCAACTTTGCGACAGCGATAACATCTTCGTCTGTGGCATTCTTTTTTCTGCTTGTATGTTTTCCATTATGGCATTGTTGTATTAACACCATAATATTAAAAAGTCGATATTTTTCATGCAAAAAAGTAAAAAATTTTTTTCGGCATTTATTGACAAAAAATATATTGCGTGCTAAAATAAATTTGATTAAATAAATCACTGAAATATACACAGAGAGGAAGATTGATTATGAAATTTGATTTTTTAAAGGATAAGAAATGTTGGTGCTTTGTGGCGGGTATAGCTACTGCAGTAGTAGGTAAGAAGATTGCTACAAGCGATAAGGTTAGAAGTATGTGCGTTTCAGGTCTTGCAAAGGGTATGAAGTTCCAGCAAGAGGCTAAAGAAACACTACAAAATATGCGTGAAGAGGCTGAAGATATGTGTTATGAGGCTAAGTCACAGCTAAACGACGAGGAAGAATAATAATGAAATTTAAAATCGTACATGATACTCCGGGTCGTATCAGATTGCGTTGCGGTGGATATTATTTTGATAAAAATCAAGAGAAATCTCTTGAGAAAACAATTTTATCGGAACAGTATGTCGAGTCTGTAAAGGCTAAAAGCGTCAACGGCGGTATTTTAATTACCTATCAATCCGATTACAGACAGGAGCTTTTGAACTACATAAAAGGAATCAAGCGAAATCAATTAGCGGCTGTTGAAGATGAGTCTGAGGATATACAGGCTGATTTCAAGAATGAGATTATAAAAATGCTTATAAAGCGTTTTGTTCTTAGAAGAATATTGCCGTATCCTGTACGAGTTGCAATGGCTTACTTTAAGGCATTCCCATATGTGAAGAAAGCTGTGGGCAGTGTACTTAATTTAAGGGCAGATGTGGCACTTTTGGACGGTGTTGCACTCGGAACGGCACTTTCAAGAGGAATGTATTCGGAAGTTAATTCAATTACATTCTTGCTTGGAGTTTCGGAACTTCTTGAAGAATATACAAGAAAACGTACAAAAAATGCACTTGCAGACAGTCTTGCAATGAAGATTGACACTGTATGGAAGAAGAACGGCGAAAACGAGGAACAAGTTCCAATTTCAACCGTTAAAGAGGGTGACTTTGTCGTATTCCGTGACGGTGCAATGATCACTTTTGACGGTGTGGTCGTATCCGGACAGGCAAGTGTAAACGAAGCGTCTATGACAGGCGAATCGGTTGCGGCTGTAAAGGATAAGGACAGTACTGTTTACGCCGGTACAGTTGTAGAGGCGGGAAATATAGTAATTAAGGTTAGTGCTGCGGCTGATAATACACGTATTTCAAATATTATTGAAATGATTGAAAACGGTGAAAGTATGAAAGCCGGAGTACAGAGCCGTGCAGAGAAAATTGCAGACGGTTTTGTACCGTACAGCTTGGGATTGGCGTTGCTTGTTTATCTTACAACAAGAAATGTTGTAAAGGCAATGTCTGTTCTTATGGTAGACTATTCTTGTGCAATTAAATTGTCAACACCGATAAGTATTATAAGTGCTATGCGTGAGGCATCCTCAAGAGGATTTGTTGTAAAAGGCGGACGTTATCTTGAAAGTGTATCTCATGCTGATACTATTGTATTTGACAAGACAGGTACACTTACAAATTCATGCCCGACAGTAGAAAAAGTGCTTTCATTCGGTGGATACACATCAGATGAAATACTTAAAATATCTGCGTGCCTTGAAGAACATTTCCCTCACAGTGTGGCAAAGGCAATAGTGAAAGCCGCTAAAGCAAAACAGCTTGACCACGAAGAAGAACATGCTGAAGTTGAATATGTAGTTGCACACGGCATAGCTACAATGTTGCATGGCAAGCGTGCAATTATAGGCAGTGAGCATTTTGTGCTTGAGGACGAAAATATTCCGATAACTGATGAACAGAAGTCTGTTATTGAAAACGAATGTGAGGGCTTTTCTGTTATATACCTTGCAATCGGAGGCGTGTTGTCGGGAGTTATTTGTATAAGCGACCCGCCGAGAAGTGAGGCTCATGAGGCAATTCAGTTACTTCGTGAAAGCGGTATTGATAATATTATTATGCTTACAGGTGACCATGAAGGTGCTGCAAAACGCACTGCCGATATGCTCGGTATAGACAATTTCCGTGCACAGGTATTACCTGAGGATAAGGCGACAATTATTGAAGAATTGAAGAACGAGGGAAGAACGGTTATAATGGTCGGTGACGGTATCAATGACTCTCCTGCATTGGCACTTAGCGACGTTTCAATTGCTATGAAAGATTCTGCCGATTTGGCAAGAGAAGTGGCTGATGTCACATTGCTTTCGGGCGATTTGAGAGATTTAGCGCTTCTTCGCAAGTTAAGCAGCAGACTGTTCAGACGAATTAAACGTAATTATACGTTTATTATGGCATTTAATTCATTGCTTATTTTGCTTGGATTGAAAGGTACTATAACTCCGTCTGCATCATCACTTTTGCATAATTCGTCAACTATGCTTATAAGTGCGAACAGTATGCGTCCATTATTGAAGGACAAGAATTAATCGTATTAAATTATTTGACGGTTGAGCGGCAGTATAAAAACTGCCGCTTTTTTTATCATATGGAATAAATTTAAAAGAATAAATATTAAAATCGGTATTCCCAAAACGAAAAATATATAGTATAATAGAAATAGAAAGTAGGTGGTAGGTTGTGAGAATTGAAAAGCTAAACAAAGACAAAATAAAGGTAACGCTTACAACTGCGGAATTAATTAATCTTGATATAGATGTGAAAAGGCTTTCGCCCGATTCAAAAGAATTACATACATTTTTATTTCATATTATGGAAACGATAAGGGAAGAAACAGGTTTTAATCCGTATAACGGCCAAGTGGTCGTTGAGGCTACTCCGTCACAGGACGGTATAAGTATTTTGGTTAAACGTTTAAACAAGGGTATAAAAAAAATTACCGAGGAGCAGTTTAAAAAAGTTGTTTCGGTCAAGCCTAAAAAGAAAGAACCGGGTACGGAATGTGTATTTTATTTTGAAACTTTTAATGATATGTGCGGCGCTATAAGCGAAATAGATAAAAGTATTCTTTCAAAAGCAAGCCTTTTTAAGCTGAATAAAACATATTGTATTCTCATAAGAAACGATAATGAGAATATGAGAGGCATTAATGTAATAAGAGAGTTTACGAAAAGAATGTCGATATACCCGTTGCAGAATGAGTACATAAAAGAACATGCTCTTCTTGTCGCAAAAGGTCAAAAACTTGTTGAAATGGCTGAAAATGTCAAACGATTGATGTAAGAGAGATTTTATTTGTTAATATTTTGTTAAATCTATTGCAAAGTTCATATATAGATAGTATAATAGATAGGTAGAAAAAATTATCAAAGGAGAACTATTATGGCAAACATTTTAGAAACAGTCGTTTTCGCAGACGGCGAAACAGCAAATACACAACAGGCGACAGGTACTCAAACAGCGGCAGACCCTAATGCTACACAACAGGTTAATCCTGTAATGAGTACAATAGTAAGTATTCTTCCGCTTGTTCTTATTATCGTATTGTTATACTTTATGATGATAAGACCGCAAAGAAAGAAAGAAAAAGAAACAAAGGCAATGATTAACGCAATGAAAGTCGGCGATAAGGTTGTAACAATCGGCGGTATCTGCGGTAAGGTTGCTAAAATTAAAGACGAATATGTTTTTATTGAAACAGGTAACATCGGTACACCGGATCAAAAGTCTGTTGTAAAGATGGAAAGAGACGCTATCAGAACTGTTGAAACAGCTAAAAACTAATTGGTTATAAAATTTAAACCTCTCTAATATATTTATAGTAAATATATAGGGAGGTTTTTTTATGGGTATTAATTTTAAGGGTGTGATAAAAGGGACGATATTTGCAATTCTTGTTACTTTTGTTATAATTCTGATATTGGCACTGCTTGCGTATTTTACAGGCATAGACGAAACTATTATCACAACCGGAGTGTATGCCTCGGTTATTATCGGCGTGATACTCGGAACGATTGCGGTATCAAAAGCGGCACACAGCAGAGCATTTGTTCACGCAATGCTTGTATGTGCGCTGTATTTGATCGTACTTATCGGAATATCGTTGATTGTAAACAACGGAATAATGTTTAACACGCATTTTCTTGCTGTAATAGGCGGTATATTTGCATCGGGAATATTGGGGTGCATCATAGGAAAATAGCCGAAAAATAAGTTTTGTGAGAAAAAATACAAAATATTTGTAAAAAAGCCTTTTCAATCACTTGAAAGTATGTTATAATATATTCATAGTGAATTAATATAAGGAGGTTTTTAATATGAAACACGTACAGACTTTAAACAAGGCTAATTTAAAGGATTCAGCAAAGCACGGTGGTTGCGGAGAATGTCAAACATCATGTCAATCAGCTTGTAAGACATCTTGCACAGTTGCAAACCAAAAATGTGAACAAGCAAACTAATTGTTTTGCCGAATAAATGAACATTAAAGATGAATCATCGGCTTTTTAAGGTCGATGATTTTCTGATTTTATATAGGGAGTTTTTGAAGTGATACATAAGTATAAGCAGTTGGGACTTAATATTGTAATGGATGTATATTCAGGTGCGGTACACGTTGTTGATGATGTAATGTACGATATGCTTGATTATACTCTTGAGCCGTTTATGGCAGAGGCAAAATGTCCCGATTATATTAAAGAAGGTTTGAAAGATAAGTATAGTGAAGAAGAATTGGAAGAAAGCTATGCTGAAATATGTGCACTTGTAAATGCAGGTCAGTTGTTTACAGATGATTGCTACGACGAAATCGCGAAGAATTGGAATAAGCAATCTGTTGTAAAGGCTCTTTGTATTCACGTTGCACATGACTGTAATTTGAGATGTAAGTATTGTTTTGCCGATACAGGTGAATTTCACGGTGGCAGAAGTCTTATGAGTGCGGAAGTAGGTAAGAAAGCTATTGATTTTGTTATCAATAACAGCGGTAACAGAAAAAATATAGAAATCGACTACTTCGGCGGTGAACCACTTATGAATTTCGGTGTTGTTAAGGAAATTACAGAATACGCAAAAGAAGAGGCGAAAAAGCACGGTAAGAATTTCAGATTTACTGTAACAACAAACGGTGTATTGTTAAATGACGATATTAAACAATATATTAATGAAAATATGTCAAACGTTGTTTTGAGTATTGACGGTACAAAGGAAACTAACGACAGAATGCGTTATCGTGTAGATGGCAGTGGTTCTTACGATACAATCGTTCCTAAGTTCCAAGACTTGGCTGAAAGCAGAAATCAAAATAATTACTACGTTCGCGGTACGTTTACGGCGTATAACGTGGATTTTGCAAAGGACGTAATTCACCTTGCGGATTTAGGCTTTAAGCAGACAAGCGTTGAACCGGTTGTTGCACCTGAAACAGAGGACTACGCACTTACAAGTGAGCATATCGAAAAGGTCTGTGCCGAATATGATAAGCTTACTGAAGAATATGTAAAGAGATATGACGAGGGCAGAGGTTTTAACTTCTTCCACTTTATGGTTGACCTTGACCAAGGTCCGTGTGCGATAAAGCGTCTTTCAGGTTGTGGTGCAGGACACGAATATCTTGCGGTTGCACCGAACGGAGACATTTATCCGTGTCACCAATTTGTCGGTAACAAGGATTTTCTTATGGGTAATGTCAATGAAAATAAAATTGATGAAAATATCGAGAAGATGTTTGAACGCTCAAATGTGTATACTAAAGAAAAATGTAAGAATTGTTTTGCGAAATTCTATTGCAGCGGTGGTTGCAGTGCAAATGCGTATAACTTTAACGGTGATATAAACAAGCCTTATGAGCTTGCTTGTGAATTTGAAAAAAAGCGTCTTGAATGTTCAATAGCAATCGAGGCACATAAAAAATTAAGTTAATTTAAGGAGGAAAAAGAAATGATACACAAGGGTTTTAAAATGAAACTTTACGACGGCATGGCTGAGGAGTACGAAAAAAGACATAATGAGTTATGGCCGGAAATGAAGGATATGATTCACGAACACGGCGGTAAGAATTATTCAATATTCCTTGACAAAGAAACAATGGTTCTTTACGGTTATATCGAAATCGAAGATGAAGAACTTTGGGCAAAGGGTGCCGATACCGCCATTAATAGAAAATGGTGGGACTTTATGGCTGACATTATGGAAACAAATCCTGATAACAGTCCTGTTTCAGAAGATTTACACCTTGTATTCCATTTGGATTGATAAAATGTGTATAAATTAGAAAATAAGGGCGATAATATTTAATGACCTCACAAAATACATTAAAACCGATAGTCAGTCGGTAAATAACCCCCTTATTTGCAGAGAGAACAGTTCGTTATGAACTGTTCTTTTTGTATTGACAGATAGGGTGAATTATGATAAACTGATAATAAGGTTAGTCAAAGCTAACCTATGTAATTTTATTATGGAGGAATATATGGGCGAAGTTATAAGAGGAATATTGATACCGTTTTTGGGTACGACACTTGGTGCGTCTTGTGTACTGTTTATGAAGAAAATGATGAATAAGATGGTACAGCGTGCCTTAACAGGATTTGCGGCAGGGATTATGGTTTCCGCGTCTGTGTGGAGCTTGCTTATACCGTCAATGGATTATGCGGCGGAAATGGGGAAGTTTGCATTTGTACCGGCGGTTGTGGGATTTTGGATAGGTATATTGTTTTTGCTGGCAATGGACCATATAATACCGCATTTGCATATGGATACCGATAAAGCTGAAGGCCCGAAAAGTAAATTTAAAAAGACAACAATGCTTGTATTTGCTGTTACACTTCACAATATTCCAGAGGGAATGGCTGTGGGTGTTGTGTATGCAGGTTATCTTGCAGGAAATATGCAAATATCGGCTATGGGCGCTTTGGCTTTGGCAATCGGTATTGCAATTCAGAATTTCCCGGAGGGGGCAATTATATCAATGCCACTTAAAGCCGAGGGAATGAGTAAAGGAAAAGCATTTTTATACGGCGTGCTTTCGGGTGTTGTTGAACCGATTGGAGCGGTACTTACAGTTGTTGCGTCCGGTTTTATAATACCCGTATTGCCATATTTCCTCAGCTTTGCTGCAGGGGCGATGATGTACGTTGTAATAGAAGAATTAATTCCCGAAATGTCACACGGCAATCACTCAAATATCGGTACTGTAATGTTTGCAGTAGGTTTTACACTTATGATGATTCTTGATGTGGCACTTGGGTAAATATTTGTTTGACAGTATTTTCAGATTATGGTATGATTAATTGTAATAGAAAAGCATAGGGGATATTTATATGAAAATTATGAAAAAAATAATATGCGTAATGATTATTCTTATACAGGTTGCGTTTGTAATTGCAAGTGCAAGTGATATAAAAGAATTGATTGCGACCAAAACAGAAACACCTGTATATATAGATAATCACTTACTAAAAAGCGATAATCCAATCGTCAACATAAATGGAGTTACATATGTACCTATCAGAGATGCTTTTGAAAGTTTAGGTTCTGAAGTGAATTGGACTAAGGGTGGTTACGTGTTTGTATATACCCAAAATCAATATGATGAAGGAGAAACATCATCAAATATAAAATATCATTATTATAAAAAGCAAATTAATTTTGATGAGAATGTCTTAAAAGAAAAATATGGATATGAGTATGTAAAAGTATTTGAAAATAAGATAACGGATACTGATAATATTGAAGATGTGTTGAATAAATTAGGCGAAATCTCAAATCAAGAAGAACACAAAAGTTCATCTTTTACAAATGTACTTGAAGGCGGATGGTATGATGTATATGAAAATAAAGAAAGAAATATATGGATTATCAATATTCAATATGATCAAAGTAATACAATAATTGATGGTGAGAAATTTTATACAGTAAATAAAGAAAATGGGGAAGTAAAAAAATATAAATCAATAGGTACATTAAATAGTTTTAATAAATATATTGAAGAAAACTGATGGTATATTAAATGATGTTTTAAAAGAAAAAGCAATCGCAAATGCGATTGCTTTTTTTATGGAGGAAGGGATGGGATTCGAACCCACGAACGGCGTGAACCGTTACAGCATTTCCAATGCTGCGCCTTCAACCACTCGGCCACCCCTCCATACTTGCAGTATTCTATCATAATTTTATATGATTGTCAATATACTGCAAGATTATTTTGTAAATATTAAACTCCGAAATATGCTTGGAAACCGCCGTCAACAGGGATTGTAGCACCTGTAACAAAACCTGATTGAGCACTGTCGGTAAGCCATAGCAATGTGCCTGTCAAATCCTCCGGAACACCGAAACGTCCCATAGGAGTATGAGCAAGAACTTTCTTTGAACGTTCCGAAAGTGAGCCGTCCGGATTTCTCAAAAGTGTTTTATTCTGTACTGTTTCAAACCAGCCCGGTGCAAGAGCGTTGACTCTGATACCGCTTTTTGCAAAATGTACGGCAAGCCATTCGGTAAAGTTGGAAATAGCGGCTTTTGCGGCACAATATGCGCTTACTTTTGTAATTGCGTGGTACGAACTCATTGACGCGATATTAAGCACGTTAGCACCAGGATTGTCAAGCATATCAACTATAAATACTTGTGTAGGAATAAGAGTACCTACGATATTTAGGTCAAATACATAATTGAAGTTTTCCTTTGACAAGTCAAAGAATGAAACAACATTGGGATTTTCAATATCGCCTTTTTCAAAATATTCTTTTGTTGTAGTACCTTTTGGGTGATTGCCACCTGCACCGTTTACAAGTATATCAACTTTTCCGAAAGTATCGTTTACAATTTTCTTTGCATTGATAACGCTGTCCTTATCAACAACGTCACATACAACGGCAAGACCGTTACCGCCAAGTTCGTTTATCTTATCACGAACTTCTTCAAGTTTTGAAAGTGTACGTCCCAAAACAGCGACATTCATACCTTGTTTAGCATAAGCGTAAGCAAATTCACGGCATAAAATACCGCTGCCGCCTGTTATAACAACTGTTTTACCTTTTAAATTTTCGTGTAAATCCATTTTTATATCTCCTTAATCATTCTGACCTGCAAGTTTTGCGGCTTGGTCAGCCGTAACAAGTGCATCAATAATTTCATCAAGATTACCGTCAAGTATTTGTTCAAGTTTATATAATGTAAGATTAATTCTGTGGTCGGTAACTCGGCTTTGAGGAAAGTTGTATGTTCTGATACGTTCACTTCTGTCACCGCTGCCGACTTGCGATTTTCTTTCGTCTGCAATTTCTTTGTGACGTTGTTCTTCCATAACATCATAAATTCTCGAACGAAGAATTTTCATAGCCTTATCTTTATTCTTGTGCTGTGATTTTTCGTCTTGACACGAAACAACAATTCCTGTTGGAATATGTGTAATTCTTACCGCGGAGTCAGTTGTGTTTACACACTGTCCGCCCGGTCCGCCTGCACGGAATACGTCAATTCTAAGATCATTCTGATTAATTTCGACTTCAACTTCTTCAACTTCCGGTAAAACAGCTACCGTAACGGCAGAAGTATGAATTCTTCCGCTTGATTCTGTTTCCGGAACTCTCTGAACACGGTGTACACCGCTTTCAAATTTAAGTCTGCTGTATGCACCTTGTCCTTCGATTGAAAAGCTGACTTCTTTGTAACCGCCGATGTCGGTAGGGTTGGAGCTTAGAATATCGATTTTCCAATTCTTTGACTCGGCATACATTGAATACATTCTCATAAGGTCTGCGGCAAAAAGTGCGGCTTCATCACCGCCTGTACCGCCGCGGATTTCCATAATAACGTTCTTTTCGTCGTTAGGGTCTTTCGGAAGAAGAAGAATTTTTAATTCTTCACTTGCTCTTTCGATTGTTTCTTCTGCCTCTGCCATTTCAAGACGTATCATTTCTTCAAATTCTTTGTCTTGTCCTGCTTCAAGCATTTCCTTATCATCTGCAACAGTCTGCTTTGCTGACTTCAATTCTCTGTACTTATCAATAATCGGTGTAAGGTCCGAATGTTCCTTACAGTATTTACGCCATGACTCTTGGTCGGCGATAATATCAGGGTCACTTATCTTCTCTGATACAAGCTGAAAGCGCTCTTCAAGCGCCTCTAATTTATCAAACATAATTAAAACTCCTTATTTTACTACATATCTAATATTTTATAATATTTTACCATAGGTGTCAACACAAAAATTAAAAATCATTATTTATAAGTATAAAATCATTTTTTTGGTAGTCAATTAATCCGTCATGTTTCATTTTTGAAAGCTCGTTTGACATTGCACTGCGGTCAACTCCGAGGTAGTCGGCAAGCTGTTGACGTGAAAATGGGACAGTAAATGTATTACCGCCGTTTAAAATCGCCTGTTCTGAAAAATACGACAATAATCTGTCACGAATGAACTTTGACGCAGTGTGCATCATTCTTGTGGCGAGGGATATATTTTTCTGTGCCGAATTTTTAAGAAGATTTCGTAAAAGTCGGTTATGAAAAGAACATTGATTTTCACATACGGAAAGAACTTTCTCTACATTAATAAACAGAACTTCCGTTTTCTCTGCCGCAACCACATCACAGAGCATTTCTTTATTCGGAATGGTCGCATAAGTTTCGGCGAAAATTTCACCCTGACTTATGTGGTTGAATATATTACTGCTACCCCAATAATAGTTGACGACAATATTTACACTCCCCGACAAAACAAGTCCCATATCACTGACAGTATCACCGCTGTAATAAATAATTTCCGATTTTTTAAAACTTTTTTGATATGCGCCAAAACAATTTAATATCGTCTTAATTTCATTCTCGGAAAGTCCGTTAAAAAATGCTGTTTTTGTTAAAAATAAATAATTCATAAATTCCTCGTATTTTGTTGTTGCAACAACATATTTTTTTATAAGATTATATTATACTTAATTCACAAAGTCAATACATGAAGTATTAACAAGGAGGATTTATATATGGGAAATAAAATGTTTTGCTTTCAATGTGAACAGACAGCAGGATGTTCCGGTTGTACAGGTAAGGTAGGCGTATGCGGTAAAAACGCAGATGTTGCCGCTCTGCAGGATAAATTAACAGGTGAACTTATCGGACTTGTTCGTGCAACAGGTGATGTTGTACCGACAGGAAACGTTTTAAAACTTATAATAGAAGGACTTTTTACAACTCTTACAAATGTCAGCTTTAACGAACAGACACTTAATGAATTGATTGAAAAAGTTCGCACAGAAAGAGAAAGGCTTGTTCCGCAATGTTTTGATTGTGCATCACCGTGCGGGACAAATAACGAATATGATTTGTCGCATATTTGGACAGATAATGAAGATATTCGCAGTTTGAAATCGCTTATACTTTTCGGCATCAGAGGTATGGCAGCTTATGCTTATCACGCTATGGTACTCGGCTATACAAATGATGAAGTTAGCCATTTCTTTGTGAAAGCATTGTTTGCACTTGGCGAAGATTGGGAAATGGATAAGCTTTTACCGATAGTTATGGAATTGGGAAAAGTTAATCTTGTATGTATGGAAATGCTTGATAAAGCGAATACGGAAACTTACGGAACACCGACACCGACAACTATTGATTTAAAAGTTGAAAAAGGTCCGTTTATTATAATTTCGGGACATGATTTGCTTGATTTAAAATTGCTTTTGGAGCAGACAAAGGATAAGAATATTAATATATATACTCACGGAGAAATGTTACCGGCACACGGCTATCCGGAATTAAAGAAGTATAGGCATTTAAAGGGCAACTTCGGTACGGCATGGCAAAACCAACAAAAAGAATTTGCAAATGTACCTGCACCGATATTGTTTACAACAAACTGTTTAATGCCACCAAAGGACAGCTATTCGGACAGAGTGTTTACAACAGAAGTTGTATCATATCCTGAAATCACACATATCGGTGATGATAAAGATTTTACTCCAATTATCGAAAAGGCACTTGAACTTGGCGGATATGACGAGGATAAGCAATTTACAGGTATAAACGGCGGAACAAGCGTTACAACAGGTTTCGGACACGGAACAATATTGAGCGTTGCGGATAAAGTTATTGACGCAGTTAAGAGCGGCGCTATAAAGCATTTCTTCTTGGTAGGTGGCTGTGACGGAGCACGTGCAGGAAGAAACTATTATACCGATTTCGTAAAGCAAACGCCTGACGATACCATTATATTAACGCTTGCTTGCGGTAAATATCGTTTTAACGACCTTGATTTAGGTACAATAGGCGGTTTGCCGAGAATTATGGACATGGGACAGTGTAATGACGCATACGGTGCGATTAAAGTAGCCATTGCACTTGCGGAGGCATTTGAATGTGAAGTAAATGAACTTCCGCTTTCAATGATACTTTCATGGTACGAACAGAAAGCTGTATGTATTCTGCTTACACTTCTTCATCTCGGTATTAAAAATATCCGTCTTGGTCCTACACTCCCAGCATTTATATCACCGAATGTATTGGGATACTTGGTAGAAAACTACAATATTGCAAAAATTACAACACCTGAAGAAGATTTAAAAAATATATTGGGTTAAAACAGAAAAACTGCCGACATAAAATCGGCAGTTTTTTGGTGTTGACAGTGTATTGTAAGAAGATTATAATAAAATTATCAAACGATAAAGGGATGAATATTATGAATATAGCAATTTTATATCAAGTAAAAGAGCCGCCACAGGTGGGGAATATCAGAAAGCCTATGAAAGAGGGCGGATACAGTGACAGCGGTTCAGACCTTGCGTATGAATTAAAGAAAAACGGATATAATTTGATAACACCTGTGGAGAACCCCGACGAAAAGAACAACATTTATTGGGTATTCGGTGATGATGAGGAGGGAATAACAAAAGCGATAAATATGGGGGCTGATGTATTGTGGCTGAACACCGTTTTGTATGACGGACACCCTATTGAAAAATACATAGGCAAAGTTAAAGTAATAGGTCAAAAATGCAGTGATGTGCAGACTTACGATGATAAATACTATACTAACCATATTTTGCTTGAACACGGACTTGACATTGTAAATGATGTATCGGTAAAATCGGCAGACGAATACAACGGCGATTTTCCGTGTGTTATAAAGCCGATACGCGGCAGAGGCAGTCAAGGCGTATCTGTTATCGAAAACAAAGAACAGTTGGATAAAGTCATAAATAAACTTGTTGCCGATAAAATATACGGCAGTGAATTTATGATAGAACCGTATTTGGACGGCGAAAAACCGTATGCGGTTCAAAAAGGCAAGTATATTTAAAGCAGACGGTTGTGTCAGCATAAACAGTTCAAAGGCAAATCCTTCACTTCAAGCTGATTTGTTCGGTGATTGGCGTGAGGAAGTAGTATATCCGACAACTGACGGAAATGCACTTAGAGTATATACGACAACAGAAAAGACGAATTATAAAATCGGTGAAGAATTTGATAAAAACAGTTTGTCTGTAAAGATGCTATATGAAGATAACACTGAAAAAGAAGTCTGCGGATATGAAATATCGGGCTTTGATAATATGAAAGTCGAACCGCAAACTGTCACGGTGACATATAAAGTCCATGATAATTTATGTTATAATTATAAAAAATTAAGAGGTGAAAGTATGAAAGTTAATTATAACAGTACAATACGGTCGTGCTTTATCGGGTACATAGTTCAAGCGATAGTAAACAATTTTGTACCGCTGTTGTTTATTACGTTTCAATCGCAATACAGTATACCGCTGTCGAAGATAACATTATTAATTACAATCAACTTTGGTTTACAGCTTATAATAGATTTTGCGTCGACATTTTTTATCGATAAAATCGGATACAGGCTATCTGTACTTATAGCACACTTATTCGCGGCATTGGGATTGATTTCGATAGCAATATTGCCCGATATGATGAATGATTCTTTTATGGGAATATTTATTTCGGTGTTGCTTTATGCAGTCGGCGGAGGATTACTTGAAGTTGTTGTAAGTCCGATAGTTGAGGCTTGTCCGAATGAACATAAAGACAAAACTATGAGTATGCTACATTCATTTTACTGTTGGGGTACGGCGGGAGTAGTAGTAATATCAACAATATTCTTTAATGTATTTGGTATTGATAATTGGAAGATACTTGCACTTGTTTGGGCGGCAGTACCTGTTATAAACGGATTGACATTTCTAAAAGTGCCTATTGCACCGCTTATTAACGAAGAAGAAAACGGACTTTCTTTAAAAGAACTTATAAAGCAAAAGGCATTTTGGGGATTTTTACTTATTATGTGCTGTGCCGGAGCAAGTGAACAGTCTGTAAGCCAGTGGGCGTCGGCATTTGTTGAAAAGGCACTCGGAATATCAAAATCAATAGGTGACTTGGTAGGACCTACGGTATTTTCTGTACTTATGGGTATTTCAAGAGCGATTTACGGTAAATTCGGAGAAAAAATCAATCTGTATAAAATGATGGTTTTCAGCGGTTGTTTATGTGTGCTTTCATATTTAACGGTATCGTTTTCATCATCGGCGATTGTCGGCTTAATCGGGATTGCGGTATCAGGGTTTTCGGTAGGCATACTTTGGCCCGGAACATACACCTCTATAAAAGGCGGAGGTACGGCTATGTTCGCATTCCTTGCGCTAGCCGGAGATGTAGGTTGTGCAGGAGGTCCTACATTTGCAGGTAAAATAGCAGGTATGCTTAGCGACAATTTGAAAATGGGCATTTTGGCCGCCACTGTTTTTCCTATAACACTTATAATCACTTTAATAATAATGAATTTGCACAAAAAAAGTCTGTACAACACGAAATATTTGTGATATAATTCTAAATATAAATAAATTATGAAGGAAGTGTTATGAAGATGAAGAAGAACAAAATTCGTGTGATTTCAGCGGTGGTTTCTGCGATAATGCTTGCAAGCAGTGCAAGTGCGTTTGCAAAATTTGACGCATATAATGATTCCGACGGTTTTACACTCGGTCATTATGAGGCGGAAGTAAATCAAGAACAACGTGCCGATACAGAAAAATTGTATGAGCAAAGACCAAAAAATGAAAGACAGTTTGAAAATCTTTCAAGAGGTTTGGTGGCAGTACCGGGAGAAAACGGAACGCTTGTAAGCTGGCGTTTTTTAGGTACGGATTCAAACAGCTTGACATACAATCTTTATTGTAGCGGTGAAAAGCTGAATGACAAGCCGATAACTACGACAAACTTTTTCCATACCGGAGCGAGTACAAATGCAGAGTATACTTTAAAAGAAGTAGAGAACGGTGAAGAAACAGGAGTAGAGTATACGACTACGGCATGGGATAAAAATTATATTGGCTTTAAAGTAACGGAACGTGAAGGATACAACATTGATGACGGTGCGGTTGCAGACCTTGACGGTGACGGAGAATACGAAATTTTGTTAAGACGAGTGCCGAGTATGGACGTTAATACAAGAACATCATATCCTGTTATCGAAGCATACAAAACAGACGGTACACATATGTGGACAATCGATATAGGTCCTAACGAAATTAATGAAGTAGATATAAACTTCCTTGCATATGATATGGACGGCGACGGAAAAGCAGAAGTTATAATGCGTTCGTTCGAGGGTACAACAGACGGAAAAGGCAATACAACAGGCGATACGAACGGTGACGGAATAACCGATTATTCAAAGTCGGAGAGCAATTTGGCAATATTTAAGGACAGACAATACATAGTTTCAACACCTGAATTTCTTTCGATATATGACGGCGAAACAGGTGAGGAAACAGACAGAACAGACCTAAAGCCGTCAAAAGAACCGCTTTCGGACTGGTCATACAGATACAGTGATACAGGACGTCTTACAAAGAGAGCAAGCCACTATCTTTTCGGCTTGGCATATCTTGACGGTGTAACACCGAGTGTTGTTATGGTGCGTGGTGCGTGGGATAACGTAAGAGCGGCAGCATGGCATATTGAGGACGGAAAGTTTAAAGAAGATTGGGTACACAATACCGAAAACAAAGATGATGTAAACAGTATATGGGGTGCGTGCAACCATAATCTTGTAACGGTAGACGTTGATTTTGACGGAAAAGACGAAATATTGTCCGGACCTATGGCTATTGACCATGACGGAAGTGAAATGTATGCCGTAAAGGTATATGATAATGACGGCAATGCTCAAAAATTGGCTCATGGAGATGCGTTTGATGTTGCAAAAACAGATCCCGATTTTAACGGCTATATGACGTGGGCTTGTCACGAAACATCACAGCTTATGGCAAATATCGAGTATCACGATGCAAGAACAGGTGAAGTTCAATGGGGTTACAGCAAAAATAAAGATACAGGTAGAAGTCGTTCGGCGGATATAGACCCTATACACAAAGGCTTTGAAGTATGGGGCTCAACTGCAACAATTCCTGCCAATATCAGCGGTGAAAATATAGCTGATACATGGAATGGTTTTAAGTTCAGAAAAATTGACGGTACTGTTGACAGCGATGTAACTATTCCGATGAATTTCAAGGTTTATTGGGACGGTGATTTACTTAGCGAATTGCTTGACGGTACAACCGTATCAAAATATAACTGGGAGGACAAGTCTGTTGACGTGCTTATGACGGCAGATGGTTGCGCGTCAAACAGCGGTACAAAGGCAGTACCTTGTATAAGTGCGGATTTGTTCGGTGACTGGCGTGAAGAAATTGTATGGAAAACCGCAGATGAAAAGGAAATAAGAATATACTCGACTTCAATTCCTACATCATATAAATTGAATACATTAATGCATGATTCATATTACAGAGCGTCTGTTGCGGTACAAAATAACCACTACAATCAACCGCCGAATTTAAGCTATTATCTTGGTGCTGAAACAACAAAAGTACCTATGTTTGAGGGATATGTTATAAAAGACGGCAAAAAAATCACAAACCCTGATTTGACAGGTTCGCACGGTACCTATGACATTAACGCAAAAACAGGTGCATTAAGTGTAAAATTGGCAGTTGACTGTGCAAATGCCTATGTCGGCAATAATATTGTACAAATTGATACAGAAAACAGTGACGTTACACCGATAATTGTTGATGATAGAACATTAGTACCGGTTAGATTTATCGCTGAAAGCTTGGGTACGGACGTTGGATATAATGACTCGACAAGGACTGTTACACTTTCTGGAAACGGATATAAAGTAAATATGACTTTGGATAAGAGCGAATATACGATTAATGATATTCCTTTTGAAATGGACGTTCCGGCACAAGTAGTAAAAGACAGAACATTGATACCGCTTAGAGTTATGGCTGAATCTATCGGTAAAAGGGTTGAGTGGGACGCAGACAACAGATTAATATATATCGGATCTGTACAATTCTATGATAAAGCAAATGCCGCAAAATATGCTGCTGCATTAAAAGACGGTAAAGAGGAAGATCAGGAAATAATTGAAACACCGGTTCCGACAGAAGAACCTGACCTATTGGCAACGGCGGACTATACGGAATATACAGATTCTAATAATGTAGCGTGGAAAATGTATATAAACGAAGATTATGAAAAGTATAATATAGGCGATAAACTTGAATGGGCAGGTACGAAAAAGCCCGGTGAACTGGCAAATATCGCGGTAGCACAAGGAACAAACGGCAAAGTAATGCATTTTGAGGACAGTACAAAAGGAAACAGAAATGCAATTTATAATCTTCCGTATAAAATGAACGGTACGGTAAGAATTGAGCTTGATTGGAAAGTCGGCGAGTGTACAGGCGGACAGTCATACGGTGAATTGAGATTTGCCGATTCATCAAAAAATACATTCTTTGCATTGAAAACCCAAAAAGGTGCGGAATTGCAATATTCAGCAAACGGCGGAATAGCAAACGGACTTCTTGAAACAGATTGGAAGGACGTAGGTACAGGCTTTAATAAAGACACTGTTTATAACGTGGTTATTGAGGCTGACTTTGATAAAAAAGTATGCAACGCCACTATCTCTGACGGCAGTAAAACAGCTAAAATAACAGATTTGCCTTTTGAAAATGCAACAGATTTTAATGCAATGGAAGTCTTGGCGGTAAGAGTTGAAAAGAACTTTACTTGGGCAACCGACATTGACAATATGAAAGTCGGCATAAAAGCAAATTAACAAAAAATTCACAAGACAACCTGAAATTTTTGGGTTGTCTTGTGTTATAATATAAGTAAATAATTTATCGGAGGTAATATTTTATGTGTACTGCAGCAACGTATAAAACAAAAGATTTTTATTTCGGAAGAACGCTTGATTATGAATTTTCATATGGTGAAGAAATTACGATAACACCTCGAAATTATAAATTCAATCTAAAAAATATGGGCATAATGGAAACTCATTACGCGATGATAGGGATGGCTCATATTGCCGAAAATTATCCGCTTTATTATGATGCAATTAATGAAAAAGGTCTTGGTATGGCAGGACTTAACTTTGTCGGCAATGCGGATTATAAAGAAGTGATTGACGGTAAGGATAATATCGCGCAATTTGAATTTATACCGTATATTTTGGGTAAATGTACAAGTGTAAAAGAGGCAAGGGAGTTGATTGGAAAAATTAATATAACGAACATTCCTTTTAACGAAAAAATGTCTTTGGCACAGTTACATTGGATAATCGCCGATAAAAACGAGGCAATAACTGTTGAATCTATTAAAGACGGTATAAAAATTTATGACAATCCTGTCGGTGTGCTTACGAACAATCCGCCTTTTGACAAGCAGATGTTTAATCTTAACAACTATATGAATTTGTCACCGAAATCACCTAAAAACAATTTTTCGGATAACTTGAATTTGAATATGTACAGTCGTGGTATGGGAGCAATCGGCTTGCCAGGTGATTTATCGTCACAGTCAAGATTCGTAAGAGCGGCATTCGTGAAAACAAATTCATTGTCGGGAGAAACTGAATCGGAAAGTGTAAGTCAGTTTTTTCATATTCTTGGTGCGGTTGAACAGCAAAAAGGCTGTTGTGAAGTTACAGACGGTAAGTTCGAATACACTATTTACACTTCTTGTTGCAACGGTGACAAGGGAATATATTATTACACCGCTTATGAAAATCATCAAATTACAGGTGTTGATATGAATAAAGAAAATTTGAATTCAGATAAACTTATATGCTATCCGTTAATTCAAGGTGAACAAATAAAAATACAGAACCAATGAAAAAGCGGATATATTATGAATGAGGTATTAAAAACAATAAAAGGTGAGCTTTATGAAAAAGATGTTTTGTGATATGAAAGAGAAAAATTATAGTTTTATCATAATATATGGCTGTTATGGATGTTAATTCTTTAAATGAGTTGAAACAGATATTTAAAGATATTAAACCGAATGATATTAAAATTGTTCAAAATTTTTTGGATATGGACAAACTTACTAATATAAATGTCTTAAAAGGTTCAAAGAATTTAGAAAAAATTATATTACAAAACGGTCATAAATATAAAATGGGGTATTGGGATGTAAAGTCTATTAGTGAAAACCAAACCATCTCGAATAGTTATGGAAAGTTTAAATGTAAGTGGAATGATGAAAAATAAACATTTATCAAAAGCAATACAACAACAAAAATTTTATGAATTCAAAAGACAGATTGAATATAAGTCAAAACTAAATGGAATTGAATTCATTCAAGTGGATAAGTTTTATCCAAGTAGTAAAACTTGTAGTTGTTGTGGAAATATCAAGAAAGATTTAAAACTTTCGGACAGAATGTATAAATGTGATGTTTGTGGTCTGGTTATTGACCGAGATTACAATGCAAGTATAAATTTAGCAAATTATGAAGTTATATAAATTCACTTAAAAGAATTATATAACTATGTACCTATCGCTATTAGGGAATTTACGTCTATGGAGTGTCGTAACAAATGAAAGTAGCTACGGCAAAATCAGACACGTTGAAGTAGAAAGTCTTAATCGTGAGATGAGACACAGTATAGATTTATATAGATTAGTTGTAATTTATATATATTTATCATAGCGGATATGCAATACTGCAAGTTTTGCGTTCAAAAATTGGATAAAAGGAGAGTAAGAAAATGAAATGCGAAAAATGTGGATCTGAAATTAAACAACTTATCATCAGTGTATCTGATGCATATGGTTCGGATTGCTCTATTAGTGTAGATATAACAGAATGCGAGAAAAATGCAGTTGTATTTTAAACTGATAAAAGTTGGACAGGATATGATCAAGATGGTGAAGGTGCTAATCAGGATATACGTTGTCCAATATGTGGTAAAAATCCGTTTCAAAATGATGAGATACAAATATTTAATATTGTCAGAGTTGTAAAATTTAAAAAAGCAAAGTAAATTTTGATTTCAAATAATACGGTAAGTTTTAAACTTATCGTATTATTTTTGCGTATTTATACGGTAAAAACTTGTTTGTTGCGTTTCTATGTGGTATAATATAAAATAAAGGAGGAATGGCTTATGTTTAAAATCAACCCATATAGACCGGGTGCAGGAGTAAGACCTCAATACTTAGCCGGTAGAGATGAAGATATTGAAAATGTAACAAATATGTTTACAGCATTAACATTAAATATTCCAACTCAATCAGTTATTTTTAGTGGATTAAGAGGGGTAGGTAAAACCGTTCTTATAAACAGGTTACAAGAAATCGCAGAAGAAAAGAATATTTTTTGTAAACATATTGAAGTAGCGGAACGAAATGATTTTATTTCGCAAATAGCCACTTGTTCGCAAGCCTTTTTAAGACAAATAAGTGTTAAAGAAAAGTTTAAAAATTTAATAAAAAAACCATTAGATGCGATTAAATCTTTGGTTGTATCTTTTGATCCAAACGATAATACATTTTCTTTATCACTTGAAGAAAAAGATTTATATAAAACGAATAATCTAACACAAAGTCTTACTGATGTATTTACCTCTTTAGGAGAAGCAGCAGCAAAAGCTGAAATACCTATCTGTTTCTTTATAGATGAAATACAGTATATTAAATCTGAAAATTTAGGTGCTTTAATTGCAGCAATACACCGAACTAATCAATTAGGTTATCCTATTATGATTATAGCAGCAGGCTTACCTAAAATTTATTCAATGCTTTCATCAGAAAAGTCTTATTCGGAAAGACTTTTTATTTATAAAGAAATTGATTCATTAGAAAGAGAACAGGCTATTAAAGCAATAGAGATGCCTATTAAACAATTTAATGTAAAATACTGTGATAAAGCTATTAACAAAATAATAGAAGTAACAGAAGGTTATCCGTTCTTTATTCAACAGTTATGTCAAATTGTATTTCAAAATGTAGATTCTAAAGTGATTTCAGATATTGATGTTGAAAATAATCTTGAAGAATTTTTTGAAAAATTGGATACAGGATTTTTTAAACTACGTTATGAGCGTTGTTCGGCTGCCGAAAAGAAATTTATATTTGCGATGGTTAAATGTGGCGAATTACCTTGTACTATTGCAAACATTGCGGAAATAATGAAAAAATCAATTAATTCTATTTCAACTGCCAGAGCACAGCTGATTAATAAAGGTATTATTTATCCTGTAAAATATCGAGAATTAGATTTTACCGTTCCTCAATTCAGTGGATTTATTCATCGTTTAGAGGAATATAAGCAGTGGGACACAATATAAAGAAATTATATGAAAATTTTTTAAAATACTTAAAAAAAGTTGTTGACTTCATTTCTATGTATGTTATAATAAAAATATAAGATATGAAGGTTATTGAAACATGGTTATACCATGTTTCAATTTTAATTAAAGTTCAAGAACAGACTAACAAACCCTAAAAGGATTTAGTCTGTTCTTTTTTATAGATTTAATTATGTTATCTGTCATCTTAGACAGTTTATATGAAAGATAAGTTAAACGATATTCCATCGGATAATCTTAATGATGATATGCCTAATCGTGATTATTGGACAAACCGTTGGGACAATTGGTCACAACCATATTTGAATATTGTATTGAATTCAGGAATACTTAATACCAACAATACTGCATATGCATACAAGAATATGTTGGTATCAAGAGAAGATATGAGTAAAATAGTTATATTACAAAAGCACTTAATAAAACCTATTCGGACGAACCTATACAACAAATAGAATCGGCGGTCAAATACAAAGATTTTATGATTGACAATATCAATAAAAAGAATACGAAATACACACTTAATGAAGTAATCGAAAATACAATTCAAGCACCTTCGGATAGACAAGTTATCATTGATAATGCAGTAAAAAAGGGAATAGTCGGTGATGGGGAAGATACTCTATCTATTTCAAGCTACTCTACGAAAAAGACAAACAAAAAAAATACGAGTGGTAGGTGATGATGTTGTTGATATTAAATTTGATGCGGAGCTATATAAGAATTCAGACAGAATGTCAATATCAATAGCCGATGACGGAACTTATACCGTAACAGTGAAGGGACTTAACGCATTGACAGTAAAATAATTTAAGAAACATAAATGGCAATATATTAAAAAAGCATATGTGCAATATCAACAATAAAACCATAAGTGGTCAATAAGTGGTCAAATTAACACATTCGTCAAAATGCACAATGTCAGAAACCGCATAGGTAAGTCGTTTGTAGGGGGTAAAATTCAAAATATCAATCTAAGTAAGATAAATGACGCTTTATTATACTTAGATGTGTATTTTTAAAATTACCCTTAAAAATGGCTTACCTATGCGATTTTTGTTTTGTTGAAAATGACGAAAATTCAAATTTGACCACTTATTGACCACTTATGAATTTATGCTTTCTTAGTTTACGCTTTGTTCAACATTTTTGAATTCTTCTTTGAGCCATATCTTGTTGTATTAAACCACTTTTCTTTTAACTGTTTATCGTTTGAATCCGTCTCTCGTTTTATTGGTGTATTCGTGTTGCTTTCAATTAAACTGATTGAATGCTGCTTTTCTATATAATCAACATGTGTATATATCTGTAATGTTGTTGTTGCAGAAGCATGTCCTAATAGTTCTTGAATCTCTTTTATAGAAACACCGGCTTTCAATCCTTGTGTAGCAAACGTATGTCTTAAACAATGCGGTGTTATATCTGAAAAGTCGTCATCAGGATAATACTGATTTGTACAGAGTCAATTTCAAGTATTGTGTAAACCTTCATTATGGTGTAGAATAGAAATACACTAAATGGAGGTTTTTAATTATGCCACGAAGAAAAAGAACACCGGAAGAAATTGCACGAAAGGAACGCACAAAAGCACTTATGAAAGAATTGAACATCAAGGATATGGACGATATTCAAGATTTGTTCAAATCTTTTGTTGCGGCTGCCTTAGAGGGCGGTCTTGAAGCTGAGCTTGACGAAGAATTAGGCTATTCCAAGTACGATTATCGCAACAAAGAAACCAATAACAGTCGCAATGGTTACAGTAAAAAGACCATGAAAACCAGTTTTGGAGACATGGATATAGATATTCCTCGTGACCGCAATGGTGACTTTGAGCCTAAGCTTATTCAAAAACATCAAACAACATTATCGGGAGATATTGAAGAAAAAATCATATCAATGTACGCCAAAGGAATGACAGAAAACGATATAGCAGCACATATTGAAGAAATATATGGACTTGATGTGTCTGACAGTACCATAAGCCGTGTTACAGATAAAATTTTACCGATAGCTAAGGAATGGCAATCACGTCCGTTGGAAGAAGTCTATGCTGTAGTATTTATGGATGCGATACATTATCATGTGCGATATGAAGGACGTATAGTAAAAAAGGCTGTATATATAGCAATAGGTATCAACTTAGATGGCAGAAAAGATGTTCTTGGCATGTGGGTGGGTGAAAATGAGAGTGCAAAATTCTGGCTTTCTGTCTTAAATGGATTGAAAAATCGAGGAGTAAATGATATTTTAATTGCTTGCATTGACGGACTAAGCGGATTTACCAATGCGATTGAAGCTGTCTTTCCACAGACAGAAATACAGCAATGCATAATTCATCAAATCCGTAATACAACAAAATATGTATCATACAAAGATATTAAAGCACTTATGGCGGATTTAAAGCGCGTTTATGCAGCTGTTGATGAAGATACAGCGTTACAAGAATTAGACCGATTTGATGAAATATGGGGAGGAAAATACCCGAAACTTGCTGATAACTGGCGCGATAAATGGGTTCATTTATCCACATATTTCAAGTATCCTCAAGCAGTTCGTACGCTTATCTATACCACCAATACGATAGAAGGATTCAATCGCCAGCTCCGAAAAGTGACTAAAAACAAGGGGTTTTTTCCTACAGATGATAGCTTGTTTAAGATGCTGTACCTTGCAATGATGGACATCACAAAAAAATGGACCGGTCGCCGTCGTGATTGGGGTGAGATTCATTCTCAGTTGGAGATATTCTTCGCTGATAGAATCAGCTATTGACAAGTGCTTATTTTTCTGATAACGTAAAAGCGGACGGAATTTAATTCCGTCCACTTAAATAAATTTTTCTGCACTATTTTGTATTTACACAAAACTTGAAGAATACTCTTTGTACATGTTTTCAAGTATTTAAACTTGCTATCTATGTTCTGCGTTTCAAATGGTGTGCCACGTCTGTTTATGTACACATACTCATTTATATTCGGCTGATTCTTATACTTATAAAACTCTATGTATTCATACTTTAAAAATTCTGTTAATGGTACGACTCGCATACTATATCTGGTTTTTGTTGTATTTTCAAACTTTTTGTTTGTTAACGATTCGTCTATTCTTATACTGGAAAAATCTTCATTAAAATCATTCCATTTTAAACCACATAGTTCTCCAACTCTAATTCCGGTAAATAATAATGTGCATAGCATTAAATAAAATTGATAATCTGTTGTTCGTGCTATTGTAAATAAATGTTCAATCTCTGTATTTGTTAAATTACGTCTACATTTCGTACTTCCGGTGTCATTCACCTTAACATATAAAAATGGTGATTTCTTTATAACACCTTCTTCGGTAGCAAATTTAAACATCGCTTTTGCATGTCTTAACACAGTGATTTTATATGTTTCGGATATTTCCTTTACATCTAACGAATTAATTAGATTTATAATGTCATTTGCATTGATTTCACACATCAGTATTTCACCAATAATAGGACTTATATGATTTTTAAATGCAAGTACGATTTGATTAATTGACTGTGATTTAATCATTTGTTGTTTTATTTTTATATAATGTTTGAACCACAGATTTAATGTAATGTCACCTCTAATTTCTTGATGATTGGTTGTATTTGTATTATAATCATAAATTACGTTTTTTAGTTTGTTTCGTACTTCATTTTTGCTTTTTCCGTAGATATATTTTGTTTCTCCAATACAATTTACATATCTGCCTTCCCATCTCCCATCTGACCTTTTTCGTATTGTTCCTTCACCTTTTGTTCTTTTGCTCATTTCTTTTCCTCCTAAGCGATAGTAGAAAAAGAAAGTAAATTATCCGCAATTTCATTATATATCATAGTTAATAATAATTCAAGCAGTTAATTTACTTTTTCTACTACTATTAAAACCATGATACTTTTTGATTTCGGATTTTTAAATATTCATCTAATTTTGTCTTAGAAATCAACACCCTTCTCCCTATTTTTATTCGTCCTTTAAATCCGGGTTCTTGAAAAATTTTATCGGCGGTGGATAAACATACTTTCATATATGCCGCCGCCTCTTGCCTTGTTAAGTAATCTGATTCGGTGCTCATACCAATATTACCTCCCTATTTAGTTTTTTTCATTTTTCTTTTCAATTTTTATGAGTATCGCTACTGCAAACGACACAATGATTAGACTCGTGAGTATTATTATCAGTCCCATATCTTATTCCTTTTCTCTTTCTATGTAGTGTTTCTTGAAATATTTTTTTATTTTCTT
>ENA-OWOE01000131-OWOE01000131.1-gut-metagenome-genome-assembly--contig:-NODE-131-length-83893-cov-13.596127_pt1 | contig 83893 bp, 76 predicted proteins | sample MGYA00248254_ERZ651788 | MGnify/ENA primary metagenome ERZ651788 (study PRJEB26908, sample SAMEA4031709) | gut metagenome | biome: gut; feature: normal infant; material: stool | place: China | collected... | reverse complement strand
ATGACAAATGCCGAGTTGACCGAAAAAGGAATGAAGTGGGTTGCAGATGATGAACTGCTGATTGATTTTTTCTCTACAGACAAAACAAATTTGTGGGACGTTATAAAAACGATAATAGAAAATTTGGGGCGTGGCGAGATATTCCACGAAACAACTATCGACAGTAATAACAACATTGTATGTAACATTGCCATTGTTGAACGCATCGGCACAGATAACGGCGTCAGACTGCGTTTAGAAAAAAATATGCAAAGCATATCAATAGAACGCAACGTAAGCGATATGATAACACGTTTATGGGCGTTCGGCAGTGATGATTTAACAGTCAGCAGTGTAAACGGCGGCAAAGCATATATAGACAGTCCAAACATTGAAAAATACGGTGTGCAAGAGGGGTACAAGGACTATAGCGATTATACATCAGCGGACAAACTGTACCGTAATGCAAAGTGGGAGTTTGACGAGGACAACGAAGATAGAATTGACGTACCGCAGTTGACAATCAGCGGTAAACTGATTGACCTATCGAAGTTATCCGAATACGGCGACACAGAAAAGTTGGAAATAGGCGATACGGTACACGTATTTGACATAGACGGTACGGAATATGTGCAGAGGGTAATTGAATATCAGGCATATCCGTTGGAGCCGAAAGAGAGCAATATATCAATCGGGCATATCAGACGTGATTTTTTTATCGGACTATGGCAGACAGAACAGGCAACAAAGAAACATGCAAAGTGGCAGACTGCGAACAACAGTGTAAATATCCGAAAAGTACAAGGAACGGTGAACACAGACCGAAACGAGGTGCAGTCGGACAATAAGCTGTTGAAAATTGTCGGCGATTTGTTATACATTGAGGACGACAAGGGCAGACGAAGAATAAACCTCGGAAATATGGACGGTGCGTTCGTTTTTCAGATATTCAATCAGTTGTCGGAGAAAACCATTGAAATGGACGATGACGGTAATGTTACTATAACAGGTGTATTTGCCACAGGCACAGACAAAAAGGCAAGAACCGTTATAGACAAAAACGGTATTCAAAGTTACGACGCTGACGGCAATAAGTACGGATTGTGGTGTAATGCACCGAGTAGCAACGATATGAGATATACTGATTTTAATTTATACTACAATAATAAATGTATTTTTCAAATATACAACGCTATATCGGGAATTTTATTAAGAACGTATGGATTGGACATACTTAGTTCGGGTAACGGTACGACAGTCGGCAAAAATAAATGGAAGTTTGAACAGGGAGCAAGCGGAACATTTCAAACCGCAGACGGAAAAACGGTAACTGTTTCGGGCGGTCTTATAACAGGTATTTCATAAAAGATATTTACAAAATTATTCCTTTGTGGTACAATTTAGGTATCACAAAGGAGGTATTTTTATGAAAGGGAATATTAAAAGTTTTATATGCGGTATGCTCGTTATGGGTATTATATCGTGTGCAGGAGTATACGCAACCGACGTGTGGCAGAATATAAATGTTTTACCGAATACAATAAAAGTTGTGGTAGACGGTAAAGCGGTACAAGCCGACAATTTCCTATACAACGATACAACATACTTGCCGATAAGGGCGGTAAGTGAAGCGTTGGGAAAAGACGTACAATATGATACACAAACAAGCACCGCCACAATATCAGAAAAGAAAGAAGATGATAATATGGCAGTTACAAGTAAATACACGCCACCGACAGAATATATAAACGACTCTGCTTTCATTACTCAAAAAGACGGGGTATATTATGCTTTGATTAATTTTGTGGCGACCAAAATTCAAGACGCAGGATATAAATTTGAATACGACTACGATACAAAAACATTTAAAGCCGTAAGCGGCGATAATGTGATTTATATAGGCAAAACAACAGTTATGGACTCTGACGAAGTTATCCCATACGACCAATTTGTAGACGAGATACAGCCGTTGTTGAAATAAGAAAGGGGATTTACAATGATATGGCAACAAGAAGTGTTGGATAAAATAGTATCGAAAATTAAGCCCTTTTCGGATTCAGCTAAAAAGTACAAAGCAAATGAAGAAGAAAAGCTTTTTATAGAAAATCTTGCAAGAGAAATGCTTAATAAAAATGCTTTACAACATTTGAAAATTGACAGACGTTCAAACGGATTGTTAAATTTTAAATATAAGAATATGCAGATTGGACGAATAAATTTAAGGTCTAAGCCGACACAACTACAAATCATATCACAGTATGATGTACGTTGGTTAGAAGGACTTTATGTAAGGGAATGTATAAGAAAAATTCCCGAGTGGATGGAATACTTAGATTATTTGATGAATAAATAGCACAAAGACACCTCATTATGGGGTGTCTTTTGTGTTGGCTAATTAGATAGCTTGTGAGTAACCTCACTGACTTTCCAATTGATTGTAAGTTCATAATGCTTTGTTAAATTGAATTTACCTACAATTGAATCGTTAAGTATTTTATTAGATACATCAATAAAAAATGGTCTGGAAAGTTGGTTGAGTACCTTTAATGCATCTAATGTTTCCTCATCTTTTGCTTGATGAATAGTTAACTCATATAAAGTAACTTTATCCTTGGATAGTAAGAGTCCTTTTGGTCTTAAAGAAGCCGCAAACGTACAATAATATTCTTCTGATACACCTTTTTTTAAATGAAAAGTTAAAAAACCATATTCTTCTGCCTTTATGGTTTCCTCATAGGTAGAAAAATCTATTCCATATAGTTCTATAGGAGTATAATCAATTAGTTGCGTAGGAGTTACATTCAAATATCTACATAGTTTATCCAATGTATCGAACTGAATGCCTTTGCAATTATTTTGGGATAAAGCTGTAAGTGTAGTTCGTGAAATACCGGTATCATGAGCTACTTTTGTTATTTTAATGTTGTTTTCAGCAAGAATAATTGATAGATTACATCTAATCATAATAAAACCTCCTTTCATAATAATTGTACAATACACTGTTCATTTTGTCAAGTTTTTAGAAAAAAATAATAAAAATATTAAAAAAAGTATTGACATTTAATTAATAGGAATGTATAATAGAAATAGATTTTGAACAAAAGTCTGAACAAAAATCAAAAAAAAACGAAAGGATGTGGTAAAATTGGACAACAACTTATCGCAAATCTTAGGCGAAAAACTTATTAAGATTTCGCAAGTTTCAAAAGATACTGGAATTTCAAGGTCTACGTTGACAAACCTGTATTATAAACGTAGTAAAGCTATTTCGGGTAATGTATTACACAAATTGTGTGATTATCTTGATTGCAGTGTTGGAGATTTGTTGGAAAAGAAAACAAAAAAATAACGATAACACGCCAACCAAAGCAATCGTTATCGTTATCAGTACAAGACGTTTCCGTCTATAAGATATTATATCATAGATTGAAACTCTTGTCAAAGCAAAATTTGAGAGGAGAAGTTTAATGAATAATTTACAGATTGTAAAATCAGCACAATTCGGAGAGGTACAATGTGATGTGTACTCAGATAGTCAAGATATGTTTATGACAATAAGTCAGTTATCTGATTGCTTAGGATATGCCGACAGAAAGAGTATCGAAAAGATAATCGAACGTAATCCTTACTTAAAAGATAAAGAGTTTTCAGTTACCGACAAATTGTCGGCTACTGATGGTAAGAAGTATAATACTCGTATTTTCACAGAAGACGGCATATATGAAGTTACCTTTCTCGCAAAAACTGAAAAAGCAAAAGAGTTCAGAGCGTGGGTAAGAAAACTACTGAAATCTTTAAGAAAAGGCGAAACGGTTAATATTGCAGCAGACCACTTAAAAGAAATTGAATTACAAGCAAAACGTGACAGAGCCACCGCAATGTTGCTTAATGCTCAAAATCGTATGATAAAAACGCTTTTATCGAACACTAAGGACAAAAACTTATCACAGATTGCGATTGATGTTATGGGCATTAAAGCGGTGGAGCAGATAACGGGTAAGAATATGAACCAGTATTTACCCGAATGTGAAAAACTTTATTCAGCAACCGAAGTCGGTGGAATGTTCGGTGTATCGGCTATGAAAATTGGCAAGACTGCCAATGCAAGCGGACTTAAAAATGATACATACGGTAAAACTGTTATGAGCAAGTCAAAACATAGTTCTAAAGAGGTACAACAGTTTTTATACAACGAAAAAGGCGTACAAGCTTTAGGCAAGATTTTAGGCAAGACCGTTAAAACGGCGTAGGAGGAATTTGTGATGAAAAGTGAATTGATAAATCAAATTTATGCAGACGTTTCACAGAGCGAGGAATATCAAAAATCAGAAGAAATGAAACAGTTAACTAAAATACAAGATGAGCAGGGGAAAGCCATAAGAAAGACCGTAGGGGATAGAATGTATATAAACAATATTGATGGATTTGTTTCAGCGTCGGAGGCTGGTTGTGAACGTTACGGTTTTATTTTGGGTTTTAAATATGCAATGCGACTTATACAAGAATGTTTCAATCCAACAGGACAGAATATATGAATCGGAATTAAGCACCTTTTGGGGTGCTTTTTTCGTACAAAAAATGAGGTGACACAATGTACAGACGAATACCACCATAGCACGCGAACGGCGTGTTTTTTTAATACCAAAATCCCAATCAATTACGATTAGAAAGGAATGATAAAATGAAATTAAATTTTAATTTTAGCGGAAAAACGCTGTTAAAGGATTGGTGGAAAATTGTCCGCGATAATTTCACGGCAATTCAAACCGACCACAACACACTGTCCGACAAATTGGACACAGAAATAACGCAACGCACCAACGCTGATGTAGGGTTGGCGGACAAAATCACAGCCGAAAAAACAGTGAGAGAAAGTGCTGACAGTACGTTGCAAAAAAATATTAATGATGAAACGAAAAACAGGCAGACGGGCGACAGTGAATTACAACAGAAAATATCAGCCGAAATCACCGAAAGACAGACGGCAGACAGCAAAAAGGCTGACAAAACAGAGTTGTACGGCACTGATGAAACGACAAAACATACAATCACGCACACATTGACTACATCTGATTTTGTAATAAACATCACATCCTACGATACAGGTACAGTTAAAATACCTGCCGAAACGGTACATTCAAAAATCCTATTGAACGGTAGCCCAATGCCTGCGGTAGATGTAATAGGTACGTTTGATTGTGGCAAATCGGAAGAGGACCACGGCGATAAGTATGTCGCTATAGCATATTCGCCTAATACAGGTAAATTGGATATTGATGTTGTAGATATAGATTGTTCGCCGACTGACGCTGACGCTATCGCCGAAATAAACATTCAATATCAAACAGCGAAAATTACAAAAATGTATCATTTATCGCATATTTTTTACGGTATCAGTAGCCTAAATGACCTAAAAACCAATAATAAAAATTCATTTTTGGCGGCGGTCAATGAAATTTCAACAAAACTGACAACTGAAATTTCAGACAGAGAGGGCGCAGAGCATTCACTGAATGAAAAAATCAGTACTGAAATTTCGGACCGACAGGCGGCAGACAATGAGTTGAAAGCAAAAATATCAGATATAAATACAGAACTGACAACGGATAACCTGTTTTATGATTTATCTAAATACGTCAACAGTGACAACACATTAGTCACTGACGACAGCGGTGTACAGTATTTGTCATATTCGGATTTGTTTGAAAACGGAGTGTATTTGTATCACAATTTTGTTGTTGATAATTTCCGCCGTAAACCGAAAACGGAAACCACATTAGAATTGACATTCAATGTGGCGTCACGTCATATAGCTGGGGACGGTTGCGACAGTGGCGGTTTGAATATAGGTGAAACAGACGTATTGATTACATACACTGATACAACAACAGAAATATTCGGACAGTCATATTACACAGCAACCGATACAGGTGATAAAACAATCACGATAAACGGCACATCAGAAACGTATAAAACAACGAAATTTAAAATTGAAATCCCTGTAACCAAAGAAATTAAATCAATTTCATTCCGAATTGTATCGGATAACTTTTATACAAACGGTGACCCGACGGGCAATGTGTGTGAACAGGAAACATTAATACAATCCGCCGTTTGTTATGATGATGAATGTGTGGCGGTATTGCGTGATGATATTAACACGAATACATCAAAAATTACTGCCAATACAACAAAAATCACCGAAATTGATAAAACAGTTACAGACATTGCAAAACATCAAATATTTGTCGTGTGCGACGGCGACCACGACGAATTAAAAATACAGGCGGCAATAAGCACCGCACCATACAATAGTGTTATCTATCCTGTAGGTACAAAATGTGTTTTGACAAACGAAAATACCATACGTGGTTATGGATTGCCGGAAAGTAGCGGTAGGGCTATTATATCATTAAAAGGCAGTATGACCTTAGATGGGTCAATGTGTGATGATTTCATTTTTAAAAATACAAATCCTGCTGAAAAACAACACATTTTTCACATACCACAATCAACGACAATGAAAAATGTAAAATTCGAAGAAGATATCAAAACAGTGACATCTGATACAATTAATCCAATAGTATTATTTGCTGAAACTGAATCGGAAATAGTGTCCTGTTCATTTGTCAATATATTTAGCACTCATCAATTAGGTGTATCAACGTTTAAATTGGGTAAAGTACTATTTTTTAATAATGTTATAAATGGATTTGAGGGTGCTCCAGGAAATGTAATAACGAGAGAAATTAGCATTGCAAATTATGCAAAAATAATAGGGAACGAATTTTTAGATTTCACACAAAACAAACAGTGTTTGGGGTATATGCTTTCGGCGTCAAAAATTTTCTTTCAAGATAATTATATTGAAAATTGCGAAAATTGTATAATGTCGTTAGGTGGAAATATTATAGGAAATGTTTTTAGTTCTATTGAAAATTGTACTATTAACTGTGGTGGCGAAATTATAGGCAATACCTTCTCGTCAATATACCAAAATGAAGATACGTCATTCTTGACAAATTCGGGTAGACTAATTGGGAATCAATTTACTTCAATAAGAATTACTGGGGAATATGTTCAATTCATTGATTGTAGTAATTCTTCTATTATATCAGATAATTATATGTCTATCGCATCTATACCGGCGACAGGAAGTTGCTCATTGATAAGTGCATCTGGCAGGACATTAATCTTAAATAATAGTTTCTCTACTTCATCATCATTAGCCGACAATAACGAGTTTAATCTTTTAGATGTCGATGGTAACACAGTAATCAAAAACAATGTAACAAGTGCTAAATCTTTTGGTAGAATTGCAGATACTTGTATTGCAGAAGGAAATATAACATCGTGGAGTTAAGGAGGCTATTATGTACAAATTTTATAGTAAAAACGGGCAGGCACAATTCTATGAACACGGTGTCGAAATTGACGGCACTGTGTACGGAATACACGCCGATAGGGATATATTACGTATAAAACGCAGGATTGTCAATGATAAATTCGCTGAAACTGACGGTGATTTCGATATGGACACAGAAATTGCAAAAATTAAGCATACAGACATCACATTTGAACAGCCTACGGCAGAACAGCTGTCACAGATACAGGCGAAGAAATTTGATAGTATGTCGGATATGAAACAGCACGTTCAGTCTGTTATGAGCGGTGACGAAACAATGTCACAAGACGAAATCAACGCAATGCTGATGTTACAGATTGCGGAACTGAAAGCAGGTGTTGACGGTGAATAAAACATTGATACGTAAATACTATCAAATGGGTATTTACAAAGAAAAACATTTAGATATATTCGTCAAGGCGGGATATATCACAGAGAACGAGAAAAAAGAAATTATGGAGGGTTAATTTATGGATAAGATTTTTAATTGGACAAGTACGGTAATAGGAATTGTGGGCGGTTTCTTTGCCGCCCTGTTCGGCAAATGGGATAGCATTTTGTGGGCACTGTTGGTGATAATGGTGCTTGATTATTTAACGGGTGTTATTAAAGCAATCTATACAAAAACAATGTCGAGTGAGATTGGGTTTAAAGGACTGCTGAAAAAGATAACTATATTAATTATAGTAGCGTTATCAAACGTCTTGCAACAGATTACAGGTGATAACGTCGCAATTCGTGAGATTGTTATTATGTTCTACATAGCAAATGAGGGTATAAGCGTGTTGGAGAATGTGGCGGTAATTTACCCGCGAATGCCACAAAAGTTGAAAGATATATTACTGCAATTACGCGGTGAAGATGATACGGAGGAATAAGTATGGATATTCAAATCAAACAGGGTCCGCAGTGCCACCCGTCCAACTGTTATACATATAGGAATGACGATATTTTATTTATCGTCATTCATTTTACAGGTAATAACGGTGACACGGCGCTAAATAACTGTACATTTTTCAGCGGTGAAAATCGCAAGGCGTCGGCAAATTATTTTTCGGGAAATGACGGTATTTATCAATCTGTTCCTGATAATTGGGCGGCGTGGGCTGTCGGCGGTACAAAAAATTACAAACACCCGTATTGTAGGAATATGAACAGTATTTCAATAGAAATGTGTAGCCGCATTGGTGCAGACGGTAAATATTATATCGATGATGACGTGGTGGAACAGACAATTAAATTAACAAAATATTTGATGAATAAATACGGTGTGCCGGCACAGAATGTACTGCGTCATTATGACGTGTGGGACAAACAATGTCCTGAACCGTTTGTGCGTAAACCGGAACTATGGCAAGATTTTAAAAATAAATTAAGTGAAAGTGAGGGACTGACAATGGAGCAGTACAATGAATTAAAATCATTAATCACGAAACAGGCGGCAGAAATAAATGATTTGCGTAATGTAAATCAACAGTTGGTAAACGTAGTCCAAACGACTATGATTTATAATTATGTTGATGACAATATGCCCGATTGGGCAAGACCGGCAGTACAGGCGGCTATGGACTGTGGTGCGATCCAAGGGGATGAACAGGGTAGATTGGGACTGTCATATAAAGACTTAAGGGCAATTTGTAGAGAGTACAGATGTGGTATGTATAATAAGTAGCTTTGAGGGTGGTGTAATGCCACCCTTATTTTTTGACAAAAAATAATGGAGCTTATAGAAATTACGGTGAAAAATATTCTTCAAGTGGCATAAAGCAAGCCGCAAGAAAGAAAGCAAACGAAAAGTTTGAAAAGCTGTTTACAGAAAAAGTTGAATAGATGGAAAAAAGACAGAAAATTCGCATTTTCTGTCTTTTTTGTGGAAATAAACATATTTTAATGATTAAATTTGTGTATAATGTGAATTAAATGGGGTATGGTTTTATGATACAATATAAACGAAGAGGAGGATATATAAATGTGGAAAAAAATAGAGTTTAAAGGAAAGAATAAAAAAAAAGAGAACAGTTTAAAGAATGAATATGAAAAAGAGAGTATTTTAGAAAAAGGACACAAAAAAAATATACATGGACGTGCAATTAGTGCGACAATTATTGGTATACTATTATTAATAATAAATTTTTTTGTAGGAATTGAAGGGCGAAGAAGAGGAGGAACAGTTGAAAATGTAGTAGAATGTATTAGTACAGCAATAAATAGTGTTGTAAGTATAATACTTGGTTTAGGTGTAGGATCACTCGTATTAGATTTTTTTAGCTACATTGAATACACTCAAGAAAAAATCAAAGATGTAATGATAACAAAAGATTATTTGAATACTATTTCAAATGATGAAAAACGAGCATTAATAAAAAAGTTACAGTCGTCATTGTATTTCAAAAGCGAAAATATCCCTGAAGATAGTTTGTATACAAGAATACACGATAAAATATTGCCGTTGATGGATAAAGAATATTTAGAAAAATATTCTTTACATATTGATTGTAGTATACAAGAAAGTAAAATAGTGAAGAATATGTATCATGAATTAATTATATATTCAAAGCATGCGAAAAAATTCATATTGCCATTCGCTATATATATAAAGAAGAGTGATACTGTAGAGGATAGTTATATAGTTAATGAGTTGGAGTTTAATGGTGAAAAGCAAACATATACCTGCGATAAGCCTGATGAGGATTATGAAGATGGAGAAGTAAAAAGATATTCTATAACTTATGAATTTGATTTAAAACAAGGATTAAATTCAATTAAGTATCAAAGTAATAGTGTAGTAGATATAAAAGATGAAGAATATGCGCATAGAGTATCAATTCCAACAAAACATTATTCTGCAGAAATTGCATGGGATAACGATGACTATCGTATAGAGGGCTATGGATTTGCGTTAGATAACAAAAGTATAATATCTAAAAACTATAATAAAATGTGTAAAATAGAAGTTGATGATTGGCTATTGCCAGGAGAAGGTTGTATCTTTACAATAAATAAAAGATAGACTTGAAAAAAATTTTTATATATGTTACAATATATTTAGAACGGAGGAATGCCACATGAAATTTTACAAGGAAATACAGATTGGTGGTTAAATTGTTACGCAAATATGATATTGATGAAGAGAGACGTTCCGGTAATAGAATGTCTCTCTTTGCTATTGCATCATTTTTTTACTCTGTTTTTTGACTAAAATCTGACTAACTTTTGACTAACTGACTAACAAAAAAGTATAACATTTTATCACTTTTTATCACTTTTTATCACGTTGATTTTCTTCTCGCAAGCACTAAAAAACCGCATAAACACTTGACATTCAAGCATTTATACGGTTTATGATGAGTTGGTACGCCCGGAGGGATTCGAACCCACGACCTAACGGTTCGTAGCCGTTCACTCTATCCAACTGAGCTACGGACGCATATCTGTTTAAGCTACGCATAATATATTACCATAAAGGTGTGGGTATTGTCAAGAACTTTTTTGTAAAAAAAGAAAAAATTTGATTTATCTATTATATAGTATGAAATTTTTAACCGACAAATTTTGCATTGTTACATTGATATTAAAGGTATATTATTTTTATAAATTAACCCTTTAAAAATTTTTTGAAATGTGCTATAATAATAAGACTGTAACAGAATTATAGATATTTCGTATTATAATCATATGAGAATTATATTATAATGCGAGGTGTTTAAAGTGGGCAAACTTGTTATAGACGGCGGAAATAAGATAAGCGGTGAAATCGGTGTACAAGGTGCGAAAAATGCCGTACTGCCGATACTTGCAGCCACGGTTATGGCTGACGGAGTATGTACTTTGAAAAACTGTCCATATCTTCGTGATGTAGATAAAACAGATTTGGTGCTTGAAAGATTGGGCTGCAGAGTACATAGGGCAGGCAATACCGTAACGGTTGATACAAGAGGTATGTGTGACTGTAAAATATGTGAAGATTTAATGCGTGAGATGCGTTCTTCAATCATATTTTTGGGAGCGATAATTTCAAGGTGCAAAAAAGCGGTTGTAAGTATGCCCGGCGGTTGTCCGATTGGTTTAAGGCCGATTGATTTGCATTTAAAGGCTTTGCGTGAACTCGGTGTCGATATTCAGGAAGAACACGGCTATATAAAATGCAGTACTGATAAGATTATCGGCGGAAACATACATCTTGATTTTCCAAGCGTCGGAGCAACCGAAAATGCTATGCTTGCCGCAGTTTGTGCGGAGGGCTTTACAACTATTACAAATGCGGCGCGTGAACCGGAGATTGTTGATTTGGGTAACTTCCTGAATTGTATGGGTGCAAAAGTCCGCGGTATGGGTGGCAGTGTAATAAAAATAGAGGGAGTAAGCAAGCTTCACGGTGCGGAGTATACGATAATGCCCGACCGTATTGTTGCCGCAACATATCTGGCCGCATCTGCGATTACGGGCGGAGAGATATGTCTTAAAAATGTCAATCCACGCGATATGGTAGCAATGCTCCATGTGCTTTTGGATATGGGAGTACAGCTCAGAATAGAAAAAGATAAAATTATTCAGAAAGCTCCCAAGAAACTTGAAAGTATACATATAGTAAGAACAATGCCGTATCCGGGTTTTCCGACGGATATACAATCGCCGTTTATGGCGCTTGCAACTGTTGCAAGAGGAACAAGTGTATTTATAGAAAATATATTTGAAAACAGATTTCAGCATGTTGATGAACTTACACGAATGGGTGCCGACATAAAAGTAGAAGGCAGAAGTGCCGTTGTAAGAGGCGTAAACGCTTTGCAGGGTGCAAATGTTGTTGCAAGAGAACTGCGCGGAGGCGCGTCACTTGTTGTTGCGGCACTTGCCGCAAACGGTACAACGACGATTGGCGGCACAGAATTTATAGACAGAGGTTATGAAAATATAGAAAAGTATCTGCTTGAATGCGGAGCGAAAATCAGACGAGAATAATTCAGGGTGATAGTATGGATGAAAATAATCGTAATATACGAGTCGTCAAAACAGGCGGTCGTAAGGTTACAAAAACTACAACTGAATATGATTGGAGCAGGTTAGAGAAAAGAACCTTGAAAGAACATAAAGATGTTCCCGAAAGAAGTGTTCGGCGTGAACCTACACAGCTTGAAAGAAAAATTCGCTACCAAAAAAAACAAAAGCAACAGCGTCTTAAAATACAGCGTAGACGTGCATTGTTGGGATTTGTTTTGGCGGTGGTTCTTGTAAGCGTGCTCTTATTTATGACACCGATATTTAACATTCGTTCCGTATCGGTTGAGGGAAATGTTCTCGTAACAGCCGAACAGTTCCAAGAAAAGCTAAAACCGCTTGTCGGTCAAAATCTTTTCCGCAGCGGCAGACGAAAAATAAGAAATACGTTAAAAACAATACCATATATAGATACCGTTGATGTGCAGAAAAGGTTATTCCCGCCGTCAGTAAAAGTTACGGTGACGGAATATACACCGTCTGCGTATATAAAAATTGACGGTAAGACATTGCTTGTAAATTCTGAATTGAGAGTTTTAACCGATACCGGCAACAACGGTGAAACATTACCGACAGTCACTGGATTGACGGTTACGGACTATAAATTGGGTGAAATTTTAAAAACCAACGAAAACGAAAAATTCGATATTACAAAAATTTCGCTGTCAACGCTTGAGGCAACGGGTATTCTTGATAAGGTTATCGAAATAAATGTTACCGATGTGACTGACATAACAATGAACTACGATAACCGAATAACCGTACAATGCGGTACGCAGTTGGATCTTGAACGTAAAATAAGATTGTTCAGAGAAACCGTTATGAGTAACAGTTTGACTGAAAATGCCCGCGGAACAATGGATTTAAGCGAGTCCGGAAAGGCAATATATACACCGTAAAAATAAAATTGCACAAAAATCAAAAACAAAATGACCATAATATTGTGTAAAAATTTTCGGCGTTTTGAAAATTTGTGGGAAAAAACTATTGAATAAGTTGAAAAAACATAGTAAAATAATATATATGCGGAGATTTCCCTGTTGGATTTGTTGGGGATAAACTACGAAGGAGGATATTTAGATGAGTGATATGCCTATCGGTTTGGAAGAAAACACTACAATAGACGGCGCAAGAATAAAGGTTATAGGTGTCGGCGGCGGCGGTAACAATGCTGTGGACCGTATGATCGAGGCCGGCGTTACAAAGGCAGAATTTATTTGCGTCAATACAGATGCACAGCAGCTTGCAAATGTAAAAGCACCGACTGTACTTAATATCGGCAGAAAGCTTACAAGCGGTTTGGGAGCAGGTGCAAAGCCTGAAATCGGCAGACAAGCGGCTGAAGAATCAAAAGATGAAATCAAGAATCTTGTAAAAGATACAGAAATGGTATTCGTAACAGCAGGTATGGGCGGCGGAACAGGTACAGGTGCCGCACCTATTATCGCAGAGGCTGCGAAATCTCTTGGTGTACTTACAGTTGCGGTAGTAACAAAGCCTTTCTTCTTTGAAGGACCTCAAAGAATGAGAAACGCTGAAGAAGGTATTAAGAACCTTGCAGAAAAGGTTGACGCTATTGTTACTATACCAAATGATCTTCTATTGAAGATTGCAGACAAAAAGGTTACAATTAAAGATTCATTCAAACTTGCAGATGATGTTCTTCGTCAAGGTGTTCAAGGTATCATTGAAGTAATTACTCAAAGAGGTATTATGAACTGTGACTTTGCCGATGTAAGAACAATTATGAAAGACAGCGGTGTCGCACATATGGGTATCGGTGTCGGCAAGGGTGAAAATGCCGCTCAGGACGCAGTTCGTGCGGCTATTGAAAGTCCGCTTCTTGAAACAAGCATTGAGGGTGCTGAAAACGTACTTCTTAATATCACAGGCGGAAGTGAATTCTCACTTGTTGATATGGGCGAAGTATCAAGCATTGTTCGTGACCTTGTAAGTGAAGAGGCAAATATTATTGTCGGTACTGCTATGGACGATAATCTTAAAGATGAAATTAAGGTTACTCTTATTGCAACAGGTCTTGACGGTTCATTAAGACGCGGTAAGGATAAAGCTAATGATGTAAAGAATATTACACCTAAGTTTGCAGGTTCTTCAACATCAAGCGACAGAAAGACTCCGTCTTATTCTTCATCAGTTTCTGATTATGATGATAATGCAATTTTCAAGAGAAAGTTAAAGCCGGGAATGGGTAGTATAGATGTTCCCGACTTCTTTAAACCAGGCAGATAATTTAAAAATTAAGTAATATAAAAGCCACGAGTTTACTCGTGGCTTCAGCGTGTAGACAAAAGTGTCTACACGCTGGCAGAGGTCGAGAAATAAGTTCGGATTTTGCGAAAATGAACTCGTCGGCGTACGTTTGTACGTTAGAGTTTATTTTCGCAAAAAGTGCACAGGCAAGCCGTATATCGAAGATAGGCTTGCCTGTTGCTTTTTATAGCTATAAATTAAACTTTAAAATATAAAAATAATATATTGCACGTTCCGGACAATTTGTCGACAGTCTGAAGCCGCGAGTTTGCTCGTGGCTTTTTTTTTGTGCTTAAAGAATAAATAATGTTTTTATCAAATATATTATAACATATCGTCAAAACTGTTGTTTTCGGATTTTTCAACACTGCGGAGTTTTCGCTCCATTGCACGCATTCTGACACCGATAAGTTTATCAAGTTCGTCACCTGTTTGGGTAATTCTTTTTTGTGCCGTTTCAAGAACTGAATAGAATTTTTCAAATTCACCCTTGACTTCGCCTAAGACTTGCCAAACTTCGCTTGAACGTTTTTCAAGTGCAAGTGTACGGAAACCCATTTGCAAAGAATTAAGCATAGCCGCCATTGTGCTTGGACCTGCTATATTTATTTTATATTCACGTTGCAAAACTTCGACAAGACCGAGATTAACTGCCTCGGCATAAAGTCCTTCTGTTGGGAGGAACATTATTGCAAAATCGGTTGTGTACGGCGGTTCAACGTATTTTGTGTGAATATCTTTTGCGAATTGCTTTATTCGCTGAACGAGTGCTTTTGAAGAACGGTTTATAATTTCGCTGTCACCGATATCGTATGCGCTCAGTAAGTCGTTGTAGGCGTCAAGCGGGAATTTTGAATCAATCGGAAGATATATAAATCCTTCGTCGTCGTGCGGAAGTTTAACCGCAAATTCAACAACTGCGGAACTGTTCGGTATGGTTGCAACATTGGTGTCGAATTGCTCCGGTGCAAGTATTTCGTCTAGGATTGCACCGAGTTGTATTTCACCGAGTATACCGCGTGTTTTAACATTTGAAAGGACTTTTTTTAAATCACTTACACCTGATGAAAGAGCGGATATATCGGCGAAACCTTTGTACATATCGGCAAGGTGTTTTTCCATACTTTGACGCATACTTTTGATTTCGTTGTCCATTTGTGCAAAACGGTTTGTCTGCATATTGCCGATTACCTGTTGATTTTCCGATATTATGTCGGAAAACATTTTGACAGAACCGTTTATACGTTGTTCAAGTCCCGAATCAGACGGCTTTGAACTGTTTTTTAATGTAAAAATCAGAGTTATAAGTACACATATAATAAGTATAATTAAAAGAATAAGTATCGCTGTTTGCATTATTAATCTCCATTCTGTATTACGATTTTATTAACATTATACTATTAAAATAGTGAACAATCAACAAAAATCCGATTTTTTTCGACGAAAATATTGATAAAGACGAAAATATTGATAAATTATAAAAAATTAGGTATAATAAAAATGTAAAATATGTATAAAAGGAGATGGCGCGATAATTATGGGAAAATTAAAAAAGTTTATTATGAACAAAATAGAAAAAGTTAACGTGCAAGTTTCAATGCTGACTTGCGGACTTATCATATTTTCTTGCCTGGTTATATATCTCGTTACATCGGGCGTTATGATTTCGATGCTTGCCGACGCATACAATGAACGTGCAAATCTTACTTTTACAACCATAGAATCTCATTTTGACAGCAGACTTTTTACTGAAGATGTGCCTGACGGCGTATACGGTGCGGCACTGAGCTATTTATCCGCGGTAAAGGACAATATGGCGATTTCAGAAATATTTGTTGTGAGAAAAGATAAAAACGGCGATTTCCAATATATACTCGATACGAAAAATGACAAGATAAACACTGTTATAAATGACGAAAAGATAACAGGAAAGATTGAAAAAGAAATAAACGACTTGTATACAACACATTATGCCGATGCAGGCGCTTTTTATGCATCGTTGGACGGCTTTAGATATTTGAATTTTTATCCGATAATGGACGGCGGAACAGTGAAGGGCGTTGCTTGTATAGGGATTGACGCTAATAGGGTATATATTTTCAAGATTATACTTCGCGTTATAGTAATAATACTTATACTTTTGTGTTGCGTGATTTCAGTACGTTTTTCAATGGCGATATTCAAGAGGATTTCAAATCCGCTGTATCAGGATATGTCTAATACGGATACGCTTACAGGTTTGAAAAACAAGAACTCATTTACGGTTGATATGCACAACATAGAAAGCGGAAACCAATCGCGGTATGCTATTGTTACGGTAGACTTAAACGGATTAAAGAATATAAACGACAGCCGTGGACATCAAATGGGTGATATTTATATTCAAAACGGTGCCGACGCGATAAGAAAAGCGATGGAAGGTACTGATTTTATCGGTTACAGAGTCGGCGGCGATGAATTTTCTGTTGTATTAAAAGACTGCGATATTGATATGGTTAAGAATTTTGCGGACAGAATCGCAAGAATGGCAGACAGTATTAATCGCGGAGGAATTAAGACTTCTATGTCAATCGGTTATGCCAAGTTTGACGCGGGAAAAGACAGAAACTTCTCTATGACAATGGAACGTGCCGACGCAATGATGTACGAAAACAAACGTTTGTATTATAAAACTAAAAATTTAAAAAGACGAGAAGAATAGATAAAATAACCTCTGACAAATCATACTTGTGCAGAGGTTATTTTTTGTGCGATTTTACTTTACTTTTTCTGAAAATAATTATATAATATAATTATCTGTATTTAAGGAGAAAAAATATATGGTTGGTTTTAATTTAATAAACATAATAATCAATGTGCCTATAACGCTTATAGCGTTGACGGGACACGAATTTGCACACGGTTGGGTATCGACAAAACTTGGTGATCCGACACCCGAACGTGAGGGAAGATTGACTTTAAATCCGCTTGCACACCTTGACCCTGTCGGTACGTTGTTGATGATTTTGACAGGCTTCGGTTGGGCGAAACCTGTCGGGGTAAATCCGTCATATTATAAAGATACAAAAAAGGGTATGGCACTTACCGCGGTTGCAGGACCGCTTGCCAATTTGATTATGGCTTTTGCGGCATTGCTTATATATGCGATACTTCACGTTTTATGTATAAAGCTCGGTTTCGGTACAAGCGTTCTAAACGGTGTTGCAACTTTTGCACAGCTTTTTGCGATAAGAAATCTATGCTTTATGGTGTTTAACATAATTCCGATACCACCGCTTGACGGTGCAAAAGTACTTGGAATGTTTCTTCCGAACAAAGCATATTACACTATGCTGAGATATGAAAGATATTCTATGCTTTTAATTATGGTGCTTTCGCTTACCGGCGTTCTGAACGGCATAATCGGAACAGGTGTGAATTTCTTCTTTAACGGAATTATCAACCTGTTAAACAGTGCGATTAACTTGATATTATAGGGTGAAAAATGGATAAGATATTATATAAGCTTGATACGTTTGAAGGTCCGCTTGACTTGCTTTTGACGCTTATACAGAAAAACAAGGTCAGTATATACGACATACCGATTGTTGAGATAACGGCGCAGTATCTTGAGGCGATTGACGGAATCGAAGAGGCTAATCTTGATAATACAAGCGAATTTCTTGTTATGGCGTCCAATCTTTTGTATATAAAATCGAAAATGTTACTTCCTAAAAATGAGGAAGAAGAGGACGAGGAAGATCCGAGAGAAGAACTTGCGCGTAGGTTGGCTGAATATCAGCAGTTTAAAGAGGCGTCAAAGGAGCTTAGGAAAAGTGAGTTTACAACAAAAGAAATGGTGTTTCGTGAGCCTGAAAAAATTAAATTTCCTATGCCCGAATACGATATAATGCACGATACAAAAGAACTGATTGATGCGTTTAACAACATATTTCAACGCAGACTTCGCAAGGCAAAACCCGAAAAACGTGCGTTTTCAAAAATTGTCGGCAGAGAAAAAGTTTCGGTTGACGATATGGTTGAAAAGATATGTAAAGTGTTAAAGCATAATAAACGTGTACAGTTTGAATCACTTTTTAAAGCGGACGATTCACGTCCTGAAATGATTGCGACGTTTTTGGCAGTGCTTGAAATGATAAAGCTGAACAAGCTGTATGCGGACTATGACGAAAAGTCAGATGACTTTATTCTTACAACGGAGAAAAAGAATGGATAATATTAAATATGCAATAGAGGGAATACTTTTTGCGGCAGGTGAGCCTGTTAAGGCGGCAAAATTGGCTGTTGTGCTTGATACGAGCGTTGACGAAGTCAATAAGGCGGTCGATGAACTGAAAAAAGAATACAGCGAAAATCACAGAGGATTTAATATAATTGATATTCTTGAGGGTTATCAAATTTGTTCACGACCTGAATATTATACCTATATACAGGAAATATTAGGAGAACAGAGAAGGCAGCCGCTTTCAAATGCGGCAATGGAGGCACTTGCGATAATTGCCTACAAACAGCCTATAACGAAAGGTCAGATTGAACATATAAGAGGAGTAAATTCGGACGGCTGCGTAAACAGACTTTATGAACGCGGACTGATTGAAGAAAAGGGCAGACTGGACGCACCGGGCAGACCGATTTTATATGTGACGACAGACACGTTTTTAAGGTGTTTCGGACTTACAAAGCCTACCGATTTACCGCCGCTTGATTTGAGAAGTCTTAACCTTGAAACATCACAGGGACTGCAGCTTGAAATCGACGAGAACGGTGAAAATATTGTTGCGGAAAACAAAGAAAACACTGAACAATAACAAAAGGAGGACGGCATATGACAGCTTTATATATAATATTAGCCGTCGTGGCTGTTATAATGTTACTTTTGCTTATACCGGCAGACTGTATTCTTGAGTTTTCGTATAATAATAAGGAAAATAACGGATCTGTAATTATAAAGTATGCGTTTTTGAAATTTAAGATTTTTCCGAATGACAAGGTTGAAGAAGAAGTTGAAAACGAAGAAGAAACGACCGACAAAGAAGAAAAGCAAGAAAAATCGGATATTTTAGGGATAATAACACTCATAAAAGAAGTATATAAACAGTTAAAAAAAGATATATTAAATTTACTTGACTATATAATTTGTCACGCAATTAAGATAAAGGAATTGAATGTATCGTCAAAATTCGGTACCGGAAACCCAATGTATACGGGAATTGCAACGGGGGCGGTAAATGCGGGAGTATATAATATAGTAGGTTGGATTGACAGACGAATGAAACTTGAAAAATGGGATGTGTCGCTTGACGCTGATTTTAATAATGCGTGCTTGGATATGGGCGTATATTGCAAACTTAGGACAAACTGTTTATATGTTTTGACAATAGGATTTAAAACGATAAAAGTTGTTTTGAAAATACAGAAAATCAATAGGAGGATAAAAGAAAATGGCTAATAAAGTTAGTGAAATGTTTGAGGGATTAACAAATAATTTCAAAGGTATGATTGACGCAAATTCGGTTGTAGGTGAGCCGATAATAGTCAATGACGGAACGATGATTGTGCCTATATCAAAGGTGTCGTTTGGTTTCGGCGGCGGCGGCTGTGAATTTGACAGAAAGAAAAACGATACTCAAAGCCTTGACGATAAAAACTTCGGCGGCGGTATGGGCGGCGGTGCGTCGGTTGACGCAATGGCGTTTCTTGTTATAAATAACGGTAACGTGCGTTTGATTCCTATGGAAGGCGGTTCTTCGCCTGTTGACAAACTAATCGATCTTGTACCTGAAGTTGTGGACAAGGTTAACGGATTTTTTGCGGAAAGACGCGAAAGAAAAGCACAGAAAAAAGCTGAAGAAAATGAATGTGCAGACGAAATAATTAATCAGGGAGAATAAAATGATAACAACAAGAGATAAGATACTGTCGGCAGTAATGAAACCGACAAGATATACGGGCGGAGAGCTTAACTCCGTCATAAAAAATCCTGCCGATGTTGACGTGAGGTTCGGTTTTTGTTTTGCCGATACTTACGAAATCGCAATGTCGCACTTGGGGCTTAAAATTCTTTACCATACTTTAAACGACCGTGAGGACACATATTGTGAGCGTGTTTTTGCACCTTGGACGGATATGGAAGAAGAAATGAAAAAGCATGGAATGAAGTTGTTTGCACTTGAAACAGGTGACGAAATAACTCATTTTGATATGCTCGGATTTACTTTGCAGTATGAACTCAGCTATTCAAATATAGTGAATATGCTTATGCTTGCGGATATTCCGGTAAGAGCAAAGGACAGAGATGAGAGCTATCCTATTGTTTGCGGCGGCGGTCCTTGTGCGTATAACGCAGAACCTGTGGCGGATATATTTGATTTCTTTATGCTCGGCGAGGGTGAAGATTCGATACATGAGGTTGTTGAAGAGTATGTTAAGTGGAAAAAGAGCGGTAAGAAAAATAAACGTGATTATCTTGAAGCAATAGCCGAAATTGAGGGTATTTATGTGCCGTCATTCTATGATGTGGAATACAATGATGATAATACGGTAAAGAGTGTTACACCGAACAATCCTCATGCTAAACCGAAAGTAAGAAAGCGTATAATGAAAGATTTTAATGCTACATACGCACCGGAAACGATTATTGTACCGTTCGGTGAGGTTGTACACGACAGAGTTATGCTTGAAGTTATGCGCGGTTGCTTGAGAGGCTGCCGTTTCTGCCAGGCAGGCTATATATACAGACCGTTAAGAGAAAGAAAGCCGGAAAGACTTTTGGGTATTGCGGAAAATTTGCTTGCGTGCAGCGGATATGACGAAATATCACTGTCATCGCTTTCAACAAGTGATTTCAGCGGACTTCGTGACCTTACGGACGGACTGCTTAAAATAACTGAAGAAAAGAAAATCGGTTTGTCGCTTCCGTCACTTAGAATTGATAATTTCTCGCTTGAACTTATGGAGAAAGTGCAGAAAGTCAGAAAAACCGGTATTACTTTTGCACCGGAGGCAGGAACTCAAAGACTTCGTGATGTTATCAATAAAAATATAAATGAAGAAGATATTATAAATTCAACAAATATGCTTTTCAGAGGCGGTTGGACAAACGTAAAATTATACTTTATGATTGGACTTCCTACCGAAACTATGGAAGATGTTTGCGGTATAGCCGACCTTGCACAAAAGGTGCTTGAGGTTTACTTTGCAATACCGAAAGAGGAGAGAGCAAAGCAGATAAATATAACCGTAAGTACATCAAGCTTTGTTCCGAAGCCTTTTACTGCGTTCCAGTGGGCAAAACAGGATACACGTGATATGCTTATCGAAAAGCAGAATACATTAAAATCGGCTATCAAGTCAAAAAGAATACGTTATAATTGGCACGATAATAAGACGAGTTATCTTGAGGGAGTTTTTGCAAGAGGCGACAGACGTCTTAGCGAGGTTATAATTAAGGCTGTTGAAAATGGCTGTAAGTTTGACGGTTGGGGAGAGCATTTTAAGTTTGACGTATGGATGCAGACTTTTGACGAACTTGGAATTGACCCTAATTTCTATACGGCGCGTGAACGCAGTTATGAAGAAGTTCTTCCTTGGGACCATATCGACATAGGCGTTACAAAGAATTTCTTGATGCGTGAAAATGAAAAAGCAAAACAATCGGTAACAACACCGAACTGCCGTCAAAAATGTGCAGGCTGCGGTGTTAAATCATTCGGTACGGGGGTCTGTTATGAGTAATTATATATTGAAATATTCGCGAGATGAAAGAGTAAAATATATTTCTCACCTTGACTTTGTGCGTCTGTTCCACAGAACAGTACGCCGTACAGGTATGAATTTTATGTTTTCAAACGGATTTAATCCTCACCCGATTATGATGGTTGCACAGCCGTTGTCGGTAGGTGTGACTTCTGAATGCGAGTATATGAAAGTAGGATTTGACGGCGATTACAGCGAACAAGAACTTGTCGATACAATCAATAATGCTTTTCCGCCGGGATATAAAATTCTTGCCGCAAAAAAAGTTGAGGGCAAGGAAATTGACCTTACAAAACTTGACAGAGCGGTGTATACGGTTGAACTTGAATATGAGGGCAGTGCGGATATTGAAAAACTTCTTGCACAAAACGAACTCAAAGTAATGAAAAAATCAAAGAGCGGTGTAAAAGAGTCGGATATACGTCCGTATATATATCGCATTGAAAAAATAAGCGAAGATAACGGCATACTTGTGCTTAAAATGTGTATTTCTGTAGGCAGTGTGTATAATCTTAAACCGCAGAGTGTTATTGACGCAATGGAAAAATATTGCGATAATTTCAAAGGCGGTTTTATGAATGTGCACAGAAATTCAATGACAATCGGAGATAAAGAGATTTTGTAAAAATATTATATAAATCAGTTGAAATAATACAGAAAATATGCTATAATAGATATAGTTATTAATGTTAAATAGGAGTGGTTATAATGGTAAACGGTATTGAACACGTTGCTGTTGTTTCAAAGGACACAGCCGCACTTAAAGATTGGTATATGGAAATGTACGGCGGCAGAGTTGTTTATGACAACGGTAAGGGTACATATTTTCTTCAGTTTGCCGACGGCAGTATGATTGAGTTTGTTACGGCAACAGACGATAAAACCGCTGACGTTGAAAAACAGGCAGGTATCAGACATCTTGCTTTTTCTGTAACTCCGGCGGCTTTTGACGAAATCGTTGCAAAGCTAAAGGCTGATGAAAGAGTTGAAGAAGTACACGATGTATCTGAAAATGCAAAGGGATTAAAGACATATTGGTACAGAGATATTGAAGGCAATTTCTCACACCTTATCTATCGCCCCGAACCGTTAATGTAATTCTTTTTAAGAATTATTAAATCAGTTAATATTTATATTAAATATAAAAATACAAGGAGGAAAAATTTAAGATGAGTGAGTATTTAAACTTTAGTCTTGAAGGTAAAGTTGCACTTGTAACAGGTGCATCATACGGTATCGGCTACGCTATTGCGTCAGCATATGCAAAGTCAGGTGCTAAGATTGTTTTCTGCGATATTAAGCAGGAATTTGTTGATAAGGGTATGGCTGCATATACAGCTGACGGTATCGACGCTAAGGGTTATGTTTGCGACGTAACTAACGAAGAAATGGTACAGGAAATGGTTAAGAAAATCGAGGCTGAAGTAGGCGTTATCGATATTCTTGTAAACAATGCAGGTATCATTAAGAGAATTCCTATGTGCGATATGACTGCTGACGAGTTCAGACAGGTTATTGACGTTGACCTTAACGCTCCGTTTATCGTATCAAAGGCAGTTATTCCTTCAATGATTAAGAAGGGTCACGGTAAGATTATAAACATCTGTTCAATGATGTCAGAGCTTGGCCGTGAAACTGTATCAGCTTATGCTGCTGCTAAGGGTGGTCTAAAGATGCTTACAAGAAACATCTGTTCAGAATACGGTGCTAACAACATTCAATGTAACGGTATCGGTCCTGGTTACATAGCTACACCTCAAACAGCTCCGCTAAGAGAAAAGCAAGCTGACGGATCAAGACATCCGTTCGACCAGTTTATCTGCGGCAGAACTCCTGCAGGCAGATGGCTACAAGCTGAAGAACTTACAGGTCCTGCTGTATTCCTTGCTTCAGACGCATCAAATGCTGTAAACGGTCACATTCTATATGTTGACGGCGGTATCCTTGCTTACATCGGTAAACAACCGTGATGACAGCTTAAATACGTTTTTAAACCGACGAAAATTTTTCGTCGGTTTTTTTATATAAAAATGAACCAAATGCCGCCCATGACTATCTAACTAATGTACAAACAAAAAGCGCTGATGTTTATACAGAAAGGTAAAATCCAATGGACAGAGAAAAATTTACACAAGAAGTTCTGAAATCAGAGAATACAATGTACCATATTGCAAAGGGTATGCTTAAAAGTGAAAGTGACTGTGAAGATGTTGTTTCGGAGGCTGTTTTAAAGGCATATACGAAAATACACACTCTTAAAGAAGAAAAGTATTTCAAAACGTGGCTTATAAGAATTTTAATAAACGAATGTTATAAAAAGTTGCGTGAATATAAAAGAGTTGTTTCGATAGAGGACTGTAACAACAGTTTTGAATATAAGGACAATTCAAACTACACCGAGCTTTATAATGCGGTTAAAAAGCTGAAACCCAAAATCAGAATAGTAATAATGCTACACTATATAGAAGGTTATTCTGTCGAAGAAGTAGGGAATATATTAAAAATTCCTGTCGGAACGGTTAAAAGCCGTTTGCATATCGGTCGTAAAAATTTAAAGGAGGAACTTGAAGATGAATAAATATGATTGGAAAAATGCCTTTCCGAAACCAAGTGAAAATTTTCATAATAAACTTTGCATGACGTTGGATAGTTTGGAAAAGGAGAATGTAAAAATGAAAAAAATATCTTTAAAAAAGAGTATCATTATCGCAGCGGCAGTATTGGCTATTGGCACGGCGGCATTTGCATCAAGTAGTGCGGTTAATTATATCGTCGGAAGTACATCATCAAAGCCTGATTATACAACCATTCCCGTTACGGAAACACTTAATAAAAATATTGGCTTTGCACCGAAGATTGTCGAACAATTTTCAAACGGCTATACATTTAAAGGCGGACATAACGGAAAAAATAAGTATGTTGACGAAGAAAACGGCACGGAAGAAAAGTATAAATCGTTTAAGGCTGATTATGAAAAAGACGGTGACAAAGTTATGTTAAGTGCCGACACTTATGCGGATAGTCATAAAGACCAAGGAAACAGTGAAATAAGCGATTATAACGGTATATCAATATCGTATATATCGTATGCAAATAAGGTTGTTCCGGCTGATTATCAGCAGACTGAACAGGATATGAAAGACGAGGAAAGCGGTAAATATGTATTCAGCTACGGTTCGGATAAGGTTGAAATTTCACAAGTGCAAGGCGTTGAGTGGGAACAGGACGGAATTTATTATAATATTACGGCAATAGATTCACCGCTTGATAAGCAGGGACTTATTGATATGGCTAAGGAAGTTATTGATAATTAATATGTGTTTATAAATCAAAAAGGTGTTGCATATTGCAACACCTTTTTAGCTATTCTGTTTTTTGCCAAAAATCAACAGGAGTCATATCGTTCCAAATAAACACTTTATCAGGTTCAAATTGAAGTAAAACAGTAGATTGTCCGGTTGTTGTAGGCGTAATATCGGCTAAGTCTGTCAAAATACCGTTTGAATATTTTGCGGCATATCCTTTCATATCTGTCAGGCAACCGATGTTTAAAGCGACATTCTGACCGTTTACGGTTATTTCGCTTGTAGTGTAATATCTTGCATTTGCAAATTCAACACTTGATGTTGAGTTTGCGTTTGCTTGATTATAAATCTGAACGTATGTGATAGGTGAAGTCCTACCGGTTGCTGTGTCGGAGAAGTTTCTAAGGTTAAGGTCACTCGCCGAGGCAACCGTATTACCTGTTGAATCAATAACAGTCAACGTAACAGTCGCACCGTTTCCGTTGCCGACATTTGTAAAGTTGTAGCGGAAAGTATATGTTTCGCCAAGCTTGATTGTGCCTACGGAAGACGCTCTTGTGTTTTTCCATGCAACATTCAATTCAGTATCAGATTTTTTTGTAAGATACCAGCCGCCGCCTGTTTGCTTGTCAGCCATAAATCTTACGAAAAATCCTGCCGCATTGTTTTTGTCTGTGTTACCGTTTGCAGGGATTGAGTTGATTTTCACTGTATGTTCGAGCGTGAAGTCACCCGCATAACTGCCTATTTGTGCCGTTGTTAATTCTGATGTTGTGCTTGATGTTTCATACAGTTTATTAAGCGCGGCAATGTTTGCGTCCAATAACTGAATTGTTAAATATGCGGTTTTGTCTAAATACGTTACTGTAAGAGTTTGTTTACCAAGCGTGTTTCCGAAACCTGTCACTTCAAATTCGTTTGAGTTTAGCACCGATGAAGTACCGTCAGAGTAATATGCTGTAACTGTAATTGTGTTTTTGTCGATATTTTCACCGAGATAGTATGTTGATTTTGAAGTCTGTGCAGTAATTCTTGAAACAGATTTTACCGTTATTTTCAAATCGGTCGTTTTACCTAAGTACGAAACAGTAAGTGTCTGTTCGCCGATTATATCTTTGTCGATTTCGGAAACCGTATAAGTGTTTATTTCCTCCGAAGTACCGTCCGAATAATTAGCCTTTACAACCATACCTGTTCTGTCAAACGATTCGCCCGGAACGTATGAAGTTTTTGTAGGTTGTGTTGTTACGGCTATGCTTGTAAGTGTTCTTGTGTCAAACACTTCTTTACCCATATAGAAACCGACATGCGGAGGCTGGTTGTACGCCGTTTGCTCCGCCGCAACACCGCTGCGGTATACAGGGTCTTGCATAAGTGTTTTGATTTTATAATCTGTCGTATCGGTTGTTGAGAATACTCTAAGAGCCATTCCGTTTGTTGTAGGGTAGACAACTTCTTCTCTCCAGTCACCGAAAAGGTCGGCTTGAAGTGACGGATTTGCCTTTGTACCGTTGATTGAAACACAATCATAATTTCTGGCACTGAATATATTGCTCATATTACGACCGTTCCAATCGGTGATATTTGCACCGTCAAGCAAGTTGTCATATAAATCGCCGTCCCAGAAAATACGGAAATTCATTGAAGGTGTATTTCTGCCTGTAAGCGAAGTGGCAGTTGTGAAATCAGTACCGCCGTTTGACTGTCTTGCAGAGTTTTTTGCACTCCAAATTTGATAGTATCCGCCGGCACCGACATTCGCCATAACACCGCGACCTGTGTCGGCGGACGCACCTTCGTGGAACATAATATTGCCTGTTTCGGCGTCAATAACAGACATACCGAAATCCAGAGTTATGTCATTACCGCTAAGGCTGTTTGTTCCGCTGTCCTCGTGGACTGTGAAAAATTCAAAACCGGTATGTGTAGGGTCGTAGTTTCCTATATGAAGTGCGTCACCGTGCTGTAAATATGTACACCATTTAGGACGGAATTCATTGTCGTCATTGACTTCCATACACAATGCGCCTGTGATAAATTCGTCTTTGCCGTCATTATCCACATCGGCAACGGTACAGTTGTGGTTGCCGTTTCCGACATATTGATAAGCACCGTCGTAATATCCCTCTTGACCTTTTTGCGTATCAAAACGATAAGTAGGGGATAAAGCTGTACCGTCCCAGCTTATACCGGCAATACTTGTACGCTGTTTGCCGTTTCTGCCGAAATAGTAGCCCCTTAAATATATTGCATACGGCTTTTCGCCGTCAAGATAGGCAATGTCGGATACAAAACGATTTGAACGGTTACCGAAATCGTCGCCGTAATCTACGCCGTTTTCACTTCCGCGAGTTGTCGGAAGATTAATAGTGTCCATTGCGACACCTGTTTCACCGTTGAATACTGTCAAAAATTCTTTACCTTCGGTAATTCTGCCGTAACCTCTGTAATCGGCAGTTGAATTTTCTTCATCTGTTATTGCTTTAATTTCTTCATCGGTTTGTGCGGCATTTGAAACATATTTGCCTTGTCCGTCCTTTGAACCGAGTGAAGTTTGACACATTACTTCCGATTTGCCGTCGCCGTCAAAGTCATATATAAGGAACTGAACTGTGTGCGCACTTGAATATACGTTTTTGCCGAGTTCAATATCGTTCTTCCAAAGCTTTGTGCCGTCTAATTTGTATGCTGCAAGATGTACCGTACCGGAATATGCAGGGTCACCCGGTGAACCGACGTCACGTTCGGAAGATGTCCACTTTACGATTATTTCGTACTCTCCGTCGCCGTCAACGTCGCCCGTTGAACAGTCGGCAGGGAAGAATGAATATGTAGCAAGCTCATTGCCTGATGGGTCATAAATTGTTTCATCATCAGGTTTTGAAAGCGGTATGTCAAAATAGCTGTTGTTGTATACCGTTACGGCATCGCATTTCTCGCCCTCAACGCCGTTTATAACGGGTGCGACACTGTAATTTGTGCCAACGGTTGAATCAACATAATTTGTTTTGGTTGCGACTTCGCTTATTTTTTTGCCGTCACGATATACATTAAATGACACATTTTTATCGGCACTGCCGAAAATGTTGTCCTCACTGTCAAATAATCGCCAGCTTAAATATACACCGCCGTCTGTTTTTATTGCGATAAGACCGCGGTCAAGCTTTTCCATTTGACGTGTGTGCACATTTTCATCGGTATATCCTGTAGAAGAATTATACCAATAGTTGTAGCTTACCTGTTGCGTGTTTGCACTGTCAGCATACGCAGACATATTTAAAGCCGCTGCCGATGATATAGCAAGCACTGTCGAAAGTACCGTGCATAAAAGTTTTTTCATAAAAATACCTCCAATTCTCCCTTAAATTTTATCATATCATAAATCGGTTAAAATTGATAATTAAATAACAGTGAATTTAGTTTAATATGACGATAAAATTTGTAACGAAAATATAATGAATTTTGTAAAGAATAATGGTTGAAAACTGTTAGCAATGTATGGTATAATGATAAACTGATATAGAGTATTTAAAGTCAGAAGGGATTTTTAATATGAAGAAAAAAATCATGGCGGCTGTTTTATGCACTTCAATGCTGTTTCCGACAGTGTGCGTCAATGCGGAAACAAGTGAAAGCGACATAAAAAGTGCTATAGAAAAAGCAATAGAATGGAAAGCTGATAAGGACAGTCCGTTTTACGGAATCGGATCATACAGTTCTGATTTTTATATTATGGCTTTGAACCGAATGGGTAAAAACTATGATTACAGCAGATATTTGGCCGGTCTTGACGGAGTTGCGGCAGGTTACGGCGAAGAACATAATGCCTCATCTATGCAAAGAACAGTGCTTGCAACGATAGCGTCAGGCGGTGATCCGAGAAATGTCGGCGGACGTGACTTGGTTGCGGACGGTATTTATTACAGAGATAATGTTTCACCACTCGGAAAAGAGGGCGTAGACGGATATTCGTGGGGACTTATTGCTCTTGATTCAAAGAGTTTTGAAACTCCTGAATGGGCATTGTCAAACAGAAACGATATACTTGCCGGGATATTGTCACATCAAAATACGAACGGCAGTTTTGATGACAGCGTGTACAGTACCGCAGTTGCAATTACGGCACTTGCACCTTATTACGAAACAAGCGGTGCGTATACGATAACGCAAAATCAGACGGGTTATGTGATTGATTTAAGCCCTAAAGACGCGGTTGAGGACGCACTTAATTATTTGTCGGCAGAACAGGACAAAGACGGTGATTGGGGTGACCTTGAATCAACGGCAATGACTGTTATCGCACTTGATACTTTGGGTGTTAATGCTGACAGTGACGGCAGATTTGTTGCTAAAAACGGCAGTGCGGTAGACGGCTTAATGCAGTATCAGCAAAAAGACGGTGGATTTTCGACCGGTAAGGGAAAGAGTAACAGTGAGGCAACGTCTTTGGCAGTGTGCGCACTTACAAGCCATTTGAGAAAGTTGCAGAATAAAGCGACATTCTTTAATTTTGACGCGAATGATTCGGTTGTGTTTGAAACACCTGCACCGACGAAAGCACAATCTTCAAGCAATACATCAAATAAGACATCATCAAGTACATCAAAATCAAATACGACAACAAAGACAACAACGAAACCGAAAACAACAACAAAGCCTAAAACGACAACAAAACCAAAGACAACGACTAAGGTGACGGGAACGATGAAACCGACAAAAACGGCTTCGCCTATGGAATCATCATCACCAAAGCCGTCTCCGACACCAAGACCGACCAAAAAGCCGGCACTTGTAGGACCGGTTGAGATGCCTGGACCAATGCCGTCATTTGAACCGAATGAAGCACTTCCGCAGGAAGAGGGACATCACGACAGAAAGAGCGGAGGAGCGGCGGTTGCGATTGTAAGCATAGTAGCGGTACTTTGCTTGGCGGCAATAGCGGTTGTATTGTATCTCGGTAAAACAAAGAAATTTGAGGGTAAAGGTATATTTAAGTATCTTGCACCGAAAAAGAAAAAGAAGAACGAAATATATAAGGCAAAACAGCATAGAAGGACAGAACAACACAGACGTTATGAAGAACGTGAAAAGTTTAAAAAACGACGTAAATTTGATAAACGAAGAAGATAAATAAAAGGTGACTGCATTTTTGCAGTCACCTTTTACATTGCAGACAACCTTTTCAGCCTTCCATATGCTTGCCTAAAAAACCGGCAGCGGATTCTGCTAATTTTTCTTCGACTTCAGACGCAGTTTCACCCTCTTTTAAAATGAACAAAACAGAGCCGATCGTGTCACCCTCCGATACTATCGGAACAACAACGCCCGCATTGTATTTTTCAACACCGTCAGCGACTGAAACGGGTTTGCCGTCTTTGTAGCTTACAATGATTTTTTCGTTCATTACATTTTCAAGCTCACTGCTTACAGGCTTTTCGATAAGCTCTTTCTTCGGTAATCCCGATACTGCAATGACATTGTCACGGTCGGTTATACAAGCACCGTGTCCGCTTGCTTTGGCAAGTGTTTCAACATAATTAGCGGCAAAATCACCAAGCTCGCCGATTGGGGAGTATTTTTTAAAAATAACTTCACCGTCTTTTTCTGTATAAATTTCAAGAGGATCGCCCTCTCTGATCCGCATAGTGCGTCGTATTTCCTTTGGAATAACAACTCTTCCGAGATCATCTATTCTTCTTACAATTCCTGTTGCTTTCATCGCTTTTCCTCCAAAATAAATTTATATTTGTGTTAAATATTATTTGCATTGTTTTTTTGATTTATCCATAATTGATAAAAAAAACAAAAATTTTGGAGTTTTAAAAATTAATGTGTAATATTGCCACTGCTGTATGCCCCTTGAGGGGAGCAGTCGTGAAACGACAGAGGGGGCAAATGAGCAAAATAAAAGGGCGACCAATGGTCGCCCCTACGAAAGTACATTAAATAATCATATCATCAAGGATCGAGGTGGTGAATATCTCTTGGGAACAAGCTTGCCTCACGGATATTTGCAAGACCAAGCATTTTCATAACGACACGTTCAAGACCGATACCAAGTCCGCCGTGCGGTGGCATACCGTACTTAAATATATCGGTATATGCACCGAGGTCACCCTCCTCCATATGATAACGTTTCATTTTTTCAAGAAGTTCGTTATAATCGTGTATTCTCTGACCGCCTGTTGTGATTTCAAGACCTCTGAAAAGTAAGTCAAAACTTTCGGCAAGTTTAGGATCGTCTGCCGAATCCATTGCATAGAACGGACGTTTTAATCCCGGGAACTTTTCAACGAATATAAATTCACTGTCATAATTCTCTTTTGCGTATTCGCACAATTTAACTTCATCTGTAGGATCAAGGTCAAATTGATTATGTGACTTGCCGAGAATATCAAGTGCCTCAAAGAATGTTACCGAAGGAATTTCATTGATAACAGGCAATGTTGCACCCAAAAGTTCCAACTCGTCACTGTAATGTTTCGGCAAATACTCAACAACATATTTAAGCATAGCTGTTTCCATAGCCATAACATCATGCATATCGTTGATAAATCCCATTTCAAAATCAAGTCCGATATATTCGTTCAAATGACGTGTAGAGTTGTGTTTTTCGGCTCTGTAAACAGGAGCGATTTCAAACACTCTGTCAAAGAATGCTACGCAAGTCTGTTTGTAGAACTGCGGACTTTGTGCAAGATATGCGTCTTTATCAAAGTATTTCAATTTGAATATATTAGCACCGCCCTCAGCACCTGCCGCAACGATTTTTGGTGAATGTATTTCGGTAAAGTTATTGTTTAACATAAATTCACGAAATGCCGACACAACGCCCTCTGCGATTTTAAATACCGCTCTTTGTTCAGGGTGACGAAGTGCGACACTTCTGTGTGCCATTGAAGTTTCGATTGAACAGCCAAGCTTTTTGCTTGAAACGTGAAGAGGGTATTCATCTGCAGGTTTTGAAAGTATTTCAAACGAAGAAAGAGTTATTTCATAGCCGTGATTAGCACGTTTTTCTTCTTTTACGTCACCTGTGATTTTGATATAAGTACCCTCACAAAGTGAGTCAAAATCGCCTGTACATTTATCCTTTGAATAAACGGATTGAAGAATATATCTTCCCGTACGAAGTATTACAAATGAGAAACCGCTCATTTTTCTAAGCTTATGCACACAAGCACAAAAGCTTATTGAACCGCCGACAGCTTTTTGCAAATCATCAAGAGTGATTTCGCTTATAAGCTGTAAACCATCTATTTTCTGCATATTAATTCCACCTTTATTTTAATTTTTCAGTCAATAAGTCCTTAGCAAGTTTAGGGTTTGCACCTTTACCCGCTGTGCGTACCACTTGACCCATAAGGAAACCGAAAATCTTTTGATTACCGTTTTTGTAGCTTTCAACACTGTCTGCGTTTTCGGCTATAATTTTATCAATAATTTCTTCAAGACCCGATGTGTCATTGTCCATAATAAAGCCGTTTTCTTTGGCAATATCAATAGGCTTACCGCCGTTATTGAACATAATCTTCAAAATATCCTTAGCGGCATTTTTTGAAACAACGCCGTCTGTTGACATTTTAACAAGCTCTGCCAAATCGGCAGGGGAGAATGTTACATCTGAAATAGTCTTTTCGGAATCGTTAAGGTTTCTGTTAAGTTCAACAAGCATCAGATTAGAAATTTGTTTGTAGTCCGGATTTATTTTTACAGACTCATCGTAAAAATCCGAAAATTCCTTGCTTGATATAATAAGATTAGCGTCATCTGTCGGAAGTCCGTACTTTTCCGTATAACGTACAAAACGGTCTTGAGGCATTTCCGGCATTGACTTTCTTATGTCCTCAATTTCTTCGTCCGATAGGAATACCGGAGGAATATCCGGTTCAGGGAAGTAACGATAATCGTGTGCGTCCTCTTTTGAACGTAATGCTTTTGTATCGCCGTGGTTGTCGTTGTAACGTCTTGTTTCCTGAATAACAGTACCGCCGTTATCAAGAATTTCCGCTTGACGGTTTATTTCATATTCAATCGCACGACCGATTGCTTTTAATGAGTTCAGATTTTTAAGTTCGGCACGGGTACCAAATTCGGTTGAGCCGACAGGCATAATTGAAATATTAACATCAACACGCATTGAGCCTTGCTCCATTTTTGCGTCACACACGCCTGCATACTTTAAACGCAAAGCAAGTTTTTCAACAAAGTCTTGAACTTCCTCGATTGAACGGAAGTCCGGCTCTGTTACGATTTCGATAAGCGGTACACCGCAACGGTTATAGTCAGCCATTGAAATGCCTTCATAATCGTCATGCACAAGCTTACCCGCGTCCTCCTCAATGTGAATGTGGTTAATTCTGATGTCCTTACCGCCTGTGACGGTTATATAACCGCCTGTACAGATCGGGTGGTCAAATTGTGTTATCTGATATGCTTTAGGCAAGTCGGGATAGAAATAATTCTTTCTGTCGAATGCACTGTAATTATTTACGGTACAGTCAAGTGCAAAACCTGCCTTTGCGGCAAGCCTTACCGCGCCTTGATTTAAAAGGGGAAGTGTACCCGGAAGTCCCGAACATCTTGGACATACACGAGTGTTTTCGCTGCCGCCGAATTCATTCTGACAAGTACAGAATACTTTTGAATTTGTCAACAATTCCGCGTGAATTTCAAGTCCTATTACGGGTTGGTATCTCATAGTACAATCTCCTTTCTTTCAAAGTCTTTTTCAAATCTGTCGCATACTGCTATTATTGTCTTTTCGTCAAATGCTTTTCCGATAAGGCTCATACCGATAGGCAAACCTTTTGAATCGTAACCGCAGGTTGTAGAAATTGCGGGAAGTCCTGCAATGTTTACGGTTACTGTATAAATATCGGCAAGATACATTTTAACGGGATCGTTTTCCTGTTCACCGATTTTATAAGCCGTAGTCGGTGCGGTCGGTGTAAGCATAACGTCGCACTTGCTGAATATATCGGCATATTCGTTTCTTATTTGTGTTCTTATACGCGTTGCGTTTTTATAATATGCGTCATAGTAACCCGAACATAGTGCGTAGTTGCCAAGCATAATTCTTCTTTTAACCTCTTGACCGAATCCCTCACGGCGTGAATTTTTAATAAGGTCGTTAAAGTCTTCACCAAGACCGCTTCTAAGACCGTATTTGATACCGTCAAAACGTGAAAGGTTGCTTGCCGCCTCGGCTGATGAAATTAGGTAGTAAGCCGAAACAGCATATTCAAGACTCGGAAGTGAAACATCAACTATTTCACAGCCAAGTTTTTTGTAATATTCAACAGCGTTTAAAACAGCCGTTTTAACTTCGTCATTTAGACCGTCACCGAAAAATTCTTTCGGTACACCGATTTTTAATTTGCTTACATCACTTCCGATAAGTGAATTATAGTTGCCCTCTGATTTTTTGCTTGATGTGGCGTCATTTTCATCATAGCCGTAAATGCCCTCAAGCATATAGCCTGTGTCTTCGGCAGACTTTGCGATAACACCGATTTGGTCAAGTGAAGATGCAAATGCGATAAGTCCCCATCTTGAAACAGTGCCGTATGTCGGTTTAAGACCTGTAACACCGCAGAATGAGGCAGGCTGACGAACAGAACCGCCTGTATCCGAACCGAGTGCGGCGGCACAAAGGTCGGCACTTACGCTTGCTGCGGCACCGCCGGAAGAACCGCCTGTAACACGAGTTAAGTCGTAAGGGTTTTTAACACCGCCGAAATATGATGTTTGAGATGAACCGCCCATTGCAAATTCGTCCATATTTGTTTTGCCGAGCATAACGATGTTGTCTTTCTTTAATTTTTCCATTACCGTTGCGTTATACGGAGGAATGAAGTCATCAAGCATATGTGATGCACAGGTTGTCTTGACACCGAGTGTACATATGTTATCTTTAACCGAAATAGGCAATCCCGTAAATGCACCGCTGTTGCCACTGTCGATAACTTCCTGTGCTTTCTTTGCGTCCGCAAGTGCGTTTTCTTTGCACACTGTTATATAACTGTTTATTTCTTTATCTGATTTTTCTATTCTGTCAAGATATTGCTTGGTAAGTTCAACCGCTCTGATCTCCTTACTGTCAAGCATTTCTCTCAGTTTTTTTAAAGCCACGTTAATCAAATCCTTTCTCTTGACTGTTAAACTACTTTAGGAACTACGAAACTGTTATTTTTAACATTCTTCGCATTCTTAACAATTTCTTCGGTAGGGTACGAATTTCGATGTTCGTCCGCCCTTAAATCTTTATAGTCAACCGCATCAAGTGCATAGGCAGGCTTTGATGTATCAAATTCACATACTTTATCCATGATAGCTATGATATTTGTCATATCAGCCGTCATTTGTTCAAGCTCTTCATCTGTAAATTCAAGCTTTGAAAGCTCTGCGAGGTGCTTTGTCAAATCTGAGTTAAACATATCAATTCTCCGTTCTTTAAATATTTTGTTTTTGTATAATGTTTTTATTATACAAAAAAAGACGTAATATAACAGAGCTTTCGCTCTGTTATACAACGTCTTTGCTGTAAGATTAATATTATAATACCATAATTTAAAAATGTTTGCAAGGGGTAAAATGAAAAAATATTAAGTTTTATATTATTTTCATTTATGCAATTTGCATTATGGCTCGTGCGGCATATATGTACTTGTATTAAGTGTATCGGTTGAGATAAGCTCACCGTTTACATATACATATCTTGTTGAATGAACAACGGTATTTTTGCCGGAAGTTGAAGAAGTGTTTGAAATTTTAACTTCTCTGTGAGGTTCCCAATCAGTACCGATAATGCTTACAGTGATTGTCGCACCGCTTGTGTAAGCCGAAACTTTAATCGGATAGTCGGTGTTGTTTTTAAATTTGAAATCAACTCCGCCGTCCGAAACGGTTGCGTCCTGACCGAGCGGAATATAACCTACGGTCATCATATGGTTAAGACGTTCAACAATCGAAAGGTCGGCATACAATACCGCCGAATAAAGAGTACTGCTGACTTGGCAAGTACCGCCGCCGATACCGTCAACGCTCTTGCCGTCAACGTATTCTTTTGCGGTAGAGAAACCGTTTTCGATTGTGCGGTGACCGACTGTGTCGTTGAATGAGAATACATCACCCGGTGCAATTACTTTGCCGTTTATAAGGCTTGCCGCTCTTGCAACATTGGCACATCTGTTTGCGGTCGAACTGCCGTATGATGTTGAATAACTGCTCAATGTTGCCGAAAATAATTTTTCTCTTAATGTGTTTTCGTCAACGGTCGGATATGAAACGTAGAACGGCAATGTGACAGGTTCACAGCCTTCATATACATTTCCTATAATTGCTGCAGCCTCATCTTTATTTATGTAACGTCCCGTATCGCCTGCGACTATGTTTACATCATTTCCGTTGACTTCGTATCTTGCGTCTGTCGGGTCTTTGTATACAAGTGCGTCAAGTGATTCAACAGTCATTTCGTCCGGTGGGGCAGAAGTGAATGTTACCGCGATGTTATTAAAAATTTCATTGCTAAGAGCGGTAATAACTTCTTGCTCGGCGGTTGATGGGTCTAAATTATAACCTGTCTTACCGGAATATATTGTAAGTGTACGGTCGTCGTTAAATTCAACGTAATGCTGTTTTCTTTCGCCAAGTGCAATGTTACCGAATTCGTTAAGCTTTGCGTCAAGCTGTTCGGTATCGACTTGTACGGCAGGAACGATTATGTGTGGTTTGAACATAAGTTCAATAGCGGCAAATGCATTTTTTAATGTGCTGTCCGATTTGCAGTAATCGAAAGCCTTTTTTGCGGTATCTTCCGCAATTGCTGTAAGTCCGATGTCTGAGCCGTTTATTTCGTATGTCTGACCGTTTGAAGTCAATGTGATTGCAGTATTCTGTAAAAGATATGTTGCGTTTATTGAATCAAGTGCCTCGTCATATGTAAGACCGCCAACGTCCAACTGCTCTATGTACACATTTTTCATAACCTTATCTTCTTTTATAGTAGAAAGGGAATATATGAAAAATGCAATGAAAGTACAAATCAGTACGATAACTGCGATTAAAGCGGGAATAGCCGCTTTTTTTAATCCTGCTTTGATTTTTTTAGTAAGTTCGGCTTTTCTCTGTTCTTTTTCAATATCTGTTTCTGTATCGTCGTCTGCATTGTCGTCTTGCTCAGACGGAGATGTTTCGTCATTTTCTTCGGGAGAAATTGCAAAATCGTCTTCCTCATCGTCAAAACTGTAATTATCGACCGTTTCTTCTTCACTGATTGTATTGGGAACATCAGACTCGTTATTTTCCGTCAATTCGCTTTCGGAAACGTTTTCTTCACTGACGGGAGTAACATCTGTTTCTTCGGTATCATTTGTTTCTGTATTTTCGGAATTTTGCATTACATCGTTTGCGTCATTTTCGTTTAGAGTTTTCTTATTCTCGTTGTTATTTTCCTGCATTACAATTATATCCTTTCTGAATACTGTTTAATTATTTATAAAATCGCTTAAATTCATCTAAGTATTTTGAATATTCAACCATAAAGGCTTTAAATTGCTTGTTTTTCATAAGTAAAGAAAATGCCTTTTTAATATTTTTAATGAAAACCGCGTCAAAATCTTCAAGATAAAAACCTTTAGCCATAGGACAGACACCTTTTGCACGTGGGTCAACGATAATATCCATATGACCGTTTTTGTCAAGATACGGTGTAAGCGGAAAAATCCGACAGGCTAACGGACGTTGATATCTGTCACAATAACCTTGACACATAGCTATAGGCGTGGTATATGTTTTTCCGTTATAATCATATGTGAAGTCTGTCTTTTCAATTCGTACCCAATCGGGATTTAACAGATTAAAAACTTCTTTTTCACCCGGAAAAAGAAACATTCCGCTGTCGTCACCTTTACAGCAAGCCTTGTCACAAAGCTGACCGCAGTCAACCGGAACAGGCGTTACGTCGTCAAAAAGTTTATACAGCTGAAGATATATATATGCGGTATTCATAGTTAAAACCTCAAATCGTTAAAATTAATGTATTAATAAACTGTATATACATTGTATATACAGTATAATTTTAGCATAAAAAATGTCGTAAAACAATAGGAAAATATTTTTTTTACGCAATGTATCATTTTCTCTGTAATCATTTGGTTGTTTTATCAATGTTGAACAAATAATAAAGAAGTGTGTAACATTCATTTAATCTAAATGTTGCCTTACGGCGTTTGACAAAACAACCTATATAGTAGTATAATTAATAAGATATAATAGTATTTTTATAGCTGAAAGCGAAAATACACGAAAGGACGGTTAGTTTATGCCGAAAAAGAAACAGGAATACGGAAATGACAGCATAACAAGTCTAAAGGGTGCGGACAGAGTAAGAAAGCGTCCTGCTGTAATATTCGGTTCAGACGGTCTTGAAGGCTGTGAACATTCTTTTTTTGAAATATTATCAAATTCAATAGATGAAGCTCGTGAGGGCTACGGAAGTTTAATAGAAGTTACGCGTTTTATGGATAAATCCATAGAAGTAAAGGACCACGGCCGCGGAATACCTCTTGACTATAACGAGGGCGAGGGCAGATTTAACTGGGAGCTTGTATATTGTGAATTGTACGCGGGCGGTAAGTATGACAACAATAAAGGCGGAATGTATGAGTACAGTTTGGGTCTTAACGGTCTTGGCGCATGTGCAACACAGTACAGCAGTGAATATATGGATGTAACCGTTGTGCGTGACAAAACGCAGTATACATTGCATTTTGAAAAAGGCGAAAACATCGGAGGACTTCAAAAGTCTGAAACAAGAAGCGTTCAGACGGGAACGGTACAAAAATGGAAACCTGACACAGAAGTTTTTACCGATATAAATATACCGATTGAATTTTTCCAAGACGTTTTAAACAAGCAGGCTATGGTTAATGCAGGCTTGAAATTCGTTCTTTACAACGAAACCGAAACAGGTATGGAAATGTTCGAGTATTATTACGAGAACGGTATTGTTGACTATGTTAAAGAAACTGTCGGCGATGACGGTTTTACAACTGTTGAAACGTGGGAAATGGAACGCGAGGGACGTGACAGGGCGGACAAAGAGGATTACAGAATGAAAATGCAAGTTGCATTCTGTTTCTCAAACAAAGTCAATATGCTTGAATATTATCACAATTCAAGTTACCTTGAACACGGCGGTTCACCCGATAAGGCGGTAAGAAACGCATTCGTATATGCGATTGACAGATATTTAAAACAGAATGACAAATATAATAAAAACGATTCAAAAATAACATTTGCGGACGTAGCGGACTGTTTGGCACTTGTTATAAACTCATTCTCAACTCAGACAAGTTACGAAAACCAAACAAAAAAAGCGATAAACAACAAGTTTATTCAAGACGCAATGACGGAATTCTTACGTCAACAGCTTGAAGTTTACTTTATAGAAAACAAAACAGACGCCGAAAAAATCGCAAATCAAGTTCTTGTCAATAAAAAGAGCCGTGAAAATGCCGAAAAGGCAAGAATTGATATAAAAAAGAAACTTACGGGTACAATGGATATAACGAACAGAGTTGAAAAGTTCGTTGATTGCAGAAGTAAGGACGTTTCACAGCGTGAAGTTTATATAGTGGAGGGCGACTCGGCTTTAGGTTCGTGTAAATTGGCGCGTGACCCGATGTTTCAGGCGATTATGCCGATTAGAGGTAAGATACTGAATTGTCTGAAAGCCGATTATCCGAGAATTTTTAAGAGCGATATTATAACCGACCTTGTAAAAGTGCTTGGCTGCGGTGTGGAGATTAAGTCTGCTCATAATAAAAATATTGAAAGTTTTAATCTTGACAATTTGCGTTGGGACAAGGTTATCATCTGTACAGATGCCGACGTTGACGGTTTCCAAATCAGAACGCTTGTTCTTACAATGATATACCGCCTTATGCCTACACTTATCGAAAAAGGCAAGGTGTATATTGCCGAATCACCGCTTTACGAAATAACGATTACAAAGACAAAGCGTAAGGGTGAAAAACATTTTGCGTATACAGACGGCGAAAAGGAAGAAATATTAAAGAAATTTACAGAGGACGGATTGTCGAAAGAACGTGACGAATACGACATTAAACGTTCAAAAGGTCTTGGTGAAAACGAGCCTGATATGATGAGTCTTACGACAATGCACCCGTCAACAAGACGGCTTATAAGAGTAACGCCGGAAAATGCGGAAAGCACATCGAGAATGTTTGACGTATTGCTTGGCGATAATATTACGGACAGAAAAGAATACATTGCCGATAACGGCGGAAAATATATGGAAATGCTTGACTTATCATAAAGGATAGGAGAATTTTATGGCAAGGAAGAAAAAGAAAGTAGAAGAAAAAGAGATTATATATGCTCCGATAGACGAACAGCCCATTACCGAAACACTTGAGCAGAACTATATGCCCTATGCGATGAGTGTTATCGTATCGAGAGCAATTCCCGAAATAGACGGACTTAAGCCTGCTCACAGAAAACTTTTGTACACAATGTATACAATGGGACTTTTGGGAGGAAAACTTACAAAATCGGCTAACGTAGTCGGACAGACAATGAAATTAAACCCTCACGGTGACAGTGCCATATATGAAACAATGGTACGTTTGACACGCGGTAACGAGGCACTTTTGCACCCGCTTGTCGAGTCGCAGGGTAACTTCGGTAAGCAGTATTCGAGAGATATGGCATATGCGGCGTCAAGATATACGGAGGTAAGACTTGATCCGATATGTGCGGAACTGTTTAAAGATATTAATAAGAATACGGTTGAGTTTATAGACAGTTATGACGGTGAAATGAAAGAACCGACGCTTTTGCCGGTTGCGTTTCCGAATATTCTTATAAATCCAAATCAAGGTATTGCCGTAGGTATGGCAAGTAATATTTGTTCATTCAATCTTAAAGAAGTTTGTGACGCAACTATCGCTTGTATGAAAAACGAAAATGCGGACGTGATTAAATATATGCCTGCACCTGACTTTTCAATGGGAGCGGACCTTATTTACTCTGAAAGCGAAATGCGTAAGATTTACGAAACAGGCCGTGGAAGTTTTAAACTTCGTGCAAAATATACTTACGACAAGGCAAATAACTGCATCGAAATCAATGAAATTCCTTATACAACAACAGTCGAAGCGATAATCGGCAAGATTATGGAACTTGTAAAAGCAAACAAACTGAAAGAAATTTCAGACGCACGTGACGAAACAGGTCTTGACGGTTTTCAAATCGCACTTGATTTAAAACGCGGCGTTGATCCCGATATGCTTATGACAAAGCTTTATAAGCTGACACCGCTTGAGGACAGTTTTAGCTGTAACTTCAATATCTTGATTAATGCAAGACCTATGGTTCTGGGCGTTAAGCAGATTTTACAGCAGTGGATACTGTTCAGAATGAACTGCGTTAAAAACGGTATTAAATATGATATTGATAAAAAAAGCGAAAAACTTCACCTTTTAACAGGTCTTAAAAAGATTTTGCTTGATATTGACAAAGCGATTGCAATAATTCGTCATACGGAAAAAGATACCGATGTGGTTCCTAATCTTATGGAGGGCTTTGACATTGACGAAGTTCAAGCGGAGTACATTGCGGAAATCAAACTTCGCAGTTTGAACAAGGAATATATCATAAACAGAACCGCAGAAATTGAAAAACTTATGGAGGAACTTGAAGAACTGAACCGTATTTTGGGTGACGATAACGAGGTTAAGAATATTATCGCAGACCAGTTAAAGAAAATCGCAAAGAAATACGGTCAGGAAAGAAAGACGACTTTAATCAGCGGTGAGGAAATAACGGAGTATAACGAAACGGAAAATATAGACGATTATCCGCTTACAATTTTCGTAACAAGAGATAATTATATTAAGAAGATTTCAGCCGTATCACTTCGTTCAAGCACAACGGAGCATAAATTAAAGGAAACAGATGAAATTGTTCAGACAATGGAATCGACAAATAAATCCGAACTTATATTCTTCTCAAATAAGTGCGTTGCATATAAAATGAAAACATATGACCTTGCAGATGCAAAGGTAAGCACTATGGGCGAGTACCTGCCGGGAATACTTGGACTTGAAGAAGATGAAAAAATAGTGTATACTGTTGTAACAACGGATTATAAGGGCGAAATGCTGTTTACGTTTGAAAACGGTAAAATGGCGAAAGTTGCGCTTTCAAATTATGAAACTAAGACAAACCGTAAAAAACTTATCGGTGCATACGGAAATAAGTCGCCGATATGTGATATAAGACTTCTTGATGAAGATAAAGATGTTGTTCTGATGTCGGATAATAACAGAGTGTTATTGGTTAATACGGAAAAAATTCCGCTTAAAGCGACAAAGAGTACACAGGGGATACAGGTAATAACGTTGCGTAAAAAAGACGCAAAAGTTGTTAAGGTTGTAGACAAAGAACAATGCACAGTTGAGGACATTGAGCATTACAGACCAAAAAATATTCCGGCAGCCGGAGGAATTTTAAGGGGAGAGGACAATCAAATAAGTCTGATATAAATTTCAAGCTCTGATATAGCGGAGCGGAAGGGAAGTGGAGATATGTTAAAGGAAGAGGATAAAAAGAGATTACAAGAGAGATTTCAAGAAGAAGCATCAGATGTGTATCAGCCGTTTTCAAAGGAACTTTTTAAGCAGTACAGCGTTAAAAGAGGCTTGAGAAATGATGACGGTACAGGTGTAATGGCAGGACTTACTTCTGTCGGCGCGGTTTTGGGTTACTATATTGATGACGGTGAAAAAATTCCTATGGAAGGTCATTTGAGATACCGTGGTTATGACCTTACAGATATAGTTAAAAGCTGTGAAAAGGAGAAGAGATTTGGTTTTGAAGAAGTAGCATATCTGCTGTTGTTCGGACATCTTCCGGATAAAAAGACTTTGGACGATTTTTCAAGACTTATCGGGAATCTTCGTGTATTGCCGGAAGGTTTTGCGGAAGATATGATTTTGAAAGCTCCTAGTAAGAATATAATGAATAAAATTGCCCGTTCCGTACTTGCGTCTTATTCGTATGACTCAAATCCGGATGATATTTCAACGGGTAATATCTTGCGTCAGTCAATAGAATTGATTGCAAGACTTCCTGTAATGGCGGCATACGGCTATCAGGCGAAGAGCCATTATCATGACGGAAAAAGTCTGTATCTTCACACACCGCAGCCAAGATTGTCAACAGCTGAGAATCTGCTTTATATGATAAGACCCGATAATAAATATACTCGTGAAGAAGCGGAAATGCTTGATGTATTGCTTATGATACACGCTGAACACGGCGGCGGTAACAACTCGGCATTTACGACAAGAGTTGTTTCTTCATCGGATACTGATACATATTCTGCTATTGCGGCGGCTATCGGCTCACTTAAAGGCCCTAAGCACGGTGGTGCAAACGCAAAAGTTATGGGTATGATGGAAGAAATCAAGGCAAACGTTAAGCACTGGGAAGATGATGAGGAGGTTAAGGCATTCCTTGCAAAAATTCTTCGTAAAGAGGCTTTTGACGGTTCGGGACTTATATACGGTATGGGACACGCTATTTATACATACAGTGACCCAAGATGTATTTTGCTTAAAGAAAAAGCAGGTCAGCTTGTTTCAAATCACCCTGAATTTGAAAAGGAATTTAAACTGTATTGCAGTGTTGAACGTCTTACACCGGGTGTATTTGCGGAAGTTAAGAATAATCATAAGGTTATGTGTGCGAATGTTGATATGTATTCGGGCTTTGTTTATAAAATGCTCGGCATACCTACCGAAATGTATACACCGCTTTTCGCTATTTCAAGAATTGTCGGCTGGTGCGCACATAGACTTGAAGAAGTTATCGGCTGCGGCAGAATTATCAGACCGGCGTATAAGTCGATGGTACACAGTAAGGAGTATACAAAAATAGATAACAGATAATAGATATTCGTAGTGGCGAACATTGGTCGCCCCCAAAAAAGCCACCCCACAGACGGCAATGCCGACAGCTCCCCTCAATGGGAGCCGAAAAGCCTCTCCTTGAGGAGAGGTGTCACGAAGTGACGGAGTGGTGGCAAATAAAATATATTCAAAGCAAGGAGAAGAACATGGATAAAGTAAACATACTTGGTGTTCACGTTGACATGGTGAACATTTCACAGGCTACTGATTGCATTATGCGTTTTTTGGACGAAGATAAGTTTCATGCGGTATACACGCCTAATTCGGAAATAATTATGCTTGCATACAAAGACGAAAAATTTTGTAAACTTCTTAATAATGCTGACTTGCTTACTGCCGACGGCATAGGCGTTGTGCATGCGTCAAAGATTTTGAAAAAGCCTATAAGCGAACGTGCGGCAGGGTATGACATTGCAAGACAGGTTTTGCAAAAAATTAACTACACAGACCACAAGCTGTTCCTTTTCGGAGGTAAGCCGGGTGTTGCGGAAGAGGCAAAGAAAAAGCTTTTGGAAGAATACACCGACCTTAATATTGTCGGTACAAGAAACGGATATTTCAAGCCGGAAGAAGAGGCTGAAATTGTTGAGGAAATCAACAATTCCGGTGCGGATATTGTTTTTGTATGTTTGGGTGCACCTAAGCAGGAACAGTGGATTGAAAGAAACAGAGATGCACTTAAAGTACGCGTTGCGATGGGCATTGGCGGAAGTCTTGACGTATTTGCTGGAAAAGTTGAACGCGCACCTGAAATATTTTGTAAAACAGGTATGGAATGGTTTTACAGACTTTGCAAAGAGCCTTGGCGTATAGGAAGAATGATGGAATTGCCTAAATTTGCGGCAACGGTAATTGCAAAAGGAAAAAAATACAAACAAGACTGATTTTAGGAGAAATTATGGGGATACTTATAGCAATTGACGGCGTTGACGCAAGCGGAAAGCAAACACAGACGGAACTTTTAAAAAAACGTCTTGAAAATAACGAATTAAAAATAAAGTCTGTGTCGTTTCCGGCGTATGACAACCCATCATCAACACTTGTAAAGATGTACCTAAACGGTGAATTCGGCGACAAGCCGTCAGATGTGAATGCGTATGCCACATCAACGTTTTTTGCGGCTGACAGATTTGCGACGTATAAAACCGATTGGGGAAAGGATTACGAAAACGGTACATTGATTTTAGCAGACAGATATGTGTCGTCAAATCTTATACATCAGGCAAGCAAAATCGAAAATCAAGAAGAAAAAGACAAGTTTTTAACGTGGCTTGACGACCTTGAATACAATGTTTACGGACTTCCGCGTCCGAACGTTACGATATTTCTTGATATGCCGCCAAAGTACGGTATAGAATTAATGAAAGACAGGGCGAACAAGTCAAACGGTGGGGATAAAAAGGATATACACGAGAGTGATATATCGTATCTTCAAAAAAGCTATGATAATGCAGTATACGTATCAAAACGTTTCGGCTGGAAACATATTTCATGTGTTGAAAACGGAAAAATAAGAAGTGTCGAAGATATAAATGATGATATTTATGCTGTAATAAAGGAGCGATTATCTTGAAAAAACTGATTGCACTTTTGATAAGCGGAGTAATTATGTTGCCGTGCGTAAATGCTTTTGCTAATGACGTTATAGAAGTATATATTGACGGCGAAAAATTGGAATGTGACGTTAATCCGAAGAATATTGACGAACGTGTACTTGTACCGATGAGAGCGATATTTGAGGCTTTCGGTGCAAATGTGTCGTGGGACAATAACGGCAGAACGGTTTGGGCTGAGAGAAACGGCGAATTTATATGCGTGCCTGTTGATAATCAAATTATGAGTACGGGAGTATATAATTCAGACGGTTCGGCAATTTGGGTTGACCAAATTCAGCTTGACGTACCTGCTAAAATAATTGATGACAGAACATATGTTCCCGTAAGAGCGGTTTCCGAAACTTTAGGCGCAACTGTCGGTTGGGACGGTGAAAACAACAGAGTTGTTATAGACAGCCGTATAAACGAAAGCGGTACGGTATACTATGCATCCGATTCTGACTATCAAAAGCTATATTCAGTAGACAAAAACAGTGCAAACAGACAGAAATTATCTGATAACAGCGTCTGTGAACTTGAGATGTATGACAATAATGTTTACTATTTGTCTAAAAATGGCAGACATCTTTACCGAGCAAATGACATATCGGGTGAAGAGGAACTTATCAATAAAACGGTCAATAAAATTGCCGTTGATGATGGGTGGATATATTATCAGGAATCGGACGGCGGAAAAAAGAGCGGCGTTCTTTATCGTATGAATATTAACAGCGGCGACGTTGAACGACTTACGGACAATTCGGTCAGATACCCTAAAAAGTACAAGGATTACATATATTTCAACTTGGATAATGACAATATAATGTACGGAATTACTCTTGACGGAACGTCACTTGTGAAATTAAGCATGGGTGACAATGATGTTAAGCTGTATCCGTTTAACTGTTTTTATTACGGAGATTATCTGTTTGTCGAAAACGGTGTTTGGTACGGTAATTTGATGAGAATTAGCCGTGACGGAAGTGAAGTTAAGACCTTAAATCAAATTAATTCGCTTATTTGTAAAAAGCAAACGCCGACAGATAAAATTCTGTTTGTAAATCAAGATAACGGAAAAGATATTTATTGTATGAACATAGACGGAACAGATCAACATTTGGTCGTAAAGGGCGACGCGTCATGGATAAATATTGAACTTATTGCACAGTGGGGAGATACGATTTATTATAAAAACCCTTTCCGTGAAGAAGTTTACCGCGTAAATCTTGACGGCAGTGACAATAATTATGTTTGTTATGCAGACGATGTGAAGACTGCGGACGGCAGACTTATAACTTCATATAACGGACTTTATATAGGCAGTCTTGACGCAAGCGACTTGACGTGTATTTATGATAAAGCAGTAAAAAAATTCGATGTTGAAAATGATAAAATTTACTTTGTGGATAAAAAAAGCGGTAAGCTTTATACGTCCGATTTCTCCGGAAACGTAAATGTTGTAACAAACGAATCGGTCGGAGAATGGGTAAGTAATTAAGCACGTCGGCAGCTCCAAAAATCACATCTTGCGATGTGATTTTTGATTATTTTTAGAGAAAGGTATTGACAACACAGACTGGTTATGTTAAAATAATCCTCGCAATTTAATAATGCTTTGGTATATAATTGGAAACGACACATTGTGCTTAACGATGATAACGAACAACACGGATGTGTTGTTTTTTTGCGTAAATTTAAGAAAAGAGGGTAAAAATTTATGCCAAAGACAAAATTTCAAAACATTATTTTCACACTGATTATGGCTTTTATTATGGTGTACGCAATGATATGCTATAATATCAGCCTGAACAAGGGACAGATGAGCAATGAGGTGTTCTTGCTTGCATTTCACGAAATGGTTATAATGTGGCCTGCCGCATTCATACTTGAGTTTTTCGCAGTCGAAAAACTTGCGACAAAGCTTGCATTCAGATTTATAAGACCGGGAGTGGATAATCCGTTCTTTATCACGCTTGCAATTTCGTCAATGATTGTATGTATTATGTGTCCGACAATGAGTATGATTGCAACATTGCTGTTTAAAAATCCGGGCAAAGAAATTGTTGCGGTATGGTTGCAAACAACAGCTATGAATTTCCCAATGGCATTGTGCTGGCAAATATTTTTTGCAGGACCGCTTGCAAGATTAATTTTCAGAACAATATTCAAAAAACAACTTCAGCAATAATAAAAAGCAGTGTTAATCACTGCTTTTTTGATTTCTCTTTTAACATACGTCTGAATTTTTGCGGTGAAACATTGTACACTTGCTTGAAAATTCTTGATAAATGCGCACTTGATGAAAAGCCTGTACGAATAGCGATTTCGTTTAAGTTTAAATTTGTTTCGGCAAGCAGTGAGTGGACGTTTACAAGACGCACATTGTATAAATATTGCAGAAACGTTGCACCCGTTGCTTTGTGGAAAAGTCGTGAAAAATGATATTTGCTGATATGCACGACTTCGGTTATAATGTCAAGGTTTATGTCCTCTTTATAGTGGTTGTTTATGTAATCTATCGCCGTAACTATTTCGGACGGAGTATTTTGACTTGTGATAATTTCGGCATTTTTTGAAAGGTCTTTAATTACAGAAACAAGCTGAAAAACACTGCTCAGCGCAAGTTTTTCGGAAAGCAAACCTATTCTGTTTGAAAATGCGTCAACTTTTTTGAAGTAATCGAGAATAAGAGTAAATTGCTCATCATTAAGATGGAATACGCACGACTTGATGTTATCGAAAAGAATATCGGTTTCTGTTTTTGTCAAAATTCCGCTCAGCATATCACTGCTGAAATTCAAAACATATCTTTCGTAAAAATCAATGTCGCGGCTTTCCATATAGTGAATGTCAAACGGCTTTAAAATTACCAAATCGCCTTGCTTTAACGTGTAACAAATATCGTCAAGGAACAAGTATCGCTCACCGTCCGCCTGCAAATATATTTCATATGCGTCATGGTAGTGCTGTATCTTCATATCATATTTTTCCGATGATTTAACGTGATTTATATACATTTCCGAAAACGGAAAAACACAGCATTTAACATATACAATATCCTTTCAAATTTATACTATACAGATATTTTAACATTAAACATCAAAATAATCAATAAAATACTTGCAGATTAAGTCAATTATAAGTTATAATAATTTTATATATGAAGGGAGACTAGAAGATGAGCAAGATTTTAAATATGTTAATGGCATTTGTTATGTCATTCGGAATATCGGGAAGTAATGTAAACCCGTCGGATATACCCGAAAATTCAAATTTTGAGGTGCATTTTATAGATGTAGGACAAGCCGATTCGGCGCTTATAGAATGTGACGGCGAAACGATGATGATAGACGGCGGAAATGTTGCGGACAGTAATGTGGTAGCGGCATATTTAAAGAAAGAAGATGTTACGGAGCTTAATTATGTTGTGTGTTCTCATGCTCATGAGGACCATGTCGGCGGTTTGTCAGGTGCGTTGTCGGTAACAAAAGCGGACAACATATATGCACCGAAAACAGAGGCGAATACAAAGGCATATAAAAATTTCAAGAAAAAAGCGGAAGAACAAAATGTTGAAATCAAGCACCCGAATGTCGGTGACGAAATTCAGCTTGGCAGCAGTACGGTTGAATTTTTAGGACCTGTTGACGAAAACGGCAAGGATTTAAACAGTACGTCAATAGTATTAAAAATCACATACGGAAATACGTCATTCTTATTTACGGGTGACGCCGAAAGCGACGAGGAAGAAGAAATATTAAACAGCGGTGCGGATTTGAAATCAACGGTGCTTAAAGTCGGTCATCACGGTTCGAGAACGTCAACGTCATATCCTTTTTTGCGTGAAGTTATGCCGCAGTATGCCGTGATAAGCGTAGAAAAAGGCAATTCATACGGTCACCCTAATGAAGAAACTTTAAGTAAACTAAGTGACGCGGGTGTGGAAGTGTATCGCACCGATGAAAGCGGCGATATTGTAATGACAAGTGACGGAAACAGTATAAATGTAGTTACGGCAAAATAAAAGGCAGACGTTTCGTCTGCCTTTTATATTATCTGAGTTTAACCGATATATCCTTATTTCTGTCACATACCAAAACACCGTCTTTAACTTCAAGTTCGGCAACTTGAATTGATGTTCTGCGTTCGTTTCCGATATTATTTTCAAGCATATTTTTTTGTCTGTCAGGGTGAGTGAAGTAGAAAATATATGCGTTGTTGTCCGTTACATATACATCGGCGTGATTTGCGATAACTCCGTCATCTTCTCTTGTACCGCCTACGTCAAGAATACGACTGCTTTGCTTTGTCCAAGCCGTAAGGTCGTCCGAATAATAGACGTCCAAACCGCTCCAACAGTCGGTTATAAGCCAATACTTACCGCCAAATTCAAATACATTAGCACCTTCGTGCGGAACGTCATCGGCGGCACAGCCTTTAACTTCCCAATTATATAAGTCCTTGCTGTCGGCAAAATATGTATGAGAGCCGTTTCGCTCGTCCTTGTACCACATTCTGAAAATACCGTTCGGTAGTCTGAATACACAAGCGTCAATAATTTTTTCTGATGAAAGGTTAAGCTTGCTTTCAAAATTCCAATCAATCAAATTTTTTGAGGTGTAGTGAAGAATGTGACGCGGGTGATTCCAGTCGGCAGGAATTCCCGGAACATAGCTTACATACATATGATAAAGCTCGCCGAAACGTATAACCTCCGGTGCCCAATATGTATTTTTGCCTTCGCCGTATTCAAGGCCTTTGCATATACCTATATATTCCCATGAATTACCGTTGTCTTTACTTTCCGCAATTCCTATATCAGTACCGTGTACCCACATTACGCCTTCTTCTTCAACGTCTGCGCGTCTTGCGGTGTAAAGCATATAATGAGTGCCTGTTTCTTCATTATATATAACGACAGGGTCGGCGGCTCCGTTATGAATAGGGTCTTTAAACAATGGTGCGTTTGCTGTTTTCATAATCTATAATCCTTTCTTTATTTGTGAATATTTTTATGATATAATATAAAAATATAATAGTCAATACAAAATTTGATTTCCACTGATATTTTTATAAAATTAAGGTGTATTTAAGGTTTATACAGTATTATTTAAGAGGTGATAGAAATGGAATTTCATACAATAGAACCCATATACGATAAAAATTCAAAAATACTTATACTCGGCAGTTTTCCGTCTGTAAAATCACGTGAAGCAAACTTTTTCTACGGTCATCCGCAGAACAGGTTTTGGAAGGTGCTTGCGAATGTTATGAATGACGTCTGTCCGGGCACGACAGAGGAGAAAAAAGCATTTTTGATAAAACATAATATTGCGGTTTGGGACGTTATTGCAAGCTGTGACATAGAAGGTTCGTCCGATAGCTCTATAAAAAATGTTACGCCGAATGATTTAAGACGGATTTTACAAACGGCTGAAATTAAAAAAATCTTTACAAACGGAAATACCGCGTATAAATTGTTTGTAAAATACAATTCTGACTTAAATGCGGTAAAACTGCCGTCTACAAGCCCTGCAAACGCAATGTTTTCGCTTGAAAAATTAATCGAATATTGGCGAGTTTTAAAAGATTTTACATAAATTTAAGATAGGCTTGAATACAATTTTACATAGATTATATATAATTAGCTTAGAGGATTTTATAAAATATCAATAAGGGGATAAAATTATGAACATTTTTGGTTTATTTTCATTGTTCGGAGGACTGGCGATGTTCCTTTACGGAATGAACGTAATGGGCAGCGGTCTTGAAAAGCTTGGCGGCGGTAAGTTTGAACAGATACTTGAAAAACTTACGTCAAATCCTATAAAAGGTGTTGTTTTGGGTGCTGCCGTTACGGCGGTTATACAGTCATCTTCAGCTACTACGGTTATGGTTGTAGGTTTTGTAAACTCAGGCATTATGAAACTCGGACAGGCTATCGGTATTATAATGGGTGCAAATATCGGTACGACTGTTACATCATGGATATTGAGCCTTTCCGGTATACAGGGGGACAGCTTTTGGATTCAACTCTGTAAGCCGGCTAACTTCACTCCGGTTTTAGCACTTATCGGTATTGTATTTACAATGGCTGCAAAGAGCGACTCTAAGAAGAATATCGGTAACATACTTCTTGGTTTTGCGGTACTTATGTTCGGTATGGAAACAATGTCGGCGGCTGTTGAGCCTTTAAAAGATGTTGAGGCATTTACAAACATACTTACAATGTTCCAAAATCCTATTTTAGGTGTGCTTGCAGGTGCTGTTTTAACGGCTGTTATACAATCGTCATCTGCATCTGTCGGTATACTTCAGGCACTTTCTTCTACGGGTAAAATAACGTTCGGTGCGGCAATTCCTATAATTATGGGACAAAATATAGGTACTTGTGTGACTGCACTTATATCATGTATCGGTGCAAGCAAAAACGCAAAACGTGCCGCAATGGTGCATTTGTATTTCAATATTATAGGTACGGTTTTATTCCTTGTATTATTCTATGCGGCAAACGCAATCTTCAATTTTGCATTTGTAAGCGATTCTGTTACACCGTTTAATATCGCAATAGTTCATACGATATTCAATGTTGTTGCAACGGCTGTATTGTTGCCGTTTAACAAGTTACTTGAAAAATTGGCAAGAATGACAATTAAAGAGGGTGCGGAAGAAAGCACATTCGGTTTGCTTGACGAAAGATTTTTGCAGACTCCGTCATTCGCTGTTGAACAATGTATGACGCTTGCTACAAATATGGCATATATGGTAAAAGAGAGCTTTACCATGGCACAGGAATGTGTTGCAAAGTATTCAGAGTCGATAGATAAGAAAATTATAGAAACAGAAAATCTTGCCGATGAATATGAGGACGCACTCGGTGCATATCTTGTAAAGCTTTCGGCAAAGAGCTTGAATGAGTCGGATTCACAGAAAGTTTCAATACTTCTTCACGCAATATCAGATTTTGAGAAAATGACGGACTATACCGCCGATTTGGTATTTACGGCGAGAGAAAAACGTGATAAAGACGTTCATTTCTCCGACAAGGCAAGACAGGAAATCACTATAATGGTTAATGCCGTCGGTGAAATTATCGACCTTACAATCAGTGCATTTTCAAAGGACGATGTTAAACTTGCTAATAAAGTTGAGCCTTTGGAGGACGTTATCGATAGACTTAGAAATGACCTTAAAAACCGTCATATAAAGCGTATGCAAGAGGGCAGATGCAGTGTAAATCAAGGTTTTGTATTTACCGATTACATTACCGCACTTGAAAAAATATCTGATCACTGTGCAAACGTTGCTGCAGCTATTATTGAACTCAATGACGAAAATTATGATGTGCATCACGTTATGAGTAACAGACGAAACAATCCTGAATATAAAGAATTGTGCGTTGAATTCGGTAAAAAGTATATATTGCCGTTTTCGGTATCGTCAGAAGTTGAATAATTTATAAATGGGGGATTGCTTTATGGATTTGATTTATTGCGTCGAAGATGATGAGGGAATAAGAGATTTAATAACGTATGCAGTGAAATCAGCAGGGTTTGAGGCAGAGGGCTTTGAAAGTGCCTCAGATTTTGAAAAACGACTTGGCGAGCGTTTGCCGTCAATGGTGCTTTTGGATATAATGCTGCCCGACAAGGACGGAATTGCCATACTGAAAGACATACGAAACAACGATACGACTAAAAATGTTCCTGTTATTATGATAACAGCCAAAGGTACTGAAAGTGACAAAGTCAAAGGCTTTGAATACGGAGCGGACGACTATGTAACAAAGCCTTTCGGCGTTATGGAACTTATTTCAAGAATTAAAGCAGTCCTTCGCAGGAGCGGTCCGCAAGCCGGTTCTGATATAATCGAATACAAGGGTATCATTTTGGACAACCAAAGCAGGAATGTAAAGGTTGACGGAAAGGATATTGCGATAACGTTTAAAGAATTTGAACTTCTTAAATATCTTCTGAAAAACAAAGGCACAGTTGTGCCGAGAGAGGTTTTGCTTGAAAAAATATGGGGTTATCACTTTGAGGGTGAAAGCAGAACGCTGGACGTTCATATAGGAAGTTTAAGACATAAACTCGGCGAAAAGGGTAAGTGTATCGAAACTATAAGAAATGTAGGATATAAGATATGAGAAAAGCTATAAACGGCACGCTGAAAATTCTTACAATATCATCAGTTATAGTAAGTATGCTGCTTATTTTGGTGGCATTTTGTACACAGTATTCGATAAAAGAAAAATCAGATTTAAAATCAAGAACAAATATATTGGCACAATGTTTAGATGGTTATGATGAAGACATTGAAATTAATATATTAACCAAAATGTATGATAATGTATCCGATATTCGAGTGACGCTTATCAAATCAGACGGTACGGTTATTTATGATAACGAGGCGGATACAACTACAATGGAAAACCATTTTGAACGACCGGAAGTTAAACAAGCCGTTACATACGGAAACGGAAGCAGTAGCCGTAATTCCGAAACGATTGGTGAAAAAATATATTATTATGCCGTAAAATTGAATAACGGCAGTATATTAAGAATGTCACAGCCGACAAAAGTAATAATGTATATGGTTTTGACCATAATGCCGATAGTTATTATTATTTTAATATGCATTATTGCGGTTTCGTTTGTGAGTGCAAAGCATTTGACGAAATATATTTTAGATCCGATCAATGAAGTGGATATAAATAATATAGGCAAGGCAGAGATATATGACGAGTTGAAACCGTTTTTTGCAAGAATAGCAAATCAAAATGCGGAAAAAGAAAAGACGGAAAAAATCAGACGTGAATTTACCGCAAACGTTTCGCACGAGCTTAAAACACCGCTTACAACCATTTCGGGATATGCACAAATGATAAGCAACGGTATGGCAAAGACGGAGGACATCAAGGAGTTCGGCAGAAAGATAGAAAAAGAGTCCGACAGACTTCTTACTCTTATAGATGATATAATAAATCTATCAAATATTGACGAACAGGGAAGTATTGAAAATCCGGAAAATATCGACCTTTCACTGGTTACGGAAGAGGCGATATGTGTTCTTGAAAAAGCCGCAAAAGAACGCGGTATTCAGATTTATTATACGAAGATACCGACATTCATAAAAGGTAACGTGACATTGGTGAGTGAGCTTGTATATAACTTGCTTGATAATGCGATAAAGTATAATAAGGATAACGGAAAAATAACCGTATTTGTCGGAGAGTCGGCAAAGGGCGTGGAACTGTCCGTAAAGGATACGGGTATAGGAATACCGCCCGAAGATACGGAAAGAATATTTGAACGTTTTTATCGCGTTGATAAAAGCCACTCAAAAAAAGTCGGCGGTACAGGCTTGGGACTTTCAATAGTAAAGCACGTTTGTGCCTGCCATAATGCGACTATACGCGTAAAGAGCAAAGTCGGCAAAGGTACAACTATTTATGTTACGTTTCCGAATAACGTGAACAATTAATGAACAAAATATGAACTTTGAAAAAGGTTTATTGACATTGATATTAATAATGTGTATAATATGTAGCGTACTACAAAAAAAGTGTAGTACGCTACATTTTTTGTGAGGAGGTGTATTTGTGAAAAAGAAAGGTATAGGCTTTTATTTTAAGAGGATAGATGAGATTATGTCTATGGCGGCAAATGCACATCTGAAGAAATACGATATAACCTGTTCGCAGGCAAATATACTTTTTTATATGCTTGAAAAGGGCAAGAATGTTGTAATGCAAAAGGAGATTGAACAGGAATTTGGATTAAGACATTCCACGATTATCGGACTTTTAAAGCGTATGGAGAAGAATAATTTTGTGCGTGTTGAGGTAAATCCAGAGGACCATAGATGCAGACAGGTTATTTTGCTTGACAAGGCTTTTGAGCTTGGCAGAGAAATGAAAGAACACAGAAAGTATATGGATTCGTTGATAACAGGTGCATTAAATGATGAGGAGGAAAAAGAACTCAAAAAACTTTTAACAAAGGTTTACGAACATATGTACCAAGACAATGATAAGTGTGAAAAATAGGGTATATTTTTACCTTAATATGTAGCGTACTACATTTTTAAAGGAGGAATTAGATGATAAAGACATTATTAAAAAGTGTAAGAGAGTATAAACGTGATTCGATTCTTGCACCTATTTTTGTTACTCTTGAAGTCATTATGGAAGTTGTAATACCGCTTCTTATGGCTATGCTTATTGACAAGGGTATTGACGCTGGAAATATGAATTACATATTGAAAATAGGTATCGCCCTTGCAATTTCATGTGTAATTTCATTGGTTTTCGGTGCATTGTCGGGTAAATTTGCGGCGAGTGCATCGGCAGGTATTGCGAAGAATTTGAGAAAGGATATGTTCTATAATGTACAGAACTTCTCATTTTCAAATATTGATAAATTCTCTGCATCAAGTATCGTAACAAGACTTACAACTGATATAACGAACGTACAAAATGCTTATCAGATGATAGTCAGAATTGCGGTAAGAGGTCCGATAATGATTATATTCTCGCTTATTATGGCGTTTGGTATAAATCATAAACTTTCACTTGTATTCTTACTTGCAATTCCTGTTTTGGGCGGCGGATTGTATTTTATAATGACTCACGCACACCCGATATTTGAACGAGTATTCAAGATATACGATAAACTTAACAACGTTGTACAGGAAAATTTGAGAGGTATAAGAGTTGTTAAATCATTTGTAAGAGAAGATTACGAAGAAAAGAAATTTAAAAACGTTTCTGAAGATATATACGATGACTTTGTAAAAGCCGAAAAACTTTTGGCATTTAACGCACCGCTTATGCAGTTCGCGGCATACGGCTGTATGCTTTTCATATCGTGGTTCGGTGCAAAGCTTATCGTTGCGTCAACTATGACAACAGGTGAGCTTACAAGCCTTATTGCATATACAATGCAAATTCTTATGAGCCTTATGATGCTTTCAATGGTGTTCGTAATGATTACAATGGCAAGAGCGTCATCTGAAAGAATTGTCGAAATACTTGACGAAAAGAGCGATCTTACAAATCCTGAAAATCCTGTATATGAAATTAAAAACGGCGATATTTCATTCAGAAATGTAAACTTCGGATATTCAAAGAAAAAGAGAAAACTCTGTCTTAAGAATATAAATCTTGATATTAAATCGGGTGAAACCGTCGGAATTATAGGCGGTACGGGAAGTTCAAAGTCAAGCCTTGTACAGCTTATCCCAAGACTTTACGATACAACCGACGGTGAAGTGATTGTCGGTGACAGAAACGTAAAGGAATATGATATTGAGTCATTGCGTGACGAGGTTGCAATGGTACTTCAGAAAAATGTGTTGTTCTCCGGAACAATCAAAGAAAACTTGCGTTGGGGTAATGACCACGCAACAGATGAAGAAATCGAAAGAGTATGTAAGCTTGCACAAGCCGATGAATTTATTCAGACATTCCCTGATAAGTATGATACTTATATCGAACAGGGCGGTTCAAATGTATCGGGCGGTCAGAAACAAAGACTTTGTATCGCAAGAGCTTTGTTAAAGAAACCGAAAATCCTTATTTTGGACGACAGTACAAGTGCGGTTGATACAAAGACAGATGCAAGTATCAGACGTGCGTTCCGTGAAGAAATACCGAACACGACAAAGATTATTATTGCACAGAGAATTTCATCTGTCGAAGACGCAGATAAGATAATTGTTATGGATAACGGTGAAATAAACGGAATAGGTACTCACGAAGAACTTTTGAAGAACAACGAAATATATAGGGAAGTATATAATTCACAGGTGAAAGGAGGCGGTGACGATGAATAAACACGGTGCACAAAATACCGGTAAGACGATCAAACGTATTCTTTCATATATGAAGAAATACAAATTCAGATTTATCTTTGTATTGATATGTATATTGCTGAGTGCCGTTGCAAACGTTGCCGGCTCAATGTTTATCGGTACGCTTATCGATGACTATATAACACCGCTTTTGGGCAGTACAAACCCTGTATTCACGGGCTTGCTTAAAGCAATCTGCGTAATGGGTATTGTGTATTTAGTGGGAATACTTGCTACATTGTTTTATAACAGAACAATGGTATCAATCGCACAAGGTGTGTTAAAGAAAATTCGTGACGATATGTTTACTCATATGCAGAAATTGCCGATTAAGTATTTCGATACACATACTCACGGCGATATAATGAGTTACTACACAAACGATACAGATACTCTAAGACAGATGATGGCACAGAGTATTCCGCAGATGTTTTCGTCGGCGGTTACAATTATATCGGTAGTCGTTGCGATGTTTATATCGAATGTTTATCTTGCAATATTTGTGTTGGTGTTTGCGACCTGTATGATGTTTGTAATAAAGAAAATTGCAGGAGCGAGCGGAAGATTTTTTGTAAAACAACAGCAGTCCATCGGTAAGGTAAACGGTTATATCGAAGAAATGATTAACGGTCAGAAGGTCGTTAAGGTGTTCTGTCACGAAGAACATTCAAAAGAAGATTTTGATAAGATTAACGAAGAGCTTTGTGAAAACGCAACAGAGGCTAATAAATACGCAAATATCCTAATGCCGATTATGGCTAATTTAGGTAACCTGCAGTATGTGCTTATAGCTATTATCGGCGGTGCACTTGCACTAAACGGTGTTGCGGGACTTACACTTGGCGTTATAGCGTCATTTTTGCAACTTTCAAAATCATTTACAATGCCGATAAACCAAATATCGCAACAGCTTAACTCAATCGTTATGGCACTTGCCGGAGCGGAGAGAATATTTAATCTTATGGATGAAGAAGTTGAACAGGACAACGGCGATGTTACACTTGTCAATGTTAAGTACGACAGAAACGACAATATAGTTGAAACGGAAGAAAAGACATATATGTGGGCTTGGAAAGAAGTTCAAAAGGACGGCAGTGTTAAATACACACGTCTTACGGGTGAAGTTAAATTCTTCGATGTTGATTTCGGATATAATCCCGAAAAGATTGTACTGCATGATATAACATTGTATGCCGACCACGGCGAAAAGGTTGCGTTTGTCGGTGCGACAGGTGCGGGTAAGACTACGATTACCAATCTTATAAATCGTTTCTATGATATTGCCGACGGTACGATAACTTATGACGGAATTAATATTAACCGCATCAAAAAGAAAGATTTAAGACGTTCGCTCGGTATCGTTTTACAGGATACAAACTTGTTTACAGGTACAATTAAGGAAAATATCCGATACGGTAATCTTGACGCAACGGACGAAGAAGTTTATGCGGCGGCAAGACTTGCGAATGCAGACGAATTTATAAATATGTTGCCTGACGGATATGATACAGTTATTTCGGGTGACGGCGGCAGCTTGTCGCAAGGTCAAAGACAGCTTTTGTCAATCGCAAGAGCGGCGGTTGCAGACCCTCCTGTAATGATACTTGACGAAGCAACTTCAAGTATTGATACAAGAACAGAGGCGATAGTTCAAAGAGGTATGGACGCACTTATGACGGGACGTACAGTATTTGTTATCGCACACAGACTTTCAACGGTAAGAAATTCAGATGTAATTATGGTGCTTGAACTCGGAAGAATTATCGAACGCGGTAATCACGAACAGCTTATTGCACAAAAAGGTAAGTATTATCAACTTTACACAGGTGCATTTGAACTTGAATGATTGTTTGAAACGTTAAAAATCCGAACTGATACCCATTTGCTTAATGCAAATGGGTATTTTAATATGAAAGTATAATATATTTTGTTGCTTTTTTCTACAATGTACTTGACGATAGAGGCGAATTTTGTTAAAATTATAATAATGGTTAAATAACGAGGAGGATTACATGATGAAAAAGTTAATGCTTGGAAATGAAGCGGTTGCACGCGGTGCTTATGAGGCCGGTGTAAGCGTTGTTTCCTCATATCCCGGCACACCGAGTACCGAGATTACAGAAAATATAGTTAAATATGACGATATATACGTTGAATGGGCGCCGAATGAAAAGGTTGCGGCAGAAGTTGCAATCGGTGCGTCAATCGCCGGCGCAAGAAGTATGTCTTGTATGAAACACGTCGGTCTTAACGTAATGGCTGACCCTGTTTTCACTGCAAGCTATACAGGAGTAAACGGTGGTCTTGTATTGTGCGTTGCCGATGACCAAGGTATGCACTCATCACAGAATGAACAGGATTCACGTCACTATGCAAAGGCATCTAAAATACTTATGTTAGAGCCGTCTGACAGCGGAGAATGTAAGGAGTTCACAAAGACTGCATATGAACTTTCCGAAAAATACGATACACCTGTATTTTTAAGACTTTCAACAAGAGTTTCTCACTCACAGAGTCTTGTTGAGGAAGAAGAAAAACAGGAAGTTGCATTAAAGGATTACGAGAAAAATCCGCAGAAGTATGTAATGATGCCGGGTAATGCGATAAAGCGTCACGTTGTCGTTGAGGACAGAATAAACGCACTAAAGGAAATGGCTGAAACATCACCTCTTAACAGAGTTGAAGAAAACGGCTCAAAAATCGGTATTATCGCAGGCGGTATCGCATATATGTATGCAAAAGAAGCACTTGGCGATAAGGCTGATTATTTGAAAATCGGTATAGTTTATCCGCTACCTGAAAAGAAGATAAAAGAATTTGCGTCAAAGTATGATAAAGTTTTCGTTATCGAAGAACTTGACCCTGTTATCGAAGATTTCTGTAAGAGCATCGGAGTTGATGTAATAGGCAAGGACGTATTTACACTTCAAGGCGAATATACAACGTCAATGATAAAGAAAGCCGTTTTGGATATAGACGCACCTGAATTTGACGTTATAGACGAGCCTACACCTGTTCGTCCTCCTGTAATGTGTGCAGGCTGTCCGCACAGAGGTACATTCTATGTACTAAAGAAACTCGGTCTTGTTGTTTCGGGCGATATAGGCTGTTATACACTTGGTGCAACACCTCCTTTGCAAAGCGTTGATACAACAATTTGTATGGGTGCTTCAATCAGTGCCGCACACGGTATGGCAAAAGCAAGAGGTGCCGAATTTAATAAGAAACTTGTATCTGTAATCGGCGATTCAACATTTATGCACTCGGGTATTACAGGTCTTGTTGACATTGTATACAACAAGGGTAACAATACTGTTATTATCCTTGACAACTCAATCACAGGTATGACAGGTCACCAGGATAACCCTACAACAGGTTACACAATCCGTAAGGAAGAAACAAAGCAAGTTAATTTGATAACACTTTGCAAGTCAATCGGTATTGAACACGTTGTTGTTGCAGATCCGTTTGACGTAAAGAATTTTGAAAAGGTCGTAAAAGAAGAAGTTGAAAGAGAAGAACCTTCGGTTATTATCGCACAAAGACCTTGCGCACTTCTTCCGAATATGCGTAAAAAGTATTCGGGTCACTGTCACATCACAGACAAGTGTAAGAAGTGTAAGATGTGTATGAAACTCGGTTGTCCTGCAATTTCATTAGACGGCGATACTGTTAAGATTGACACAACACAGTGTAACGGCTGCGGACTATGTACAAATGTCTGTCCGTTTGGTGCGATTGAAAAGGAGGAAAAGTAGAATGAACATAATGATAGTCGGTGTCGGCGGACAAGGTACACTTCTTGCAAGCCGTATACTTGGTAAGGTTGCAATTAAAGAGGGTTATGACGTTAAAGTCAGCGAGGTTCACGGTATGAGCCAACGCGGCGGCAGTGTTGTTACATATGTAAAGTACGGTGATAAGGTTTATTCACCTATTATAGACCGCGGTGAGGCGGATTTGATTTTGGCATTTGAAATGCTTGAGGCTATGCGTGCTTTGCCTTATTTGAAAAAAGGCGGTAAGATGATTGCCAATACTCAAAAAATGAATCCTATGCCTGTAATCACAGGTGCTATGGAATATCCTGAGAATATTGAAGAAAAACTTAGTGCAAAGATTAATTTGCAGGCTGTTGACGCACTTTCTCTTGCGGAAAAGGCAGGTACAATCAAGGCTGTAAACGTAGTTTTAATCGGACTTTTGGCAAAGAGTATGGACGTAGATAAAAATGTTTGGATTGACGTTATAAAGGAAACTGTTCCGGAAAAATTCCTTGATGTCAATATTAAAGCGTTTGAACTTGGATATGAACTTTAAGGAGTAAAAAGTGCAATTATTGATTAAAACTCTACATGATTTATTCACTACCTATATAGGTTGGACAGTCGCAATTATTGTTGTTTGGGCTGTTATAGCGGCAGTGCTTATAAGAAACAAAAAGAAAAAGTAAAGGAGATGTACCCAATGGGAATGTATCAGCCGGAAATTGAAACAATGGACAGAAACGAGCTTGAAAAACTTCAGCTTGAAAGACTTCAAAAACAAGTAAAGAATGTTTATGAAAATGTTCCGATGTACAGAGAAAGAATGGATAAAAAGGGTGTAAAGCCTGAGGATATAAAAGAACTGAAAGATCTTGCAAAGTTGCCTTTTACAACAAAGCAGGATTTGAGAGATTATTATCCGTTTGACCTTTTTGCGGCAGACAAAAAGGATATTGTAAGAATACACGCATCGTCGGGTACAACAGGCAGACAGATTGTAGCCGGTTATACAAGAAACGACCTTGATATGTGGGCAGACTGTATGGCAAGACAGATTGCGTCGGCAGGCGGCGATGAAAATTCGGTTGTCCAGGTGTCATACGGTTACGGCTTGTTCACAGGCGGTTTGGGTGCACACGGCGGTTCTGAAAGAATCGGTGCTATGACAATCCCTACATCATCGGGTAACACCGAAAGACAAATCAGACTTATGATTGAACTCGGTGCAACTCACCTTTGCTGTACTCCGTCATACGCAATGTATCTTGGTGAAACAATAAACGAAATGGGCGTTAAAGACCAACTTAGTCTAAAAGCGGGTATATTCGGTGCAGAGCCTTGGACGGAAGATATGCGTCATCAGATTGAGCAGTCGCTTGGTATAAAGGCATATGACGTATACGGACTTACCGAAATCACAGGTCCCGGTGTATCTTATGAATGTTCTGCTCAAAATGGTATGCACGTTTGTGAAGATATGTTTATTCCTGAAATTATCGACCCTGATACGGAAGAAGTACTTCCTCCGGGCTCATTCGGCGAACTTGTTTTCACAACGATTACAAAAGAGGGTATGCCAATGATGCGTTACAGAACGCGTGACTTATGCGTACTTGATTATGAAAAATGCGAATGTGGAAGAACACTTGTAAGAATGAAGAAACCTGCAGGAAGAACCGACGATATGCTTATTATAAGAGGTGTAAACGTATTCCCGTCACAGATTGAAGAAGTACTTTTGAAAATCGGCGGCGATATTACTCCTAACTATCAGATTATTGTCGGCAGAGAAAATAACACAGATACTCTTGAAGTACAAGTTGAAATGTCGGAGGGCATGCTTTCTGATGATGTTAAGTCTGTTGCGGCGATTGAAAAGAATATCGTTGCAAAATTACGCAGTACGTTGGGACTTGGCGCAAAGGTAACGCTTGTTGAGCCGAAAACCATCACAAGAAGTGAGGGTAAGGCAAAGAGAGTTATAGATAACCGTAAACTTCACGATTAATAGGGAGGTAAAAGCTATGAAACTGATTAAACAAATATCTGTTTTTGTGGAAAATAAATCGGGCAGACTTTCGGATATACTTAATGTAATAGGAAAGAACGGTATCGACATCAGTGCATTGTCGATTGCGGATACTACTGATTTCGGTATTGTGAGAATGATTGTAAACGACCCGGATAAAGCGGCTGAAATTCTAAAGAGCAATAATCTTGTCGTAAAGGTTACGGACGTTATTGCACTTGCGGTTGCTGATAAACCGGGCGGACTTGCAGGTGAAATTGAAAAACTTAAAAATGCAGGTATTTCTATTGAATATATGTACGCATTTATCGGCAAGAGCGATAAGGGTGCACTTGTAATTGTTCGTGTTGAAAATCCCGAAAAGGCACTTGAAGTGCTTAAAGATGAAAATGTAACGGTTGTTTCACCTGAAGAAGTTTACAGAATGTAAAACAACTTTTGCAAAATAGCGATATTTTAAGAGCAGTAATCTATGGTTACTGCTTTTTTTGTATGTAAAAATGCACAAAAAAACAATATTAAAATATACAATCTGTACAGTTGTCACAAGGAAAAGCAATTTTTGCAATATTTAAAACAAGATATGCAATTCTTTAATGTTTAAAATTTGATATAATTAAATCAATCGTTAAAGCATATAAAAGAGGAGGAAATGAGAAATGAAGAAAAAAATAAGTATTTTTTGTTCACTGCTGTTGGCATTACAGATGATGTTGTCATTAGCGGTAGTTCCGGCTTTTGCAGACGAAGAACTAACTTCTGCAGTATACGAAGAACCGGAAAGTCCGTCGGTTACATATAATATGAACGTCGACTGGAAGTTCAAAAAAGCGGCAGACGGAAGTGAATATCCGCTTGCTAAGGCATCGGCAAGCGTCGCAAAAGACGGAAAGAACTTTTACGATGCAGATTATGATGACAGCGATTGGGATACGGTCAGTGTACCGCATCCGATAAACGCGGAAGATTCATTCGACGGTGCTTGTTACGATGCCGGTGAGGCAGGACTTTACAGAGGTTTTATGTTTTACAGAAAGCATATAACAATCCCTGAATCAGATGCAGGAAAGAAACTTTTCCTTGAATTTGAGGCAGTAAGAAACTCTGTTTACCTATATGTAAACGGCGAAATAGTCGGTTACTATGAGGCAGGTATCGCGGCAACAGGCTTTGATATTACAGACTATGTTAAACCGGGTCAAGACAACCTTATAGCAGTTGCGACAGATAACGCGGCTGACAGAGGTCAGTCTGACACAACAAAGGTAACAAAAGAAACAAAACCGGGCAGTGAACCGGGTGCGGCAGACGGTAACGGTTATCAATGGAACACAAAGGACTTCAACGAAGTTCAAGGCGGTATCACAGGTGACGTAATCCTTTACGCAAAGGGTAAGACTTATCAGACTTTGCCGCTATACAATAACCTTAAAACAAAAGGTAACTATATTTATGCGACAGACTTTGATATAAGAGGAAAGTCGGCAACAATCACAGTTGAGGGCGAAGTAAGAAATGAAGATGCAGATAAGGACGTTACGTTGGAAGTAAATGTCGTTGAAATGGTTGACCCTAACAAGGACTCAACAGATGCTGACGCAGATCATACAAAGCAACCTTATTTGAGATATTCATTTAAAAGTGACGCAACATCGGTTAAGACAGCAAAAGATACAGGTGCAGATTCTCACTTTATGACAACAGTACCTGACGACGCTTATGACGATAACCCTGCGGCAACAAGCACAGAAACTGTTGACGTAACAAAAATTGTTGCAAGTGCAAAATGTGAAGATATGAAGTTCTGGAGCCCTGATTCTCCAAACTTATATGACGTATATACAGTCCTAAAGGACAGCGAAGGAAATGTACTTGACGTTCAAAAGACAACAACAGGTTTCCGCAAGGTTGAATATGATATAAACGACGGCGGTCTGAAGATTAACGACCAGCCTGTATGGCTTACAGGTTACGCACAGCGTTCAACAAATGAGTGGGCTGTAATCGGTGTGGCAAACGATTGGTTGCAAGACCTTGATATGCAATGGATCAAGGAATCTAATTCAAACTTTATCCGTTGGATGCACGTTGCGCCGAAGCCGTCACAAATTCGTTCGGGTGATAAGTACGGTGTAGTATCGGCGTGTCCGGCAGGTGATAAAGAGGCTGACGTTGACGGAAGAGCATGGGATCAGCGTGTTGAGGCAATGCGTGACGCAATGATTTATTTCAGAAACTCGCCATCGGTAATTTTCTGGGAAGCAGGTAACAACGCAGTTACGGCGGCACACCAACAGGAAATGACAGACCTAAAGAATACTCTTGACCCTAACGGTGAAAGATTCTGCGGTTGCCGTACAATTTCATCAACAGACCAAATTCAAGCGGCTGATTATGTCGGCACAATGCTTAACAGACATGCAAGCAATGCAAAGGCATCAATGGCGGCTATAAAGAAGTACGTTCCTATTATGGAAACAGAATATGCCCGTGAAGAGGCTCCGAGACGTGTATGGGATGACTTTTCACCACCTGACTATGATTACAGAAACAAGTGGCTTGGTTCAGGTGCGTCAAAGACGGACGGTTATGATATACATGACCTTACATCGGAAGATTTTTCATTGGTAGACGCAAGAGCGTACAATGAATTTTATTCAGACCGTGTAGGCGGTTTATCAGGTAATGACTACTATTCGGCTGCGGCTATGATGGTATGGTCAGACTCAAATATGCATAACAGAAACACAGGTACTGAAAACTGCCGTACATCAGGTAAGGTTGACCCTGTAAGAATAAAGAAAGACGTATTCTATACAATGCAGACAATTCAGTCAACGACACCTAAATTGCATATCGTAGGTCACTGGAATTATCCGCAGCTTAGCGACGATACATACAACTATCCGCTAAAGTCGTACAACGGTACATATTGGGAAGAAACAGGCGAATACGGCAAACGTGATCCTAAGAACAAGACAGTTTACGTTATCGGTTCGGCAGGTCTTTCAAAGGTTGAACTTTACGTTAATGATAAGCTAAAGGGTACATCAACAAAGCCTGACAGCACATTTATATATTCATTTTCAGGTATTGATGTAACAGAATCGGGTACAGTTAAGGCTGTTGCATATGACGCAAGAGATGAAGTTGTTGCAGAAGACTATATCTCAACAACAGGCGAGGCAACAACATTGAAGATTACTCCTGTTGCAGGCCCTGACGGACTTATCGCAGACGGCAGTGATATTGCATACTTTGACGTTGCAGTAGTAGATAAAGACGGAAACACTTGTCCGCTTGCATATGACAAGATTAATCTTTCATTAAACGGTGAAGGTGTTCTTCTTGGCGGTTACAACAGCGGTGTAGGCGACAAGATTACAACAAACAACACTGATTACTGCTATGCAGAATGTGGTACAAACAGAATATTTGTTCGTTCAACAAGAAATGCAGGTGCAATTACTCTATCAGCATCTCTTGAAGGTCAAGCGCCTGTAACGGCTACAATCAACTCAACAGATGACCTTGAAATGACAGGCGGTTTGACAACAAAAATGCAACGTTCATTTGCACAAGGCGACGTTGCACAGGTAATTCAACAAACAGTTCCGTCACTAAAGACGCTTGGCAGCAGTGCAACTGCTGATTTCTCAGATGACGGCAATACATACACAATCGACCCTGACGAAGACGTTGATAAGTATGAAATGAAGCTTAACGGCACAGCAATAACAGGATATACAAAATCACCGTACAGACCTGATACAACAACAGGCGTATTGTGTGACGCAATCAAGACTTTGGAGGCTTTAAAGAAAGTCAATCCGAATATTGAATACACAATTCAAACAGAGGGTGACGTTCCGTCATACACAGACGGCAGCTTGCCGATTGTTTCAATCACAGGCGGTTTGAAAGACGGTTACACACAAATTGATATTCAAAACGGTTCAACAACTTTGTTTGTAAACAAGGGTGTTGACAAGAACCTGTTAAATGCTCAGATTGAGTATAAAGACGGTGAACTTGTATCGGATATAGGTGCTGTACTTGGCTACCTTGACGGTGTAAGTTACAATATGAACACAAATACAAAGACTGCTAACGTAATATACAACGCAGAAAATGCTCCAAATGCAGTTCTTGAATATGCTAACGGCACAGCAAGAGTTACGGCTGTAGACGCTATTGAAAATGCAAACTTGATTTTCGCAAGCTATAACGCAGATAAAACTCTAAAGAGCATTGATACAAAGAAAGTTACACTTGATAAGAGCGGTGCGTATAATGATTATCCTGTATCATCAAGCTTTGTAACAACAGACAATATGAAGGTTATGCTATGGAAAAGCGATATGGCTACACCGATTTGCAAACCGGTTGTAATCGGCGAAAGCGAAAAAGCAGACACAACAGCATTGTTCAGCAAAGAAGATGACGGCGATAATGCACTTTTGAGCCTGTCAAGTGTTAAGAATTCAATCGTGGACGGCATTGTGGGATTGTTTGCGGACGATTCAACAGTAGGTACACCTCAAACACTTGATACTTTGGCAGCGTCAACGGATGGTGAATCAAGTACACTTACATCAATCACGGGTGATAAAGTTGTAGCCGCAACAATCGAAAATGGTGCTCCTGACGGAACAAAGTATATCAAGACAGGTTCATACGGCAATAATAAGTACGGTGAATATTGTCTTGAAAGTGAATGTGCATATCCTGCCAATACAAAGGCTGACGTAATGATTTCACTTGACGTAAGATTTGACGCAGACGGCGCAGGATTTACACCGGAAGATAAAGGTGATAAGAAAGTTGCAGGTGCGGTTGTATTCAGAAACGGTACAATTCAAATGCAAAGAGGCGGCAAGGATTATACAGATACAAAGATTGGTGCAGATACAAATACATGGTATCATATCGCACTTGTAGGACGTTACAGTGCATCTGACGCAAATGTTGATATGTATGTATGGAAGTACAGTTCAGACGGTACAAAGACTTTTGTACAAAAGGTTACGGGTATGCCTCTTAGAAATATGGCAGCATCTAACGGAAACGGTGTGTCACATCTAAACATACTTGCAAATACAAGTGTTGATAATATAGCACTGTACAATCTTGGCGCAGATACAATTTCACTTGACAGTTCAAGCGATACAATCAAAGCCGGTGAAACAATGTTGTTCACTTACGGTGCAACAAGACTTGACCAATACATCACAGCTCCTGCTGTAACATGGGCAGTATATAACGAGGCAAATGACGCAGTTCTGAACGATGAAAACATAACAATTTCAGAAAGCGGATTGCTTACAATCGGTGCAAATGCGTCAAAGCAAAAGATTACAGTTCGTGCAACAGCGGCAAACGGCGTATATGCGTCAAAGACTATTGATGTAGACGCAGTGGACACATCAACAGATACATACGATACACTTACTCTGTCAGCTGATAAAGCAACAGTAAGAGTAGGTGAAAATACACAGATTACAGCAGTTGCATCACTTGACGGTGCTACAGTAACACCGGGTGACGGTGACTTGAAGTACATTATTTGCAACGAGGCAAATCTAAGAGCATTAAACAACAAGAATATCACAATCACAAATGACGGCGTACTAAGCGTTACAGCAGACGCAGTACCTCAAACAATCACAGTAAGAGGTACAAATAAGTCGGGCAGTGTTCAAGGTACTGTTAAAGTACAGATACTTCCTGCAAATATGAACACAGGTAATGAAGATAAGTACACAGATACATACGTTTCATCAAATGCTTGTGAAGAATACGTTTCAGGTGCAACTCTTGAAGAAGGTTCATGGGACGGTTCGGGTTATTACAATGTAACAGCCGCTTATGATTTTGTAGGATTTCCTGCAAATACATCAGCAGACGTTATTTACTCGGCTGATATGAAGTTTGCAAAGGACGGTGCCGGCTGGACAGTATTCAGTAACGACAAGGGTAAGCTTGGTTTGCAGCTTTCAAGCTCCGGCACAACATTGAATGCACTTGGTGCAAGTAACAAGACAGTCGGATCAATGACTGTTGATAAGGATTCTTGGTACAACGTACAGGTTATGTGTTCAACGGGTAACGCAAATGCTTATGCAGTAATGACAGTTTATAAGTATGACGAAAACGGTAAGAGAATAAATCCTCAAACAGGTGCGGAAGGCACACCGTACATCTTGACTTGTGCACTTCGTAATCTTGCAGAAAGCCCTGCAAATCATATCAACATCAGTGCAGGTACTTGCGTAGATAACGTAATGAGCTTTAACATAGCTCCTGATAAACTGACATTGTCAGTTGACGCACAGACAGTTCTTGCAGGCGGCAGCGCACAGGCATCAACAAAGGCGTCAAGAAAGGGTATTGAATTCCCTTATCTAAATTCAAACTTGATTAAGTATGATATTTATGATGCAGAAAACAAATATCCTTTGGGCAGTGACAAGATTACTATTGATGCGTCAGGTAAGATTAACATTGACGCAATGGCAGACGCTCAAGATGTATATGTAAGAGTATCATCAACAAGCGGCGGCATGAATGACAGCAAGAAACTTACAATTAAGTCGTCGGATATATTTGAAATCAATAAGTTTGGTTTTGAAGATGAGGATAAGACTAAGTTTAAGAGAATAGATGTTACAAAGAACTTTAACTACAGTGATGAAGTTACATTCGTTGCGGCAACATATAATAATCTCGGCGCACTTACATCAATCGCATTAAAGAAAGCATACGGCGATCAACTTACAATCGGTGCAAATAAGGTAACAATGTCTTTGGATTTACCTGATACATTTGATAAGGTAAATGATAAGTTCAACGCATTTGTTCTTACAAAGTTGTCATCAGATGGAGAAACAGCAGTTGATGAAAATATGACGGTGGCTAAGAACGGCACATCGGTAAATGTTGCAAACATTCCTGCATTCGATACAGGTGCAAAAGTTGTTGTTATGGCACTGAAGAAAGATGCTGACGAAACAGATGTAAAGAGTGAAGATATTCTATACTTTACACAGATTACAGCGACAGATATTGCCGATAGCGCATTGACAATTCCGGCTTATGAGGCAGGAATGCAGATTAAGCTGTCGGGTAACATAAACGGTGTTCACACGGTTGTTAAAACTGTTGCAGAATAATATAACATGACCCTGAAAAGGTGTTCCGAAAGGAACACCTTTTTCTTGCTTTATTTTAGAATTTGCGGTATAATAGTAATCAGAATTTTTAAGGAGAAAATGTATGGCATTATATACTATTGCGGATTTACACCTTCCGCTCGGAATAGACAAGCCGATGGATATATTCGGTAAGGCCTGGGAAAATTACGTTGAACGTCTGGCGGATAATTGGCAGTCGGTCGTAAAGGAAAACGACGTTATTGTTTTGCCGGGTGATTTTTCGTGGGCAACATATCTTGAACAGAGTGTAAAAGATTTTGAATATTTGCATAAATTAAACGGTAAAAAGATTTTGCTTAAAGGAAATCACGATTATTGGTGGACGACAATGAATAAATTGCGTGAGTTTACCGCAGAGTGTGGTTTTGACGATATAGAATTTTTACAGAATAATTCGTTTATGTATGAGGACATTGCAATTTGCGGTACTCGCGGTTGGATAAATCCGGGTTGGGATAATTTCGGCAGTGAGGACAGAAAAATATTCGATAGGGAAGTTTTAAGACTTGAATTGTCATTAAACAGTGTAAAGGAATGTAATGAAATATATGTGTTCACGCACTATCCGCCAATGCCTGTTTCGCTTAAGGAAAATGAATTTGTACAAATGATGAAAAAGTATCCTGTAACAAAGTGTATCTACGGTCATCTTCACGCGGCGGCACACAGAAACGCGGTTGAGGGGATAATAAACGGAATTGAATATAAACTTGTTTCGGGAGATTACTTGGGATTTGATCCGATAAAATTACATGATTAGGAGAAATGAATATGAAGTTAATGTTTGCGTCAGATATACACGGTTCGTACTACTATGCCCAAAAAACAGTTGAGGCATACAGAGAGGAAAAAGCAGAAAAGTTGATCTTGCTCGGCGATATACTCTATCACGGACCGAGAAACGATTTGCCGAAAGATTACGCACCGAAAAAGGTTATTGAACTTTTAAACGGCATTAAAAACGAGATACTTTGTGTAAGAGGTAACTGCGATACGGAAGTAGACCAAATGGTGCTTGAATTTCCCGTCCTTGCCGATTATGCGGTTATATTCGTTGACGGAAAGACCTTGTATTTGACTCACGGTCATAAATACAATCCGAATAATTTGCCTCCGATAAAAAAAGGCGATTACCTTGTGAATGGTCATACACATATCTTGGCAAATGAGGATATGGGCGATTTTACATACTTAAATCCCGGTTCTGTTTCAATCCCGAAAGGCGGTAATACGCATACATATATGATATACGAAAACGGTGAATTTAAAATTAAAGAATTGAAGTAGGAGAACAGAGAGAGTTGCTTGTATGGTAGATTATAACCGCATTCACTTTGTAGGGGACAGTGCATTGAGTTCAAAAAAACGGGGCAAACATTGTTTGTAGGGGCGATCATCGGTCGCCCGAAAATCGCATTCACTTCATAAGGAACGGCACCCTGAGTCCATCTTGCCACCCCTCAGACGGCTCCGCCGTCAGCTCCCCTCAAGGGGAGCCGATTGTAAGTGTGGCTGATACAAAAAATATGCAATTCGTAGAGGCGATCATCGGTCACCCGAAAATCGCATACACTTCGTAGGGAACGGCACCACAACGTCCTTTTTGCCGCCACTCCGTCACTTCGTGCCACCTCTCCTCAAGGAGAGGCTTTTAAGGCGCCCCTTGAGGGGAGCTGTCGTGAAACGACTGAGGGGTGGCGAACAACAATTTAACATCAAAAAAGTCGTCATTCATTGACGGCTTTCTTTGAATTTTTCTTTTGTTTCTTCTTATTCTTTTTACACTTCAAATGAGTATCCGGAGTAAGGTGACCGATTTCCATTTCAAAACATTCTTCAACCTCATCAAGGTTCAAAAGACTGTAATCTTCAAGTATTCTAACCATAACCGCGGCACAGGCATATGCGTCATCATAAGCACGGTGATGATGAAAATGAATACCGAGTGCGTCACAAAGATTGTTTAATTTATGACTCGGAAGTTCGGGATATGCTTTTTGCGACAATTTCACCGTACACAAATAATCAAAAGTCGGGAACGGTATATTAAAATGCTCCAAAGTCGCACAAAGTGCACCGACATCAAAACCTGCATTATGTGCAATAACTGTTTTGTGGTCAAGGTACGGCTTTAACTTATCCCAATAATCCGCAAGTGTAGGCTTGTTCACAACCATATCGGGTGTAATTCCGTGTATTTTTATATTATAATCATTAAACTCAAACGGTTCGGGTTTAATAAGAATTTCTTTTCTGTCAGTTATCTTGTTGTTTTCCACCACACATATACCAAGACTGCATACGCTTGTATAATTTGATGTGGCGGTTTCAAAGTCAATAGCTACAAAATCCATATAATCTCTCCTAACGTCATATCATTATACAACTTTTTTTGCCGAATGTCAAAGGATAAAGCAAAAAAGAGTAATTATTTGTACAGAACATAAATTGACAGGCAATTTTATTAGTTATATAATAGATAGAAAGTTAGGAGTGACATATATGCTTGTTGGAATAATAGGTGCAATGGACCTTGAGGTTCAGGCATTAAAAGGACTTATGGACAATGCAGTGGTGGAAACAATCAGCACTATTGATTTTTATAAAGGCAATATTAACGGCGTGGAAACGGTTGTTGCGGTTGCGGGAGTCGGTAAGGTAAATGCGGCGGTCTGCTCACAGACTATGATACTTAAGTATTTGCCTGACATTATGATAAACGTGGGTGTTGCCGGAGGACTTTCGGAAGAATTTAAAATCGGCGACATAGCCGTTGCGGACAGCGTTGTTGAACACGATATGGACACATCACCGATAGGTGACCCTGTCGGATTGATTTCGGGCATTAATCTTGTCAATATACCTTGTGACAAAAAGCTTGCCGATTTAATGGAGCAGGCAGTAAGCAAGGTAGGCACAATAACATCAAAAAGAGGTGTTATTGCTTCGGGCGACCAATTCATCAGCAAACAGGAACAAAGAGATAGAATAAAAGATAATTTCGGTGCTATTGCCGCTGAAATGGAGGGCGCAAGTATCGGACACGTTTGTTATATGAACGGTGTGCCTTTCGGCGTACTTCGTGCAATATCGGACGGCGCAAATGACGATTCACATATGGATTATCCCGAATTTGCCAAAATGGCGGCGGCAAATTCAATCAAGATTATACTTGAACTTTTAAACAGCATAAACGGAGGGAAATTACAGTGAATAAAATAAAGAGCTTTCAAGTTGACCACAGAAAACTCGGTGTGGGAATTTATGTATCAAGAGTTGATGTTGATATAGTGACATACGATTTACGTTTTTGTAAACCGAACAGCGGAACGGTGCTTGACAATGTGACAATGCACACGATTGAGCATATGCTTGCGACGTTCGTAAGAAATTCGGATATAAAGAATGAAGTGTTATATTTCGGTCCTATGGGCTGTCAAACAGGTTTTTACTTGCTTGTACGCGATGTGGTTCCGAAAGAAAAAGTTCTTGAAACGGTAAAAGACATTTTGGCAAAGACAATTAAACACGACGGCGAAGTTTTCGGAGCGAGTGAGATTGAGTGCGGAAATTATAAAACACTTAATCTTGATTGTGCAAAGAAAGCTTGCAGAGAATACCTTGAGGCTATTCGTGATATAAACGACATAATAACGTATGATGATGTAAACCAAAGGGGATGCTGATAAAGTATTCCTTTTTTATTTGAACACAGTAGGAGTGAATTTTTATGAAATACATTTATCAATTATTTATAATATTGGTTGTTACATTTGTCGGAGAATTGTTGCATTATTTTATACCTATTCCCGTACCTGCGAGCATATACGGACTTATAATAATGCTTATACTTTTGTGTACAAAGGTTGTAAAGCTTGAACACGTTGAAAGAACTTCGGACTTTCTTATTGAAATAATGCCGCTTATGTTTATTCCGGGCGGTGTCGGACTTGTAACGGCTTGGGGCGATTTGAAAGATATGATGTTGCCGGTTGTCGTTATAACAATCATATCGACAATCGTGGTTATGGCGGTTACGGGCAAAGCGACTGAATTGATTATGAAAACAGGCAAGAAGAAAGAGGGCAAAAAAGATGAATAATATAATGACAGACAGCATATTCTTCGGTGCGGTAATCAGCGTTGTGGGATATTTGATAGGAATATTTTTAAGAAAGAAAATTTCGGTTTTAAATCCGTTGCTTGTATCAATAATCTTTGTAATCGCGGTTATAAAGATATTTCACATTGATTATGAAACGTATAACAGCGGTGCAAAGTATATAAGCTATCTTTTAACACCTGCAACGGTCTGCCTTGCAATACCGCTATACCGTCAAATATCCGTGCTTAAAGAACACGCAAAGGAAGTGTTTATAGGCATACTTGCGGGAGTTTTGGCAAGTATGGGAAGTATACTTTTGATGTCGTATTTGTTCGGACTTACGCATGAACAGTATGTAACGCTTTTGCCGAAATCAATCACAACGGCAATAGGAATGGGCGTGAGTGAAGAACTCGGCGGAATACAGACAATAACCGTTGCGGTAATTATCATAACAGGCGTACTCGGTAATATAATCGCTGAGGCGGTTTTGAAAATTTTCAGAATAAAAGAGCCTGTTGCAAAAGGTCTTGCGATAGGAACTGCGTCCCACGCAATCGGTACAACAAAGGCTCTTGAAATCGGTGAAATCGAGGGCGCAATGAGCAGTCTTTCGGTTGCGGTTGCAGGACTTATGACTGTCATATCAGCGTCAATCTTCGCTAATATGATGTAATTCTTCGTTAAAAGCAGTAAGAATTGTTTCGTAAACGATATTCGGCTCATTCTTGAAATACACAGCCATACGTTCTGCCTCTTCACGCGAGCCGGCATATAGTGAAAGCTTTAAAAGGTTGGTGTCGTCATCGTCGTAAAGCTCACATTCGACGCTGTATTCGTTTTTGCGTATACGGGTAATCTTACTGCGTACGGAGTTACGGACTTTTTCGGTATTTAAAAGCTCATTGATAGAATTATCAATAGGTTCTTTTATGTAAACAGGTATGTTTGGAGTGTAAAGGTCACTTGCATTCATACCTTTTTTTGTTATTTTATATTTTTCGTTGTGTTCACTTTCAAGAAAGGTTTTAACGTGATGTGTATGTTCGAGATTATCAAGTGCGACTTGAAAATCTTGAAAATTAATGTTACAATTATCAAGAACAAGGTTTATAAGATTATTGTACGGAACATAATCTTTTGCTTGATTTAATGTATAAAGAATAATAAATTGTATTAAAACGGGATCATTAATTTCCCTTTGATACAACATAAAAAATCACCTCCGTGTATTTAATATCAGTATAACACATTTAATATTAAATTGGTAGAGGTAAATAGAAATCAGGAGAAAAAATATGCCGAGAAAGAAACTTACAGAGGAAGAAGAAATTGCACGCGTAAAGGCGATGTATGAGTATGAACAAAATTGCCGCGATAACGGATATACGGTTGTTGCGGGAGTTGACGAGGCAGGTAGAGGTCCGCTTGCCGGTCCTGTATACGCGGCGGCGGTTATACTTCCGAATGACATTATAATCAAAGGAATAAACGATTCAAAAAAACTTTCCGAAAAAAAGAGAGAAGAATTGTTTGAAGAAATAACCGAAAAGGCAATCGCATATAATATATTCAGTGTGGACGAAAAACGAATTGACGAAATAAATATTTTAAACGCAACGTACGAGGCAATGAACGGTGCGGTAAACGGACTAAGCACTGCACCCGATTTTGTGCTTATAGACGGTAACAGAATAAGCGGAATGGAAATACCGCACGAAACGGTTGTAAAGGGTGACAGTAAGAGTATTTCAATAGCGGCGGCGTCTATTTTGGCAAAAGTGAGCCGTGACAGATTTATATGTCAAATGGCGGAAAAGTATCCCGAGTACGGCTTTGAAAAGCATAAGGGTTACGGCACAAAGGCACACAATGAGGCTATTTTAAAATACGGTCCGTGTCCGATACACAGAAGAACATTTTTAAGAAAATTATTGGGAGAATGATTATGACGACAAAGGAAATAGGAGATTTCGGAGAAAAGGCGGCAGAGGATTATCTTGTTGAAATGGATTACTTAATACTTGAAAGAAATTACCGTTTGAAATTCGGCGAAATTGATATTATCGCCGCAAGGGACGGCGGACTTGTTTTTGTGGAAGTAAAGACGAGAAAGAGTAATTTATTCGGTGAGCCGAGCGAATATGTTGACCGCAAAAAGCAGGAACGGGTGAAAAAAGCCGCAATGGTTTATGCAGATGTGGAAAATACCGATATGCGATTTGATGTGATAGAAGTATTTTATGAGGAGAAAAACGGAGAATTATTTCTTGTTAAAGTTAATCATATTGAAAATGCTTTTTAATAAGGGGACACTAAAATGAATGGGGACACTAAAAACAACTATTCCGTATTTGACACACATTGCGATACATTGTGTTGCGTGCGTGATGACGGTAAAAGCCTTAATGAAAATGACTGTCATGTTGATTTAAAAAGAATGTCGGAATATAAAAACTATACGCAAGTTTTTGCTTGCTTTATAGATCCGATATATAAGACGTGCGGTGCGGAGAGAACAATGAATTTAACAGATACATTCCACACGTACACGCAAAATCTACCGCAGAATGTTAAAGCTGTTTTAAGCATTGAGGGCGGCGAGGGGATATATTCACTTTCGGCACTTCGCAATTATCACAGGCTCGGCGTAAAAATCGCGGCACTAACATGGAACTATTCAAATCATATTGCTTCGGGGGCGTTGGAAAGTGACGAAAACAGAGGACTGACCGATTTCGGAAAAACGGTTGTGGCGGAAATGAATAAAATCGGTATGCTTATAGACGTTTCACACCTTAACAGAAAGTCATTTTACGATATTGCAAAGGTAACAAAAATGCCGATTGTCGCAACACATTCTTGCTCGGACTTTATATGCCCCCATAAAAGGAATTTGACAGACGAACAATTTAAAATTATTAAAAACAGCGGCGGTTGCGTCGGAGTGAATTTTTATCCGCCGTTTTTAACGAACAGAGATAAATGCGGTATTGACGATATTGTAAAGCATATTGAGCATTTTATGGAGCTCGGCGGTGAGGATAATATCGGTATCGGTGCGGATTTTGACGGCGTTGACTGTCTGCCCAAAGGTATAAGCGGTGTTGAAGATATGTATAAAATATTTGACAGACTGCTTGCAAGAGGATATACTGAAGAACAAGCAGAGAAAATAAGTCATAGAAATTTTGAAAGGATTTTTGAAAATGCCTAAATTTTTTGTAACACAAGATAAAATATCAGATAATCAAATTATAATAGACAGCGAGGACGTAACTCATATTTCAAGGGTACTCCGTCTTGAAAAAGGTGATAATGTTACGGTGTGTGACGGACAGGGAACGGATTATGACGCTCAAATCGATACGATAGAGCCGAAGAAAATTCTTTTGAATATCGTATCAAGACAAAAGAGCGAAACAGAGCCGAATATAAAGGTTATACTTTTTCAGGCACTTCCCAAAGCGTCCAAAATGGAGTACATCATTCAGAAAACAACGGAGCTTGGCATATCCGAAATTGTGCCTGTGAAACTTTCAAGATGTGTTGTGAAAATAGACAATAAAAAGGACGAGAAAAAGAAAATTGACCGTTGGCAAAAGATTGCCGAATCGGCGGCGAAACAGTCGGGCAGGGGTATTGTTCCGACAGTGTCTGAATTTATGACTATTAATGAAGTGATTGAAAAATCAAAAGAATTTGATTTGTTTTTTGTGCCGTACGAATGTGAAGAACAGAAAACACTGAAAGAGATTTTAACTTCAAAAAGTGACGTTAAGTCGGTGGGATTTGTCATAGGTCCGGAGGGCGGTTTTGATTTAAGCGAAACCGAAAAACTTCATTCAAGCGGTATCGATACAGTAACGCTCGGTAAGAGAATACTACGCACGGAAACAGCCGGTGAGGCGGTTTTGGCAATGACAATGTATGAGATAGGCGATATAAATTAGGAGATGGTTTAAATGACTTTACAAGAGATAATTGATTCAAGTGACAATATTGTATTTTTCGGCGGTGCAGGTGTGTCAACAGAAAGCGGTATACCGGATTTCAGAAGTGTTGACGGACTTTATAATATGAAGTACGATTATCCGCCGGAAACAATTTTAAGTCATACGTTTTTTATGAATAATACGGAGGAATTTTACAAATTTTATCGTGACAAGCTGATTGTAAAAGGTGTTAAGCCGAACAAGGCACATATCGCACTTGCAAAACTTGAAGAAAAAGGAAAACTGAAAGCGGTTATAACACAGAACATAGACGGACTTCATCAAATGGCAGGCAGTAAAAATGTGCTTGAACTTCACGGTTCGACTCTTAGAAACTACTGTATGGATTGCGGAAAATCGTACGATATTGATTATATTGAAAACAGCAAGGGTGTGCCTAAATGCGAATGTGGGGGTATAATCAAGCCTGATGTTGTGCTGTACGAAGAAATGTTAAATGACGATACAATCACAAAATCGGTGCAGTATATCAGTAATGCGGACGTACTGATAATCGGAGGTACATCGCTTAACGTATATCCTGCGGCAGGGTTTATAAATTACTTCAGAGGCAGTAAACTTGTTATTATCAATAAAGCCGCCACTTCTGCCGATAAAAATGCCTACCTTGTTATAAGCGAGCCGATAGGCGAAGTTTTGGGAAGTCTTAAAATATGAAAGTATATTATATGAAAGTCAAAAGCATAAATGCCGATGATGAAAAATGGTTTAAGTATTTGTCGCAAAAACGAATTGAAAAAGTCAATAGGTTAAAAAAGGCAAATAAAAAATCACAGTCAATAGGTGCGGAACTGCTGCTAAATTATGCGGTAAACGGTGATATAAAAAAAACGGTAAAGTGGGACACAGAAAACGGTGGAAAACTTTACTTAACGCAAAACAAGGATTTGTATGTAAATCTATCACATTCCGGCGGATATGCGGTATGTGCCGTACATAACAAAGATGTTGGCATTGACATACAGCACTTGCGAGAATGTGATATGAATTTGGCAAAACGATTTTTTACGGCGGAAGAAACCGAATATATAAATTGTTCAGCCGACAAAAATAATGCGTTTTTTGAGGTGTGGACAAAGAAAGAAAGCTTTGTCAAGGCAATCGGTACCGGACTTACAATTCCGTTAAACAGCTTTTCGGTGCTTTCCGATACAACCCGGTATTACGGTAAAACGTATTGCTTTAAAGAGTATTCGGTTGGAGAAGACGACTATAAAATGTTTGTCTGCTATTTGTCGTAGTTGTAGATATTTGCACTTTCGGGTGAGTAGTTTACAATTTCGTCATAAGCGTCAAGCTGATCTTCACTGCTCGGCGCCCACGGAATAAGCCCGGTACAGTCAGTTGCGGATATGGCATTGCATACGTCAAAGTCAAAATTACTGTTACGGAAAATAACGTGATTCGGATATTTCCTTTTCATAACATCATAACCTTTCTGCTCAAATTTAGTTTGGAGCAGTATTAGTATTATAAAAATCCCGATGAATTATGTCATCGGGATTTTTTCTGTTTTATCATATTTATGAAATATTTGTGAAAATCAAGATTTTTTGTAAGTTCGGGGTGGAATGAAGTTACAAGCATATTGTTTTCTCTTGCGGCAACTATATGACCGTTCAGCTTACACAAAATTTTTACGTTATCGCCGACGCTGTCAATCCACGGTGCACGGATAAATACAAGCGGAAACGGTTTATCCGATACTTCGGGGATAACGACTTCTTCGGAAAAACTGTCGATTTGCTTGCCGTATGCGTTGCGTCTTACAGTAATATCCATAGTACCTATGTGTGCCTGTTCGCCCTCAATATTTTTCGCAAGAACGATAAGTCCGGCACAAGTACCGAAAACAGGCATACCGTTTTCAATCATATTTTTAATCGGCTCATATAAATCGAGCTTGTGAAGAAGTTTGCCGATTACCGTACTTTCTCCGCCCGGAATAATAAGACCGTCAAACGGTTTTTCAATGTCTTTTTTTTGACGTATTTCAAATGATTCCACACCAAGCGCGTCAAGCGAATGTTTGTGTTCAATAAATGCACCTTGAAGTGCAAGTATACCGATTTTCATTATTTACCACGCTCCGCCATAAGTAGTGCAATTTCATTTTCATTTATGCCGACCATTGCTTCGCCAAGGTCCTCTGAAAGCTCTGCAAGAAGTTTGTCATCAGTGTAATTTGTAACTGCTTGAACAATAGCAGACGCTCTCTTTGCAGGGTTGCCTGACTTGAATATACCTGAGCCTACGAATACACCCTCTGCACCAAGGTGCATCATAAGTGCGGCGTCGGCAGGTGTTGCAACACCGCCTGCGGCAAAGTTTACAACAGGCAATTTACCGTTTTCGTGAACATATTCAACAAGGTTGTAAGGCACTTGAAGTTGCTTTGCAGCCTCATAAAGTTCGTCTTCTGACATATTTTGAATACGTCTGATTTCAGACATCATCATTCTCATATGACGTACTGCTTGAACAACGTCGCCTGTACCCGGTTCACCCTTTGTTCTTATCATAGCCGCACCTTCGTTTATACGTCTCAGCGCCTCGCCCAAATCCTTTGCACCGCATACGAAAGGTACTTTAAAATCGTTCTTGTTGATGTGGTACTTGTCGTCGGCAGGTGAAAGCACTTCGCTTTCGTCTATGTAGTCAATTTTGATTGATTGCAAAATTCTTGCCTCTGCGAAGTGACCGATACGGCACTTCGCCATAACAGGGATTGAAACTGCGTCTTGAATACCCTTAATCATTTTAGGGTCGCTCATTCTCGACACACCGCCTGCGGCACGAATATCGGCAGGGATACGTTCAAGAGCCATTACAGCACAAGCGCCTGCCTCCTCGGCAATTTTAGCTTGTTCAGGTGTTGTTACGTCCATAATTACTCCGCCCTTTAGCATTTGGGCAAGGTTTCTGTTTAGTTCCATTTGTGTTGACATAGTTATTAACATTCCTTTCTGCTCGGCTTAAATAAATCAGCCGTCTGTTGACTTTTTCCCTGGGATTGGTTATAATTATACCACCGATTGACACTATTAAAAGTGCCAAAATACAAGTTTTTTATGGGGTCAGATTATGTTTAACTTTATTTTTACAGCCGATAAAGCGTCAAAAAAACCGCTTTACGAACAACTTTATTCGTATGTCGCAGATGAAATAAAAAATAAGAATATTAAAGAAAATGAGCGTATGCCGTCAAAAAAAGCACTGGCGAAATATCTCGGAATAAGCGTAAATACCGTTGAAACAGCATATTCAATTTTGGTACAGGAGGGGTATTTAAGAGCGGTTGCAAGGAGCGGTTTTTATGTTTGTAAGGTTGATATTCCCGTTGGTGACAGAAACTTTGAATATGAAGAAGAACAAGAGAGTGTAACGGCATATAAGGCGGATTTTAAGACAAATAAAGTCGATATAAATTCGTTTCCGTATTCGACTTGGATAAAGCTTTCAAAGGAGGTTATGTACTCAACACCGGAGTATCTTAATTCCGGAAATGTAAAGGGCGATTATGAATTGAGAGAGAGTATTGCAAAATATTTGCACGAATTTCGCGGAGTAAAATGTTCGCCTATGCAGATTGTGGTCGGTGCGGGTATTGAGTATTTGACAATGCTCCTTACAGAACTTTTTGACAGAGATAAAGTGTTTGCCGTTGAAAATCCCGGTTATAAAAAAATATCGGCAATACTCAGAAACAACAACAGAAAAATAAATTATATAGACGTAGACGAAAACGGACTTTGTACGGATTGTTTAAAACAAACAGATTCGGATATAGTGTATGTCACACCGTCACACCAATTCCCGACAGGTGCGGTAATGCCTGTATGGCGCAGAATGGAACTTCTTTCGTGGGCGGAAGAAGGGGAGGACAGATATATAATTGAGGACGATTATAACAGCGAGTTTAATTTTTCGATTAAGCCTGTTCCCGCAATGCAGGGACTTGCAAACAGTGATAAAGTCGTGTATTTAAGCACGTTTTCAAGAGTTCTTGCACCGTCAATTAGAATTGCATATATGGTACTTCCGAAAAAATTGCTTGAAAAATTCGATAAACATTTCGGTACATATTCGTCAACCGTTCCGCGTTTTGAACAGCATACGTTAAATAAATTTATTTCGGGAGGGTACTATTCAAGACATTTGAGCAGAGTGAAAAATATCTATAAAAAAAGACGCGATAAGATTATCCAATCGCTCGGTAACGCAGATATAAGCGGTGAAAGAGTCGGACTTCATATAGTCGTTAAAACGGATAAGGCAAAGGAAATAATAGAGTATGCTCTAAAATGTGACGTGAAACTTTACGATATGGACGATTATTATATGACTGAAAATAAAAAAAGCAATTCAATCATCATAGGCTATGCCGGTGCGGAAGATGATGATATTGAATTACTGAAAAGTATATTTGATAAATTTATATAAATTAAAATATAAAAATAATATTTTGCACGTTCCGGACAATTTATCAACAAACTGAAAAAAGCTCCGATAAAATCGGAGCTTTTTAAATGGAGCGGAAGACGAGATTCGAACTCGCGACGTTCACCTTGGCAAGGTGACGCTCTACCACTGAGCCACTCCC
>ENA-OWOE01000055-OWOE01000055.1-gut-metagenome-genome-assembly--contig:-NODE-55-length-136020-cov-7.528427_pt1 | contig 136020 bp, 146 predicted proteins | sample MGYA00248254_ERZ651788 | MGnify/ENA primary metagenome ERZ651788 (study PRJEB26908, sample SAMEA4031709) | gut metagenome | biome: gut; feature: normal infant; material: stool | place: China | collected... | reverse complement strand
CACAGAAGTTAAGCATCATCGCGGCGAAGATAGTACATTGTGCGAAAATAGCTCGTTGCCAGTTCCTTCTTTTTTTTTATGTTTTTACATGATCATTGACAGGTCATGCCCTTGTGGTATGGCTTTTTTAGTATGTATTTGATCATTGATATTAAATATTCTATTTTTTATAGTGATCAAATGTAAGTATTGATATATTTTTTATTGATTATTTAATTTAAAGATAACTTGCTTTAATAACTATCCATTTAAGAATGATTATTTTTATTAAATAATCAAAGCTAAAAGTTCAAAATTAGTATCTATTCTATTAATAAGATGGTTATTTATCCAAAATTATTTCTTTGTAAATTTTTTTATAAAAAAATAAAAAAAAGTATTGCATTATGGACATAATTATCATATAATACCCATGTTGATGTCACGTAGAAGTGCGAGGTTGCTGAAACACCGAAAAGCGTTGTCATGAAACGGCATGTTTCAGGTAATTCGTAACGAGTGAATCAAATCCTATATGAATTTGAAAGGAGAGAATATCATGGCAAATAATAAAATCAGAATTAGATTAAAATCATTTGATCATAAAATTCTAGATGCGTCAGCAGAAAAAATTATTTCTTCTGCAAAAAAATCAGGTGCTCAAGTAGTTGGTCCAGTACCATTACCTACTGAAAAGGAAGTATATACAATCCTTAGAGCTGTTCACAAATATAAAGATTCACGTGAACAATTTGAAATCAGAACTCACAAACGTTTAATCGACATTGTGAATCCTACGCCAGAAACAGTTGATGTTTTAACTAGATTAGAATTACCTAGCGGTGTAGATATTGAAATTAAATTATAAGAAAGGTAAAAGGTGTAACTCATGAAAGGAATCTTAGGTCGTAAGATTGGAATGACTCAAGTCTTCACTACTGATGGTGTTTTAATCCCAGTTACTGTTGTTGAAGCTACTGAAAACGTAGTATTACAAAAGAAAACAGTTGCAACTGATGGTTATGATGCTGTAAAAGTTGGTTTCGAAGATAAAAGAGAAAAATTAGCAAACAAAGCTGAAAAAGGAATTGCAAACAAAGCTAACACAGCTCCTAAGCGCTTCATTAAAGAATTTCGTTATGACGAAATGATGAGTTATGAAGTTGGAGATAAAATTACTGTTGATAGCTTCGTAGCTGGTGAAGTCGTAGATGTAACAGGAACTTCAAAAGGTAAAGGTTATCAAGGTGTTATTAAGAGACATGGACAACACATTGGTCCTAAAGGACATGGTTCAGGAGCTCATAGAATTGTTGGTTCAATGGGACCAATCGCTCCAAATAGAATCGCTCCAGGTAAAAAATTACCAGGACAAATGGGACATGTAACTCGTACAATTCAAAACTTAGAAGTTGTAGCAGTAGATCCAGAAAACAACTTATTATTAATCAAAGGTTCAGTACCAGGACCTAAAAAAGGTTTAGTTGTTGTTAAAACTGCTATCAAAAAAGCTGGTCAAGTAAATCCAGTACATGAATTAGTAGATTACACTCCAGAAGAAGTTGAAGAAACTGTAGTAGAAGAAGCTGTAGAAGCAGCTGCTGCAGAATAATTTGAAGAAGGAGGAAATGAGAATGCTTAACGTAAAAGTATTTAACCAAGAAGGTGCAGAAGTTAAAGACTTAGAATTAAATGAAGCAGTTTTCGGTATTGAACCACATAAACAAGCTATGTTTGATATGGTCTTATTACAAAGAGCATCTTTAAGACAAGGTACACATAAAGTTAAAAACCGTACTGAAGTTGCTGGTGGTGGAAGAAAACCATGGCGTCAAAAAGGTACAGGTAGAGCTAGACAAGGTTCAACACGTGCTCCACAATGGAGAGGTGGAGGAGTTGTCTTCGGTCCTACACCAAGAAGTTATAAATTCAAATTAAACCGTAAAGTTAGAAGATTAGCTTTAAAATCAGCATTATCTTCAAAAGTTCAAGATAATGAATTTACAGCAATCGATGGAATTTCATTCGAAGCTCCAAAAACTAAACAAATGGTTAAAGTATTAGAAAACTTAAATGCTCCAGTAAAAACATTAATCGTTGTTGATGAAATCACATTAAATGTTGAAAAATCAGCAAGCAATATTCCAGGAGTTAAGTTATTAGATGCTAAACATGTTAATGTTTATGATATCTTAAACAGCGATAAGTTAATTATGACTGAAGCTGCAATTAAAGCTGTTGAGGAGGTATTAGCATAATGGCACACATGACAGATGTATTAAAAAAACCAGTACTTACTGAAAAGTCATTAGCTCTTCAAACTGAAGAAAATAAATATACATTCGATGTAGATTTAGACGCTAACAAAACAGAAGTTAAAATCGCAGTTGAAAAATTATTCAATGTAAAAGTTGAAAAAGTTAACATCATGAATGTTAAACCTAAAGCTAAAAGAATGGGTAGATATGAAGGTAAAACTAACAAAAGAAGAAAAGCTATCGTTAAATTAGCTGAAGGAAATTCAATCAATTATTTTGATGAAGATTAATTGATAAAATATTGGAATAACTCGTTCCAGATAAGAAAAACAGGAGGAAACTAAAGATGGCAATTAAAACATATAAGCCAGTGACAAACGGTCGTCGTAATATGACTTCATTAACTTATGAAGAAATTACAACTAATAAACCTGAAAAATCTTTAGTTGCAAAAAAATCTAAAAACGGTGGACGTAACAACCAAGGTGTGATCACAACTCGTCATCATGGTGGTGGACACAAACAAAAATACCGTATTATCGATTTCAAAAGAAATAAAGATAATATCCCAGGTAAAGTTGCAACTATTGAATATGATCCAAATAGATCAGCAAACATCGCATTAATTAACTATGTAGATGGTGAAAAAAGATATATTTTAGCTCCAAAAGGGTTAGAAGTAGGAATGGAAATCATTTCTGGTGAAGAAGCAGATATCAAAGTTGGTAATGCATTACCAATGGGGAATATGCCTGAAGGTACTGTAATTCACAATATTGAAATGCAACCTGGAAAAGGTGGACAAATCGCAAGATCTGCTGGTGTGTCTGCTCAAATTTTAGGTAAAGAAGGAAAATATGTAACTGTAAGACTTGCATCTGGTGAAGTTAGAAAATTATTATCAGTATGTAGAGCTACAGTTGGTGTAGTAGGAAATGAAGATCATGGTTTAGTAAACTATGGTAAAGCAGGACGTATGAGATGGAAAGGTGTTAGACCTACAGTTCGTGGTTCTGTAATGAACCCTAATGATCACCCTCATGGTGGTGGGGAAGGTAGAACTTCTATCGGACGTAAAGCACCAATGACTCCTTGGGGTAAAAAAGCTATGGGTGTTAAAACTAGAAAGAACAAAAAAGCTTCGACTAAATTAATCGTACGTCGTCGCAATGGTAAATAATAAGGAGGAAAGAAAAAATGGCACGTAGTTTAAAAAAGGGACCATTTGTTGATGCTCATTTAATGAAAAAAGTAGAAGCGTTAAATGAATCAGGTAAAAAAGAAGTTATCAAAACTTGGTCAAGACGTTCAACAATCTTCCCTCAATTTATCGAACATACATTTGCAGTATATAACGGAAAAGAACATATTCCTGTTTACGTTACTGAAGACATGGTTGGTCATAAATTAGGAGAATTCGCTCCAACTAGAACTTTCCATGGTCATGATGCTGACGATAAAAAAGGAAAGAAATAGAGAGGAGAATAGAACATGGAAGCAAAAGCAGTAGCTAAAACAATTCGTGTATCACCTCAAAAAGCAAGATTAGTAGTTGATTTAGTAAGAGGTAAAACAGTTAAAGAAGCACTTGGTATCTTAGAATATACTAATAAAGCTGCTTCTCCTGCAATCTCAAAAGTTGTTAAATCTGCAGCTCAAAATGCAGTATACAACAATGATGCAGATGCAGAAAAATTATATGTTAAAGCAATCTTCGTTGATGAAGGTCCAATTTTAAAAAGATTCGCTGCAAGAGCTAAAGGTAGCGGAACAAGAATTTTAAAAAGAACATGCCACATTACTTGTGTGGTTGATGAAAGATAGGAGGTACTAGAATGGGTCAAAAAGTAAGTCCAGTAGGTTTACGTGTTGGTGTTAACCGTAATTGGGATTCAAGATGGTACGCAAATGATCAAGATTTCGCTGGTTTATTACATGAAGATATTAAAGTTCGTGATTATATTCTTAAAAAACTTAAAACAGCTTCAGTAGCAAAAGTTGAAATCGAAAGATCAAAAAATCGTGTAACAATTTTTGTTCACACATCTAGACCTGGTGTAGTTATCGGTAAAGATGGTGAAGCAGTTGATGCTTTAAGAAAAGAAGTATCTAAATTAGTAAGTAGTAAACAAGTTTTCATTAACATTGTTGAAATTAAAAATCCAGATGTTGTTGCTCAATTAGTAGCAAACAATATTGCAGAACAATTAGAAAATCGTGCATCTTTTAGAACTGTTCAAAAACGTGCTATTCAAAGAGCAATGAGAGCTGGAGCTAAAGGAATTAAAACTAATGTTTCAGGACGTTTAGGTGGAGCTGATATGGCTCGTGCTGAAGGTTACTCTGAAGGGAATGTCCCTCTTCATACTTTAAGAGCTGATATCGATTATGCGACTGCAGAAGCAGATACAACTTATGGTAAATTAGGAGTTAAAGTTTGGATTTGTAAGGGAGAAATCCTTCCTGAAAAAAAGAAAGGGGATAAATAATCATGTTGATGCCTAAAAGAACAAAATACAGAAGACCTCACCGTGTTAGCTACGAAGGTAGAACTAAAGGTGGAGACAAAGTATCATTTGGTGAATTTGGTTTAGTAGCAACTGAAGGTGCTTGGATTACTTCTCGTCAAATTGAAGCAGCACGTATTGCCATCAACCGTTATATGAACCGTGGTGGTAAAGTATGGATTAGAATTTTCCCTCATTTAGCTAAAACTAAAAAACCATTAGAAGTACGTATGGGATCAGGTAAAGGTTCTCCAGAAGAATGGGTAGCAGTAGTTAAAACTGGTAGAGTATTATTTGAAGTTGCTGGTTTAGATGAAGCTACATTAAGAGAAGCTTTAAGACTTGCATCTCATAAATTACCTATTAAATGTAAAATCATTGGAAAGGGTGAATAGTTATGACAGCGCAAGAAATTAGAGAATTAGATACTGAAGCTTTATTAGCTAAAGTTGAAGAATACAAAAAAGAGCTTTTTGGATTAAGATTCCAACAAGCTACAGGACAATTAGAAAACACTGCACGTATTAGACAAGTTCGTAAAACAATCGCTCGTATTAAAACAGTGATTAGAGAAAGAGAATTAAACCAATAGGAGGAGATACAAATGGAAAGAAATAATCGTAAAGTTTATACTGGTACAGTTGTATCTACTAAAATGGATAAAACTATTACAGTGCTAGTTGAAACACATGTAAAACATAAGTTATATGGTAAACGTATGAAATCATCTACAAAATTTCATGCACATGATGAAAATAACACTGCTCAAGTTGGAGATACAGTTAAAATCATGTCAACAAGACCATTATCTGCTACAAAACGTTTCCGTTTAGTAGAAATCGTAAAAAAAGCAGAAACAGTTTAATAAACTCTAAAAGGAGGTAACCGGAATGATTCAAAACGAAAGTAGACTTAAAGTTGCTGATAATACTGGTGCTAAAGAAGTATTAGTAATTCGTAACTTAGGTGGGTCAAATAGAAAAACAAGTAGTATTGGAGATGTTGTTGTAGCAACAGTTAAACAAGCAGCTCCAAATGGTACTGTTAAAAAAGGTGAAGTAGTAAAAGCTGTTATCGTTAGAACTAAATATGCTGTAGGACGTGAAAACGGATCTTACATCAAATTTGATGATAACGCTTGTGTTATTATCAAAGATGACAAGTCTCCAAGAGGGACTCGTATCTTTGGACCAGTTGCAAGAGAGTTAAGAGATGCTGATTTCATGAAAATCGTATCATTAGCTCCAGAAGTATTATAAGGAGGCGTGGCACATGAAAATCCGTGTTGGTGATACTGTTGTAGTTATCGCAGGTAAAGATAAAGGTAAGACAGGTGAAGTGTTACAAGTTCTTGCTAAAGAAGAAAGAGTAATCGTTGAAGGAGTAAACATGGTAACAAAACATGTTAAACCTTCACAAGCTGATCCTGAAGGTGGAATCGTTAACAAAGAAGCTCCAATTCATGTTTCTAATGTTGCATTCTATGATTCAAAATCAAAATCTGCAGTTAAATTAGGATATAAAGTAGCTGTAGATGAAAATGGAAAGAAAACTAAAGTACGTGTTAACAAAAAAACAGGTGCAGAAGTTGATTCTAAGAAAAAGAAATAATTGAAAGGAGATAGCAAATGAATCGTTTACAAGAACGTTATGAAAACGAAGTAGTTAAATCGTTAATGGAAAAATTCAATTATTCTTCTAAAATGCAAGCACCAAAAATCGAAAAAATCGTATTAAATATTGGTGTTGGTGATGCAGTATCTAATTCAAAATTATTAGATGATGCAGTTAATGAATTAACATTAATTACTGGTCAAAAACCAGTTGTCACTAGAGCTAAAAAATCAATTGCTGGTTTCAAATTAAGAGAAGGTCAAGCAATCGGTTGTAAAGTCACTTTACGTGGTGAAAGAATGTATGAATTTTTAGATAAATTAGTAAATGTATCTTTACCTCGTGTAAGAGACTTTAGAGGTGTATCAAATAACTCATTCGATGGAAGAGGAAATTATACTTTAGGTGTTAAAGAACAATTAATCTTCCCTGAAATTGATTTTGATAAAGTAAACAAATTAAGAGGAATGGATATCGTATTCGTAACAACAGCTAAAACTGATGAAGAAGGTCATGAGTTATTAGCTCAATTAGGAATGCCTTTCCATAAATAAGGAGGACTTAATAAATGGCTAAAACATCAATGAAAGTGAAACAACAACGTCCTCAAAAATATAAAGTACGTGAATACACACGTTGTGAACGTTGTGGTAGACCACATTCAGTAATTAGAAAGTTCAAACTTTGCAGAATTTGCTTCCGCGAATTAGCTTATAAAGGTGAAATTCCTGGTGTAAAAAAAGCAAGTTGGTAATGATAAAATAATCCGTATTGGAAGGAGGACACGCAAATGGTAATGACAGATCCAATTGCAGATATGTTAACAAGAATCCGTAACGCAAATAATACGTTAAAAGAAGAAGTAAGTATTCCTACTTCAACATTAAAAGTTGGAATCGCTGAAATCTTAAAAAATGAAGGGTTCATTAAAGGGTATAAAGTTGAAGGCGAAGGTGCTGAATCAAACATTATTATCACTTTAAAATATAGAGGAAAAGATAAAGTAATCACTGATTTAAAAAGAATTTCTAAACCAGGGTTACGTGTATATGCAAAAGTAAACGAAATTCCTAGAGTATTAAATGGTTTAGGTATTGTTATTCTATCAACTTCACAAGGTTTAATGACTGATAAAGAAGCTAGAGCTAAACAAGTTGGTGGAGAAGTATTAGCATATATCTGGTAATAAAAAAATTATACAGGAGGTATAACTGATGTCTCGTATCGGTAATAAAATTATCACTGTACCTGAAGGAGTAACTGTTGAAATCGCTGATGATAACACAGTAACAGTTACTGGATCAAAAGGGACTTTAGTGAAACAATTTTCTCCAGTAATTTCATTCAAACAAGAAGGTAATGAAATTACTGTAGTAAGAAGTAGTGAAGAAAAACATGTAAAACAATTACATGGTACAACAAGAGCTTTACTTGCTAACATGATCGAAGGTGTTCATAATGGATATTCTAAAACATTAGAAATCGTTGGTATTGGATACCGTGGTCAAATGAAAGGAAATACATTAGTATTAAATATCGGTTTCTCACATCAAGTTGAAATCGAAGCTGAAGAAGGAGTTAAAGTTGAAACTCCAACCCCAAATACTATCGTAGTTTCTGGAATTGATAAAGAACGTGTTGGTCAAATGGCTGCATTAATTAGATCTAAGAAAAAACCTGAACCTTATAAAGGAAAAGGTATCAAATATAGTGATGAAAGAATCATCAGAAAAGAAGGAAAAACTGCTGGTAAGAAGTAGTCTAAGAGTAAGAAAGGAGCTATCTTTATGGCTAAATTACAATCTCGTAATGATGTACGTTTAAAACGTCATGCTAGAGTTCGTAGAAAAATTAGTGGAACTCCAGAATGTCCACGTTTAAATGTTTTCCGTTCAAATGCTCATATTCACGCTCAAATTATTGATGATGTCAATGGTGTTACATTAGTTAGCGCATCAAGCGTTGAAATGAAATTAGAAAACGGTGGAAACATTGCTGCTGCAACTGCAGTAGGTAAAGAAATTGCAGAAAGAGCAATTGCAAAAGAAATTAAAAATGTAGTATTTGATCGTGGTGGATATATTTATCATGGTCGTGTAAAAGCATTAGCAGAAGCTGCTAGAGAAGCTGGATTAGAATTCTAGAAGGAGGTCAATATGGAACAACGTAAACCAAGAACTAACAATGGTGAAAGAAAACCAAGAAGAAATGGTCAAAGAAGAGCACCAAGAAGAGAAGAAAAAGAATTTGAAGAACGTGTTGTTACTATTAACCGTGTAACAAAAGTAGTAAAAGGTGGACGTAGAATGCGTTTTGCTGCTTTAGTTGTTATTGGAGATAGAAAAGGTAGAGTTGGATTTGGTACTGGTAAAGCTAACGAAGTACCTGATGCAATCAGAAAAGCATGTGAAAATGCTAAACGTAATGTTATCAAAGTACCTTCTGTACATGGTACTATTCCTCATGAAGTAAACGGTGTTTACGGATCAGGAAATGTATTTATTAAACCAGCATCTCAAGGTACTGGAATCATCGCTGGTGGACCAGTTCGTGCTGTTGTCGAATTGGCTGGTTACCGTGATATCTTATCTAAATGTATTGGTTCTAGAACACCAATCAACATGGTAAGAGCAACAATGCAAGGATTAGCTTCATTAAAAACAGTTAATGAAGTTGCTGAATTAAGAGAAAAAACTGTTGATGAAATTTTTGGATAGGAGGCAAACAAAATGGCAAAAGTAAGTATTACACTTAAAAAGAGTCCAATTGGTTGCTTACCAAATCAAAGAAAGACTCTTAAAGCTTTAGGTTTAACTAAAATTAATAAAACTGTTGAATTAGAAAATAACCCTACTACTCAAGGTATGATTAGAGTAGTTGGACACCTAGTAACAGTTGAAGAAAAATAATAGGAGGTGTAACAATGAAACTTCACGAATTACAATATACTGAAGGTGCTCGTAAAGCAAGAAAACGTGTTGGACGTGGTACGAGTTCAGGAAATGGTAAAACAGCAGGTAGAGGTCAAAAAGGTCAAGGAGCTAGATCTGGTGGAGGTAAAAAACCAGGATTCGAAGGTGGACAAACTCCATTATTCATGCGTTTACCTAAAAGAGGATTTACAAACTATACTCGTAAAGAATATGCTATCGTAAATCTTGAAACTTTAAATAAATTTGAAGATGGTGCAACAGTTAATGCTGCTGCGTTAAAAGAAGCAGGAATCATCAAAAAAGAATTAGATGGTGTTAAAGTATTAGGAAATGGTGCTATTGAAAAGAAATTAACTGTTCAAGCTGCTAAATTCTCTAAATCAGCTGTTGCCGCAATTGAAGCTGCAGGTGGAAAAACTGAGGTGATTTAAGATGTTAACTTTTTTGAAGAATGTATTCAAAAAGGGTGAACTTCGTCGAAAAGTCATTTTCACACTTGGAATTTTATTCGTGTACCGTTTAGGTGCAGGAATTACAATTCCAGGTGTTAATGTAGGTTCATTAAGTAGTAGTGATGCTACAAATGGAATTTTCGGAATCATGAATTTACTTGGTGGAGGTACCTTGGAAAGATTTTCTCTTTTCGCTTTAGGTGTTTCACCATACATTACATCATCTATTATAATTGAATTATTATCGATGGATGTTATTCCAGCGTTAACACGCTGGCGTAAAGAAGGTAACACAGGTAAGAAGAAAAAAGACCGTGTTACTCGTGTATTAACTTTATTATTAGCTGCGTTACAAGGTGGAGTTTTAACTTATGCCTTTGATACAAGTTATAATATATTAGTTGATACTTCAATCTGGTCATATATTTATGTAGTGCTCATTATGATGGCTGGAAGTATGTTAGCTATTTGGTTAGGTGATCAAATTACTCAAAAAGGAATTGGTAATGGTGTTTCATTACTAATCTTTACAGGAATTGTTTCAAACTTACCAAATGCATTCTTAACAACTTATAATAACCTCGTCACTTATGATAGTGGAATGTGGTTAGATATTGCTTGGTATGTATTATTTGTTGTGGTTTATCTTTCAATTGTAGTCTTTGTAGTATTTACTGAAGGCGCAATAAGAAAAATCCCAGTCAATTATGCATCTAGTACAAGTGTAACAATGAGAGCTAGGGAACAAACACATATGCCTATTAAAATTAATAGTTCAGGTGTTTTACCAGTAATCTTTGCTTCTTCAGTACTAGCAGCACCAAGAACAATAGTAAGTTTCATGAAAGCATCTAGTACAACTAAGATGATAAATACTATATTTAATTATCAAGAACCTGTTGGTTTCTGTTTATATATTTTAATGATTATAGGATTTACTTTCTTTTATTCAAACTTACAAATTGATGCTGAAAAAATTAGTGATGATTTGAAGAAAAATGGTGGATCAATACCTGGTGTAAGAACTGGTATTGAAACTAAGAACTACATTAAAAGAGTTCTTAATCAAGTAACTGTTGCTGGTTCACTTACTTTATGTATTATTGCTGCAATTCCAATTATTACTCCAATTATTTGGACACAAACTGAAAATGCAAGCCTATCACTTGGTGGTACTGGTTTGATTATCGTTACAGGAGTTGCACTTGAAACAGTAAAACAAATCAAAACATATATTACTAGAAAAGAATATCATGGTTATATTCGTAAATAATAATGATTTCTTTTATGGATTCATAAATATCTAAAGAAATAAATTAATTTTGAAGAAGCAGTTATCAAAGTTAAGAAGTTATGTTTAACGTCTTTATGATATCGATGAAAGCCTGGAGGTTTATTAATGATAATTACTAAAGATGATAGAGAAATTGAATTAATGACTGAAGCAGGTAGAATTGTTGCTTTAGTTCATGAAAAATTGAAAGAAGTTATTGTACCGGGAATAACTACTAACGAAATTGATCAAATTTGTGATAAAATAATTAGGGAACATGGTGCAACACCTTCCTTTCTACATCTTTATGGTTTTCCAAATAGTGTATGTACTTCAATTAATGAAGTTGTAGTACATGGAATACCTAGTAATAGAAAGCTAAAAGATGGAGATATTATTTCAGTTGATGTTGGAGCATGTTACAAAGGATATCATGGTGACAGTGCTTGGACTTATGCAGTAGGAAATGTAAGCAATGAAACAAAAAGACTTATGAATGTTTGTGAAAGTGCTTTATTTGCTGGATTAGAACAAGTAAAACCAGGAGTTAGACTTTCTGATATTTCACATGCAATTGAAGAATATCTTACTAAAAACGGGTGTACTACTCCTCGTGATTATACTGGTCATGGGATTGGAACAAACGTTCACGAAGATCCCGCTGTTCCTAATTACGGAGCTCCTGGGAGAGGTCCTAGATTAAAAAAAGGTATGTGTTTGGCTATTGAACCAATGGCACATTTAGGAGCAAAAGAAACAGTTACTCTTGATGATGGGTGGACTGTTATTACAAAGGATCATTCGTTAGCTGCTCATTATGAACATACAATCGTCATTACTGATGACGGTTATAGAATTCTTACAAAACTTTAATAAAAGGAGTTGAAGAACGATGGCAAAAAAAGATGACGTTATTGAAGTAGAAGCTACTGTTTTAGAAACGTTACCAAATGCAATGTTTAAAGTAGCTTTAGAAAATGGAGTGGAAATTCTTGCTCACGTTTCTGGTAAAATCCGTATGCACTACATTCGCATTTTACCGGGGGATAGAGTTACCGTTGAAATATCTCCATATGATTTAACACGTGGGCGAATTACATTTAGACATAAATAAAAAATCTTCCAAAAGGAGGTAGACAGGATGAAGGTAAGACCATCTGTAAAACCAATGTGTGATAAATGCAGAGTAATTAAAAGAAAAGGGCGCGTAATGATTATTTGCGAAAACCCAAAACATAAACAAAGACAAGGTTAGTATTTAGGAGGAAACAAAATGGCTCGTATTGCAGGTGTAGATATCCCACGTGATAAACGTGTTGTTATCTCATTAACTTATGTATATGGTATCGGTAAATCTACAGCTAAAGAAATCTTAAAAGCTACTGGTATCAGTGAAGATGTAAGAGTTAAAGATTTAACTGAAGAAGAAGTTACAAAAATCAGAAAAGAAGTTGAAAAAATTAAAGTTGAAGGTGACTTACGTAGAGAAGTTCAATTAAACATCAAACGTTTAATGGAAATCGGAAGTTACAGAGGTATGCGTCACCGTAAAGGACTTCCTGTTCGTGGTCAAAAAACTAAAACTAATGCTAGAACTCGTAAGGGTAAAGCTAGACCAATCGCAGGAAAGAAAAAATAATAGGAGGTTGAAAGGAAATGGCTAGAGTAAAACAAACACGTGGTAAAAAACGTGTAAGAAAAAATATTGCAAAAGGTGTTGCACACGTTCATTCTACTTTCAATAATACTATTGTAACAATTACTGATGAACATGGTAACGTATTAACTTGGTCAAGTGCTGGAGCATTAGGTTTCAAAGGATCAAGAAAATCAACACCATTTGCTGCACAAATGGCATCAGAAGCTGCAGCTAAAGCTTCTATGGAACACGGAGTAAAAACTGTAGATGTAAATGTAAAAGGTCCAGGACCAGGACGTGAAGCAGCAGTTAGAGCTTTACAAGCTGCTGGATTAGAAGTTACTTCAATTAATGATGTAACACCAATTCCACATAACGGTTGTCGTCCACCAAAACGTCCTCGTGGATAGTATTATTGTAGTAAATTAGAATACAAAACATTCCTATAGAGGAGGGAACATATGCATAAATTCGAAAAAGCAAACTTTAATATAGATCATTATGACGAAACTGAAAATTATGGTAAGTTCGTCATTGAACCATTAGAAAGAGGATTCGGTATTACTTTAGGTAATGCCTTAAGAAGAGTTTTACTTTCTTCTTTACCTGGTTCTGCTGTTTATGCAATCAAAGTTCAAGGAGCAATCCATGAATTTTCCGCAATTGATGGTGTCGTTGAAGATGTCACAGCAATGATTTTAAATATTAAGAAATTAGTTTTTGATGTAGACAGTGAAGACACTGCTACAATGATTATTGATGTAAAAGGTCCTGCTACTGTAACTGGTGCTGATATTCAATGTCCAGCTGAAGTCAAAATGATTTCAAATGACATGGTAATTGCACATGTTGCAGAAGGTGGTCACTTATATATGGAATTATTTGCTAAAAAAGATCGTGGATATGTATCTGCTGATCAAAATAAAGTAAATATTAACACTCTTGGTGTTATTCCAACAGATTCAATCTTTTCACCAATTGAAAAAGTTGCTTACTCTGTAGAACCAACTCGTGTTGGAGAAAGTGCTAAGTATGATCAATTAGTATTAGAAGTTGAAACTAATGGTTCACTAAAACCATTTGAAGCTATTTCATTAGCAGCAAAAATTTTAGTTGAACATTTAAATATGTTTGTTGAATTAACTGATATAGCTATGAATATGGAAGTTATGTCTGAAACTCAAAGTGATACTACAAATAAAGTATTAGATATGACTATCGAAGAATTAGATTTATCTGTTCGTTCATATAACTGTTTAAAGAGAGCTGGTATTCAAACAGTTCAAGATCTTGCTTCTAAATCAGAAGATGACATGATTAAAGTAAGAAACTTAGGTAAAAAATCATTAAAAGAAGTTAAAGAAAAATTAATTGAATTAGGTTTAGGATTTAAACCTATCGATTAATTCAGAATACTCGAAAAGGAGCGTTAATCTCATGGCTAAAAATAGAAAATTAGGACGCACTTCAGATATTAGAAAATCTATGTTACGTAGTTTAGCTACTGAAGTTATTTTATACGGAAAAGTTGAAACAACTGTAACAAGAGCTAAAGAAGTTCGTAGTGTTGTTGATGAATTAATTACTTTAGGTAAACGTGGAGACTTACATGCAAGAAGACAAGCTGCTGCAGATATGCACAAAGTTGTTGATGAAGCAACTGGAAAAACAGCTGTTCAAATCTTGTTTGATGACGTTGCACCTAAATTCAAAGATGTTAATGGTGGATATACTACTATCTTAAAAACATATAACCGTAAAGGTGATAATGCACCAATGGCAATCTTATCATTAACTAAATAATGATGTTGGACTGAAGAAATTCAGTCCTTTTTTATTTGACTTGTTTCTTTATAAATTATAGAATGAACTAAACACATTCATGAGGAGAAGACAATGGAAGAAATAATTAAGGTAGAAAATTTATGTTTTGAATACGAACCTGGATTACAAACAATAAGCAATATTTCTTTTCAAATCCATAAAGGTGAATATGTAGCTATTTTAGGACATAATGGTAGTGGTAAAAGTACAATTGCTAAATTACTTATAGGATTATTAGAAAAAAAATCTGGTGAAATTTATATCGATGATTATCAATTAAATTTAGAAAATTTATATAAAATAAGAGAAAAAGTTGGAATTATTTTTCAAAATCCAGATAATCAATTTATTGGTGCTACTGTTAGAGATGATATAGCTTTTGGACTGGAAAACATTTGTGTACCAAGAGAACAAATGGATGAACTTATTAATAGGTATTCTAAAGTAGTTAGAATGGAGAATTTTTTGGATCATGAACCAACTAAATTGTCAGGTGGTCAAAAACAAAGAGTTGCGATTGCAGGTATTTTAGCGATGAGTCCATCTATCATTATTTTAGATGAAGCAACAAGTATGTTGGACCCACGAGGTAGAAAAGAAATAAATGAATTAGTAAGAGAGTTAAAGAAACAAAATAATATGACAATCATTTCAATAACGCATGATATTGAAGAAGCAAAAAATGCTGACCGAGTTATTCTTTTAAATAAAGGAGAGATTGTAGATTGCGACAAACCTCAAAAAATATTAACAAATGAAAAATTATTAAAAGAATTAAAATTAGATATTCCTTTTTCATTAAAAATTGCTAGAAAATTACAAAAAAAAGGTTATCAAATTAAAGATACATTAGATGTAGAAGAATTGGAGAAACAACTATGTCAATTACATGCAAAAGTTTAGATCATATATATGGATATAATACGCCTTTTGAATATTATGCACTTAAAAATGTGAATTTAAAAATAGAAAAGGGTTCATTTACAGCTATCATTGGACAAACAGGTAGTGGAAAATCGACACTTATCCAACATATAAATGCTTTATTATTACCAACAAGTGGAGAAATAAAAATAGATGATTATATTATTTCACAAAATAATAAGCCTCAAAATTTAAAAAGTCTTAGAAAAAAATCAGGTCTTGTTTTTCAATTTCCAGAATATCAATTGTTTGAAGAAACAATCGAAAGAGATATTATGTTTGGTCCAATGAATTTTGGAATTGACGAAAATCGTGCTAAAGAAATAGCTAAAAAATCTCTTGAAATGGTAGGTTTAGATCAAACTTATTTAGAAAAGTCCCCATTTGATTTATCAGGTGGTCAAAAACGTAGGGTAGCGATTGCTGGAATACTTGCTATGGATCCAGATATTCTTGTTTTAGATGAACCAACAGCTGGATTAGATCCATCAGGGATTAAAGAAATGATGGATTTATTTAAAAAAATTCATGAAATGGGTAAAACAGTAGTTTTAGTAACTCATGATATGAACCATGTTTTAGAATATTGCGACAATGTTGTTGTAATGAATGACGGACAAGTTGAAAAAGCTGGGAAAGTAAAAGATATTTTTCTAGATAGTGATTATTTATTAAATTTAGGAATAGATTTACCTTTAATCACAAATCTTATTATTCAGTTAAATCTAAAAGGCTATCATATAGATACATCTATCAATGATATTGATGCTTTAGTTGAAGTGATTGGTGGTGAACTTCATGGATAATATGACTTTTGGTAAATATATACCGGGGAATTCAATAATTCATCGTTTAGATCCACGATTAAAAATATGTGCTGTTTTCATATTTTTAATTTCTGTTTTTTTTGATGCGGGATTTATAGGATACGGTATCTTAGCAATTTATGTTTTATTATGTTCGTTAGTTTCTAAAATTAAACTTTCTCATATTTTAAAAGCAATAAAACCGATGGTCTTTATGATGTTGTTTTTGATGATTTTTAATATATTTTTAATGAAAACAGGTGATGTTATAATAAAAATAGGAAGTATTAGTATCTACTCAGGTGCTTTATTACAAACTGCTTATATTTTTATAAGGCTTGTATTGATTATTACTTTAACAACATTAATGACTTCTACAACGAAGCCTTTAGAATTAACACTAGCTATTGAAAGTTTATTAAATCCATTAAAAAGATTTCGTTTTCCAGTGCATGAACTTGCTATGATGATTTCAATTGCATTAAGATTTATACCTGATTTATTAGATGAAGCGAAAAGAATTATGAAAGCACAGGCTAGTAGAGGTGCGGATTTTAATGAGGGATCTTTCATGGAAAAAATAAAATCAATTATTTCATTAATTATTCCTTTATTTATTTCTGCCTTTCAAAGGGCAGAAGAACTTGCTAACGCTATGGAAAGTAGAAATTATAATCCAGAAGCAACACGTACAAAATACAAAGTTTTAACATGGACACATTTAGATACGTTATCAATGTTAATAACATTAGGTGTATGTTGTGGTGTGATTATAATGAGTTTTATGTAATGAATAGAATAAAATGTATTGTAAGTTATGATGGTAGTAAATTTCACGGATTTCAAGTTCAAAATCAATTTAGAACAGTTCAAGGTGAAATTCAAAAAGCTATAAAAAATATCTGTAAAGATGAAAGTATTGTTATTCATGCAAGTGGTCGAACAGACGCTAAAGTTCATGGTAGAAGACAAGTCTTTCACTTTGATACTTTAAGGGAAATGCCTGAAAAACAATGGAAAAGGGCTATTAATCACTTTTTACCTAATGATATTTATATTATTGATAGTTTCTTAGTTGATGAAAATTTTCATAGTCGTTATTCTGCTACTAAGAAAGAATATCATTATATGTTAAGTATGAATGATTATTCTCCATTCGAAACAAATTATATTTATCAATATGGAAAAGAATTAGATATAGAAGCAATGAGGAAAGCTGCAAAAATTTTTATTGGTGAACACGACTTTGCATCCTTTTGTGCTGTTGATCAATATGGCAATACAATTAGAACACTTTATCAAATTGAAATTGAAAATAATCGAGGTATTGTTACTTTTAAGCTTGTAGGTAATGGATTTAGAAGATATATGGTAAGACATTTAGTTGGTGGCTTGATTCAAGTAGGGGCACACAGAATTACTAAAGAATTTTTAGAAGAGTTAATAGAAAGTAAAGGACAAAAAAAGTGTTTATTTAAAGCTAAACCACAAGGACTATATTTGCATGAAGTTTTTTATAAATAAAACAATATTTGCTATATTTCCCAGGAAATAGATTATAGTTCTTATAATCCGATATAATTAGAAACTTTTATAAAGATGATAACTAAAGGAAACTCATTGATTGATTTCCTTTTTTTGTTTTCATCAATAATCAAAAATGGTAAAATAAGAATATAAAGGAGAAAAAATGATGGCAAGAAAATGTATTGAAAAATATTTAGAAACCCATAAAAGCACATATATAGGAAGATACAGGTGTCATAGTGCAGTACAAACAAAAAAATTTGAACATAAATTTCATTATTATATTTTAGATATTCAATTTAAAGCAATCGATGTATTTGTTACTATAGATTATTCTGGAGATGAGATCGTACCAACATTTTCTGTTAATCTTCATGAACAAGAACAAGAATACATTATAAAAGATGCTTTAAATAAGATTCTTTATTTTAATCAATTTAAAACAATTTTACATTGTCATGTTTTTGAGCATTTTATTGAAACACATACAGTTGATACAATATTAGAACCTTTAGATTATCGAAACATCCTTGATTATTTAGAATATCATCGAGGAATTAACCAAGAAACAATAGATGAATTTTATGAAATATTTATGCCATATTTAGAAAAGCTAATGAAAATGAAAAATTATAGAAAATTTATTGATTCAGTTAATTTATTACTTGATAAAATTTTATATGAATATGAATGGGATGGAGTAAATGCAAAATATTTAGATACTGAATATCAATTTCATTTAGAATATTTTAAAGAGACCATAAAGAAAATGACAAATCATATAGATGGCTTTTTTAAATCAACTAAAGATGAATTATTAGAAATCTTTGAGCGTTTATGTCAAATGCCAAGATTTACACTTTCAATTATAAAAGAATTTGGAAGCTTTATTTTATTGAATAAAGAAGTTGCTGAAAGATTATTTAATCATTTTGAAAGATTAAATCCAGATCAGTTAGAAAATAATATTGTTATTTCATATCTCAAATCACTTTATCAAAATAATCATGAACAATATATCGATGCATGTGAAGATATTCTACGTTTTGTAATGAATGATGTGTTGACTTTTGCTAATCATGATTTACAAAAAGAAATAGGAAATAGAATTTTAGAAATAGAAGGATATGATTTACTTATCGATTTATTTTCAAAAGATTATAATACATTCTTATTTGTATGTTTTCCAATTTCAACATTTCCACCAGAATATAAAGAAATTATGCGTTTGGAATTAGAAAAAGCAATTCGTTTCTATGCAGCAAGGATGAATCATGATGAATATCGTCTTACTTCATTTGAACAGGTAGCTAATATTAATAGATTATTAATGGAAGAATATAAGGAGGAATATTCAAATGGTAAAGAATAATAAAACAGCAATTAAAGGATTATTAGTTTTAGGAGGTGTTTCTACTGCAGCAGCATCTGTTTTCACATTATCCAAAAAATATGCAAAAAAATTATTATACAGACATCATAAACAAGAAGATAGACCAAGTATTTTAGAAACAAAATTCAATAGTCAAAATATTTATATAAAAAATGATCAAGATATTCAATTAAGAGGAATTTTGATTCCTAAAGAAAACCCTCAAATGACAGTTTTAATTTCACATCCATTTGGTTTACAGGCAAAAGATATGCAATTATATGTTCCATATTTTGAAGACCATTTGCCAGAAGCACAAATCTTATTAATAGATGCTTGTGCACATGGACAAAGTGATGGTTATATTAGAGGATTTGGAATCAAGGATGTCAATGATTTAGTATGTTGGAATAAGTACCTATTAGAAACTTATGGGAAAGATCATAAAATATTAATGTATGGTAAAGAACAAGGAGCAAATACAATTTTAAATGCTTCAGGTAGACATGTTTTAAAAAATGTTGAAGCTATTATTTCAGATGGGGCTTATACGTCACCATATGATATTATTGGATATCGTTTAGAAGCAGATTATAAGATTTCAAAATATCCAGCAATTTCAATTATTGCACGTCATATAAAAAAAGCTGTGCATATTGATTTAAAAGAAAATACAACAAAATATGTTAGACACAATGATATACCTACATTGTATTTTCATGCAAAAGATGACGATTTTGTACCATTAAAGATGGTTTATCCGCTATATAATAAAAATAGAGGAGAAAAAGTATTGTTTGTCTTAAAAGATGAAAAATACTTATATGAACTTGTTGAAAACGATGACTTTAAACAAACATTAAGTCAGTTTATCAAAAAATATATGAAATAAGGAGAAAAAGAATGTATTTTAAAGAAACAAAAGGATTTCCTAAAGATTTTCTTTGGGGAAGTGCATCTGCTGCTTATCAAGTAGAAGGTGGCTGGGATGCAGATGGTAAAGGTGTTTCCAACTGGGACAAATTTGTAAGAATTCCAGGAAAGACTTTTAAAGCAACAACAGGTGATAAGGCCGTTGATCATTATCATCGTTACAAAGAAGATGTCAAGTTGATGGCAGAAATGGGATTGAAAACATATCGTTTTTCAATTGCTTGGACACGTATTTATCCAAATGGAAATGGTGAAGTCAATGAAAAAGGTTTAGAATTTTATGATAATCTTATCAATGAATTATTAAAATATGGAATTGAACCTATGGTTACAGTTTATCACTGGGATATGCCACAAGCTTTAGAAGACCAATATCATGGTTGGGAAAGCAGAAAAATTGTTGATGATTATGTAAATTATGCCACAACATTATTTAAAAGATATGGAGATCGTGTAAAATATTGGATTACAATGAATGAACAAAATATCTTTACAGGACATGGATGGTTAGAAGGAATGCATCCACCAGGAAAAGTAGATGATATGAAAACATTCTATCAAGTCAATCATCATGCCAATATTGCACATGCTAAAAGTGTTATAGCTTTAAAAGAACTTCATCCAGAAGCAAAAGTAGGGGCTTCATTTGCTTATAGTCCAAGTTATGCTTATGATCGTAAACCTGAAAATGCAATGGCTAAAGCGGACTATGATGATTTACAAAATTATTATTGGATGGATGCTTATGCTTATGGACGTTATCCACGTGCTGCTATTCAATATTTAAAATCATTAGGGTGTGCTCCTGTCTTCGAAGAAGGTGATGAAGCATTAATGAAAAAAGCAGCTTCACTTATTGATTTCATGGGTGTGAACTATTATCAAACATGTGTTGTTGAATATAATGATATTAATGGTGTTGGTAGTGATCATACAATGAATAACACTGGAAAAAAAGGTACCGCTAAAGTTCAAGGTGTACCGGGTCTTTATAAAAAACCACAAAATGAGTTTTTACCAACAACAGATTGGGATTGGACAATTGATCCAATGGGAATTAGAATGTGTTGTCGTGAAATTACTTCGCGTTATGATTTACCAATCGTTATTTCCGAAAATGGTTTAGGTGCATTTGATAAATTAGAAGATGGACAAATTCATGATCCATATCGTATTGATTATTTAAAACGTCATATCGAAGAACTTAAAAAAGCATGTGATGATGGTTGTCGTGTTCTTGCTTATTGTACATGGTCTTATACTGATTTATTAAGCTGGCTAAACGGATATCAAAAACGTTATGGTTTTGTTTATATTGATCGTGAAGAAGATGAAAATTCAGGTACTTTAAATAGATACAAAAAAGATTCATATTATTGGTATAAAAAAGTAATTGAAACAAATGGAGAAGAATTATAGGAAACAATGTTTCCTATTTTCTTTAGGGGGTTAAGATGTATAACTTTGCAAGTGATTATTTAGAAGGAGCTCATCCACAAGTGATGGAAGCTTTAAATAAGACAAATTTTATTCAAACAGTAGGATATGGGGAAGATCAATATTGTCAAAAAGCTAAAGATAAAATAAAAGCAATATTAGAAAATGAAAATGTAGATATTCATTTTTTAGTAGGTGGTACACAGACCAATATGATTATGATTTCTTCAGCATTAAAAGATTATCAAGCTGTTATTGCTGTTGATAGTGGACATATCAATGTTCATGAAACAGGAGCTGTTGAATTTACCGGGCATAAGATTTTAACAAAGCCACATCAAGATGGAAAGATGATTCCTGAAATGATTGATGAAATCATGCGTGAACATCCTGATGAACATATGGTGCAACCTAAAATGGTATATATTTCACAAACAACAGAATATGGTACGTACTATACTTTAGAAGAATTAAAAGCCATTTATGAATGCTGTCAAAAAAATAATTTATATTTATTTATAGATGGAGCAAGACTTGGAAGTGCACTTGTCTTGAAAGATGCACCAACTTTACAAGAGATGGCGCTTTATAGTGATGTTTTCTATATTGGTGGTACAAAAATGGGAGCCTTATTTGGTGAATGTTTAGTTATTATTAATGATGAATTAAAAACCGATTTTAGATATCATATTAAACAAAAAGGTGCCATGCTTGCTAAAGGAAGATTATTAGGAGTTCAATTTAATGCTTTATTTGAAAATGATTTATATCTAGAAATAGGAAAACATGAAAATGAATGTGCTGATATATTAAGAAAAGGATTCAAAGATAAAGGCTATAAGATGTATATTGAAAGTCCTTCTAATCAAATATTTCCAATCGTTGATCAACAAACGTTGGAAAAAATAAATAAAAACTATATAACAACATATATGTTTAAAATAGATGACCAACATACATGTATACGTCTAGTTACATCATGGGCAACGTCCAAAGAAATATGTGAACAATTTATAGAAGAATTATAATTGATACATACTATTTTATTGTAAATAAATAGATAACGTAGTAGAATATGACTAGGATTTATTATCCTAAATTTCGAGAAATGGAGATAATAAAAATGAATAAAACTGAATTAGTAGAAGCTATTGCTTCAAGCACTGAATTAACAAAAACTGATGTAGATAAAGTAGTAACTGCTTTAGTTGAAGTTGTTACTGATGCTTTAGCTAAAGGAGATAAAGTTTCTTTAAAAGGTTTTGGTAATTTTGAAGTTCGTACTCGTAGTGAAAGAACAGGTAGAAACCCAAGAACTGGTGAAACAATGACAATTGCTGCAAGTAAAGCACCTGCATTTAAAGCAAGTTCTGCATTAAAAAAAGCTGTTAATAAATAATAATAGAAAACCGATGAGTTTGTTACTCATCGGTTTTTGTATTTTCAATTGTAATATTTAATTTATAATAATCTTTAATTTCTGGAATAGCCTGTAGATATGTGGTTAAGGTTTGTTCAGCTTTTGTTTTAGACTTTTCTAAAATACCATTAGAAATAGCTTCTTTTTCATTTTTTTTCTTTTCTTTAGTCGCAAAAGATTTATAATCGTTAATACTTATCTGATTGAAAATATTTGATGATTCATCATATACTTCAATAGAGTTTTCATCAATTTCATGACTTAAAATTTTTGCAGCAGGTAAAGTAATATTTAATTGCTCATTATCGATACTTATTTTAGCCTGTTTTAAATCAATCCCTGCTTTAATAGATCCATCATATGTAATAATAAAAGTTTTTTGTGTTAAAGGAATTTTCCAACCATTAAAAGATAATTTATTAGAAAATTTTCCTACCTTACTATAATCATATGAATAAAGTGCAAGCTCATTAATTTCAGTTAATTGATTTTTAATGGTTGTTGAAGTAATTTTATCATTGTTACTACCACTTGCATAATGAACACCTGCAAAAAAGATTGCAATAACTAAAACTATAATTGCTATAAAACCACCAATAGCCTTTTTTGACTTTCCAAGAGTATCTAATATTTTCATGTCATCACCCACGAAGATTATATCATAATTTGTCGAAGTAAGATATTATAGGTATAAAAAAGAATGATTTTAGAAATTATATCTAAAACCATTCTTTTTCTTATTTAACGATTTTACCGTAAACTTCTCTACCACAAGCTGCTGCATTACTTTCATCAGTATCAATATGCATAGCTGTTGCATATGAAGCGCTTACACGACAAACAACATCACCAAAGATCAAAGAACGTCCATCTGTATTAATTTCAACTTTAACGATTTCTTTATCTTTTACTCCAAATTTTTCAGCATCTTCAGGTGTTAAGTGAATATGTCTTTTTGCAGCAATCACACCACAAGGAATTTCAACTTCTCCTGCAGGACCAACTAATTTACATCCAGCAGTTCCTTCGATATCTCCTGATTCTCTAATTAATGCTTGAACACCAATGCTTCTAGCGTCAGTTAAAGAAATTTCTACTTGAGTTTCTTTTCTTGTAGGTCCTAAAACAGACATATTTAATTCTCCTTTAGGTCCAATTACTTTTACTCTTTCAACACAAGCGAATTGACCAGGTTGAGATAAATCTTTTTTATTTGTTAATTGATGACCTTCACCAAATAAAGTTGCTAAATCTTTATCACTTAAGTGAATATGTCTAGCAGAAGTTTCGACAATAAACATATCTTCCATATTTTTCTCCTCTTTCCATATATTAATACTACATTTATTCTACTCTTTTTATCATTTAATGCCAATAAATTAAAAAAAAATAAAAAAAATTTTTCTCACTTTTGAAATAAATTTATTAATTTGCTAAAAAAAGATTATCAAATCATTGATAAAACATTAAAAAATGTATACAATATAGCTATTTTTTAGGAAAATCATAAAAAAAGTGCTAATCTTTACACATATTACTAAATGTGCTATTCTAACTGTACAAAAAAAGGAGGAACCTTTATGAACAAAGAAAATGTAGGTTTATATGATCAGTCATTTGAACATGATAACTGCGGAATAGGGGCCGTTGTTAATATCAAAGGATTAAAAACTTATAAAACAGTAGATGATGCTTTAAAAATCGTTGAACAATTAGAACATCGTGCTGGAAAGGATGCAGCAGGGGAAACTGGAGATGGTGTAGGAATCTTAACACAAATACCAGATGAATATTTTCAAAAGATTATTAAAGATTTTACATTACCTCAAAAAGGACATTATGGAGTTGGAATGTTCTTTATGCCTCAAGATGAAAAAGTACGTTTACGTGTCAAAAAAATGTTTGAAACAGTTGTTAAAAAAGAAGGATTAGAATTTTTAGGTTGGCGTGCTGTACCAACTGTACCTAGTGTTTTAGGGAAAAAAGCATTAGATGCCATGCCATATATTGTCCAAGTATTTATTAAAAAACCTCATGGCGTAAATTGTGGTTTAGATTTTGATAGAAAATTATATCAAGTGAGAAGAATTTTTGAACAAAGTCAATTTGAAGATACTTATGTATGTTCACTTTCAAGTCGTACAATTGTTTATAAAGGAATGTTCTTAGTACAACAACTTCGATTATTCTTTAAAGATTTACAAGATAAAAGTTATAAAAGTGCCATTGCTTTAGTTCATTCACGTTTCTCAACAAATACAATGCCATCATGGAAAAGAGCCCATCCTAATAGATTTATTGTTCACAATGGTGAAATCAATACAATTAAAGGAAATGCGAATAACATGCTCTGTCGAGAAGAAAACATGCAAACAGATGTTGTGGATACTTCAAAAGTATATCCAGTTGTTGATGTCAATGGTTCCGATTCAGCTATGTTAGATAATACATTGGAATTTTTAGTAATGTCAGGTATGGAACTTCCAAGAGCTGTCATGATGTGTATTCCAGAACCTTATGAAAATGATAAAAGCATGTCACAAGCAAAAAAAGATTTCTATGAATATAATGCTACACTTATGGAACCTTGGGATGGACCAGCATCTATCTTATTTAGTGATGGAGACATCATGGGGGCTATCTTAGATAGAAATGGTTTAAGACCATCACGTTATTACATTACAAAAGATCATTATTTAGTATTATCTTCAGAAGTAGGATCATTAGATATTCCAGCTAAAGATATTATTTTAAAAGAAAGACTAAGACCTGGAAAAATGTTATTAGTTGATACTGTTAAAGGTGAACTTATTGAAGATGATGTTTTAAAGGAAACGTATGCAACAAAACAACCTTATGGAGAATGGTTGGAAAGCAATTTAATTAATTTAAAAGATATGAGAATTCCTAGTATTAGAGTAGAAAGATACGAAGGAGAAGAATTAACTAAATTACAAAAAATTCATGGCTATAGTTATGAAGATACAAACTATATTAAAAATTTAGCTTTAACTGGTAATGAAAATATTGTAGCAATGGGAAATGATACACCAATTGCAGCTTTATCAACAAAACATCCACCATTATTTAATTACTTTAAACAATTGTTTGCACAAGTAACCAATCCACCAATCGATGCTATTCGTGAAGAAATCATTACTTCAACAAGTATTTGTATTGGTCGAGATGGAAATATGTTGGAAGATAAACCAGAAAACTGTCATTTATTAAAAATCAATCACCCTATTTTAAGTAATACAGATATTTTAAAAATCAAAAACTTGAAAAAAGAAGGCTTTAAAGTAGGTGAAGTTAATATTACATATATTAAAAATACTTCATTAGAAAAAGCAATTGATCGTGTTTTTGTAGAAGTAGATAAACGTTATCATGAAGGATGTAATATTGTTATTTTATCAGATAGGGCAGTAGATGATAACCATTTACCAATTCCTTCGTTATTAGCTGTTGGAGCTGTTAACTCTTATTTAGTAAGAACTAAAAAACGTAACAGTTTAGCTTTAATTCTTGAATCAGCTGAACCAAGAGAAGTACATCATTATGCGACATTGCTTGGATATGGTGTTTCAGCTATCAATGGTTATTTAGCACAAGATACAATCTTTGATTTAATTGATCAAGGTTTATTAGATAAAGATTATTATGCAGCCGTTGATGATTATAATAGTGGTATTTTACATGGTATTGTTAAAATTGCTTCTAAAATGGGAATTAGTACAATTCAATCTTATCGTGGATCGCAAAACTTTGAAGCAATCGGTTTATCAAGTGATTTAGTGAATAAATATTTTTCTAAAACAGTAAGTCGTATTGAAGGAAAAACAATTAAAGATATTGAAAAAGATGTCGAATATAGACATGATCAAGTATATGATCCACTTGGATTAGATGTAGACATCTCATTAAACAGTGCCGGCGATCATAAAGAAAGATCAGGAAAAGAAGAACATTTATATAATCCAGCAACGATTCATAAATTACAACAAGCAACGCGTTTAGGTGATTATCAATTATTTAAAGAATATTCAAAAATGATTGATGAAGAAGGAGCACATTTAAACTTAAGAGGTTTAATGCAATTTAAAAAAACAAAATCAATTCCAATTGAAGAAGTTGAACCTGTGGAATCAATTGTTAGAAGATTTAAAACAGGTGCGATGTCTTATGGATCAATTTCAAAAGAAGCACATGAAACAATGGCGATTGCAATGAATAGATTACATGGTAAGTCAAACAGTGGTGAAGGTGGAGAAGATCCAGAAAGATTTGAAACACTTCCTAATGGTGATAGTAAATGTTCAGCTATTAAACAAGTTGCCTCAGGACGTTTTGGAGTAACAAGTGAATACTTATGTAGTGCCAATGAAATTCAAATTAAAATGGCACAAGGAGCAAAACCAGGAGAAGGTGGACACTTACCAGGTGGTAAAGTTTATCCATGGGTTGCCAAAACAAGACACTCTACACCAGGGGTTAGCTTAATTTCACCACCACCACATCATGATATTTATTCAATTGAAGACCTAGCACAATTGATTTATGACTTAAAGAATGCTAATAAAGAAGCACGTATTTCAGTTAAACTTGTATCAGAAGCTGGTGTTGGAACAGTTGCTGCCGGTGTTGCTAAAGCAGGTGCTGGTGTTATCCTTATTTCAGGATATGATGGAGGGACAGGGGCTGCTCCTAAAAACTCAGTTTATAATGCAGGTCTTCCATGGGAATTAGGTTTAGCAGAAGCTCATCAAACATTGATCATGAATGATTTAAGAAGCCGTGTTGTTATTGAAACAGATGGTAAACTCATGACAGGTAGAGATCTCGCAATTGCTACTTTACTTGGAGCAGAAGAATTTGGTTTTGCGACAGCACCACTTGTAACAATGGGCTGCGTTATGATGAGAGTATGTAACTTAGATACATGTCCAGTAGGGGTTGCTACACAAAATCCTATTTTAAGAAAACGTTTTAAAGGTAAACCTGAATATGTTGAAAACTTTATGCGTTTCATTGCTCAAGAATTAAGAGAATATATGGCTCAGCTTGGATTCAAAACAGTTGATGAAATGGTTGGTCGTAGTGATTTATTAGAACCTAAGGATGATGTTGAAAATATTGATTTATCAAAAATCTTAAATAATCCATTTACATCTAATAAACATAGTCGTCATGAAAAAAATAATGAATATGATTTCAAATTAAATGAAGTCAAAGATACAACAGTTCTTTATAAACAATTTAAAGAAGCTTTAGATAAACATCAAGGTAAAGAAATTGATGTCCATGTTACAAATATCGATCGTTCATTTGGAACACTCTTTGGATCAGAAATTACGAAGAAATATGGAACATCATTAGAAGAAGATACTTTCAAAGTTAACTGCTATGGAGCAGGTGGTCAATCATTTGGTGCTTTCATTCCTCAAGGTTTAACATTACATCTTTATGGAGATAGTAATGATTACTTTGGAAAAGGATTATCAGGTGGTAAATTAATTGTTGTTCCACCAAAAGATTCAACAATTAAACCAGAAGAAAATATTATTATTGGTAACGTTGCTTTATATGGAGCAACATCTGGTGAAGTTTATATCAATGGAGTTGCCGGTGAAAGATTTGCCGTACGTAACTCAGGAGCACATGCTGTGGTTGAAGGTATTGGAGATCATGGTCTTGAATATATGACAGGTGGTATGGTTGTTGTTTTAGGAAAAACAGGGCGTAACTTTGCTGCAGGTATGTCTGGTGGTATTGCATATGTTTATGATCCAGATAATACGTTCTATGAACATGTTAATAAAGAACTCGTAGAATATAAAAATGTGAAATCACGTTATGATGAAGATCAATTAAAAGAAATGATTCAAAAACATTATCAATATACAAATTCAAATGTTGCTAAAAAGATTTTAGATGATTTTGGTAATGAAGTTGCTCATTTTAAAAAGGTTGTTCCTCATGATTATAAGCGTATGATGTCACTTATTAGTTCATTTGAACAACAAGGTCTTACAAATGAACAAGCAAAAGTAGAAGCATTTAATGCTTTTAAGAAAGGAATGTAGATTATGGGAAAACCAACAGGATTTTTAGAAATAGAAAGACAAGTATCAACAGAAATAGAACCATTAAAACGTATTAAAAACTTTAATGAATTTCATAAACCATTATCTCGTGATGAACAATCATGCCAAGGAGCTCGCTGCATGGATTGTGGTGTTCCTTTCTGTCAAAATGGGAAAATGATTCAAGGAATGGTATCAGGTTGTCCACTTAACAACTTGATACCTGAATGGAATGATCTTATTTTCCATAAAAACTATAAAGCAGCATTAAAAAGATTATTAAAAACAAATAATTTTCCAGAATTTACATCAAGAGTCTGTCCAGCATTGTGTGAAGCAGCTTGTACATGTGGATTAAATGGTAACTCTGTAACTGTTAGAGAAAATGAAAATGCGATTATAGAAACAGCTTATGCTTCCAATTGGATGCAACCCCATCCACCTAAACATCGTATTGATAAAAAAATAGCAATTATTGGGTCAGGCCCTTCAGGACTTGCAGCAGCCGATCAATTAAATAAAAGAGGTTATCAAGTAACAGTCTTTGAAAGAGAAGATCGTTTAGGAGGGCTATTAATGTATGGTATTCCTAACATGAAACTTGAAAAACATATTATTGATCGTCGTATTGGATTAATGGAAGAAGAAGGTGTTGTTTTTAAAACAAATGCCGGTATTGAAAATAAAAAACAAGTTCAACAATTATATAAAGAATTTGATCGTGTTATTCTTGCTTGTGGTAGTAAAAAAGCTAGAGATATTAAAGCACCAGGGAGAGATGCTAAAGGTATTTACTTTGCTGTTGATTATTTAACTGGAATTACTAAATCATTACTTAATAGTCAATTAGAAGATCAAACTTTTGTTGAAACAAAAGGTAAAAATGTACTTGTTATTGGTGGTGGAGATACTGGTAATGATTGTGTTGGTTCAGCTATTCGTTTAGGATGTAAAGCAGTTATTCAATTAGAAATGATGCCAGAACCACCTCATGAACGTTTGGATTCAAATCCATGGCCTGAATGGCCACGTGTGAAAAAGACAGATTATGGACAAAATGAATCTATTGCTGTCTTTGGACATGATCCTCGTCTTTATCAAACAACTGTTAAAGAGTTTATTAAAGATGATAAAGGAAATGTAAAACAAGTCGTTATTGTCTCACTTGAATCAAAACAAGTAGAAGGTCGCATGCAAATGGCTCCTGTTAAAGGAAGCGAAAAAACATTAGATGCAGATATTGTTTTAATTGCTGCAGGATTTGTAGGCTGCGAAGATTATGTTGCTAAAGCTTTTGATGTAAAACTTACACCAAGAGGAAATGTGGCAGATGAAAATTACCAAACAAATCAAAAACAATTGTATGTTGCTGGTGATATGCGTAGAGGTCAATCTTTAGTTGTTTGGGCAATTAGAGAAGGACGTGAAGTGGCACGTGCAGTTGATGAAGATTTAATGGGGTATTCTAATTTATAGGATATCAAAATATACTCACAATCATTGATAGAAAACCTTGGGATATTCTCGAGGGCTAAAAGTTAGAGAATATTCTCTGGCTTTTTTTGTAAATATTATTTACAATGATTACTTTTATAAGCTGATTTTTGTAAATGTTGGTTTAAATGATAAGAGAATATTTTATAGATTTATAACCTTATGGTATAATGATAAAAAAGAAGACGGAGGTAGTATATGGCTTTACAAAAAGACTTTTTATGGGGTGGAGCGTTAGCTGCTCATCAATTTGAAGGAGGAGTATTAAATACTTCTAAAGGATATTCTGTAGCGGATGTTATGACAGCAGGAGCACATGGTGTACCTAGAGAAATCACTGATGGTGTAGTAGAAGGTAAATATTATCCTAATCATGTAGGAATTGATTTTTATGGACATTATAAAGAAGATATCGCTATGTTTGCGGATATGGGATTTAAATGTTTTAGAACATCAATTGCATGGACAAGAATTTTCCCATTAGGTGATGAGGATGAACCTAATGAAGAAGGATTACAATTCTATGATGATGTTTTTGATGAATTATTAAAATATGGTATTGAACCTGTTATTACATTATCACATTTTGAAATGCCTTATCATTTAGCTAAAGAATACGGTGGATTTATGAACCGTAAAACAATTGATTTCTTTGTTAAATTTGCAGAAGTATGTTTCAAAAGATATAAAAACAAAGTTAAATATTGGATGACTTTCAATGAAATCAATAACCAAATGAACTTTAAAAACGATATCTTTGGTTGGACAAACAGTGGAGCTCATTTTGGAAACTATGATAATCCAGAAGAAGCAATGTATATCTGTGGACATCATACATTAGTAGCATCTGCTAAAGCAGTAAAAATTGGTAAAGAAATCAATCCTGATTTCAAAATTGGAAATATGATTGCAATGGTTCCAATTTATCCATTTAGTTGTCGTCCAGCCGATCAAGTATTAGCACAACAACAAATGCATAATCGTTTCTTCTTCTGCGATGTACAATGCCGTGGACATTATCCTGCTTATGCTTTAAAAATGTTTGAAAGAAAAGGATTCAATATTGATATCACTGAAGAAGATAAAAAAGCATTAGCTGAAGGTACTGTTGATTATATTGGCTTTAGTTATTATATGACAAATGTTGTAGATTCAACAGTCACAAAAGATGTTTCAAAATCAACAGATGGTTCAAGTGAACATTCAGTTAAAAACCCATATATTAAAGAATCAGATTGGGGATGGGCTATTGATCCAGAAGGATTAAGATATGCATTAAATATGTTCTATGAAAGATATGAAAAACCATTATTTATTGTAGAAAATGGTTTTGGAGCAATTGATGTTAAAGAAGAAGATGGTTCATGCCATGATCCATATCGTATTGATTACTTAAGAGCTCATATCGAAGAAATGAAAAAAGCTGTTGAAGAAGATGGTGTTGATTTAATGGGATACACTCCTTGGGGATGTATTGACTGTGTTTCATTTACAACAGGTGAAATGAAAAAACGTTACGGATTTATCTATGTAGATAGAGATAATGAAGGTAATGGAACATTAGAAAGAAGCAAAAAAGATTCTTATGATTGGTATAAGAAAGTTATTGCTTCTAATGGTGAAGAATTATAATATAGAGGAACTTCCAAACGGGAGTTCTTTTTTTACTAAAAGATAATAAAAATATAATGTATTTACTAAAGAACAATCGAACTTATTTGATATAAAATTTTATAAAATAACCCATTAGAATTTATTTTAGTAAAAAAATAGTTATAAATAATAAATAATAGATTGACTTTTACTAAAATTATGCGATAATACTCTAATGTAAGCGGTGACAACAAGAGAAAGGGAAAATTTTATGAAAAACAAAAAAATAAGTAAAGTTGTTTTATCCGTATTGACATCAATGTCAATGCTTAGTTCGTATTCAGCAACGATCTTTGCTGAAACACCAAGTCAAGAAACCGGTGTTGCACATGAACATGATTTAATCGAATTAGAACGTAAAAGTGATTTAATTACAAATGGTGGGTTTGATAATAATGGTGGTTCATGGAAAAAAACAGGAACAGGTACATTTGGAAATGATAATGGAAATTATTATGGAAAGTTATCATCAAATTCTAATAATGCAGCAGTTTATCAAGTAGTAAGTTTTAAGAAAAATACAGATTATGTTGTTAAAGGAAAAGTAAAAATTTCTAATGCGAAAGGTCAAGTATTTTTAGCAGTAAAAAATGGTCAATTAAGTGCAGGATTAAAAGATAATAATGGAAAAACGATTGAAACGACGATTTCTTCATCAGAAGATAAAGCAGGTCAATATCAAGATATAGAATTTACTTTTAATTCAGGTGAAAATACTTCTGGATCTATTGCTTTTATTAAATGGACAGAAGAAAATGGTAACCAAGATATTATTCAAGAAGAAGTGTGGATCGATGATGTATCCGTTAAAGAAGTAAGCAATGCTTCAGAAGATGATCAATATGAAATGGTTTGGGCTGATGATTTTAATAAAGGTCAATTAGATACTTCAAATTGGGATTATGAATTAGGTTCAATAAGAGGTGTTGAACAAGAACATTATGTAAATGATCCAGAAAATGTTTATGTAAAAGATGGACAATTAGTTTTACAAGTAACTAATAGAGATAAAGAAGATCAATATAAAAATCCTAGAGGCAATAGACAAGTTATTTATAATTCAGGAAGTATTAGAACTCATGGGAAAAGAGAATTTTTATATGGAAGAATTGAAATGAAAGCAAAACTTCCTAAAGGAAAAGGTGCTTTCCCTGCTTTTTGGACATTAGGTTCAGATTTTACGTTAGATGGTAGAATTAGCAGTGAACAAGGTGCTTCGTGGCCAGTTTGCGGTGAAATCGATATCATGGAAATGATTGGTGCAGAAAATGAAGACTTAAATGGAAAAAGCAATAAGAAAGTTTATCAAACTTTACATGCTGGTTCAGCTGCAGATGTAGATCATTCAAAATCTATTTCAACATATACATTACCAAAAGGCATCTTTAATGATGATTATCATATTTTTGGTCTTAATTGGTCTAAAAATAAAATGGAATTTTATGTTGATAATAAAATTGTAGGATCTATTGATTATAGCAATAATGAAGAATATAAAAGATGTTTTAACAGACCACAATATATTCAAATGAATCTAGCAACTGGTGGAAACTGGGCTGGAGATGCTGGAGATAATCTTGCAGGGCAAAAATATGAAATTGATTATGTTTATTATGGTCAAAATGCTCAACAAAAAGCAGATTCTAAGGAATACTATGAAAATGCAATCAAAATCAATGGTGAACATGATGTGACAATGACAGAAGGTGAAACACCTAATTTATTAGAAGGTGTGACTTCTGATCAGGATAGTATTTTAGATTATTCAATTGATAATGAATATTCATTTAAATCAAAAGGTGGACTTACTTCTGTTGATTTAGTTTGTTCAGGTAAAAATGATAAACAAAGTTTAAAGAAATTAAAACCGGGTAAATATAACTTATACTATACAGCTAGAAGTAGTACTGATTCTACAAAACCATCAACAAGAAGAGCAGTTATACTTACTGTTTTACCTAATGGTAAACAAGATTTAATTGAATTAGATCGAGAACTTATTAAAAATGGTTCTTTTGAAAATGGAACAAATCCTTCATCTGGCTATGAAATAAATAGTCGTACATCATGGCAAGTCACAAATGCAAGATTTACAAAATGGCCAGGATGTTCATATGAAGGAAGCTGGTGTGGTTTTTTACCAGAAAATAATAGAAATGCTAATATTTATCAAACAGTTAATTTAAAGAAAAATACAAAATATAAACTAAAGGCAAAAGTGCAATTAACAGAAGTAGGGCAAACAATGTTTGTCAACTTAAAAAAGAATGCACAATATCTTGTAAATAACAATGAAATTACAGTAAAATGTACAGAAGAAAATAAAGGACAATATCAAGATATTGAATTAGATATCGATACAGGAGACCAAGAAAGTATTTTTAATGGTAAAAATTCTACTGATTTAACAGTTTGTTTTATGAAATGGACTGAATCAACAAGTGATGCTACATACAAAGGAAAAGTATTTGTTGATAATGTTTCTTTAACAGAAGTGACAAATGAAGATGAAAATTATAATCTTGTATGGGCTGATGAATTTAATGAAAGTGAATTAGATAAAAAGAATTGGGGTTATGAATTAGGTCATATAAGAGGTTTAGAACAACAACATTATACAAATAGTAAAGATAATGTTTATCTTGAAGATGGAAATTTAGTTATTAAAGCAACAAATAGAAAAACAGAAGATCAATATGAAGTAACACAAGGAGATACAACAAGAAAAGTTATTTATGATTCAGGAAGTGTAAGAACTCATGGTAAACAAGAATTCTTATATGGAAGAATTGAAATGAAAGCTAAATTACCTAAAGGTCAAGCAGTATTCCCAGCGTTTTGGACCTTAGGTTCTGATTTTCATTTAGATGGTAACATTGCTCAAGGTATTGGATGGCCCGATAGTGGTGAAATAGATATCATGGAATTAATTGGTAATGGAACTGCTGGTGGGGTTAATGGTAATAAACAAGTTTATCAAACACTTCATTATGGTACTAATGGTGAAGATGATGGAAAGTATGCTGGACATGGTACTTGTTATACATTACCAAGTGGTATCTTTAATGATGATTATCATGTTTTTGGAATCAATTGGTCAAAAGGAAAAATTGAATGGTATGTAGATGATCAAATTGTAAGAACAGTTGATTATAGTGATGATCAAAGAGCTTTAGAATGTATCGATAGACCGCAATATATTGAATTTAATTTGGCTTTAGGTGGAGCTTGGCCTGGTGCTGCAGGTGAAAACTTAGCAGGAACAAAATTTGAAGTAGATTATGTTCGCTATGCTAGAAATGAACAACAACAAAAAGATGCGGATACTTTCTATGCAAATGCTTATAAAATTAGTGGTGAAAAAGATGTTACGATGACAGAAGGAGACATGCCAGATTTATTAGCAGGTATTACTGTTGATGAAGGAACTGTTGTTGATTACTCTATTAATGATGAACCAATGTTCACAAATGTTGGTGGAAATACACATGTATCACTATTATGTACAGGTAAAGATGATCAAGAAGCCTTAAAATCATTAAAACCAGGAACATATAATTTATATTACACAGTATATGAAAAAGGAAATACAACAAAGGCAAGAACAAGAAGAGAAGTTTTACTTACAGTTGAAGAAAGAGTTTTCGAAAAAGATTTAGAAAAATCTGGATTAGAATTAAATGGTTTCGTTGGTGATACATTAGATACAATTAAATTACCTGAAGGTTGGGTATTTGAAAATCCAAAAGAAAAAATCACAAAAGATACAAAAGAAGTAAGTGTTAAATATTCAGAAATTGATGGTAAAGTTGGAACAGCTTTAATTAATGTTCAAGAAAGAGCACAAATTATTGCTGGTGAAAATAGTAAATATGATGTTAAAGATTCAAAACCATTGAAAATTACAATGAATGTTTCTAAAGAAAATGTTTTAAAAGTATTTGTTAATGGTAAAGAATTAGATACAAAATACTATACAATTGAAAATGTTTCTAACAAAGTAAACATTATTTTAAGTGAAGAATATTTAAAAACATTAGATAATGGAGAATATACTATTAAAATTACTTCTACATTAGGAAATGTTGAAACAACATTTACAGTAGATAATTCTAAAGACGACAATACAAATCAAAAACCAACGACTGATAAAAAAGATGATGCAAACAATAAAACAAATAATGTTACGACGACTGTTGTCAAAAATACAACTCAAAAGAGTACAAAAACAGGTGATCAAACACCAGTTGAATTACTTACAATCGGATGTTTGGTATCATTACTAGCAATTATTATCTTAAAAAAGAAAAAAGTATTTTAATAAATTACAAAAGAAGTTTAAACAATAAAAGTTGTTAAACTTCTTTTATTCTATGCTTATAAATTGACGCTTACTTTTTAAGTTTTTATAGGAATAAATAAAAGGAGTCTTTGTTGACTCCTTTTGAATTATTTAGATTTAAGTTTTTTAGCTAATTTTTTAAAAAATGATTCTCTTGCATAGACAGGTTCTAACCATTCATTTTTTAAAATATGTAAAGGATTTTCTGACATTAAAGTATGAATAGCATGATAATTATATTTTTTTTCAAGTAAATAAAATATTTTATTTAAACAAGGTTTTCGAGAACCAGTAGCTCGATGCGTATCTGTAGCAATTACATGGATCAAGCCTTCATCTAATAGTTGAAAAGCTATTTTTTTAGCTTGTTTACCATGATATCCTAAAAAGCTTGTAGCATTTACTTGAATAATACAGCCACTTTCAATAAAACCATTTACTCTTTCAATATCTAGTCCATTTTTAAAATATCTTTCAACATGAGCAATAATAGGAGTATAACCTTTAAATTGTACATCATATAATCTTTCTTCTATTTCTTGTTCATTTCCTATTTCTTTTCGTACATCAAATTCTACTAATACATATTGTGTGTTTTCGATAGGAATAAAAAGATTTTGATCTAGAGCTTTTTGATAATCATGATTAAGAAATAATTCACAGCCATCTAATATATCAATATTATATTCAGTTGCTAGCATTCTTAAATCATCAATTCTTTGAATAAAATCATGAATATCATCTTTAGTATGAACACCAGGAGTTACATGTGGTGTAGCAACGATTGCACTTATTCTATTTTCTCTAGCAAGCTCTAAAGCTTTTCTTGCATCTTCATAAGATGGCATACCATCATCAATATTCCAAGCATAATGACCATGTATATCAATAAAAGACATGAAATCTCCTCCAATACTAATTGATATTATCTATCAATTAGTTTGAAAAATCAATAGAAATGAATTGTATTAAGAATATTGATATGGTAGTATTTGAATACAAAAAAATGAATGATAGTGTCGTTGAGTGTCAAATAATGTCGTTTAGTAAAAAGAACAAAATAATTATTGTTATTTTTATTTTGGACATTATAATGACTATAGTTAATGTTTTATTATTCTGCTTAGAAAGCGAAAATAAAAATGTCAAAAATTAAGGAAGGAAATTTTATGACAAAAAAAAGAAGTCAGATTTTAATAAGAAAAAACTTGCTTAGTTGCTTTTGATATTTTAAGTGTCATTATTGCTTTCTTTTTATCATCTATTATTGCTTATAATGGTCATATAGAATTAAGCTTTTTACGATATTCTTATTATTTATTAAGTGGTTTAATTGTAAGTAGCTTAATCTTTTTTGTCTTATTAAGATTATATGACAGTTTATGGAGATATGCTTCTGTCAATGAATTATTAAATGTTATTATAGCATCAGTTTTAAGTACGATTTTTTATTGTATTTTATGTACGATTTGTCCGGTGACACCACCTATTAGTACGGTGTTCCTTTATTTACTTATCTTGCTTATGCTTGTTGGTGGAGCTAGATTTGGATATCGTTTTTTAAGATTATATGCTACTAGACACCATTTATTAGGTAGAGGAGAACATATAGAAAGTCGTGTCATGATTATTGGTGCTGGTTCAGCTGGTGAAAAGATTTTAAGAGAAACATTAGTTACACCAAAAATCAATAAAGAAGTGGTATGTTTTATTGATGATGATTTATCTAAAAAAGGAAGAAGAATCCATAATGTACCTGTTGTTGGAGGAAGAAATGAAATCTTGCAATAAGCTGAAAAATATCATGTAGATGAAATTTATATTGCTTTACCTTCTATTGATGATAAAGAAGTTTCTGAAATTTTAAATATTTGTAAAGAAACTAAATGTAAATTAAAAAAATTACCTGGTATTTATCAATTCTTAAATGATGAAATTACTTTAGAAAAATTAAAAAATGTAGAAGTTCAAGATTTACTTGGAAGAGATCCTATTAAAGTAAACTTAGAAGAAATTATGGGATATGTTCAAGATAAAGTTGTCATGGTTACTGGTGGTGGAGGATCTATTGGTAGTGAGTTATGTCGACAAATTGCTAAGAGTCATCCTAAACAATTAATTATTGTAGATATTTATGAAAATAATGCTTATGATATTCAATTAGAATTACAACGTAAATATCCTAAATTAAATTTAGAAACAATGATTGCTTCTGTTAGAGATCAAAATAAGATCAATGATTTATTTGCTTATTACCATCCAGATATTGTTTATCATGCAGCAGCTCATAAGCATGTACCTTTAATGGAAGATGCACCACATGAAGCAATTAAAAATAATGTTTTTGGAACTTTAAATGTTGCTAAAGCTGCAGATCAATACGGAGTTAAAAAGTTTATTTTAATTTCAACAGATAAAGCTGTTAACCCAACCAATATTATGGGTGCTTCAAAAAGATTATGTGAAATGATTGTTCAATCATTTGATAAGAAATCAAAAACAGAATTTGTAGCTGTACGTTTTGGAAATGTATTAGGATCTAATGGATCAGTTATTCCATTATTTAAAAAACAAATTCAAAATGGAGGGCCAATTACTATTACTCATCCTGATATTATTCGTTATTTTATGACGATTCCTGAAGCTGTTTCGCTTGTATTACAAGCAGGAGCGTATGCTCATGGTGGGGAAATCTTTGTCTTAGATATGGGAAAACCTGTTAAGATTTTAGATATGGCTAAAAACTTAATTAAATTATCGGGATTAGAGCCAGATGTAGATATTGAAATTAAATTTATCGGTCTAAGACCTGGTGAAAAGTTATATGAAGAAATGTTGATGAAAGAAGAAGGTATGCAAACAACACCTAATAAGATGATTCATATTGGTAAACCTATTGAGTTATCTCATGATTTCTTTGATCAATTAGATCATCTTTATCAAGTGGCTTATGATGAAGATAGTAATATTAGAAAAGAAGTTCATCAAATGGTTGATACATATCATTATGATGAAAATACAACACACGGTATCAAATAATCTAACAATCAAATGTTAGATTTTTTTGTATATTAAAATATTAAATAAAAGACCACTTTTCTCATAACTACAGTATTTAGGTGTTAAAAGAGTTGAATAAGCAGCTTCATTTACTATTTTGTTCTACAATATATTTGTAATCAAAATAGAAAGTTGAGGATATAACTAGAGTACTGTAAAACCTAAAAAAATTTCTTTAGTTGACTTTATTAATCAATTTGGTCAAGAAGATCGACAAATTAATTTCTTTTTGAATTTAAAATGGCCTACTGGCTTGTCTTGCGATAAATGTGATTGTCATGATTATTACTTAGTCAAAAGAAAGAATGTTAAGAATGGCTATCTCCTCATTTGTAAAAAATGTGGACATCAACATTCTTTATTAGCTAATACTATTTTTCAGGATTCTAATCTATCTTTGCTTAAAATTCTTATTGGCTTATATGTTTTCTTTAATTCCAATAATGGAGTTAATGGAAATCAATTGGCTAATTACATGGATGCTAATGTGAAAACTGCACGTAAATTTAGTAAAAAATGTAGAATCTTGATGGCTGAAAGTAATAATTCTAAGATTTTACAAAGCTCATTTTATGAAATCGATATTCTTGAAATTGGTGGACATCATAAAGGAAAACGTGGGAAAGACTCTGAAAATAAGCAACCAACGCTTTTAATATTGTCTACTTTAGAAGATAACAACTATCCCCAATATGTTAAGCTTCATACTTTACCGAACTTAAAGGTGAACCTATCGAAGAATATCTCAAAGAAAAATGTTTGTTTGATCCAACTATAGTAATCAACTGTGATAGAGATAAAGCATTTTTTTGCTTAAATAAATTAGCACAGTTAGAAAACAGTGTTGTAGATTATACAAAGGAAAATCATAAATTAAAGTGGTTGAATACTTTTACAGGAAATATTCAATCAAATATCAATCACTTATATAGATTAGTTAAAAAACGTGATTTACCATTATTCTTATCCGAACAAGAATGGAGAATAAATCATCGATATTCAGGTAAAAGAATTATGGATAAAGTGAAAAAGTATATTAGTATGTCAACACCTGTTACTTTTAAACAAATAACAAATTCTGTACTTGCTTATGAAAAACAATTTTTGTCTGCTTAGTATGAGAAAGGTGCCTTTTATTAAAATTAAATAAGAAATCAGTAATTGGATTTTTGATTCTTGTTGGTGGAACATTATTAATGTTACTTTAAATATGGCGAAAGCCATATTTTTCTTTTCAAAAGAAATAATATCCTTTAAAATAAATAAAGGTGAAAAGAATGCAAAAACAATTAATACAATGGTATCAACAAAATAAAAGAGACTTTCCTTGGAGAAAAGACCAAGATCCATATCATATTTGGATCAGTGAAATTATGTTACAACAAACAACGACAGAAACAGTTATCCCTTATTATGAGCGTTTTCTAGAAAACTTTTCTACAATTGAAGCACTTGCCAGTGCTTCTTTAGAAGAAGTCTATAAAATGTGGGAAGGTTTAGGATATTATCGACGTGCGAAGCATTTACATGAAAGTGCTCAAATAATTGTTGAAAAATATCAAGGGAAATTTCCTTATGAATATAATGATATTTTATCTTTAAAAGGAATTGGAGAATATACTGCCGGTGCTATTAGTTCAATTGCTTATGGAAAACAAGTTCCAGCTGTAGATGGCAATGTTTTAAGAATTATCAGTCGTTATTATTTGCTTAAAGAAAATATAGCAGAAACAAAAGTACAAAAGAAAATCTATCAAATAGTTCAAGAATTGATTTTAAATCAAGATGCTTCTGCTTTTAATCAAGGAATGATGGATTTAGGAGCAACGATTTGTAAACCTGTCCATCCACTTTGTTCTCGTTGTCCGATTCAAAAAGAATGTTTAGCTTTTAAAAATAAACAAACGGATGTTTTACCTATTAATATAAAAAAAATAAAAAAACAAGAGATAAGTTATATTACAGGAATCATCACTTATCAAGATAAATATTTACTTATTCAAAATCCACCAGGAGGATTATTAGAAAATTTTTATGGTTTTGTACAATATGATGTTGAAAGTCCCTATAGTTTTGTTTCTTCTTTTCAAGAAAAGTATCATCAAGATTTAATAATTCAAGCACATATTAAAGATATTAAACATGTTTTTAGTCATCGTACATGGTTTATGCATATTTATCATTTTGTTTTAGAACATGAAATAGAAGGAATGTATACTTTAGAGGAAATAGAGGCTTTACCTTTATCAACTGCCCATTTAAAAGTTTTAAAAGCGTATCTAAAGTTCATGTAAAATACAAATAAAATAAATATAATAGTTAAAGGGTGTGATGCTATGAAATTATTTAAGAAAGAAAGTAAAATTGAAAAAGAGGAGTACTTTTCTTTTTGTGTTGAAGGAATTTATAAACATAAAAATGGTGAATTGTTTGTTTTAGGAATAGTTGATGGAATTATACAAAAATTAGATTCTTTATTTTTGATAGGTCCTTATGGTTATGAAGAAAAAGTAGAGATTCAAGAATGGATAGAAGTAGATTCTAAGCAAAATTATTATGCATTATTGATTGATCAACGTTTTCAAGAAGAAATAGATCAAGGGTATATCTTTACGAATAAAAATAATCATTTAGCAACTTCAAGAGAAGAAGTTTATAATCCTTATCTTCAATTTTTATTAGACCAAGTTAATCGTCAACACTATGATTATTTAGATATTTTATTTGAACAACTTGCGACAAGAGCTTATTTTTTAGCTGTATTTGATTATCAAGATTTTCCTATTTATCAAATAAATGATAAAAAATATTATCCAATTTATACAAGTCAATTAGAAATGAATAAAGATCAAAAATGTAAAAATAAAAAAGGTTCAGTTTATAGTTTTGATGATTATTCTAGAATGTGTTTAAATCAAGATAAACTTGATGGAATTATCATTAATCCTTATCATAAAGAAAGAAGTATTGTTTTAAATAAAGATGTTATTCAACATATTAGAATAATTAAAGAAAAAAATATAAAAACATATGCGAAAGCTAAAAGTTATCTTAAAGATAGGAAAAGGAGACAAAAGTATGAAATTGATTATGAGAGCTGATGATTTAGGATTTAGTGAAGCAGTCAATTTAGGAATTTATAAAGCAGTTAAAGAGGGTGTTATTACAAGTGTTGGGATGATGACAAATATGGAACATGCAAACCATGGGTATGAACTTGTAAAAGATTTTGATATTGCTTTAGGGCAACATACAAATATTTGTGCGGGAAGACCCTTAACTGATCCTAAGCTTATACCATCTTTAGTTCAAGAAAATGGTGAATTTTGTTCATCAAGAGAAATTAGAAGTAGAAAAGAAGATACAGTAGTTATTGAAGAAGCTGAGATGGAAATTGAAGCACAATATTTACGTTTTAAAGAAATCACTGGAAAAGATCCTGATTATTTTGAATGTCATGCTGTTATTTCACAAAACTTTTTTATAGCTTTAAGAAATGTGGCTAAAAAATATGGTCTTTTTTATGAAAATGTTTTATTTGATCAAGAGTTTGAAAAAGAAAATAATATTTATGGTATTGCAATGGCCAAGCTTAATGAACAAATGCTTTATGATCCAAAAGAATATATTGAAAACAGTTTAGAATTTATTAGAAATCATGATGTATCCGTGATGGTTTTCCATCCAGGGTATTTAGATCAATATATTCTAACACATTCATCTTTTACGCTTATTAGGGCAATGGAATGTGATTTTCTATGTTCATCATGGTTAAAAGATTGGCTTAAAGAGTATCAAATTGAATTAACTGATTTTAGAAAGGTTAAAAATGCATAGATGTTCATGGGTCAATGATGATCCTCTTTATATTGATTATCATGATCATGAATGGGGAAAACCTGTTTATGATGATCAAAAATTGTATGAAATGTTTTTATTAGAAACATTTCAAGCAGGGCTTTCTTGGATCACTATTTTACATAAAAGAGAAGCTTTTAAAGAGGCTTTTGATCAATTTGATGTTAATAAAATAGCAATGTATGATGATTGCAAAATAAATAAGTTAATGAATAATCCAAAAATCATTCGTAATTCTAGAAAAATTAAAGCGGCAGTTAAAAATGCACAAATATTTATTGAAATACAGAAAGAATATGGTTCTTTTTCTAAATATTTATGGGCTTATACAAATGATAAAATTATTTATGAAAAAAAAGAGAATGAAACAACGAGTACGTTATCAGATCAAATTTCTAAGGATTTAAAGAAAAAAGGCATGTCATTTGTAGGAAGTATTACAATCTATTCTTATTTAGAAGCAATTGGGATTTATAATCATCATGATAGAAATTGTTTTTTACATCTTTAAAGAACAGTTTCTTTTTTTGTATTATTAGGTATAATAAAAATAAGGTGAGTTTAATGCAAAAAAAGAGACAATTAAAAACTTGTATTGTTGTTGTCGTTTTAATGTGTCTACTAACGATTTCCATGACATTTCAAACAATTTGTGTAAAGACAATCAGTGATAATTATATTAATTCACTTATTGTCAATCAAATTATTGATTTAATTATAGACGAAGAAACAGATGCAAATTTTCAACAAATAAATCAGTTACAAAATAAAATAAAAAAGAGTGATGCTCTTTATCAATTAAATAGATATGCTTTTGATCAATCTATGCGAAATACCAATAAAAATAAAATAAAATTAGATCAAAAAGAATTACAAAAATTTTCTACATCATGTAAAAAAATGATCAAAGATGAATTGAATATATCTATTGAAGAAAAACAAATTATGAATATTTTAAAACAAAATCAGTTTTGGAATAAAATGATTCATCGTATGAAAAATAAGTTAAGTTATTTTTCAAAAATCTTTGTTTTTATTTATTCGATTATGCAATCAATATTTTTTAGAATAATTATTTTATTGTGTATATTGTTATGTTTTTTTAGATTATATAATTTAAATAAATCAGGTTTTTCTTTGGTTTTTTCAATAGTTCTTTTAGTAAAAGGCTTGATTGATTATATGATGATAGGATTAATTGAAATATCAAAATCTTTTTATATTAAGATGTTAAATATTCCTATTTCATCTATAAGTATTGATTCTTATTTGATTGTGGCAATGGTATCTTTAATGATTGGCATGATTCTTTTTGTTTGGCATATATATAAGGCAGAGTAATCTGTCTTTTTGTTTATAATTTTTTATCTCTTTGATAATAAATTACAAATTGTATGATTTTATACAATTTCACTAGACAAACAAAATTGTATACAATATAATGTTAGCAATACAAATAAGAAAGGAAGGTTTTATATATGACCAAAAAAAGAGTTTACAATTTCTCAGCAGGTCCTTCAATGTTGCCTGTTGCTGTACTTGAAAAAGCAGCAAAACAAATGTTGAATTATGAAGGCAGTGGTATGTCTGTAATGGAGATGAGTCATAGATCCTCTTCCTACTTAGATATCTTTGAAAAAACGAAAGGATTATTAAAGAAAGTGATGAATGTTCCTGACAATTATAAAATTGTTTTTATTCAAGGGGGAGCAACTCAACAATTTTCAATGGTTCCTTTAAATCTTTTAAAGAATGGGAAAGCTGATTATGCGATTACAGGTGCTTTTAGTAAAAAAGCAGCTGCAGAAGCAAAAAAATATGGGGATATTCATATTGTTTATGATGGTAGTAGCTATGATTTTAAACATATTCCAACACAAGATGAATTAGATTTATCTAAAGATGCATCTTACTTACACATCTGTGCCAATAACACAATTTATGGAACAGAATGGAAATATGTTCCTGAAACAAATGGCGTACCAATTATTGCGGATATGTCATCTAATATTTTATCAAAACCAGTAGATGTAAGTAAATATGGGATGATTTATGCGGGTGCTCAAAAGAACATGGGAATTGCTGGATTAGGAGTAGCAATTATTCGTGAAGATTTACTTCAAGATGTTGCCCAAACAACACCTGTTTTATTAGATTATAAATTGATGATCAAAAATGATTCAATGTATAACACACCACCAGCTTATGCAATTTATGTTTTAGGACTTGTTCTTGAATGGATTGATTCTTTAGGTGGATTAGAAGTTATGAAAGAAAGAAATGAAAAGAAAGCTAAATTAGTTTATGACTATTTAGATCAATCGACTTTCTATAAAGCACATAGTGATAAAGAAAATAGATCACTTATGAATGTGACTTTTACAACACCAAATAAAGATTTAGATGCGAAGTTTGTTAAAGAAAGTATCGAAGCAGGCATGACAAATTTAAAAGGTCATCGTTCTGTAGGGGGAATTCGTGCTTCTATTTACAATGCAATGCCATATGAAGGTGTTGAAAAACTTGTCGCATTTATGAAAGAATTTGAAGAAAATAATCGATAAGGAGTCAAGTATGTATAAGGTTAAATTGATGAATAAAATATCTTCAGTAGGATTGGATTATTTTAATGAAGATTATGAATATGGGGAAACGTTAGAAAATGAAGATGCTATTTTACTTAGAAGTGCATCTTTACATGAATATGAATTTACAAAAAATGTTAAAGCGATTGCGAGAGCTGGTGCGGGGGTCAATAACATTCCTGTTGAAAAATGTTCAGAAAAAGGAATTGTTGTTTTTAATACACCGGGGGCAAATGCGAATGCGGTAAAAGAACTTGTTTTATGTGCTTTATTTTTATCAAGTCGTAAGATCGTTGAAAGTATTGAATGGGTCAATACTTTAAAGGATGATGAAAATGTAGGAAAGACAGCAGAAAAAGGAAAGTCAAACTTTGTAGGGCCTGAAATCGAAGGTAAAAAATTAGGGGTCATTGGTCTAGGTGCTATTGGAGTTTTAGTTGCAAATGCAGCTAATAAACTAGGAATGGAAGTTTATGGATATGATCCATTTATGTCTGTCAATTCTGCTTGGGCTTTATCAAAACATGTACGTCAAGCAAAAGATATGGATGAAATATTTAAAACATGTGACTATATTACTGTCCATGTACCAAGTACTAAAGATACAAAGGGTATGTTAAATAAAGAAAAGTTTGCATTAATGAAAGACGGAGCACGTTTATTGAACTTTGCTAGAGGGGATTTAGTTGTAAACGAGGATTTATTAGAAGCGGTTGAATCAGGTAAATTAAGTAAATATATAACTGATTTTGCTTCACAAGAATTAATTGGAAAAGATAATATTATTGTATTACCTCACTTAGGAGCTTCTACTCCTGAAAGTGAAGATAACTGTGCGAAAATGGCGGTTCAAGAATTAAAAGATTTCTTAGAAAATGGAAATATTAAAAATTCTGTGAATTTCCCAGCTGTTAATCAACCAAGAGAATCAAAAGTAAGACTATGTATTACCAATAAAAATATGCCAAATATTTTGGCACGTATTTCTAAATTATTTGCTGATCACAACTTAAATATAGAAAATATGGTGAACCGTTCTCGTGGGGATTATGCTTATACATTAATTGATACAAATGATGATGTACGTCAAGATATTATTGAACGTATCGAAGCAGCTAAAGGAATTATTAATGTAAGAGTGATTAAATAAAACTTGATAAAGGTATTTCAAGAAGTCCTAAGGGACTTCTTTTTTTGGACTATTTGTCCATTGAAAGGAGGAAAATAGAAAGATAAAATGATAATAGAAATGAGACAAATGTGAAACAAATAAGAGACAAATTTGAGACGAATTATCTTTAAACACAATTAAATTAAGAAAGCTCCTTACATCAATATTAAAAAAGAGATAAAAAGCGATGATGACTAACTATAAAACACTTATGTAAGGAGGTAAAAAAATGAGGCAAATAAGAAATGCAAGTGATACAACCTGTAAACAGTTATTAAGAGACGAGGAATGTTTTGCCGATCTCTGTAATTATGCTTTTTTTCAAGGAAGACAGGTCATTAAACCAGAAGAACTTGTTTCTAGAGAAAATGATCTGTCAACCCTGACAGGAAATATAGAGAAGCCAACAGAGATCAAAAGATATCGAGATGTGGTAAGAAAAGCAAGTATTCATGGAGATTATGTGATTATCGGAGTTGAACATCAAAGTACTTTTGATAAAAATATGATTTTTCGCATACTCAACTATGATGCAACGACTTATATCAATCAAGTTGAAAGTAAAAAAGAAGTCTATCCAGTAGGAAGCTTTGTGTTCTATACGGGAGATGAAGAATGGAAGTTGCCAGAAACATTAAAAGAAACATTGAAAAGTATACCATCAGAGATGGAACCTTATATCAATGATTGGAGACTACCTGTTATCGACCTTAAAACAATGGATGCAAGAAAGCTTACGAATCGAAGATTAAAAGATGTCGTAGAAATCAGTCAAAGTATGTTTGCAGGAAGTTATGAAGGATTAAGAGAAAATCGTAAAATTGAAACAGAAAGCTTCATGATGGCGGCAACATTTACACGTACAAATATTAGAAGAGAAGATTTACCAGAAGGAGATGAAATCAATATGTGTAAGGCAATGGATCAATTATTTCAAAGATTTGAAAATCAAGGAATTGAAAAAGGAAAACTCAATACTTTAAAAGAACTGCTTAAAGTGAAATTAGGAACTTTATCAAGTCCTTTAGAAAAACAACTCACAAATACGTCGCTAGAAAAATTAAATGTTCTTATATTAAATATCTTTAACATCAATAGTGAAGAAGATGTTTTAAAAATTATCAATTAAAAGAGCTATACGATTTATTCGTATAGTTCTTTTATTCTATCCACCATTTAAATAGGGGGAAGGGCATATTAGAAAACATAAGATAACGTGGAAGCAAATATTGTTTATCATTACGTGTCATATGTCTATTTTGATTGTAACTAAAGGCTAGTTTAACAGAACTTGATTTGAGATAATCTTGCGCATTTTGACAACTGACACCATATGGAAAGGCAAAGTAATCTGTTGAAACAAGGCCTTTGTTTTTTTCAAAGTCTCTTTTTATTTCATTTGTTGTCATGGTTTCTATTTTCTTTTTATAGGGTAAATGGCCAATATGGTGCATATCATAAGAATGACTGTAGTATTCAACATATTGATCATTTTTCAAATCATTTGTTTGTAAGTAAAGTAGGTTATTGGTTTTTGTTTTATAACCAATGACAAAGTTTGTAGCTTGCAAATTATATTTTTTTATAATAGGTTTAACAATAGTGTTAAAGTTTTTATATCCATCATCAAAAGTTAAACATACAGCTTTTTTAGATACTTCTTTTTTTCCATGATAATAGGCTTCAACATCTTCCATGGATAGGCATTGATAATTATTATCCGCTAAATATTTCATTTGTTTTTCAAATTCACTTATAGACATAAAATAAGGATTTGATGCATAGTTTTCTTTTTTTTCTTGTTCACTTACGACACCATGGTATCCTAAGATAGCAATTCCATCTTTACCGTTTTCATGAATAATGATGTCTTTTGTCATCCAGCCAAGTCCGATTGCTATGTAACAAACAAGAACACATAAAATGACTTTTAATATATTTTTCATAATATTCCAACTTTCTATCAGTACTAGTTTATAGAAAAACAGCACTGATGTCAAAAAAAGCTATGAGACTTCATAGCTTAAGACACAAGTAATAAACATCGCTAGGACAAATTCTTTTAAGAAAAGATTTTCATAATTTAAGTGTTCTTCTTTTTTATTTATAAAATAAGATAAGTAATTTTTAAGAATTTGATGATTTGTGAGATCCTTAAAAGATTGGGCGATATTTTTAAAATCAATTCTTTCTATTTCTCTTAAATCAGGTTTAATTTGATTTTTGATGTCTTGAATAATATCTTTAAAATGATAAACCTTTAAATCATCGTAATCATGTTCACTCATATAAAGTTCTAAACCTAAGATAAAATAATCTTCTAATTTTAAGTAATCTAAATACGTATTTTCTTTTAATAAATCAAGAATAGGTGTTTCATCAGAAATTGTAAGTAAATGATGATTGTATTGATTTTCATAGTTTAAAATTTGATTATGAAAAGATAAAGCTATTTCTTGAATATTTTCTTCAGGATAAAAAGCAAAACGATGCCCTTTTAATTTTTTAAATGTTTTTAAAGTATCAAGATAACCTAAGCGTATTCTTTGATCCAATAGCTCTCGATTAAAATCAAGAAAGCCACCTAAATGCTTAGACGGTCTAATAAAAGTGATATTTTCACGATGTAATAAATAGGGATGGGTCACTTCTTGATTGAGTTCAATTGCAATAATTTTTTGTGCTCCCATTTTTAAAGCAAGAGAGATAGGTAAATTATCATAATATCCGCCATCAATATATCCTTGCTTATCTATATAATGAATAGGAAATGCAGGAAAACATGAGGCTGAAGCAATAGCATATTCTACAATGTTATCTTCGCTCATATCATCTACTGTGATTTCTAATGGTTTCATAGAAGGAAAAGCAACAGTGCATAAACCATATTTGATGGGTGAACTTTTCGCTTTTTTGCCATTATAAAGACCTTTGATTAATTGAACAAGTGGTTCAATATCAGCACCTTTTTTATCAAGATAGGACTTTAAAAAAGGACCTATGTTAGAAGAATTGTTCATTAGATTTTCAATTGAAAAATCAAATTGAATAGGATGCTTTAAAACCTTTTCTAATGATAAAGTATCCCATAATTCATAAAGCTTTTGATAATCTTCTTGAGCTACAAGTAGCCCATTTAAAGCACCAATAGACGTACCAGTAACAATATCAAAATGATATCCTAATTCTTGTAACGCTTTCATGCATCCTGATTCATAAGCTCCTTTAGAACCGCCACCTGATAAAACTAATCCATATTTCATAAAAACACATCCTTTTCAATAATTATACTTTTTAATAAAAAAATTACAACTTTATCATTTTAATATATGAAGAGTTTGTTATAATTATATGGCAAGGAGGATTAAAAAATGAAAAATGTAGTGAAAACAGATCAAGCTCCAGGAGCTATTGGTCCATACAGTCAAGGAATACAAGTAGGGGATATGTATTTTTTCTCAGGACAAATTCCTCTAGTACCAAGTACAGGTGAAATGCCAGAAGGAATCGAAGCACAAGCTCATCAAGCTTTAAAAAATGTGAAAGGATTATTAGATAGCCAAGGATTATCATTTTCAAATGTTGTTAAAACAACTGTCTTTTTAGATAACATGGATGATTTTACAACAGTAAATGGTATTTATGCTGAATACTTTGTAGAACCTTATCCAGCAAGATCTGCTGTAGAAGTTGCTAAACTTCCTAAAGGAGCTTTAATTGAAGTAGAAGTTATCGCTAAAAAATAATTAAAAAAGAGATTTCGTTTTTGAAATCTCTTTTTTGTATATTATAAGAAAAGAATTGCAATAATTCCTACTATAAAACAATAGTAAGAAAAATAATTCAATTTTCTTTTATTTAAAATACTAAACAATAAATTAAGTGCTAAATAAGTAACGATTCCACTGACAATAAAGCTGATTAAATATGGAAGCCATAATGCAGCGACAGTTGAACTTGTTAAAAAATGTTTAAGTTTTAAAATGATTGCGCCAAAGCTTACCGGCATAAACATAAAGAAAGAGAAATCTCTTGCTGCTTTTTGATCAAGACCACCAAGCATTCCACCAGTAAGTGTTGATCCACTACGAGAAACTCCAGGAAGTAAAGCAAGTAATTGGAAAAATCCCATTCTTAATGCATCCCATAAATTCATGTTTTTTGTTGTTCTTTTTCCTTTATATCCAAATTTGTGAATAAGCATTAAAAAACAAGAAGTTAAAAGTAAACAACAACCTACTAATTTAGGATTAGAGAAAGCATGTTCAATATAATCATTAAAAAGAACACCACCAATTGCTGCAGGAATTGTAGCAACAATTAATAACATACAAAATCTAAAATCAGGTAATAGTTCATCTCTTTCTTGAGGTTTAGCAATATACCCGAAAAAGGATTTGATTAAACGAATAATATCTTGGCGATAATAAAACATGATAGCAATGAGCGAACCAGTATTAACAATAACTTCAAAAGTAACATCATTCATTTGTGGAACCATTAAACCAAGTTTTTCAAAAATACTTTGGAATAAAACTAAATGTCCACTACTTGAAATAGGAATAGGTTCACTAAAACCTTGAATAGCACCTAAGATTGCATAGACAATAATATCTTTAATTAAACTCATAATTTCACCTCGTCACCCATTATATATGAAAATATTATAAAAATATACAAAAACATTTTTTTAATGGAGATGACATATAATAAAGAAAAAGGAGGAAGAAAATGATTGTTAATTGGGTTAAAGAAGATGAAGAACTATTAGAACCATATGAATGGTCAAATGGTGATGATATCGAAATCATTTCAACACTTTCATGTTTTAAAGTAGATCAAAAAACACTCCATGATTTTATTTATGGATGTTTACACATTTTTGATCAAAAGTTGTGTCAAAAAGTATTTGCAATAGGAGATGGTCATTATGCTTTAGCGATTGAAACAGATGATCAAGGAAAGCTTTGTTATCGAAGTGTTTTTGATTTTTGTGATCGTGATAAAATGAATAAAAAGATTGCTGCTTTAGAACTGTCTAATATTCATTATCAAATGTATGATGAAGGAGAAATGAAAGAATATGGTCTAACAAGAGAGGAAAGGTTAAAAAAGCAATTTATTGAACAAAGAATTGATGAACTTTATATGGAAAATTATGATGATTTTTTGATGTTATGTAGACAGTTAAATATCGAAGATGCACAAAGTATCCAAAAATATAATCATTTAAAAAATAAAATAGCTAAGGGCTATACATTTATACATGAAATCCTATTCTATGAATTTACTAAAAAGGAATACAAAAAGAAATAAGCAATGCTTATTTCTTAATTGTAATTCCTATTTTTCTTTCAACTTTCGCAAGTTTTTTTCTTGCCATATAACGTGCTTTATCAGCACCTTCATTTAAAATTGTATCGATATAGTTACCTTGATTGATTTCATTATATTTATCATGGATTTTTTGTAATTCATTACCTACAACTTCAGCTAGATCTTTTTTAAATTGACCATAACCAACACCTTGATAACGTTCTACAAGTGCATCAATAGATTCACCACTTAAAATAGAATAAATAGTAAGTAAGTTTGAAATACCAGGTTTATTTTTAACATCATAGTAAATAGCGTTATCACTATCAGTGACAGCAGACATGATTTTCTTTTTAGAAACATTAATATCATCTAAAATATAAATACATCCTTTACCTGTTTCATCAGATTTAGACATTTTCTTTGTAGGATTTTGTAAGTCCATAATACGTCCACCTACTTTTGGAACAAGTGGTTCAGGTAATTTGAAAGTTTCACTATAACGATTATTAAATCTTTCAGCAATATCTCTAGCAAGTTCACAATGTTGTTTTTGATCTTCACCAACTGGTACATAATCTGGATCATAAATTAAAATATCAGCATTCATTAATGAAGGATAATTAAAAATACCAGCTCCAATAGATTCATCTTTTTTAAGTTTGCTTGCTTTATCTTTATATTGAGTCATACGTGATAATTCACCCATTGACACCATACATCCTAAATACCAACCAAGTTGAGCATGTTCTAAAACATCAGATTGTAAAAATAATGTGACTTTTTTAGGATCTAATCCAGCTGCTAAATATAAAGAAATCAAATCTTTTGTATTTTTTCTTAAATCCTTTGGTTCTTGATAAATTGTCATACTGTGTAAGTTAGCAACAAAAACAATCATTTCATATTCATCTTGATAAGAAACAAAAGGTTTGATAGCTCCTATATAATTTCCTAAAGTTACTCTTCCTGTTGGCTTGATGCCACTCAACATTCTTTTCATAAATTTTCCTCCTTAAAATAAAAAACGTCCTTAAAAAAGGACGTTATAAACGCGGTACCACCTTAATTCGTATAAAATATACGCTCTTGATTTTAACGCGATTAGCGACAAAAGACTTGTGCCTTTTGTAACTCCAGAACCCCAATTTCTATTATATCAATGGCTTATTTCCATCAACCATAAGCTTTCTATAACATTTAATATAATTTACTTATGTTCCTTCAAAGTCTTTAAAAACATTATAATGAGCTCATCTATAAAAATCAAGATATTTAAAAAAAGATATACAAAGTTTAAAATTGTTGTATAATTATTTACAAAGGAGTGATTGTATGATACGTATATATACCGCCCCAAGTTGTGCTTCTTGTAGAAAAGTAAAATCTTGGTTAAATGAAAATCAAATACCTTATGTAGAAAAGAATATTTTTTCTACTTTATTAAAAGAATCAGAACTTCGAGAATTATTAGAACGTAGTGAAAATGGTACGGATGATATTATTTCCAAAAGAAGCAAAATTATTAAAGAAAATGATATTGACATTGATTCAATGAAAATCAATGATTTAATTAAGTTTATACAGGAAAATCCATCAGTTTTAAAAAGACCAATTATGATTGATGAAAGAAGATTTCAAGTTGGTTACAATGCTGAAGAAATAAGAGTCTTTATTCCTAAAGAACTTAGAAAGTTAGCTGAATGTCATGATATGGATCGTTGTCCACAATTCAGCAATAAAGATTGTTTGAATTTTAAAAAAGAATATGAAAGGGATAGAGAAAAGGAATCAAGCCATTAGATTGATTCTTTTTTAGGAGACAATATGAAAAAAATATTAAAAGTTATAATGACACTTATTTTAATTTGTTCATGTTTTTATCTAGCAATTTCATTGTTTATGAATCATTTGATTATTAATGATATGGTACCAACAGTTGTTAAATCAACGGCTGTAACAAATGCTTTAGAAGATACTTGTCAAAATGTTTTAAGTATGATGAATATGGACGAAAGCCAAAGTCAAGCACTTGTTTCTTCTTTACAACAAGATGAAAAAACGCAAGAACTTGTTAATGAATATATTGATACTGTTTTAAATAATCAATCATCTACTCTAGATGAAACTTTATTAAAGCAAGTTTTAGAAGATAAAAAAGATGAGGTATATTCTATTTTGAATCCTTCAATAAATGAAGAAACGTTTACAACACTTTATGATCAAGCTATCAATCAAATGGATTTACAAGGTTTACAAGATAAAGTATTAAGTCGAGTAGAAAATACGATGGAACAATCTGGAGAAACATATAAGATCGTAAAGAAAGTATATAGCTTTAAAAATTCTACACATATTATTGTGAGTGCTATTTTATTAGTTATTTCTACAGCCTATCTTATTTTTATTTCAGTTCAAGAGAGATTGATTACAAAATGTTTATCAGTAAGTTATATGGTTTGTGGAATTATGACATTCTTGATTTCTTTTACGATAATTTTAGGATTAACAGCAATGGCATCTTCTACAATGACCATTCAATTAACTTCTATTAAATATATGTATATATGTGGAGCTAGTTATTTCTTTGTAGGTATTATTTTATTAATTGTAAATGCTTTTTTAAAAAAGAAAAATCGTTATCATTATTATTACTAGTATAAAAAGAAGGGGTATTTATGGATAGATTAGATGCAAAGGCTATAAAGACGTATAAAGAAATTATACTTATTTTAGATCAATGTATTGATGATTATTTATTTGTAATGGATCTTGATAAAGATACATATTTTATCTCACCGCATGCTATGAAAAGATTTAATATTCCAAGCTATGAATTTAGTGATTCTTTACCAGCACATAAAAAATTTGTATATAAAGATGATTTAGAAATGTTATTATCTGATATGAATAAAATGGTTTCAGGTAAAAAGAGTTTTCATAATTTACAATATCGTTGGATTGGAAAAGACGGTATTCCTATTTGGATCAACTGTCGAAGTAAATCGATTAAGGATCGTGATGGGAATGTTAAATATATTATTGGCTGTATTAATGAAATTGGAAAAAGACAAGTTGCGGATAATGATAGTGGTTTGTTAGGTGAAATGAGTTTTAAGAATTTGATTTATCCAATTCATGAAGATATTAATCAAGGTTTTATTTTAAGAATTGATATTGATGATTTTAAAAATATTAATGAAAATTTCGGTGTAAAATATGGAGATGTTGCTTTAAAACAAGTTGGAAATTGTATTAAAAAGTTATTAACTAAAAATCAACAACTTTATAGGATTGTCGCTGATGAGTTTATTGTGATGGATGTTGTTGGCAGTAAAGAAGATGCAAGAGATCTTTATAAAGCAATACGTAGAAGTATTACACGTTATGTAGAATCTATTAATTATGATATTTATTTAACGATTTCTGCAGGTATTCTAGATTTTCATGATTATCCTAATAAAAGTTATAATTCTATTATGCAATGGACAGAATTTGCTTTAAATCAATCGAAAATAAATGGAAAAAATACATATACGATTTTTAAGCAGGAAGCTTATCAAGAGTTTTTAAGAAAAAATAAATTAACAAAAGAATTACATAAAGCAGTTAACCAACAATTTAAAGGATTTGAAGTTTATTTTCAGCCAATTATTGATATGAAAACAGAAAAGATTCATAGTATGGAAGCATTGCTTAGATTTGAATGTGATGAATTTGGTAAAATTTCACCACTAGAATTTATTCCATTATTAGAGGAAAGTGATTTGATTATTCCTGTAGGTAGATGGGTTTTAGATCAATCATTAAAAGCTGTAAGTATGTTTTCAAATATTAAAGTACAAATTAATATGTCTTATGTTCAAGTGTTAAAAACACCAGCATTAAATGATATTTTAAATATTATAAAAAATTATAAAATAGAAAATAATCAATTGGTTATAGAACTTACAGAAAGTGGTTTTATTGAATCTAATAAAAACTTTATTGATTTTTGTAATGGTTTAAAGAAAGAAAATATCTTACTTGCTTTAGATGATTTTGGAACAGGATATTCTAATTTCCACTATCTTTATAATTTAAAACCAGATTATATAAAAATAGATCGAACATTGATGAAAAATGCACTTTCAAATGAGTATGAAAATATGTTGCTAAAACATATGGTGGATATGGCTCATAGCGTAGGTGTTAAGATTTGTATTGAAGGAATAGAAGAAAAGGAAGAACTTGAACGTATTATGTTATTAAAGCCAGATTATATTCAAGGATTCTATTATGGTAGGCCGGTTTCTTTAAGTGTGTTTATGGAAAGCTATGAAATATAAAACGAATAAGTATGTGACTTATTCGTTTTTTAATGTTTCTAACATTCGTTTGATTTTACTTAAACAGTTTTGTTTATATTCTAAATGATAAGGTTGAATGATTTTTTTGAATGTTTGAAGTCCTTGATCATAATCTTCCACTTCAAATTCTATTTCATAATCATGATGATGGTTATATTCATTTTCATCTAAGGATAAAACACCATCGGGTAAAATAATATCATGACGTGTTGTTTTTAAATAATATCCACATGTTAAATCTTTGATATAAATATTTTCTTTTTCTAAAATATCAAAGATTTCATTATTGATATGTTGATGATTAAAAATAGCATCTTTAATTTCTTTATTAATATCTATATTTAATTCATTCAGACCAATAGTTGAAGGTCTTTTCAATGTGAGTTCGTAATGACCTTTTTTTTCTCTAATTCTGAGTGAGTATTTTTTCTTTTCCAATAGAGGATGAAAAAGATAATAATTGGTTTGTTGATAACTGTCTTTGATTTGATTTTTATAATCAGATAATATTTTTTTAAATATATTTTCTTTTAATAACATTTTAAATTCAATTTCTAGATGTTCCATATGATACCTCTTTGCTTAAATGCTCTAGATATATTATAATACATCTATACGGAGGGAAGAAAGATGAAATATGCATTAATGGTTAGAAATGATGATCTTTCTAAAAAAACAGCTTTGAAAATTAAAGAAAGTTTACAAAACTTTTTTATTTATGATGAAAAAAATCCAGATCTTGTTATTTCAATTGGAGGAGATGGAACTATTTTAGAAGCTGTACATCAATATTTAAATGTTGATTGTTGTTTTGTAGGTATACATACAGGAACTTTAGGATTTTATACAGATTACCAAATTGATGAAGTGGATCAATTTATAAAAGATGTGACTTCTAGACAATTTAAGACGATGAAAAGATATATGTTAGAAATTAAAATTAATAAAAAAGACTCTTTTCAAACATATTATGCTTTAAATGAATTAAGATTAGATCAAGGGTTACAAGCACAGGTTATTCATGTGTATATTGGTAATGTTTTATTAGAAGTTTTTAGAGGGAATGGTTTATGTGTTTCAACTCCTTCTGGATCGACTGCTTATAATAAATCTTTAGGTGGTTCTATCATTTATCCAGGTATTCCTTTGATGCAACTTACAGAAGTTGCAGGAATTCATCATAATGCATATCGTTCTTTAGGTTCAAGTTTGATTTTAGATGAAAGTCAAACGATTAAATTAGTTGGAAATTATTTTAATCATTCTTTGATTGGAATCGATCATATTCATTTAGAATTAGAGGATGTTGAAAGTATTGAGATTACGATTGGGCGTAAGTATGTTCGTTTTATTGAATATAAAGAAATGTCTTTTATTAAAAGAGTTAGAAGGGCATTTATTAATTCATGAGTTATCAAATTGAACAAACGATTTTATTAAGAGATTATTTGAAAGAATTACCAATTAGTCAAGCAATGATTAAAAGGATTAAAAGGGAAGGTGATTTCTTAGTCAATGGAAAAAGTCAAACAGTAAGATGTTTACTTCAAAAAGGAGACTGTTTAGAAATTATTTTTCCAATAGAAAACTCAAATATTCAACCAGAAAATATTCCTTTAAAAATCATTTATGAAGATGACTATTATATAATCATTGATAAAGAAAGCCAAATGCCTTGTATTCCTACTAAAAGATATCAAAGCCATACTTTATGTCATGCATTAATGTATTACTATCAACAAATTGGTTTAAAAAGTACAATTCATTTAGTAAATCGTTTAGATAAAGAAACATCAGGATATATGTTGGTTGCTAAAACATCACAAGCTCATGCATTGCTTTCTAAAGATATTAAACAAGTAGAACGTGTTTATCATTGTTTAGTTGAAGGAATTTTAGAAGGGGAAGGCGTTATTGATCGACCTATTTTAAAAAGTAATGATTCTATTAAAAGAATTGTTGATGATCATGGTAAGTATGCTAAGACGTATTATAAATCTTTAATGCATAAAAAAAATCAAACACTTGTAGAATGCAAATTAGTAACGGGAAGAACCCATCAAATTAGAGTACATATGGCTTCTATTGGTCACCCTTTAGTGGGAGATCTTCTTTATGGGTCAAATGAAGATTACTTATTTTATTTGGATAGTGTTGAAATTAGTTTTATTCATCCTTTTACCCATCAGAAAATACATTATAAAAAGGAGAGTTAATCTCCAAATGGCATGAACTTAAGATATAATCTTAGGTTCATGTCTTTTTATTTTTATCCTTTTTTTATAATAGTATCTAATATTTCTTTTTGTGTAGTATAGGATGGTGATGTTATGTTTGTAAAAGTTGTAAAAAATAATAGAGGTCGTCCAAATACCTCTTTTATCGCAATTGTTGAATCTTATCGTGAAGATGGGTAAATGGAGGTAATGTTTGAAAGTGTTCTTTATCGTAGTCATAGCCCATTAAATGACAAGTTCCTTCATTCCACCAAATAGAAAGGACATTTCCATTTTCATCACATTCCATAGACCATCTAGCTTCATCTAATGAACCATAGACAGCATCTGCACTATTTTCATTGGTAAACATCCAAATAGTAAGATCTTTATCTTTAGGATCTTATGAGTAGGGTTCACTAGATATTTTAATGAGTGTGCCATCTTTTTTCTGTATTTTTGTTCAATGTTTTTATCTTTAGAAAGTTTTTCGATAATAGTGTTGTAATTAATAAATTGAGCAACATTTTGTTGATTGTTTTCGCTAATATATAGATTATTATAAAGTTTCATTGTTACAGAAAAACAATTATGTTGTTCTTTTCCAAGTTTTAAAAAATAGGAAGGACCTATAATATCACGGAAGATATCTTTTTTAAGTCAACGACATAAACGCCCATATATTTAGGGGCAATTAATTTTAAAAATTGTTGGTTATCTTTTTTATCTTGAAGTATTTTATTGATTTTAATTGAAAAACGATTTTGTTGATGAAGATCCATCTCTTTTTTTTGTCATACTAATCTCCGTTTCTTAATACAATTCGATTTATTTTAAAATAATTAACATACTTGCACAAAAAAAGCTGTACTTTGTGTTACAGCTTTAATCTATTTGATTATATTTAGCGATACTTGTTTGGCGATGGATATCAAAACACATTCCAATCGCAATCATGTAAGATAAAAGTGAAGACCCACCATATGAAAGAAACGGTAATGTGATACCAGTGATAGGGAGTATTCCTAAAATCATAGCGATGTTCCAAAATTGTTGGAAAATCATACATCCAAAAATACCAGCAATAAAATATTTATCGCTTTGGTGCGTTGCTTTTAAACCAACATACAAAATACAAACATCTAACGCGAGTATAGCAATGAGCGTAATGATGGCTCCCACGAATCCAAAGCCTAAAGTAATAACAGAAAAGATGAAGTCCGTATGAGCTTCTTGTAAAGAAATAATCACTGTGTCAAATCCATGACCAAAAAGCCCAGCTGTTCCATAAGCCATCATCGCATTATAAAGTTGGTATCCTTGATTTTGATAAGTTCCTTCAGGATCGACCCAGCCATAAAAACGATCAAGTTTATGTCCTGTGATAATTGAAGAAAATATATCTTGACGATAAATAAATAAGTAAGTAAAAATCACAAGAACAACTGCTAAACAAGCAAATCCTACAATATACCATTTCTTATTAATTCCTGATGCAAATAAAATAACAACCACTGAAAAAGCCATAATCAAAGTAACACCAGCATCATTTTGTAAATAAGTTAGAATCATTGGTGGTAGAGAAATAGCTGCTACACGACCAATTAACTGTAAATCGGTATCAAATGTATGAATTAAATATTTTTCATTATGTAAAGAAACAGTTTTAGACATACATATAATCATTACAACTTTCATAAATTCAGAAGGTTGGAATGAAAATCCTGGAAAGTTATACCATGATGTGGCACCATTTAGATCTTTTGCAAAGGGAATGATATGCATTCCTAATTTATAAATAGCAAATCTTTGAATAACAAGACCGACTAAAAAGACAATCAAGATTCCATAAAAAATCCACATTCCCGAATAAATTCGATCATTTCCAAAACGATTGATTAAAAAAATCAAACCGACACCAATCATATAATAAAGGAGTTGTTTACTCCAATAGCCTGTAGGATTGGGATAAGTAATATAACCAGCTGCACATTTAATTGTATAACAACTAATAAGACATAGAATAAATAAAATGATGGCAAGTGGCCAACAAATTGTAGAATCTAAATATTTTTTCATTTTGTCACCCCTAGTGATTTATAGTATACTATAAATATATCATAAAAGAAAATGTTTATTAAGAAAGGAAATAGATATGTCAGATTATTTTATTTATGTTTTAATTGCAATTATTGTAATTGTTGGAGTATGGTTTATTTTTGCAAAGGTATTAAAAAATAAAAAACCTAAAGAAGTTACTTTAAAAGATATTCCTATTGATTTAGAAGCTTTAATCCATGCTTTAGGGGGTATTGATAATATTAAAGAGAGCCAAAGTCAAGGAAGTAAAGTACGTTTCTTTGTAGAAAATGATGATTTAGTAAAAGTAAATGTTTTAAAAGAATTAGGTGCAAGTGGTGTTATTCAAGCTACAGGCAAAGTTACTGTTATTTTAGGAAAGTTCTCTGATGAAATCAGTAGAATAGTAAATGAAAAGAAATAACGTTCCAAGTTGTATTGGGGGTGAAGGTATGAAAGAAAGAATTCACTTATATGAACCTTTTTTTCATCATTATTATATTGATGAAATTCTAAATGATTATGAATTAGAAACATTGATTCGTGTAAAAAAAGATGATTATCAACAATCAGTTGCCTATATTAAATTAATTTCTATATATTCACATCATGCAAGTATTGATGAATTGCAACAACAAGTAGATTCCATTCAAATGATGATGGAAACTTATGAAGATTATCATGAATTTGAACAATATTTGATAGAAAATGAAGAACATCAAGTGATAGGAATTGATTTATGTGCACTTACTTATAATCATCATTATGATGAATTAGATTTAGAAGAATTAACACCTGATCAATATTATCAGGTAGGATTATATTATTATGACCAAAAAAAATATGATCAAGCATTAGAATGTTTCCATTTAGGAGAAGAATGTGAAGATTCTGATTGTTTATGTGTGTTAGGTTATATGTATGAAAAAGGACAAGGGGTCAAACAAAGTAATCAAGTGGCCATGACATATTATCGTCTAGCAAGTGATTTAGGAAATGTTGTTGCTTCTTGTAATCTTGCTTATTTTTATGAATATGGGATAGATGTTGACCAAGATTATGAAAAAGCTTTTGAACTTTATTCTTTAGGAGTCGATGAAGGATTTCCAAGATCTTTATTTTCAACGGCTTATTTTTTACAAAATGGGTATGGTGTAATTCAGGATCTAGAGGAAGCTTTTTTACGTTATGAAGAAGCAGCAGCCTTAGGACATAATGATGCGATTTGTGCTCTAGGTGAATGTTATGAATATGGTCAAGGAACAAGACAGGATTATCAAAGAGCTTTACATTATTATGAAAAAGCTGCTTATGAAGGGAATAGTCTTGCTAAATATAAATTAGGACGTTTTTATGATTTGGGTTACGGTTGCAATGAAAATTATCAAAAAGCTTTTCATTGGTATCAAGAAGCAGCAAAAGATGGTTTAGAAGTAGCAATCACAGCGATGGCAACCTGTTATGAATTTGGTCGAGGGATAGAAAAAGATAGTCAAAAAGCTTTAGAATATTATTTAAAAGCAGCAAATATGGGCTATATGAATGCGCAATTTTGTTTAGGGTATTTTTATGAAATGCATAGTGAATATCCAGAAAGTGAAAAAAATAGTTTTTATTGGTATTTAAAAGCGAGTCATCAAGGAGATGGACAATCAACGTTGGCTGTGGCTTATTACTATGGTCAAGGAATTGGAACTGTTAAGGATGAAAAGAAGTCTTTTGAAGCTTATCAAAAAGCAGCCAATCTTGGAGAAAGAGAAGCGTTTTATTATTTAGGTGTTTGTTATTTAGAAGGAAAGGGTGTTTTACAGGATAAGGAAAAAGGAATTGCTGGCTTAATTAAAATAGAAGATCAGTATCCTGTTGCAGCTTATTTAATAGGACAGTATTTTAAAGAAAAACACGATGATCAACAAGCAATTCAACATTTTAAATTAGCAATTTTAAAAGAAGATGAGGAACAGTCTTTGTATCAATTAGCACTTTATGGTGAACAAGGAATAGAAGTCAGTAAAGAGGAAATGCTTGATTATCTTTTAAGAAGTGCAAAAAAAGGTTATTCACCAGCACTTGTAAAATATGCTTATTATTTAGAAAATGGAATTTATGTAGAAAAAGATTATCAGATGGCTTATGAATATTATTTATTAGCTTGTCAAAAACAAAATAGAGAAGGTTTTTATCATTTAGGTAGATGGTTCTTTTATGGGATAGGACAAAAAGAAGATAAGCATAAAGCAATGCAATATTATCAACAAGCTAGTCATTATCATTATTCAAAAGCAAGCTTTATGCTAGGTTATATGTATCATTATGGTGATGGTATTTCTAAAGATTTAGAAAAAGCTAAAGAATATTATCAATTAGCACTTCAAGAAGGATATCTTGAAGCGCAAAAGGAATTAGATAAATTAGAGGTGGAAAAATGAGTTTTGAAACAAAATTAGAAAAATATGCAAGATTAATTGTTCAATCAGGTTTGAATGTTCAAGAAAAACAAACCGTTGTCATTAGTGCATCTATTGAAAGTTACCAACTTGTAAGAGAGGTTACTAAACAAGCTTATCTTGTAGGTGCTAAAGAAGTTGTTGTTCATTATAGTGATGAAGAAGTCACACGTATGAAATATGAAAATATGGAAGTAGAAGATTTTAATCACGTACCTACTTGGTTTTCATCTTTTAGAAATGATTATGCGTTAATGAATGCTTGTTTTCTTTATGTTGATGATGAAAATCCTGAAATGCTTGCAGGTATTGAACCTAAAAAGATTTCTAATTGGCAAAGAGCAGTTAAAAAGGCATGTAAGACATATTTTGATTTATCCGATAATATGACAAATGCTTGGTGTATCGTAGGTGGAGCTACGCAAAAATGGGCGAATAAAGTTTATCCTGATATGTCAAATCAAGAAGCGTTAGATAGTTTATGGAATGCTATTTTTAAAGCAGCTAAGATTGATGATGAACATGATCCTGTCGAATTATGGAGTCAACATCGTCGTTCTTTTGAAAAACGTGTTAATTATTTAAACGGTCTAAATTTAAAGAAACTTTATTATAAAAATAGTAAAGGGACTGAAATTACAATTGGTTTGAATGATGATTATTTATTTGCTGGTGGGGGAAGTTATTTAAAAAATGGTGTTTACAATTTTCCTAATATACCAACAGAAGAAATCTTTACATCACCTAATAAGGATGATGTAGAAGGAATTGTTTTTAGTTCTTTACCTTTAAGTTATGGTGGAAATATTGTTGATGAATTTTATTTACGTTTTAAAGATGGTCAAGTGATTGATTTTGGAGCTAAAGAAGGATATGAGGTTTTAAAAGGAATTATTGATAGTGATGAAGGAAGTAAACATTTAGGTGAAGTTGCTTTAATTCCTTATCATTCACCAATTAATGAATTAAAAACATTATTTTATAATACTTTATATGATGAAAATGCTTCATGTCATATGGCTTTAGGTATTGGATTTTCTGAATGTATTAAAGGTGGGATTGATATGGATAAAAAAGAATTGTTTGAAAAAGGGGTCAATGATTCTTTAGTTCATGTTGATTTTATGATGGGAACAGAAGATTTAATGATTGATGGTATTTTAGAAGATGGCAGTCATGTAAAAATCTTTGAAAATGGAAATTTTGTATTTTAATGATCTGTGGGGATTGCTCCCCACTTTTTAATTAGTAAAAAAGATTTCTATTATATATTATTTAAAAGAGGTAATTATAGGGAGTGGGCTTTCTTTTTTATTAAATAATAGTAGTAATTCTGTTCATTTTGTGGTAATAATTGTACTGTTGAAATAAAAGATAAAAAAATAAATATAAATTATGGGAGGATGCAATGGAAGATTTAAGACAACAAATAGAAAAAAGAAGAACATTTGCGATTATTTCCCATCCGGATGCTGGTAAAACAACTTTAACAGAAAAGTTCTTACTCTATGGAGGAGCCATCCAACAAGCAGGAACTGTTAAAGGAAAGAAAAATAGTAAGCATGCGACAAGTGACTGGATGGAAATTGAAAAACAAAGAGGAATTTCAGTTACCTCTTCAGTATTACAATTTAATTACCAAGGATATTGTATTAATATTCTTGATACTCCAGGGCATCAAGACTTCTCAGAAGATACATATCGCACTTTAATGGCAGCGGATTGTGCAGTCATGGTCATTGATGCGAGTAAAGGGGTCGAAGATCAAACACGTAAGTTATTTAAAGTATGTACAATGAGACATATTCCAATTTTCACTTTTATTAATAAGATGGATAGAGAAGCAAGAGATCCTTATGAATTAATGGAAGAAATTGAACAAGAGTTAGGAATTGAAACTTGTCCTGTTAACTGGCCAATTGGTTCTGGAAAACGTTTTGCAGGAGTTTATGAAAGAAATGATCAAGAAGTCATTCGTTTTATTCCTGTAGATGGTGGAAAAAAAGAAGTTGAAACAGAAATTTTAAAAGCGGATGATCCAAAATTAAAAGAGTATGTGGAAGATGAACTTTATGATAAATTACAAGAAGATATTGAATTATTAGATATGGCAGGAAATGAATTTAGTTTAGAAGCTGTACGTGCTGGTAAGTTATCACCTGTATGTTTTGGATCGGCTCTTACTAACTTTGGGATTGAACCATTTTTAAAACATTTCTTAAATATGACAACCCCACCAACTCCTAGAATGGCAGATGGTGAAGTGATTGATCCTTATCAAGAAAATTTCTCAGCTTTTGTTTTCAAAATTCAAGCGAACATGAATGCTAGACATCGTGATAGAATGGCATTCTTTAGAATTTGTTCTGGTAAATTTGAAAAAGGAATGGAAGTTTATCATTATCAAGGTAAGAAAAAAATCAAATTAAATCAGTCAAAACAATTAATGGCAGATGAACGTAGTGAAGTAAATGAAGCTTATGCAGGAGATGTCATTGGTGTTTTTGATCCAGGTATTTTCTCTATTGGAGATACTATTACAACAGGTAAAAAGCATTTTGCTTTTGAAGGAATTCCAACATTTGCACCAGAACATTTTGCAATGATTCGTAATAAAGACACGATGAAAAGAAAACAATTTGTTAAAGGTGTTGAACAAATTGCAAAAGAAGGAGCAATCCAAATCTTTACTGAATTAGGTGGCGGTATGGAAGAAATTATTGTAGGAGTTGTTGGTGTTTTACAATTTGAAGTTTTAGAACATCGTTTAAAGAATGAATACAATGTTGAAATTCATAAATCTCCTCTACCTTATCAATATATAAGATGGGTCAAAGAAGGAACTGATTTAAAATCATTAAATCTTTCATCTGATACAAGAAAAGTTCAAGATTTAAAAGGGCAACCATTATTATTGTTCACTAATGATTGGGGCGTAAGATGGGCTCAAGATAAAAATAAAGGTTTAGAATTATTGGAATTTTCTAAGAACTAAAAGTAGAACTTTTAGTTCTTTTTTTATACAATTCGAATGAAAAAAGAATTGATGACTTCAGTCAGTTGAGCACATGAAATGTGCAAAATAGAAAATCACTTGCTATGAGGGTGGTGCAATAAGAAATAATGGCTAAAAAGGCAAATTCTTTAGCACATCGTCTTCACACCGAAGTATAGACGAAAAGTGATATATAATCAACTAAGGAAAGATATAGGAGAAATATTGAGAACACTCTGTCGATATAAGGGAGTAGAAATAATAGAAGGGCATTTGATGAGTGACCATGTACATATGTTAGTAATGATACCACCAAAGTTAAGTGTGTCATCATTCATGGGATACTTGAAGGGAAAATCAGCATTGATGATTTTTGATAGACATGCAAATTTGAAATATAAGTATGGAAATAGACATTTTTGGGTAGAAGGGTATTATGTGAGTACAGTAGGATTAAATGATTAAACGGTCGCAAAATATATAAGAGAACAAGAGCAACATGATATTGCAATGGATAAATTAAGTGTGAAAGAATATAAGAATCCGTTTGAAGAAAAAGGAATTCGAGAAGAAAATAGAAGCCGAAGGAAAAAGCAAAATAAAAATTCCCTTTGAGGGAAAGCGAGAGTCAAAAGCGATAGCTTGAACGAAGTGAAAGCAGCGCCTTTAGACGTGAGCAAGTAACAAAGGCTTATAGCCACAGTGAAAACCACGCCGTTTTGAACTGCCCCTGTCAAGTAGACAGGTAAAATAATTAAAATTATGTATGCATTATTGACAAACCCCATTCCTACCAATTGACTGGTAGGAATATTTTTATGTGATTCATAATGTTCTTTCTTGTATCTTGATATCCTTTTATTTTCTGGTATTGGATATTGATTTGACTTTGGTATCTAGCATTAAAATATAGTGATAGTAAAAAAGCAGTAGGAATTCAAGATAGAATCTTTATTGCTTTTTCGTTTAAATCTTATAATTGAATATCTGTCTAATTTGCCGCTCTGTCAAATAGTAATTTGTAAGTGGAAGATTTGTAATCTTTTCAAATTCTTTTATAAAGTCACTTGATGCCGTTACATTGATATATTTACTTTCACCTTTGACCACCTTAAAGCTTCTAATGAATTTCATAATTTGATGTGTGCTGTATTGATTATCCAATATCTTAAACTGGAATATTCTTTCTAACAGTACGGCAAGATAACAGATCAGGAAGTGTCCCTTTATGCTGTTTTCTTTTTGAAGAAATACAGGGCGTGCATCTAAATCAGGCTTCATTATTCTGAAGGATTCTTCTATCCTCCATAGATTGTGATATGTATTATAGATATCAATATCATCCATATCCTTTTCTGAAGTAACAAGCATATTGTATCCTGCAAACTTTAGCTCTTTTTCAATCATTGATTCGTTTATTGAGGCCTTGGCTTTCTCTCCGTCTTCATCAATGAAATCGACATACTTTCCTAAATCTCCATATTCTGATCGTTTTGCCTGACTGTAACAGAGGTTTCTTGCTTTTTCAATCTGTTTGACTATTTCATATTTTTTCTTTGAGGCCAGTTTTGGATTATAGGTAACAAGTCTTTTTTCTGTAAAGCAGAGGGTTTTCTTTTTACCATCTATTTCAAAAGTGTATGGAAATTTTTCGACACATGATTTATATCTGTATAACAGTGTGCCATCTCTGCTTCTTACATCCTTCCAATCATCATTATCCAACAGTACCCATGTCTTTTCTTTTTCAGGTAAGGATTTTACTGATTTTGAGAAGAGATAGCCATCTCCGTTTTCTTTGGAAAAGGCGATATTCTGTGCACAGTTCAATCCTTTATCTGCAACATGGATGGTTTTCCCTGTGATTTGATTTTTATCCTTCAGTTTTTTGATGACATTTCTCAGTATGGGCTTTTCACTTTCGTTGCCAGGAAATAGTTCCATGCCAATAGGAATTTGATTAGCATCAAGAAGCAGTCCTAAGCCGACAATGGGATCTTTTCTGTTTTCTTTAGAAGGACCTTTTCTTCTAAAGTCATCTTCTCTGTCTATTTCAAAATAAAAATTACTGCAGTCAAAGTAGGTCTTGGAAGTATTGATATCATAGAATTTCTTTGTCTGTTCATTAAAGATTTCGATAAACTTGCCGTAGTCATTGCCGATGAATTCAAGACCATCAAGAAGCTGATCATAAGAAAAGTGAACGCCGTCTCTTAGTTGAGGAAGGACCTCATGAAAAGTTCTATGCTTACTGCATGGATTAACAAGACGAGCATAGATAAGAGATGAAAGAAGTTCGTAAAGGTCAAATTCAAAAGAATTATGCAGATTGAAATAGTCGACATACTTTTTGATATCCATTTTATTCATCATGGATATGAATGGAAAATATCCAAGATAGAGTTCAGGAGAATGATCGGAAATCTTAAGAGAATTCTTGTTTTTATTATTTTTGTTGAGTTCATCCACTTCTTTTTGAAAATAGGCAATAGGATCATCAATACCTTTGGCTTTCCAAGTTTCAACAGAAGCAAGTGATTTATAGGTGCGATGAGCACCACCATGCTTTTGAGGGGAGTAATAACTTTCAACGATGGAAAGATAGGTACGACCTTTAAGAGTAGATTTTTTAAGGAAAAAAGCCATAGAAACACCTCCAATAATATATCACTACTATCACTATATAAATTATAACATAAAAAATAATATAAAAAAATTAAAAGTATAAAAAAAGCCGATAAAATCGACATATTGAAAGAAATGGTTTAAATGTAGTTCTAAAAAATATAGTGATAACTTCTAAAGACGGGTTTTTTTGATTCCTTTTTTGAATCATTGTTTGAACAGCCGGTAATACAAAAAAGACATGTAATTGTAGAAATAAAAAAAATAAATAATTTTTTTATTTTCATAAAATGCCCCCTTTGCTTATTCATCATTTATTATATCATATTCAAAGGAAGTTTGTCATAAATAGAAAGCTGATGTACAATAATAAAGAAATGAGGTGATTATCATCGCAAATTCAGGGAAAAGATGTTTATGTAGATGTATAAAGTCAATGAACATCATTATTGGAAAAGAAGAAAATGCTTTATTTGAAAAAGGAGCAATCTATGATTGTGTTATTAAAGGAGAAATAAATGAACAACTTTATTATAAAGTATATGGTGATGAGTTCACTTTATCTTGTACAGAAAAAGAATTCCATCAAAATTTTTTGATTATCAAACATAAAAAGACGAATGAAGGAAAGTAGGAATTTTGAATTTTATAAGAAGTATGATAAAATAAGTTGCATAAAAAGGAGTAAAGAATATGGAACGTGTATATTATATTGATCATGTAAGTAATGATGATATTAATGCTTTATCTTTAAAGTTAAATAGTATGCAAGAAGTGTCACATATTAAAATAAATAAGGATTCTATTTCGTTTAATTGTGCACGACCAGATAATATACAAAACTATTTAGATGAATCAAAGATGGATTATGTACTTCAAGAAATGGTCAATCGAAAGAAAAGAGAGTATGTTTCTAATCAAGCAAAAGTAGAAAAAATCTTCATGTTTACGAATTTGGAAAGTGAAAAAGATGCACACGAAATACAAAACATTCTTTCTAAATATAGTGTTTATGAAAATGTTCAATTAGATTTTCAAAACAAACTTTTAACATTAACAACTTCAGCAAAAGCATTACCTCGTATTTCACGTATTGTTGAAAATGTTAATCCTGAAATACAAGTAGAACAATGGAAAAAGCCCTTTAAATCACAAGATTTATTTAATGAAAAATATGTACAAAAGTATGCAAGAATTGCTTTATTATGTGTAGGTATTGCACTTGGATTGGTTACTTTTGGAGATACTTCATTTTTAACTTATGTAGGATGGATGATAGCTTTACTTATTTGTAATGAAAAAGTACTTGTTGAAGCTAAAAGAGATTTACAGTTAAAAAATTATTTATCAGAAAATAATATCTTTTTATTAGCTTGTTTTATGGGATGGATCTATGGAGCATTTATTGAAGCGTTGGTTGTTTCTATCATGTATCAAGCTGGTAAACAATTGATTATGCAAGTAACACAATGGTCTATGGAAAAGATCGATGATTTAGTAGCGCATCAAAACTTAGGAAGAAGGTTACGTAAAGGAAAAGAAGAAATGATTCCTTTAGGTAACTTTGATATTGGAGATGTTATCGTTATCAATGAGGGTGAAACCATTCCTTTAGGTGGTAAAATTATTAAGGGAAATGCTAAATTGGATGTTTATGCCATTGATGGTAGTGATGTATGTATTAAATCTAAAATTGGAAATGAAGTTTATAGTGGAACTGTTGTTACAGAAGGATATTTACATGTAAAAACAACAGCTTTATATGAAGATTCAGCAATGTCTAAAGTTTTAGATATTGCGATGAATGCACCAATGTCTTCATCACATACAGAAAAAATTATTTTTAAAGTTTCTGATGTTTATTCTAAAGCTTTAATTATTGTTGGTTTAGTATGCTGTGTTGTTTTACCATTAATAAATTTAACAGATAATTTAAAATATATGTATTTAGGAATTATTATGTTGACTGTTTCTGGAAGTTTTGCCTATGTTCAAGGAGCATCCTTTACTTTACTTGCGGGAATAGCTAAAGCATTCTCTAAAAAAATTGCGATTAAAGAAAATAGCGGGTTGGATGATTTAAATACATGTACAACAATTATCTATGATCGTTTTGATGGTATTGAAACAACAGAAGAAGAAATGGATCTTTTTGAAAAAATCAAAGGATTACATAAATCATTGATTATTTTTAATGACGGACCGGTTGATTTAGAAAATGATGAATATACAATTTATAACAATTATAGTGTTGAACAAAAATTAAAAGTTATGGATAAAACACTTGTTGCTGGACCTGTTGCTTATATTGGAGATTGTGATAAAGATATTGCTTTACTTCAAAAGGCTTCTGTTGCCATTTCTCGTGGTGGTGTGCATAATGAAAAAGTACAACGTAATAGTGATATTATGTTGACGGATTCTAATTTTGATACAATTATTGATTTATTAAAAATAGCTAGAAAACAAAAGAGTATTAATATTGGAAATACTTTTATTGGGATTGTGATTAGCTTGCTTGTTGTATTATTAGCAGTTATTTCATTTATTTCTTGGTGGGTAGCTTGTTTAATTTATATTTTAGAATCAATACTTGTTTTATTGAATTCACAAAATATTGTAAGAATGTAAAATGCAAAGATTTCTTTGCATTTTTTTAGGAGAAAAAAATGAAAGTAAAAAAAGAAATGTTATTAATGGATTATCTGTTGTTATCTTATAATCGCAAAAATGCTAAAAACTTATTAAAATATAAACAAGTTTATGTAAATAACCAACAAATTAGTCAATTTGATTATTTATTACATGAAAATGACCAAGTAGAAATCAAAAAAGAAAATACATCTTCATTAGAGATTCTATATGAAGATCAAGAATTTGTTGTAATCAATAAACCTTCTGGTTTATTAAGCATGTCAGATGGTAAAGAAAAAGAAAAAACAGCTTATCATTATGTAAGTGAATATTTAAAAAAACAAGACAGAAAACAAAAAGTATTTATTGTTCATCGTTTAGATCGAGAAACATCTGGTGTTTTAATGTTTTGTAAAAATGAAAAAATAAGAGATTTATTACAAAAAGATTGGAATAAAATTGTTTATTTAAGAGGCTATATGGCTTTAGTAGAAGGTAAAGGCTTAAAAAATGGAACATTAAAAAACTATTTGGCAGAAAGTAAAAGTCAACAAGTTTATGTTACAAGTAAAGAAAAAGGGAAACTTGCGATTACGCATTATAAAGCTATTAAAGAAATAAAAAACCAAACCCTTTTAGAAATACAATTAGATACAGGTAGAAAAAATCAAATCAGAGTTCAATTATCAAATATTCATCATCCAATTGTGGGCGATAAGAAATATGGAGCAACAACGAATCCACTGAGAAGGCTTGGGTTACATGCTCATGCATTTGGTTTTATTCATCCTGTTACTAAAAAGAAATATGAATTTAAGGTGGATTGTCCAAAAGAATTTTATGGTAAAAAATAAGAGGTGAAGAAAATGGAATCTATGATTGAGTTTGTACATCAAAGGATAAAAAAACATAAATATCAAAACGGGATTGATTTTACGATGGGAAATGGTCATGATACACTGTTTTTAAGTGATTATTGTCATCATGTTTATAGTTATGATATTCAATCATTAGCGTTAAATAATACAAAAGAATTAGTAAAGAGAAAAAAGAATATTACTTTATTTTTAAAAAGTCATGAATACTTTGATGAAGATGTTCAAGATTTTGAGGTTGGAATTTTTAATCTAGGTTATTTACCAGGTGGCAATCATGAATGTGTAACACAGTATGAAACAACCTTAAAAACAATAGAAAAAGCTTTGGAACATTTAGTCAAAGGTGGATGTTTGCATGTGGTTGTTTATATTGGACATGATCAAGGGAAAGAAAGTACAAATTTGGATGCATATTTTCGTTCTTTAGATCATAAACTATATAATGTAGCAAAGTTTGAGATGATGAATAAAAACAATTCGCCATATGTTGTTATTATTGAAAAAAGGTAAATCAAATCAGTAAAAACGTGCTATAATAAATATATAGAAAAGGGGAGATTATTATGGCAAAAAAAGTGAATATTGAAATTACAAATCCTGTAGGTCTTTATGCTTCTCCAGCTACTGAATTAGTGGATGCGGTCAAACTTTATAAAAGTCATGTGACGCTCAATTATAATGAAAAATCAGTAAATATGAAGTCTTTAATGGGTGTTTTGTCTCTTGGAATTCCTCATAAGGCAAAAATTGAAATTGTTGTAGAAGGTGAAGATGAAGGTACAGCAATGGATATGATTGTTGAAAAAATCAAATCACTTGAAATTGGAACGATTCAATAATAAAAATACGCAAAAGCGTATTTTTATTTTATCTTTTTAATATCCTTATCTTTAGGTAAAACAAGACTTAGAATAATTGAAACAACAAAAACAACAGCAACGCAATTTCCAGCAAAAACATCTTGAATGATTTGTGGAAAAATATGCCAAATATCAGCTTCTGTTCCTGAAGTAAATCCAATTCCAACAGCTAATGATAAAGCAACAATTGTTACATTTCTTTGATTAAATCCAGCTTTAGCAATCATTTCAATTCCACTTGTAAGAATAGTACCAAACATCATAATTGTACCACCACCTAAAACAGATTCAGGCAATGATGAAAAGAAATTACCAATAGGTGGAAGTAAACCAACTAAGATCATACAAATAGCTCCTGTAGCAATCGTAAAACGATTGACGACTTTTGTTATATTGATTAAACCAACATTTTGGCTAAAAGAAGTAATCGGTGGACAACCAAATAATGATGAAATAGAACTACAAAACCCATCACAAGCTAAAGAATCAGAAATTTCTTCTTCTGTAACTTCACGATTTAATCCTGAGTTTACAAGGGCTGAGGTATCACCAATCGTTTCAGTAGCAGAAACTAAGAAAATAACGACGACAGCGATAATCGCGCCAAGATCAAACTTCATTTTAAAAGGAAGTAGATGAGATAAAGCAATCAATCCACCATTAAAAATAACAGATAAATCTACTTTTCCCATAAAAATAGCAAGAATATTGCCAACAATTAAATAAAATAAAACAGATAATTGTTGGCTATATGATTTTGCAAAAATATTAAATAATAAACAAGTTGCTAAAGTGATAATCCCTAAAAGTAAATTTTTAGCAGAGCCAAAACTTTCACTGTAACCTCCACCAAAAGAACGTGTTCCAACAGAAAAAAGTGAAAAATCAATGGACGTAACAACAGATGCAGCAACGATTGGTGTAATAATTTTTTTTCAATAACGTGCAAGTAGTCCTAAACACCCTTCAATTAGTCCACCTATTAAAACTGCACCCATGGCACTTGCATAACCATAAGTAGCACCTACATAGGTTAAGATAGCTACAAAATTAAAGCTGACACTCATAACAATAGGTAAACGTGAACCGATTTTCCAAATAGGATATAATTGAATTAAAGTTACAATTCCTGCAATAAACATTGCATTTTGTAATAAAAATGCAATTTCTGTTTGTTTTAAACTAGATGCAAGACCAATTAAAGTAATTGGTGAAAGGTTAGCAACAAACATTGCTAAGATATGCTTCAATCCAAAAAGAATTGCTTTTAAAATTGGAACTTTACCATCTAATTTGTAAAGATTTTCCATACTTGTGTTGTTTTCTCTTATAATTTTCCCCTTATTAATAAAAATAAAAATAAGTGAATTCTAACATGTTTTTATAAGAAAAACGATAATTTTCAAAAAAAGAGAACGTTTTTTTTAGAAATTTGAAGGAGATAAAAAAGTGTGGTATAGTGTAAAAGAAATAAAGAGTGAAGGGGAATGAAGTTTATGGAAAACTTTATAAAGTTAATGTTGGCATTTGGTATTGGACTTTTATTAGTTTTACTTGCAATGCCTAAAGTCATCCCATTTCTACATAAAATGAAATTTGGACAAGTAGAAAGAGAAGAGGGATTAGAATCACATAAGAAAAAAGGTGGAACACCTACAATGGGTGGTGTTGTTTTTGTTTTAGCGGCAGTGATTGCAGCGTTTGTTGTAAATTATAAAAATATAACAAATCCTAATTTGATTTTAATTACAATTGTTTTAGTAGGTTATAGTTTAATTGGATTTATTGATGATGCTTTAATTATTTTAAAACATCAAAATGAAGGATTGAAAGCATGGCAAAAATTCTTGATGCAAGCTATTTTGGCAGTAGGATGTTATTTGTATCTAGAAAATTTTGTACCTGGTTTTACAACAGAAGTGACTATTCCAATTGTGAAAGTAAATATTGATTTTGGTTGGTTCTATGCTGTTTTAGTATTTATTATGTTTACCGGTGAAAGTAATGGTGTTAATTTATCTGATGGTTTGGATGGTCTTGCGACAGGTCTTTCAATGGTTGCAATTGCACCATTTATCATCTATGCTATTATGATTAAAGATTATACGATTGCAAGTTATGCTACAGCAATGGTTGGAGCATTACTTGGATTTATGTATTTTAACTATCATCCTGCACGTATTTTTATGGGAGATGTAGGTTCTCTTGGACTTGGTGGATTTTTAGCTATTTTAGCAATCCTAACAAAACAAGAATTATTGTTAATTGTTGTTGGTGGTGTCTTCTTAATGGAAACTTTATCAGTAATTATTCAAGTTGTTTCTTTTAAAACAAGAGGAAAACGTGTCTTTAAAATGGCACCAATTCATCATCATTTTGAAATGTTAGGTTGGTCTGAACAACAAGTAACGATTTCATTTTGGTTTATTGGATTTATTTGTGGTATTATCGCTATTGTGATAGGAGTTATGTAAAATGTTAACAGGGAAAAAGGTTTTAGTGATTGGTCTTGCTAGAAGTGGTAAGGCAGCAGTTAAGTTATTACAAAAGTTAAATGCAACAATTACAATCAATGAAGGAAAAGAATTAGAAAAGATTGAAGGATATCAAGCATATTTAGATGCAGGAATTGAAATTGTAGCAGGGGGACATCCTGATGAGCTTTTTGAAAGAGACTTTGATTTTGTTGTTAAAAATCCAGGAATTAATTATCATAAACCTTTTATTTTAAGATTAAAAGAAAGAGGTATTCCTGTTTATACAGAAATTGAGTTAGCATATCAAGTAGCTAAGAAACAACATTATATTGCTGTTACAGGTACAAATGGTAAAACAACAACTGTTACTTTGATTTATGAAATATTAAAAGCACAATATGAACATGTTCATTTTGCGGGTAATATTGGTAAACCTTTATGTGATGTTGTTTTAGAAAATAATTTATTAGAAGAAGAAAATCATTATATTGTTATTGAAATGTCTAATTTCCAATTACTAGATATTGATAAATTTAGACCAGAAATTTCAACTGTTATTAATTTAACACCAGATCATTTAGATTATATGGCTTCATTAGATGAATATTATGCTTCTAAGATGCGTATTTATGAAAATTGTGAAAGTGATGATGAAGTTTTTGTTAATAATATTGATGATGAAACTTTACAAGAATATTTACAAAGATATCATGTTTATTGTTGTGTTTTAACACAATCTTTAAATAAGCCAGCTGATTGTAGCATTATTGATCAAGCGATTTATTTTAGAGGGGAACATATTATTGATTTAAAGGATATTAAGATTGTAGGAGATCATAATGTCCAAAATATTATGATTGCGACTACTATTTGTTTAGTTGCTGGAGTAAGTCCTCGAGTGATTAAAGATGTTGTGAGTCATTTTAAAGGGGTTGAACATCGTATTGAATTCGTTAGAGAATATAATGGTGTTAGAGTTTATAATGATTCTAAAGCAACAAATACAGATGCAAGTATTATTGCTTTAAAAGCTTTTAAACAACCAGTTATTCTATTAATGGGTGGTTTTGATAAAGGATTAGACTTACAAGAAATGTCTACTTATAATTCATGTATTAAAAAGCTCGTGACTTTTGGAGCAGCAGGTAAACGTTTTAAAGAAGATATGCATCATCAAGATGCTTATTATGAAAAAACTTTAAAAGATGCTGTTAATAAAGCATTTGAAATAAGTGAACCAGGAGATATCATCTTACTTTCTCCATCAACAAGTTCATTTGATGAATTCAAGGGTTATGAAGAAAGAGGAAGAATTTTCAAACAATATGTAAATGAAAAATAAGAGAGTACAAAGCATACTCTCTTTTTTAATGAATAATTTTTAAAACATCTTCTTCACTATTGATGTTAAAGGTATTTAATGTAAGTTCATTCAATTTTTCTAGCGATGTTGTTGTAAGTCTTTCTTCTAAAGGATTTGATAAAGTTCCTAGTTTTATTTTAAGTTGCTCTTTTAAAGTATTGAGTTTTCCTTCATCTCTCATTCTTTGAAATAATTGATCCTGGATTGTCAATACTTTTTTTAATATTGATGTAAGGAGTTTTCTTGATTTAATTGTATCATATGCTTAAAGATAATTCGTCTCATATTTGTTTCACATTTAATTCACAAATATTTCTTTTTTATTATTTTGTCTTTCTCTTTTCCTTCTTTCAATGGACGGATAGTCCAAAAAAAGAAGTCCCTTAGGACTTCTTGAAATACGTTTATCAAGTTTTACTTTTTTAACAATCTTTCTACTAAATCATCATTCACGATTTCATATCCATCAAAATAATAATCATACAATCCTTGACCTTGAGTAATAGAACGTAAATCAATCGCAAATTCTAATATTTCTACTTGAGGAATACGACAAACAAGTTTGATTAAACCATCGTCTAAACTATCAGTTTCAAGGACTTTACCACGTTTTTTATTAACATGTGACATCAAATCACCTAAATATTCTTCATCAATATAAATATTTAAAATGACATAAGGTTCTAATAAACATGGATCAAGATGTTTCATTGCTTCTTTAAAACACATCATAGTTGCTGTTTTAAAAGCTTGTTCACTTGAATCTACACTATGATAAGAACCATCTAATAAAGTAGCTTGTATACCTAAAACAGGATAATGACCAATAACTCCTTCTTTAACACTTTCAATCAATCCTTTTTCAACAGCAGGGAAATAAGCTTTTGGGACAGCCCCACCAAATACTTTTTCTTTAAATATATAAGATTGACTATAATCTTTTGTTGGTTCAAAAAGAATTTCTACTTCACCATATTGACCATGACCACCTGATTGTTTTTTAAACTTTGTACGTTGAGTATAACTTTTACGAATTGTTTCACGATAAGAAACTTTCATATCACTTAATTTAACATCAATTTTAAATTTAGATTTTAATTTAGCAACAACACTTTCTAAATGAATATCTCCAATACCATAAATACATTGTTGTTTTGTTTCATGATTATTTTCAAATTTTAGAGTTTGGTCTTCTTCTAATAATCTTGTAATACCACTAGCAATCTTTTCTTCATTTGCTTTACCAATAGGTTGAATAGCTTTACCATAATATGGTTTAGAAAAATGAATAGATTGGTATTTCATACGATAATCTAATGTACATAAAGTATCATTTGTTGAAGAATGAGAAAGCTTTGTCATACATCCAATATCACCAGCACATAATTCATCAACTTCAATAAGTTCTTTTCCTCTTTTTATGTAAAGTTTATTCACTTTTTCAACTTCATTTTTATTGACATTTAATAAAGACATTCCTGTTTGAATATGACCTGTACAGACTTTAAAAAGTGATTCTCTTCCTACAAAAGGATCAACAATTGTTTTAAAAATGAATAAAGAAGGTGGTAGACTTTCGTTAAAACCGATGATATCTTCTTCATGTGTATCAATATTTTCTACAATGATAGAATTACATGTATCACCTGCAGCAGGGAAGAAAGCAACCATTGAATTTAATAAAATTTGAATACCAATATTACTTGTTCCACATAAAACAGGAATCAATGTTTGATTCATAACTCCTTGACGTAAAGCCCAAGAAATTTCTTCTTTAGTAAAAGGTTCTTCATTTAGAAATTTTTCTAATAAATCATCATTTGTATTAGCGACAGCTTCATCAATCATTTCTTTGACAGGCATAACTTCATCCATCATATCTTCAGGAATAGGGAAAGGTTCTGTATGTTCTCCTTTAAAAATACGACCTTCCATTTTAGCTACGTTAATATAACCTATCATTTTATCATGATCCATGATAGGAACTTGAATTGGTGCAATTCCTTTACCATAGGCTTTTTTTAATTGATTTAATTTTTCTTTATAATTGGCATCTGGATTATCTAAGCCATTAATATAAATAATTTTAGCTTTATCTTTTGCTCTAAACATGGCTTGCTTTGTACCAATACTGATATCCTTATAAGAAGGAACAACAATGACAGCTGATTCTGCAACGTGTAAAGCAGCTTCTACTTCTCCTACATAATCAAAATTACCAGGAGTATCTAATAAATTAATTTTACAATGATCCCATTCTAAGGGAATAAGTGATAAATTAATTGAAGATTGACGTTTAATTTCTTCAACGTCATAGTCAGAAATAGTTGTTCCTTGACTAATAGTTCCTATTTGTTGAGAAATTCCTGCACGTTTTGCCATGGCTTCAATAATGCTTGTTTTTCCTGAACCAAGATGTCCTAAAACAGCTACATTTCCAATATTATTTGAGTGATATAAATTCATAGACATTCCCCTTTCTTATATAACTATTTATATTATACAATGATTTCTTTATATAAGAAAGCGGTTACAACAAAAAAAGAATAACCTTAGTTATTCTCTAAAATATCTTGTATTGTTTTTTGATTTCCTTTGATTTGTCCTTGAACCATATTTGCTTTACCGCCGCCTTTGATTTCAAAGTGACCTTTTAACTTATTTAAAAGCTCTCTAGAGTCATTGTTACTTGCAATCATAAAACGATAATTATCATCTTTTCCTACAAAAATAGCTACATAATTAGAACACAATGGAAATAATTGATTTAAATAATATTGTTGTAAAGAACGATCTAGATCATTAGTAAAAATTAAATAATGATCTTGCTGAGGCAATGATTGTACTTGTTGATCAATTATTTGTTTTTTTAAGTTTGAAAGTTCTTGTTTTAATTGATTGTTTTCGTTTAAAAGTTGATCAATACCTTTTACAAGGTCATCAGGTGGTAATGAAAGCTTTTGAGAAATATTTATTGCTTGTATGTGCTTAGCTTGATAATCTACAAAAGCGCGATGGCCACATACAAAATAGAGACGAATTCCATTTTTATGTTTCATAGCTTTTAATATTTTAATCATGCCAATTTCACTTGTTGAACGTACATGAGGGGCACAACAAGCGCAACAATCTACACCTTCGATTTCTACCAAACGAATTGCTTCATTGATTTCTTTTTTGCTTCGATAATCATAAAGATCAGCATCCTCTGGATAGAAACAATGAATGACTTTGTTATTTAAAATCACTTCATTGGCCTTTGCTTCTAATATCTGTAACTGTTGTTCATTTAAAAAGCCATTATAATCCGTTGTAATTTCATGGTCACTTAAATGAAAACCACTATTATCAAAACCAAACATACTTTTTACAAGTCCTGATAAAACATGTTCACCACTATGATTTTGCATATTATTATAACGATAATTGAAATCAATCTTTCCTTTAACACTTCCTGAAAGAGGAGCATTGGTATAATGATGAATTTCTTGATTGGTGATTTGTACATCAATGACTTCAACATCATTTAAAGTACCATGATCACAAGTTTGACCACCTTCTTCAGGAAAAAATAAAGTTTGGTCTAATACAATATCATAATCATTTTCTCTTTTTGTACATGTTATGACTTGAGCTTCAAAAATTGTCTGATAAGCATCTTTGTCATAAAGTTTAATTGCCATATTATCACATCTATTCTTTCAAATCATACCATATTTAAATAGATTTGATAATATTATACATAATACCGATTTCAATCAAAGTAACAAGTAAAGAAGTCCCTCCATAAGACATTAAAGGTAAAGTTACACCTGTAACAGGAAATAATCCAACAACGACCCCTAAGTTAATGATAGTTTGTATTCCAATCATGGAAGTCATACCGATCATTAAAAAACTTCCAAAGAGATCGTCTACTTTTTTTGCATAATTGAAACAAGTAATAAATAAGTAAGCATATAAAAGAATTAATAAAATCCCTCCTATAAAACCAAATTCTTCTAAATAAATAGCAAAAATAAAGTCTGTTTGTGGTTCTGGTAAATAAAAATGTTTTTGAATGCTTTGATCAAAACCACTTCCTAAAATTCCTCCAGGACCAATAGCATAGAGTGATTGAATCATTTGAAATCCTGATCCTAATGGATCTTGAAAAGGATCTAAAAAAGCAAAAATTCTTTTCATTCGATAAGGGGCAGAAATAATCATTAAAATAATCATTAAAATTCCAGATAGTCCTAAAAAAACAATATATCGAAACGGGAAAGGGGTAATAATAATCATTAAAAGAATACTGCAACACATGACAAAGCCACTTCCAAAATCAGGTTGTAACATAATAAGAAAAAAGCCGATTCCCATAACAATAAGTGGTTTTAAACAATAACGTAGTTTTTTCATTTGGTGATAATGATGGCTGATATAGTCACTGACATAAATAATAAGCGCTATTTTATAGATTTCAGAAGGCTGTAAGGCAAAAAGTCCCAAATTAAACCAACTTCTTGAACCACCTCTGACAATACCTACTCCAGGAATGAGTACTAGAACTAAAAGAATTGTAGCAAGAATAATAATTTTAAGACTATGTTTTTGATAGAGGTGATAATCTATTTTAGAAAAGAAAAAAAGTAAAAGAAGACCGACTATTACAAAAATAGCTTGTCTTTTAAAATAATAGAAGCTGTCATTTTCTTTATATTGCGCCCAAATATGTGAAGAACTATAGACCATTAATAAACCAATAGATAGAATAATAAATACAATAAGAAGTATTTTTCTTTTTTTCATAGTTACCACCGTTTTATTATATGTAAACTAATTAAAATTATTTTATAAAAAGTATATTTTTGATATATAATAAAGGCGAGAGGAATGTGATGTTTATGAAATTATTCTTAGTAGAAGATGCTACGATTTATATGATTTTATTACAAAAATTATTAGAAAATGACTTTCAAATCACATTATCAAAAAATATAGCTGACGCTAAAAAAATAATTGAAGATGAAGATTATCAATTTGATGTTATGTTAATTGATTTAATTATGCCAGGGACAATGGATTTGATTAGACAAATAAAAAAGAATAAAAGATTGTCACAAGTTCCTATTGTTGCTTTAACAGCAAGTGATAATCCTAAAGATTTAATACAAGCTTTTGATTATGGTATCTATGATTGTATTCAAAAGCCTATTTATGAAGAAGTAGTTTTACAAAGAGTAAAAAATGCAGCAAGTAATTATTTAAGATTGAAAGAATTAAAGAAATTACGAGAATCTTTAATGAATAATCAACAAATTGATGATTTAACAAAGATATATAAATTTGATACTGCTAAATGGCTTATTGATGAAAAATTAGATGAAAATAAAACAGGTCAAAAAATTTTGTTTGTATTTAAGCTAAATGGTTTAGAAGAAGTGTACAAACAAGAAGGAAGTCATCGAGGAGATGAATTAGTAAAAGAAATGAGTGATTTCATTTCGATGAATTTTAAAAATATAGATATATTAGGGCGTGTTGATCAAGATGAATTTGTATGTTTTGTTAATCATATGATGTCTAAGGAACTTGCTTATGTAAGAAAAGAAGAACTTCTAAGAATGTTTTCACAAAAGAAATTATCTGATATTTCTGAAAATATGGATTTACAAATAGGATATTGTAGAACTTGTGAAACTGTAAATTATGAAAAAATGTATCAAGCAGCTAAAAAGATGTTAACGAAATAAGAAAATTATTTCGTTTTTTTATTTTTTAAAAGAAAAAATGATTTTTGTTGTCTATATAAATAATGAAGGGAGAAACTATGGAAACAAAAATCAAATTTAAAAGAATTACCGATTTTAAAAATGATCTTGTCTTTAAATTTATGTTGAGTGATCTCAATGATTCTCGCTGTTATTATTTACTTAAAGTCATTATTGAAGGAATCACTGGTATTAAATGTCAGGAACTCTTTGTCTTAAATAGTGAAGTCAATCCTGAATATCTAAGTGATAAAGATATGGTTTTAGATGTCTGAGTGAAAACTGATGAAGGAAAATTAATCGACATTGAAATGCAAAACAGTGCACTTACTAAAGAAGTTCATTATCGTTTTCAAATCTATGGAGCAAGAATGATAGATCATCAAGTCAATCGAGGAGATCTCTTATACAGTGAAAATGTCCATGAAGTCTATACCATTCTCTTTGTCAATGATATTGACAGAGACAATCTTCTCTTGATCGATACCTACATGCCACGTAATCAACTAAACCATGTCAGAAAGTATAATCTGCTTACCCATCATAATGTCTATCTTCCATTTATTGATGCTGTTGTAAGAGAAAAAGGGCTTAAGAATCTAAGCAAGATAGAATTAGCTATTTATACTTTATATCATGGGATAACAGATGATATAATGGCATTAAACAGTGAGGTGGTTATCATGATGAAAGAAAAGATGGATCAGTTCAATGAAGATGAAGAACTTGTATTAGCAGCGAGTAAAAGACAGCTTGTCAAGATACAACATCATCAAGAGAAAGTAAGAATACGACAAGAAGGGAAAGAAGAAGGCTTAAAAGAAGGAGAACTTTTGAAAGCTAAAGAAAATACATTGATGCTTTTTAAAAGTAAATATCCTCAAGAAGATATTTTAATGTTAGAAAATTTAACATTGTCACAGTATAATGAGATTTTTAAAGCATTAATAGAAAACAAAGATTTACAAATAATTAAAGAAATGATTAAATGATACAAAAACGGATATCTCATGAGATATCCGCTATTTTTATTTATGAGTACCAGGTCCGGCTTTAACAACAGTACTAGGTAAATCATATTTTTTAAAATTTTCTTGGAACATTTTTGTAAGTTTTTTAGCTGTTTTATCATATTCGCGTTTGTTTGACCAAGTATTTTTAGGGTTCAACATTTCTGCTGGAACACCTGGACAACTTCTTGGAATTTTTAGATTAAAGAATGGTTCTTTGACATATTCCACAAAATCTAAGTCACCATTTAAAGCAGCATTGATCATTGCACGTGTATATTTTAATGGAATACGATGTCCTTTACCATAAGAGCCACCAGTCCATCCAGTGTTGATCAAGAAAACATTAGCTCCTGATTTTTCTACACGACGTCCAAATTGGTGAGCATATAAAGCTGTATCTAATGGGAAAAATGGTTCTCCAAAACATGTTGAAAATGTTGCTTCTGGTTCAGTAACACCATTTTCAGTTCCAGCAAGTTTGCTTGTATAACCTGAAACAAAGTGATAGATAGCAGCGTTACGGTCAAGTTTAGAAATAGGTGGTAAAACTCCAAAAGCATCTGCTGCTAAAAAGAAAATAGTACGTGGAATAGGTCCAACTCCTGATGAAACAGTATTTGGAATATAATCAATTGGATAACCAACACGTGTATTTTCTGTGATAGAACCATCATCAAAATTAATAATACGTGTATCTTCAAATAATTTAACATTTTCTGTTACAGCACCAAAACGGATGGCATTCCAAATTTCAGGTTCATGTTCTTTTGAAAGGTTGATACATTTAGCGTAGCATCCACCTTCAAAGTTGAAGATTGTATTTCTAGACCAACCATGTTCATCATCACCAATTAATCGTCTGTTTGGATCGGCTGAAAGTGTTGTTTTTCCAGTTCCTGATAATCCAAAGAATAAAGCTGTATCACCGTCGATTCCCATATTGGCAGAACAATGCATTGTAAAAATCTTCTTTTGTGGAAGTAAATAGTTCATAACACAGAAGACAGATTTTTTGATTTCTCCAGAATACCCTGTGCCCGCAATTAAAATAATTTGTTTTTCAAAATTGATCATAATAGCGGCTTCACTATTTAATCCTAATTTTTTATAATCTACTTTACATCCAGGAGCAACTAAAATCAAAAAGTCTTCTTTAAAATCTTTTAATTGTTCCTTTTTAGGTCGAATAAGTAAGTTTCTAATAAATAAATTTTGACTTGCTTTTTCATTGATAACTCTAAAACCATATTGATATTTACGATTAGCTCCTGCAAAGCCATCAAAAATATATAAATCTTTATCATTTAAATATTGAATCATTTGATCATAAACTTGGTCAAAAACTTCTGCTGAAACAGGACGATTAACATTTCCCCAAGCAATTAAATCATGAACAGCAGGTGTATCAACAATATATTTATCATCTGGAGAACGACCAGTTCTTTCTCCAGTTTCTATACATAAAGCACCAGCACGTGAAAGTCTTCCTTCTTTATGAAGTAAAGCTTTTTCTACAAGCGCACCAGGCGGATTGTTTCTAAAAATGTTTCCTGTATGATTAAAACCATATTTTTCGATATTCAATGTATCCATAATATACCTCCTTTGGATTCCCTACATATAATGATACAAAAAAAATGTTATAAAATCCATAGAAAGCGCTTACTTTTTTTAATAAATGACGCTAATGTCAAAATGAGTTTGTTGAAAATGTACAGTTTATAAGGCTTTTAGAGTATTTTTTAATAAAAAAACACATTAGAAACATAACTAATGTATTTTTAGGATAATAATCATAAACAAATAAAAAAGATCATTTAGGGGAATGATCTTCTTTATTTATATATAGGGAATCGAGTAATAAAAAATTAATATATTGGGAAACTATTACTGAAAATCGTAAAATATATGAGAAATATAAATATTATGGGATATCTCTTTTATTTACATTTCATTTTTTATTACACATTTATTATAGCGAAATATGACGAATTGAGTAGAGACAAATATCCTAAAAAGGATTGTAAGTATTTGTGCAATGTGCACAAATAGTGTAAAATAGATGGTGGTGATGATATGGGATTTACAATAGATGATGCTTTAAGAGAATTTAAAAAGAATTATAAAATGACATTACTTGCAGGTGAGGATGGATGTTCTAATGCCATGACCTGGGTACAAATGGTCGAAGATAAAACGATTTTACAACAACTTTGGGGTAAAGAACTAGTTGTAACAACAGGTCTAGGATTTCAAAGCCAAAAGAAATTAAAAGAATTCATTGAACAACTTGTTAAATATCATAGTGTGGGACTTGTTATCAATACGGGAAAATATATTTTTGATATCGATCAAGAAATTATTGATTATTGTAATGAATTAAGTTTTCCTTTGTTAGTGGTTCCTTGGGAAGTGCATATTGCTGATATGATCAAAGATTTTTCATATCATTGTTTACGTGCAGAAAGAGATGATAAGTATATTAATCAAACTGTTATGGACACACTGATTAATCCAGCAATTATTGAAGAGTCTAGAAATAAATTAGCAGGTGATTTTGATGTGGAAAATGATTTTCAAGTAATGGCTATTTCTGTAGAAACCGATGAAGAATTAGGCATGATGGAAAGAAGAAGTATTAAGTTTCAGCTAGAATTATGTTTTGAAAAAGTTGAAGGAAATTATAGTTTTTTCTGGTTTGATGGTTATTATATTATGATTTTTAATAACTTAGAAGATAGTGCTCTTGTAGAAGTTATTAATGAAATGTATAAAAGAGCTAAAAAACGTTTGCATTATACATTACATTTAGGAATTGGCTCAAAGATGGTAGATTTTAGAAATATGATTTTAAGTTATAAAAGGGCTATTGCAGCTTGTAAGATGGCTAAACAATTTAATTATCCACAAATTTATTTTGATGATATGGGTGTTTATCAATTATTATTTATTATTGAAGATCAAGGTATTTTAAGACAAATGTATCGTAGTATGTTAGGTGTTTTGATAGATTATGATCAAAAGCATAATACTCAATTAGAAGAGACTCTTTATCAATATTTAAAATTCGATAGTAATCAAAAAGCTATGGCTGAAAGCTTATATATGCATCGTAATACTATCAATTACCGACTTAATAAGATAAAAGAACTGACAGAATGTCAATTGGATTCATTTGAAGAAAAAATGCCGTATATGTTAGCTTTTTATATTAAAGAAATTGTAGAAAAAAAGAAGAAATAGCGGAAAGCTGTTAGCTTCTTTTTTTATTTGATAAAAAGTTTAGCAAATAAAAATGAAAGCGCTAACTTTTTAGTGAATGTTGGTCATTTATATGTTATAATAAATGACATAAAGGGGAGATAAATATATGTTTGATAATTTTTTAATTCACACTTTCCATGATGGAAATTGTTTACAAGCTTATAAAATATTTGGTGCACATTTTGAAACTCATGAAGGTAAAAAAGGTGTACGTTTTACAACATATGCGCCGAATGCTAGAAGTGCACAAGTTGTAGGAGAATTTAACCAATGGGGTGAAACACCTTGTTATATGGAAAGATATAATAATGGTGGTATTTATACAATATTTGTTGAAGGTGTCAAAGAATTTGACATGTACAAGTTTAGATTTGAAACTCCTCAAGGAGATATTATTGATAAAGCAGATCCATATGCTTATTTTAGTGAGTTAAGACCAGGAACTGCTTCAAAAGTTTATAACATGGAAGGTTATCGTTGGCATGATAGCAAATGGATAAAAAATAGAACTAAAAATTATGATTGCCCACTTAATATATATGAAGCTTCTCTTGGTTCATGGAAAATGAAGCGAGAAAGTGAAGGTGAAGGGGACGATGGTGAATATTATTCTTATGAAGAATTAATAGATGAAATTATTCCCTATGTAAAAAAGATGGGCTATACACATTTAGAAGTTATGCCACTTACTGAATTCCCATTTGATGGTTCTTGGGGATATCAAGCAACTGGTTTTTATAGTGCAACATCGAGATATGGTCAACCTAAACAATTAATGAAATTTATTGATGCCTGCCACCAAGAAGGCATTGGTGTTATTATGGACTTTGTGCCAGCACATTTCGTTAAAGATTCACATGGATTACATATGTATGATGGTGGATTTGTTTATGATTATAATGATTATAATCGTCGTTATAGTCCATGGGATAGTGTTTATTTTGATTTAGGTAAAAATGAAGTAAGAAGTTTCTTATTATCTTCTGTAGAATTCTTTGCAACATATTATCATATTGATGGTTTTAGATTTGATGCTGTAAGTAATCTTATTTATTATGAAGGTAATAAAAACTTAGGTGAAAATATTGGTGCTATGGAATGGATGAAACGTTTAAATGGACATATGTCTGGGTATCATCCAACTGTGATGATGATTGCAGAAGATTCAACAGATTATCCAGGTGTTACTAAACCAGTGGGTGAACATGGTTTAGGATTTGATTATAAATGGGATTTAGGTTGGATGAATGATACATTGAAATACTTCCAAGAAGATCCTGTTTATCGTCAATATGATAGTCGCTTTATTACTTTTTCAATGGCTTATTTCTATTCTGAAAGATTCTTACTTGAGTTTTCGCATGATGAAGTTGTTCATGGTAAAGCGACGATTATTAATAAAATGTGGGGATTACATGGAGATAAATTGGCACAAGTAAAAGCATTGTATGTTTATATGATGTTACATCCTGGTAAGAAATTGAACTTTATGGGAAATGAACTTGCTGAATATAAAGAATGGGATGAATCTAAATCTTTAGGATGGGATATTTTAAAATATCCTGATCATGATGCATTCCATCATTTCACTCAAAAACTCAATGAAATTTATTTGAAATATCCGGCTTTATATGAAATGGATTATGATTTAAAAGGTTTTGAATGGCTTGTTGTTGATGATCATGATCAATGTGTTTTCGCAATTGAAAGAAAAGATAAAGCAGGAAATGCGATTATCGCAGTGATGAATTTTGTTGGTAATACGCATGAAAAATACAAAGTACCAGTTAATATTGAAGGAAGTTATAAAGAAATTTTAAATACGGATCAAGCTGTATATTCTGGAAAGAATATCGTTAATCCAAGAGCAATTCGCTCTAAGAAAACAAAACCAAATGAAAAAACAAAATTGTTAAATAAAGATCATTATATTGAAGTAAAATTAGCACCATTTAGTGCATGTATCTTTGAAGTGAAACCTAAAAAAGGAACAACAAAGAAAACACCAAAGAAAACAAAAAGAGTAACTAAGAAAACAAAATAAGTTGTTCATAAAATAGAGCATCCGTAGTTTAGATACTCTATTTTATTTGGAAAAAGTAAGATTTTATCAATGTAAAAATATTTTTATGAGTGACAATCTACTAAAAATAAAGTATGATGGTCACGTAAAAGTAATATTGAGGAGACGGGAAAATGTTTAAAAATAAAGAAGAATTTAAATTTGAATTTTCAAGAAGAATTATTGAATCTTATGGACGTACTGTAGAAGAAGCCCATATTACTGAAAAATTCATGGTTCTTGAAACAATGGTTAGAGATTATGCATCAGTAAACTGGGCAGCTAGTAAAGCTGTTGTTCAAAATAATGAACAAAAACAAATGCATTATTTCTCAATGGAATTTTTAATGGGAAGATTATTAGTTAATAATATGATGAATCTAGGGATCTATGAAATCGCTAAAGAAGGTTTAGAAGATTATGGAATCAATATTCATGATTTAGAAGAATTAGAAAGTGATGCTGGTTTAGGTAATGGGGGACTTGGACGTTTAGCTGCATGCTTTATGGATTCACTTGCTTCATTAGATTATCCAGGACATGGAAATACAATTCGTTATGAATATGGTTTATTTAAACAAAAAATTGAAAATGGTTATCAAGTAGAATTACCTGATCAATGGATGAAAACTGGATTTATGTGGGAAGTTCGTAAACCAAAACATAGAGTACCAGTTAAGTTCTTTGGCAAAGTGATTTGGGATGAAAATGAAGGAAAATGGAAACATGTTGATGCTGAAACAATTTATGCAGTACCTTATGATGTCCCTGTAATTGGAAATGATACAGTAAATACAAATACTTTGCGTTTATGGTCAGCTGAACCAAGTGAAGATTTCCCAAGTAATCATGATTTCCAAAGATATATCGAAGATGTAAGAAGTATCTGTCAAAACTTATATCCAGATGATTCTACACCAGCAGGAAAAATGTTACGTTTAAAACAAGAATATTTCTTCTGTTCTGCAGGTATCCAAGCAATCATCAAAGCACACTTAAGAAATTATCCATCATTAGATAATTTCCATGAAAAACATGTTATTCAATTAAATGATACACATCCAGTATTATGTATTCCTGAATTCATGCGTTTATTAATTGATGATCATGGTTATGAATGGCAAGATGCCTGGGATATTTGTACACAAACATTTGCTTATACAAACCATACGATCTTAGCTGAAGCTTTAGAAACTTGGCCAATTAGTACAATGCAAACATTATTACCACGTGTATATCAAATTATTGAAGAAATTCATCGTCGTTTTGTAGGTTTTGCTAAAGAAGTAAGTAATCATGATCAAAATTTAGTTGATCGTACAATGATTTTAAGAGATGGTACTGTTTATATGGCAAGACTTGCAATTGCTGGAAGCTTTAGTGTCAATGGGGTAGCAAGACTTCATACAGATATCTTAAAAGAAAGAGAATTACATGATTTCAATGTACTTTATCCAAATAAATTTAATAATAAAACAAATGGGGTTACTCATCGTCGTTGGTTAGCTTATTGTAATCCACAATTAAGTGAATTGATTAATGAAACAATTGGTAAAGGATGGATCAAAAAACCAGCTCAATTAGAAAACTTAATGGAACATGTTGATGATCCAATTTTACAAAATCGTTTCTTAGCAGTTAAAAAAGAAAGAAAACAAATCTTAGCTGATTATATTAAAAAACATAATGGTATTGAAGTAGATGTTGATAGTATTTTTGATGTTCAAGTTAAGAGATTACATGCATATAAAAGACAGTTATTAAATATTTTACATGTTATTTATTTATATCAAGAAATGAAATCTAATCCCGATTTCCGTATTTATCCACATACTTTCATCTTTGGAGCAAAAGCAGCAAGTGCTTATTACTTCGCTAAAAAAGTTATTAAATTAATTAATGCAGTTGGAGATGTAGTTAATAATGATCCTGAAACAAATAAATACTTAAAAGTTGTTTTCTTAGAAAACTATGGAGTTACTTTAGCAGAAAAAATCATGCCTGCAGCTGATGTTTCAGAACAAATCTCTACAGCTGGTAAAGAAGCAAGTGGTACTGGTAATATGAAATTCATGATGAATGGAGCTATTACTATAGGTACTTTAGATGGAGCTAACGTAGAAATTTCTGAATTAGTAGGATTAGATAATTGTGAAATCTTTGGTTTAAAAGATGAAGAAGTGAAGAATTTAAAAGCGAATAATCAATATCGTGCATGGGATTATTATAATAATGATTTAAAAATCCGTCGTGCTATCGATTCATTAACTAATGGTACTTTCTCAAGTAATCCAGAAGAATTTAAAATTATTCATGATGAATTAATGAATAAAAATGATGAATACTTCTTATTAGCTGATTTCGAATCATATGCTAATGCACAAAGACATGTTGTAGAATTATATCAAGATCGTGCTAAATGGGCTAGAATTTGCTTAGTAAATATTGCTAAGAGTGGATTCTTCTCATCTGATCGTACAATTGAACAATATGTAGAAGATATTTGGCATTTAGAAAAATGTAAATTTTAATTATAAAAGCTCAAGGTCTTAGGACTTTGAGCTTTTCTTTAATATATATTTACTTTTGATAAAACGATAAGGTTCCATAAAATCACGCATTTCTTTAGCGTCAACTTCTTCATGATTAACAAATCTTTGAAAAAAAGATTTGTTTTTTTCTGTCACAGCTTTAATTTCATCGATTGCTTCTTCTAAATGATGTTCTTTAAAGAAGTTGATGTAATACTCTTCGGTTTTACTTGCCATATCTTCCTTATTTAATAAGACCCAATTTTCTTGATGAACAACATCAATCAAATTGATCAATGTTCTAGCAGCTTGTTCTTGATCAATCATTTTTTTTCACCTCGTTTTTTATTATAGCATAAAATAATAAGTTGTGTTATAATGCTAAAAAATGATGAAAAAGAGGTACTTATGATGAATAAACCAGTAATTGCGATTGTTCCTTTATATGATCAAGAAAGAGATAGTTTATGGATGCATCCAGGGTATATGGATGGGGTTATTGAAGCAGGTGGTATTCCTGTTATGCTTTCTTTAGTTAATGATGATGTTTCTTTAAAAGAAACGGCTCATTATTTTGATGGATTTATTTTTGCGGGAGGGGATGATTTAAATCCTGAACTTTATCATCAAGCAAAAGCAGAATATTGCGGAAAATTAAATCAAAAAAGAGATGAAATGGAACCAAAGCTATTAAAATATGTTTTAGAGGCCGATAAGCCTGTTTTAGGAATTTGTAGAGGTATTCAGTTATTAAATGCATGTTTAGGTGGAACACTCTATCAAGATTTAGATCAACAATTTCATCCTACATGTATTCATCGACAACCTGCTCCTTATGATCATCCAAGTCACCAAGTAAAAATTGTTGAAAATACACCTTTAAAAGACATCTTAAATCAAGAAACTTTAATGGTGAATAGTTGTCATCATCAAGCTATTTGTCAACTTGCTCCAGCATTAAAGCCAATGGCTTATTCTGATGATGGATTAGTAGAAGCTGTTTATCTACCAGATAAAAAGTATGTGATAGGATATCAATGGCATCCAGAAATGATTTATAAAAAAAGTGATGATCATTTAAAACTATTTAAAGATTTTGTGGATAATTGCAAAAAATAATTATAAAAAATTATAAAAAGCTATAAAAACAGTAAATGTGTATTGACTTTATGCTGATATATTAGTATAATGAACAAGCTTTAAGTTAATAAAAAGCAAGGGATGGTTCCTTGGCCAAGTTGGTAAGGCAACAGACTGCAACTCTGTCATCATCGGTTCGAGTCCGGTAGGAACCTCCATTTGTGAAAATGCGCTAGTAGCTCAACTGGATAGAGTGCTTGACTACGGATCAAGAGGTTGTGGGTTCGATTCCTGCCTAGCGCGCCATTTTTTTTCGGGAAGTAGCACAGCTTGGTAGTGCACCTGGTTTGGGACCAGGGGGTCGCAGGTTCAAATCCTGTCTTCCCGACCATTTATAAAAATTGGGGCCATAGCTCAGCTGGGAGAGCACCTGCCTTGCACGCAGGGGGTCAGCGGTTCGATCCCGCTTGGCTCCACCAATAAATAAACTAACTGCTTCGGCAGTTTTTTTGTTGTAAAAAAATAAATATACTCTATAATCCAATTGAGGGGGTAAAATATGGCACAAAGTAGAGGAAAAGGAAATTATGTAATCAATACTTTTAATGGAATGGCTTATGGCTTTTTTGCAAGTTTGATTATTGGAACAATATTAAAACAATTAGGAACATTAGTTCATGTTGAACAACTTGTAACCTGGGGGACAGTAGCAGGTTATTTAATGGGACCAGCCATTGGAATTGGTATGGGCTATGCAATTGATGCAAAAGGACTTAATTTGATTTCTGCGGTTATTGCAGGAGCAATAGGAGCTGGAACGTTTAATAATGGTGTTCAAGCGGGTAATCCAATTTCAGCTTATGTAGCAGTTTTAGCGGCTATTGAGGTAACAAGACTTATTCAAGGAAAAACACCGATTGATATTTTACTTGTTCCTTTTGTTTCTATCTGTATAGCAGGTTTGGTAACGCAATTTGTAGGACCTTATCTTACACAAATGATTACTTGGATTGGAAGTGTTATTAATGATGGGGTTTCTTTACAACCTTTATTTATGTCAATTGTTGTAGGGGTGTTAATGGGAATGGCATTAACGGCACCGATTTCTTCAGCTGCTATTGGTATTATGTTAGGACTTGATGGTTTAGCGGCAGGGGCAGCACTTGCAGGGTGTTGCGCACAAATGATTGGTTTTGCGATGATGTCTATTGAAGACAATGATATTGGTGATGTTATTGCTATTGGAATTGGAACAAGTATGTTACAGTTTAAAAATATTATTAGAAGACCGGTTATTTGGTTACCTACAATTTTAACAACGATTATTACAGCTCCTATTTCAACGGTCTTACTTCATATTCGTTGCAGTGCAATTGGCTCAGGAATGGGAACAGCAGGACTTGTAGGTTTATTGGATGCGATTCAAGTAATGGGAAATCAGTATTGGATACCACTTATTTTGATAGATGTGATTGCTCCAGCAATTTTAACATTTAGTTTTTACAAAGCTTTTAGAAAATTGAATTACATAAGAAAAGGAGATTTAAAGATTGAACGTCTTTAATCTCCTTTTTCTTTATTTAAATAAATCAATAATATCTGCAGTAGACATTTGGGTAATAGAACCATTATTGTTTTCGATAAACATATTAGATAAATCTTGTTTTTGTTCTTGAAGTTTTTGGATCTTTTCTTCAATTGAATTTTTCATAATCAATTTATAAACTTGAACATTATTTGTTTGTCCAATACGATAAGCTCTATCTGTTGCTTGATTTTGTGCAGACATATTCCACCATGGATCATAGTGAATAACGGTAGAAGCACTTGTTAAGTTAAGACCAGTACCACCTGCTTTTAAACTGATTAAAAAGACAGTTGTTTGATCGTTTTGGAAGGCATTAACAAGTTGATGCCTTTTGATTTTTGTTGTTGAACCAGTTAAAACATAATAAGAAATATCTTTTTTACGTAATTCAGCTTCGATTAAATCTAATGATTTAGTAAAAGAAGAGAATAGTAAGACTTTTTGATTATTTTCTTTTGCTGTTTCAATAATATCCATACAAGCTTTAAGTTTAGAACTTGGTTCAATGATATCTTTATATAAAATACGTTGATCACAACATAATTGACGAAGCCTTGTCATCATTGCAAGGATTTGGATCTTATCGATATGATTTACCTGAATAGCACTTTGTAATTCACTATTAATTGTTGATAAGTTAGCAAGATATACTTTTTCTTCCTCTGGTGTAAAAGGAATAATGACATTGTTTTCAATCTTGTCTGGTAATTCTGTTAAAACCTCTTTCTTTGTTCTCCTTAAAATAAATGGTTCAACTAATTGCTTAAGTTTTGCTTGTTTTTGTTGGTCTTCATTTTTTATGATTGGTATTTCGTAAGTTTCTTTGAAATGATGATAATTATATAAATATTGAGGCATCAAGAAATCAAAGATTGACCATAATTCTGCTAAACTATTTTCAATTGGAGTACCTGTTAAAGCAAAACGATATTTACCATTAATTAATTTAACAGTTTGAGCATTCTTTGTACTTTGATTTTTGATATATTGAGCTTCATCTAAAATAAAATAATAGAATTGATAATCTTTATATAATTCATAATCTCTACGAATATAATCATATGAAGTAATAACAATATCATATTCTGGAATGCTTTCAATTAATTTCTTTCTTTGAGCAATATTTCCAGTAATACAAACTGTTTTTAATTTCTTTGAGAATTTTTTGATTTCATCTTGCCAGTTATAAATCAAGGTTGCAGGAGCAACAACGAGACTGACATGATTTTCACCGATACCATCTTCAATCAATGTCATGACTTGTAATGTTTTACCAAGCCCCATATCATCAGCTAAGATACCACCGAAGCCATATTCTGACATTGTTTTTAACCATTTAAATCCTTGAACTTGATAGTCTCTTAAAATCTTAGAATAATTTTGTGGAACTTGAATATCTTCAGGATCTTTTTCTTCAATATGAGAAATCAAGTCTTGGAAATGTTGATCTCTGTTGAAATGTAATGATGAACTGTTCATAAAGTTTTCTAAATAAAGTGAATGATATTTATCAACTTCAACTTCACCATCTTTTAAATCGTTATATTCAATATTTAAATCATTAAATAATAAATCTAAATCTTTGATACTATCATCATCTAAATTAATAAATTCCCCATTTTTTAAACGATGATAATTCTTTTTGTGTTGAAAAGCATATAAAATATCTTTAATTTCTTCTTTATCAACGTTGATACTATTAATATCGATTTTTAATAAATCATTTTGTAAACGAACACCGATATTTAATTTCATATTTTTAGGTTTATTCATTTGTTTGATTTCTTCACTAATATAAATTTCACAATCATTATTAAGTGAAGGTAAAACACGAGTAATGAAATCATAAATATCTTCTTCATTATAAAGATAATACATTTGTGTGATTTCATCATATTCTAGGTATTTTTGTAGTGTTTGAATAACACCATCTAATTTTAATGGAAGTACTAGATCTTTAGGGTTTTCTAAGATTGTATTTCCTTGATCATCTCGATAATCTAATGTAACAGATAATTCGTTGTTGTTATTTAAATCGACATAAATTAATAAAGAAATATCCATAGGTAGATATTCATCGATATCATCTCCTGTAAATTCGACATAAGGAACAACAGAATCAATGATATATTTAGAAAAATGTGGTAATTCGTTATTTGGAATTGTAAGTGAATTGTTTTCTAAATGTGTAAGTAAAGGTCTTAGCGCATCACTACATTCTTTTGAATATCTATTAAGGGTATAGTGATCGAAATAATAGATATATTGATGACCGATGATAGTAATACCATCAGGTTCTTTGTATTTGATGGTTGTATAATCTTCATCTTTTTGGATTTCTAAAATGAAGTTTTGTAAATCGATTGTTGTAAAGTTAATGTTGATATCTAAATTATCATAATGTGTTAGAAAAAAATCATCAATATTATCTGATGTGATTCTAATACTACGATCATCATCTTTTAAATGAAAATATTCTTTAATAAAACGAATTTGTTTTAATGAAGAACTATCAAAGGCTTTAGAGTTATGATCGGTAACTAAAGCATTTCCATATTCAACAATTTCGTTTGCTTTTATATTTTGAATAAAAGTATTTAAGTTTTTAATTGTATAACTTCTATCGCTAGCAATCTTATAAGATAAACTTAATCGATTAAATGTACTTTTTACTTGTGGTATTAAATGAATGTGTTGATTAAGTTGTAATTGATGTAAACGATGTTGATTTTTATATTGTTCAATTAATGAAAAAGTTAAATTAGCTTGTTCTTTTAAATGTGCGGCTTCTTTTTTTGCTTGAAGTGCTTGTAATTGATCAGCGTAATTTCCTTTTTGATTGAAAGAATAAGGTAAATCACTTGCTTCAAGACCGTAAAATTTTAATAAAATAGCACCTATATGTCCACATGCCAGTTCATTAGGCTTACAGTGATTACAATCACAGTTAAATTCGAGGATATGTCCTCCTGTATCAACTTGAATTGTAGCGGTATCAATTTTACCATTAACATTAGTACTTCCTACGATTTGGTAAATTTGACCATCTTTAATAACAGACATGTTAGATATTGTATTATGTTGAAATAAGTTATGAGCTACTTTCCAATTGGGCTCATTAAAATACTTATTAATTTCATCATCTTTAATATACATAAGTAGTCCCTCCCATTTAGCTATTATAACATTATTTTTCTAAAATGATGAGATAGAGATACGCATTTTTTTGTTTTTTTAAAAATAGGATTGTTTCCAATCCTATTTCAAAACTGCTTTATAAACACGTAAGACATTTTTATAAAAAATCTTTTCAATTTCTTCAATAGATAATCCAGCTTCAATTAAAGCACCATATAACATTTGATAACCACTTGCATCCTTCATTTCAAGCTTGGATCCAATACCATCAAAGTCACTTCCTAAACCAATACAATCAATACCTGCAAGATTTTTGATATATAAAATATGTTGAACCATATCCTTAATATAACTTGTTTGATGAGTACCTTCGGTAGTTAAAAAATCACTACAGAAGTTGATTCCCATAACGCCTCCACGACTAGCAAGTTTTAAAATCATGTCATCTGACATATTTCTAGCGACACCACATACTTGACGAGCGTTACTATGAGAGGCAACGAAAGGTTTTGTTGTATGATGATAAACATCATAAAATCCAGCATCACTTAAATGAGAAACGTCAATAATGATTCCTAAACGTTCCATTTCTTTAATATATTGTAAACCAAAAGGTGTTAAACCATCGTGATCATTGATTTTAAACATATCTTCATAACAAGAAATATTAGAAAGGTTAGGGTATCCAATGCCATTTACGTGATTCCATGTCAAAGTAATCATTCTAACGCCTAATCTATAATAATGTTCAAGTAGTGATAAATCATTTTCTACAACAGCACCTTCTTCTAATGTTAGAAGAGAAGACATGATACCTGCTTGTTGATGGTCGATAATATCTTGATAACAAAAGACAGGTTTAATGAGTTCAGGATATTTTTCTATTTCATGATAATAATGGTTAATGAGTTGATTTGCTTTTAAAAAAGGTTGAGGATTTTCACTTAAATCGACAAACATCGCAAAGTTTTGAAGTAAATAATTTCCTTTTTGCATTTTCTTTAAATCAATATGACTGTCATTTTCTAATAAAGAACCTTCTTTACCATGATGTAAATCATCATAAAGTTTTAAAATAGTGTCACAATGCATATCAACAACTTTCATCATTAATCACTCCTTAAATTTTATATGTAGTATGAATTGCACAACAGGCAAGACCACCATGGCATGTTAAAACAGCAGGCAAATAATTGATTTCTACATCAATACCATGGAAGGTTGTTTGAAATAATAATTTTGCTTTTTTAGCAAAAATTTCATTATCAGCGTGTGAAATATAAATCTTGTGTTGTTTAGCGTTAACACCTAATTCATGGAATTTATCAACAATCGATTTTAAGATTTTTACTTCAGTTCTAGCCATTGTATATTTATCAACTGCTTTACCTTGTTCATCTAAACAAAGCAAAGCTTTGATTTTTAACATCGATGCCATTCTGGCTGCCATTGGTGATAATCTTCCACTACGTGAAAGTTGTTTAAAGTTATCTGGATAAAGGAACGAAAAAGAATGATTTGTTTTTTCTTCTAAAGTAGCAAAAATTTCATCAACAGTTTTTCCTTCATCTGCAAGTTGTTTTGCACAAATAGCCATATCCATAATAGGAGCACCTACTTGGCGACTATCATAAATATAAACATTATCTAAACCAACGGTATCTTTAGCAAGATGGAAACCATTGTTTGTTCCTGATAAATCTGCAGAGCAAGTAATAATAATGATTGCTTCATAATCTTCTTCTTGCCATTTTTCCATTTGTTCAACAAGATAACCTGTATTTGGCTGACTTGTTGAAGGAATTTTACCATCTCTTAAATAGTCATAAAGTTGTTTGGTTGAAATATCGATTTGATCTTTATATTCATGACCATCAACGATGACACTTAATGAAATAAGTTCGATTCCGTTTTTTTGTGCAATTTCTTGATCCATTGCACTTGTTGTGTCTGTCACAATTAAATATTTTTCCATTTTTGATCTCCTTAAAATTCTAATTCTAATTCTTGATAATCTTCTGTAAGAGATTGAGTGGTTTTTAACCAAGCGTAGGCTTCCTCAAATTCTTCTTCAGTAATATCTTCTATTATTCCAAATTTAATAAGTTTACATACATCATATATACTTTGCCATAAAGCATCGAATTGATGATCTTTTGCATCAATATCTGCTTGTTCACTTTCTTGATAAACAATAAATTCATGTGCGATTTGACTTGCCTGTTCTCTTTGTTGGTCCATAGGATCCTCCTTATATTATATGTTTATATAATTATACCATTAATCAAATATAGAATGGTATATAATATTACAAGAAGAAACGGTTTTTGACATAAAATTAAATTTTTTTAAAAAAAATTTAAAAAAGGGTTGATTTATTAGAAAAAGGATGCTAATATAAATGAGCACTGTTAAGTTGCTTGAATAGCTCAGTTGGTAGAGCAATCGGCTGTTAACCGATCGGTCGTAGGTTCGAGTCCTACTTCAAGCGCCATGTGGCTCGTTGGAGAAACGGTTAACTCACATGCCTTTCACGCATGCATTCACGGGTTCGAATCCCGTACGAGTCACCATTTGTCAATTACATCACTTCGGTGGTGTTTTTTTTTATTTCTTCATCAAGTATGTTTATATAGATATTTGTAAGTTTTGTATTTCTTTGAACTATAGAAGAAGAAATATAAGATGTGAGTGTTTTTATTTTTTCATCATTATTTGCATTATAGCTTTCATTGCAAAATAGTTTAGTACTTGAACTTTCGTATTCTAACATCCAATAAACATTTTTTTTAAAACTTCCTTGATCAACCGGCTCTTGAATAATTGGATGGTAACTAGAAGTATTAAGTTCTTGATAATAACGATCTAAATAAGATGCATTATTAAGTGTTTCTTCTTGAAAGAGTTTCATTTGATTTTCTAGTATTTTAGTTGGTGCTTGTAAAGCAAGAAGTTCATACATACTTGCTGAATAGAGTTGATTATAGATAAGATATTGTAAAGTTTTATTTGTCAAAAGGATCACCCTTTTTATTATATGTAGATCAAGGTTTTATATGAGGAGAATAATATGTCATATCAAGTATTGAAATTAATTGTTTATGTTTTTTCTGTTTTATCTGCAATGTATGGTTTAAGTTGTTTTCATTATGAAAAGTATATATTAAAAGGAAAGTTAAAACAGTTTTATTGTTTATATATTATTGTTTCCTTATCTTTAGGATATTTACTTGCTTCATTTATTTTAGATTTTGTAACAATACATTTTTAATTTAAGTTTTCATATATTAAAATATGAAAACTATTTTTTTTAAATTATTACTTGTTCTATTTATTTTATTAGCGATTATTTTGTTGTATCAACCAACCAAAGAGAAAGATTCTTTATATAAAGGAAAAGAAAATGAAGATGTTTATGTAAGTGTAAAAGTTGGAGATAATACACAAAAAATTCTTTTAGATGACTATTTATTAGGGGTCGTTGCTGGAGAAATGCCGGCAAGTTTTGAACTTGAAGCAATTAAAGCACAAGTTGTCGCAAGTCGAACTTTTGTTTATTCACGTTTATTAAGTGTAGATAATACAACCAATACACAAGTTTATCTAGATGATGAAAAGATGAAGGTTTCATGGAGTGATCATTATGAAGAATATAAAGAGAAAGTTCAAAAAGCTATTGTAGAAACTAAGGGGGAAATCTTAACTTACCAAGGAAAGTGTATTTCAGCTCTTTTTTATTCAAGTAGTAATGGAAAAAGCGAAAATGTAGAAAACTATTTTAAAGGTTCAAGTCAACCGTATTTGGTTTCTGTAGATTCACATTGGGATCAAGAATATGATCCTCAGTTTATAAGAAAAGTAAAATATACTAAGGCACAGCTTAATTCACTTTTTGGAGGTTCGTTTCAATACCGTTTTTTAGAACGCTATCCTAGTGGGAGAGTTAAATCTATTCTTATTAATCAAAAACAATATAGTGGTAGGGAAGTAAGAGAAAAACTACAATTGTCTTCAAGTGATTTTGAAATAGTTAAAGAAGGAAATTCTTATATTTTTGTGACTAAAGGATGTGGACATGGAGTTGGGTTGTCTCAATACGGTGCACAAGGAATGGCAAAGGAAGGATATAATTATCAAGCTATTTTAAAACACTATTATCAAGGAGTAGAGATTTCAAAGAATAAAGAATGATTTTATGGTTACACTTCTTAAGAGGTGAAAAGCATGAAAGGATTATTGAAGAGGAATAAAAAAACATTTATTTTTATGACTTCACTTTTATTATTTTTAATAGGTGTCGGTGTTATTCAGGAAATTGTTAAGAATTTAAAACCATTCGAAGATGTACCAGTAGTTTCGGTAGAAACAAAAGATGAAAATAAAAATCAAGGAAGTGAAGTCTTAAAAAAACCAGTCAATGATGATGTTAAAGTAAGTAAGGGTTTTTATGATACGTCTTTAGATGATAAAAAATTAGAAGAAGCACTTGTTTATTTTGAAGGAGTCTATCGTCCTAATGATGGGATTGATTATACAAAGGATAATGAAAGCTTTGATGTTTATGCGAGTGCAAGTGGGACTGTTATTAGAAAAGAAAATGATTCTTTATTAGGGTGGATTGTTACGATTGAACATCAAAAAGGTATTCAAACCATTTATCAATCTTTAGATGATATTAAAGTTGAAAAAGGAGATCAAGTGAAACAAGGAGATGTTATTGGAAAAGCAGGAAATAATGTTTATCAATCAACATTAAAAAAACATTTACATTTTATTGTTTCAATTGATGATAAAACTGTAAATCCTGATAAATATTTTAATCAAAAAATTGAAAAAATTAAGACAACATCATGATAAATTTATATTTATAAAAAAATTAGTGTCTTTTGTTTTTTTGCCTTGTAATTCAATAAAATCGTGATACAATATTGAGGAAAAAACATACAAGGAGGAGAAATAATGGCATTATCAAAAGAAATTGGTATCGATTTAGGTACTGCAAATATATTAATTTATGTCAAAGGTGAAGGTATTGTAGTCAATGAACCTTCAGTAGTGTCAATAGATGAAGAAACTAAAAAGCCATTAGCTGTAGGACAAGAAGCAAAAGATATGTTAGGTAAAACTCCTGGTAGGGTTCAAGCAATTAGACCATTAAAAGATGGAGTTATTGCAGATTTTAGAATTACTGAAATCTTATTAACTCATTTTATTAATAAATTAAATTTAAAAGGAATTTTTGCTAGACCAACAATCTTGATTTGTTGTCCATCTAACATCACTTCAATTGAAAAATCAGCAATTAGAGATGTTGCTGAAAGATGTGGAGCTAAAAAGGTATTTATCGAAGAAGAACCAAAAGTAGCAGCAATTGGAGCTGGTCTTGAAATTAATAAACCAACAGGTAATATGGTTATTGATATCGGTGGAGGAACTACTGATATTGCTGTATTATCTTTAGGTGATATTGTAACAAGTTCATCTTTAAAAATTGCTGGTGACGTCATGGATGCGGACATTATTAAATTTGTTAAAGATAAATATAAATTATTAATTGGAGATCGTACTGCTGAACAAATTAAATTAGAAATTGGTTCTGCTGTAAAAGGATCATCTGATAAAACATTTGAAGTACGTGGTAGAGACTTAGTAACTGGATTACCACATACAATTACTATTACATCAAACGAAACTGAATTAGCACTTAGAGAAACTTGTGCAACAATTGTTAAAGAAACTAAACATGTTCTTGAACAAACACCACCAGAATTAGCTGCTGATATCGTATCACGTGGTATTTTCTTAACTGGTGGAGGAGCTTTATTAACTGGTTTAGATAGATTATTAGAATCTGAATTAAATGTTCCTGTATTCGTAGCAGATGATGCATTAAATTGTGTTGCTAATGGATGCGGTGTTATGTTAGAAAACTTACATTATATGAAATAAAACTGTCTGATTGACAGTTTTTTTCTTATCTAGAAATTAAATAATATTATAATAGAATCATGATACAATTTCATTGAGGTGAAAGTATGAAGAAAGTATTATTTTTTGATATAGACGGGACATTATTGAATAGTGAATTAAAAATACCTGAAGGAGTAAAAAGAGAACTTAAAAGATTGAAAGAGGCTGGACATTATTTATTTGTTGCCTCAGGTAGACCTTTAGCCTTTATTTCAAATCAAATCATTGAGGCTGGGTTTAATGGTTTTGTATTATGTAATGGGGCACATGTAGAGCTTAATCATGAAATCATCTATGAAAATAGAATTCCTTATGAAAAAGTGAATGATTTAATGAATTTGTTAGAAAGCGTTGATTGTGAATACGATTTTGAAACAGCAACAGATTGTTATATTGATCCTTCTTATAAAGATTTTATAGAATTTTTTAAAGTATGTGATATTCGTCATGAAAAGTTAATCATTTCTTTTGATAAAGAAGAAGTAATGCATCGTACTTTAAAAATAGAAATTAGTGCTAAAAAAGATCATGATAAAATTATAGAATATATTGCTGATAAATTTTATTTTGATCATCATGGAACAGCTAATTCATTTGAAATATGTGCATTAGATACATCAAAGGCTACAGGTGTACAAAAGGTATTAGAACATTTAAATATTGATAAAGAGCATAGTTATGCTTTTGGAGATGGATTGAATGACTTAGAAATGATTAAATATGCAGGTCATGGGATTGCTATGAAAAATGCTGTTAAAGAGTTAAAAGATGTGGCTGATGAAGTTATTGGTCATGTAGATGAAAATGGTTTAGAAGAATATTTAAAAACAATAGATTAAAAATGAGGTTCGTTTTGAACCTCATTTAAATTATTTAATAAATTTGAAATGTTGACCTGGTTTAATGAAATCTAATAAACCTAAATCTTCATCTTTTACTTTACCAATTAAGTTTCTTTCACCATCATTTGGGATTTCAGTTAAAACAACTTCTAATTCACCACGATAATGAGCTAAGTTATCGTTAACCACTAAGATATCACCACGCGTAAATACTTTTTTACCACAGTCATGATGTGGAATAGATTTGTCTTCTTTAGCTTCTTTTTTATCACCAAATCCTGAATCTTGAACAGTTGCTTGGTTTTTGAATTGAAGTCTTGGGAAACTTGATCTTAACATAAATGATGAATGATCGTATCGATCCCAGTGTGGAGCAAATTCATACATGATGTATTTTTCATTATCAGTAATTTCTGGTACTTCATCAACACGTAATTCTAAAGCTTGGAAGTTGATTTTTGATAATGCTTCTAATTCTTTTGTACTTGCTGGATAGTTACCAACGATAATATCATCAACATCACCAGTGGCTAATAAATATCTTGCTTGTACTTCAATTGGTAAAGGTCTCATGATTTCTACTGTAGGTAAACCACAGAAAACTTCCCAAGGACCAATTGTTGGATCATTGTGACTTGAAACAAAGGCAGCTGTATGAAGATTTAATGCTTTCCATTGTTTATTAAATTGTTGGAATAAATCGAAATCTAGCCCAGTATATCTTTCTGGGAAAAAGTTATGACACATAATAATTTGGTCTTTATTTCCACCGTTTTTAATTAATAAATCAACACCAGCATCCATACTTGCATTGAATTCGATTTTAATACCATAAGGATTTCTAGTAACAGCGATATCTCCTTGAGTACCAAAGTTACCATCCAAACGAATAATATCTAATCCTAAATCTGCAAATGGTTTTAAATTATTTGGAGTAGCTCCAATTAATTTAAATACTTCTGGATTTGTATCAGCAGCAACAACAAATCCTAATTCATGAGCTTTATCCATGAATCCTTTAAATTCTTTTAAATAACTTTCTCTTTTATCATCTGGAATAGATAAAAAACAAGTAAAGATTCTAGTAAAACCTAATTTAGCAGCAGTTTCCATATAATCATAGACTTCTTTAATATCACTTTTATCTGGATAAACAGAGATTCCTAAACTATGCATAAACATATTCCTCCTTATATACTAGTATAGACAAGTTTTTGTCAGAATACAAGTCATAGAGCTATTTAAAAGTTGAAATTTACTAAAAAATAATGAATAATATAGGCATAAAGGAGGTGGCAAAATGTCACTGACGGTCATTCTTTCATTTGTTGTAACAACAATCATTTCAGCTTTAATGATTCCACTTGTAATTAAAGCTGGAAATCAATTAGGAATTGTTGCACATATGAATAAAAGAACAGTTCATAAACATGAAATAGCACGTATTGGTGGCTATGCCATTTATTTAAGTTCACTTATAGGATCAGCCTTATTTTTGAAAGCAGATCATCAAATAAATGCTATTATGGTTGCAGGATTTATAATTTTTATGGTAGGGCTTTATGATGATAGTCATGATTTATCCCCTAAAGTAAAATTAATTTTTGAAGTCATTGCGGCGTTGATTGTCATTGTTTATGGAGAAATCTATATAAAAGGATTTGGATATTTCCCAAGTGATGCGATGACATTTCTTTCAGGGGTTGTTACTTTATTTTGGATTGTAGGAATTACTAATGCGATTAATTTAATTGATGGGTTAGATGGGTTATCTGCAGGTATTTCAATTATTGTCCTTGTTACTATCTCAATGACTTCTTTATTATCTGGAAGAAGTGACATTGCTTCTTTATCACTCATTCTTGCTGGAAGTATTATGGGCTTTTTGTTTTTTAATTTTCATCCAGCAAAAATTTTTATGGGGGATTGTGGAGCTTTATATATAGGTTTCATGATTTCAGTTATTTCATTATTAGGATTTGGATACAATGCTTCTACTTTTTTTACTTTAGGAGCACCAATTATTGTTTTAATGGTTCCAATCATGGATACTTTAATAGCAATTTTAAGAAGAAAAATACATCATAAAAAATTTAGTGAAGCGGATCGAGGACATTTACATCATAATTTGATGTTTAAATTAAAATTAGGACAAAGAAAAAGTGTTTTAGTGCTTTATTTAGTCACTTTCTTATTTTCGCTTTCATCTTATTTATATTATTATAATCCAACTGCAGGAACAATTTTATTTATTGCTTTAATGATTATGTTTGAAATATTTGTAGAAGTAACAGATATGATTTCTAGAAAATATAAACCAATTTTAACAATTGTAAATATTTTTATTGATTCTGATAAATTACCAAAAATTAAATTTTTAGATCGTTATCGTAAAAGAAGATCTCCTCAAAAAGCCATGAGAGATCATTTAATTATTGCGCTATGTTTTTTACTTGTGATTGTAGGTGTTGGTTATTTTATGACATCTAAAGATACGCCTTTACCAATAAAAACTGAAACAGTACAATCTCCATACACTAAATCTGGAGATAGCGAACTATTAAATAATATTTATGCAAGACTAGATACAAGTTATAAAAATAAAGATGAAGAAGATGAATGTCAATTAGTGGCTGCTTATTTTGTGTGTGATTATTATACTTTTGTAGATAAGAAAAAAAATGAAATAGGTGGTGTTGATTATATGTATTCTGAAATGGTGGAAAACTTTAGTCAATATGCACAAACATCATTTTATAGTTATAAAAATCAATATCCAGAATTAGAGGTTTTAAAATATAATATTATATCTTATTCACCTTCAAAGGTAACAATTGCTGGATTAGAGGATAATGATTATTATAATATTTTGATTTCATTAACGTTTAATGAAGAAATTGAAGGCTTAAATTCGACAGTTAATGTAACGGTTGTAAGGGTAGAAGATCGTTACTATGTTTGTGGGTTAGATAATGCATAAGTTATTTTAAAATTATGTTGTGTTTATGAGCTTTTTATGATAATATTTGCTATGCAATGTATTAAATTAATCGAAGGAGGTTAAAAATATGTTTGAAACAATTTTAAAGGTTGCTATGGTTATTATTTCCGTTGCTCTTATTATATTATGTTTATTACAAAGTGGAAAATCAGATGATATTGTTAATGCATTAACTGGTCAAAGTTCAAGTCTTTTTGCTGAACAAAAAGAACGTGGTGTTGATTTAGTAATGTCTAGAATGACGATGATTTTGAGTATTGCCTTCTTCGTGATCGCAATTCTACTACGTATGAATTAATGAATAATAGGACGCAAGGCGTCCTATTTTTTTTGGAGATGAGAAGATGAAAGAAAGAATTTTGGATATATTAAAAGATAAAGAAAGATCAATTCATGAATTACAACATGTATTAGATCTAAATAATAGTGAAGGTTTTACAGTTTTGCTTAAAGCTTTAAATCAATTAGAAGATGAGGGTAAAATTGTAAGAAATGATAAAAATGAATATTTATTAATAGAAAATTCTAATTATATTGTAGGTGTTTTACATATTAATAAAAGAGGTTTTGGTTTTGTCATTATTGATGAAGAAAGTGATGATATTTTTATTTCTTCAAGAGATTTAAAAGATGCTTTTAATATGGATACAGTCATGGTTGAACTTAAAAAGCATCAAACAGGATCGCGTCAAGAAGGTAGAATTGTTAAAGTTATTGAAAGAGGACAAACAAGACTTGTTGGGCTGTTGAAAAACGCTAAAAGAGAACTTGTCTTTGATGCGGATGATCAAAAGTTTACACAACCTATTTATATAGATCATGCACATAGTCATGGTGCAGTAGCTGGACATAAGGTTGTTGTCGAAATTAAAACGTATAAACCTTATTTAAAAGGAAATGTCGTAGAAATTTTAGGACATGTAGGAGATCCAGGGGTTGATATTTTATCTGTTGTTTCTCAACATGAAGCACATGTTGAATTTCCTAAAGAAGTTTATGAACAAATCGAATCAATTGAAAATGAAATTGATCAAGAAGAAGCTAAAACAAGAACTGATTTAAGAAATGAAACGATTGTTACGATTGATGGTGATGATGCCAAGGACTTAGATGATGCAATTTCTTTAAGAAGATTAAAGAATGGAAATTATTATTTAGGGGTACATATTGCTGATGTTTCTTATTATGTAGAAGAAGGATCTGAATTAGATAAAGAAGCACTTGCAAGAGGAACTTCTATTTATTTAGTGGATCGTGTTATTCCAATGCTTCCTCATAAATTATCTAATGGAATTTGTTCACTCAATCCTCATGTGGATCGTTTTGCAATTTCATGTTTTATGGAAATTACCCCTCAAGGGGAAGTCATTGATCATGATATCGTTGAATCAGTTATTAATTCAACTGAAAGAATGACTTATAATAATGTTAATAAAATACTTGCAGGGGATAAAAAACTACAAGAAGAGTATAGCCATGTATGTGATTTATTTTTCTTAATGAAAGAACTTGCTGAAATTTTACAAAAAACAAGAGAAGATCGTGGAGCAATCGATTTTGATACAAATGAAGCTAAAGTATTAGTTGATGAAAAAGGTAAACCAATAGATGTTGTTTTAAGACAACGTGGAGAAAGTGACCGTATCATTGAATCATTTATGTTAGTTGCCAATGAAACAGTTGCAAAACATTTTAAATGGCTTGATTTACCATTTATCTATCGTGTTCATGAAAATCCTAAGGTAGATAAATTAAGAAAATTCTCTACAATTTCTAGAACTCTAGGTTATACAATAAAAGGTTCATTAGAAGATATTCGTTCTAAAGAATTAAGTAAAATCGTTGAAGCAAGTAAAGGAACAGATGAACATGTGATTATTTCTACATTACTTCTTCGTTGCATGGCAAAGGCAAGATATGATGAACAATGTTTAGGACATTTTGGTTTAGCAGATGAATATTATACACATTTTACATCACCAATTAGACGTTATCCTGATTTAATGGTTCATCGTTTAATTCGTACGTATTTATTTAAAAAGAAATTAGATCAAGAAACTCTTTTCCATTTTGCTTCTATTATGCAAAATGTTGCTGATCAAGCTTCTTCACTTGAAAGAAAAGCAATTGATATTGAACGTGAAGTTGATGATATGAAAATGGCTGAATATATGGAAGACCATATTGGTGAAACTTTTGAAGGAATTGTTTCTTCTATTACTAATTTTGGTATGTTTGTTGAACTTCCAAATACGATTGAAGGATTAATTCGTATGGAAGATCTTGTAGATGATTTCTATTATTTTGATGACATAAATCTACAATTAATTGGAAAAAGAACTGGAAGACGATTTAAGATGTCAGATAAAGTCAAAATTAAGGTTTCAGCTGCTTCAAAAAGAGAAAAAACAATAGATTTTCAAATTGTTGGTATGAAATCTAACAAAAAGAAGAAAAAAACTGTTATAATAAATAAGCGACGAGATAGAAAGCCAAAACAAAAGTTTAAAAGAAAAAGAAGATAGAAAAGGTGGTGATATGTATGAAGATCATTTCTCAAAATAAAAAAGCACATCATGATTATTTCTTGTTAGATACTTATGAAGCAGGTATTGAATTAAAAGGAACTGAAATTAAATCTGTGCGTTTAGGAAATGTGAATTTAAAAGATTCTTTTGTCAGAATTAAAAATGATGAAGTTTACGTAGAAAACATGCATATCGCTCCTTACGATCATGGAAACATCTTTAATCATGAAGCAAGAAGAACAAGAAAACTCTTGCTTCATAAAAAAGAAATCCTTAAAATAACTAATAAGTTAAAAGAAGGTGGCTTAACTGTCGTACCTACTAAAATGTATTTTAGTGGATCTAAAGCTAAATTAGAAATTGCGCTTGCTAAAGGTAAAAAACTTTATGACAAACGTAATGACCTAAAAGAAAAAGCGGCAAAAAGAGATATCGAAAAATCACTTAAAAATTATTATTAATCTGGGGATGTCTTGGATTCGACAGGGGTATGTTTGACCTTAGCTGCAGTCGTTGGAGTACGTTAAACTCAAACAAAAAATAACTGGAAACAGACAAACTAATTACGCTTTCGCTTAGTCGACATAGACATGAAAGCTGCTAACATTTAGTGAGCCTATAGCTATTTGTTGGTATTATAACTTTTAGGATAAGGGTTGAAGGAGTCTTGACTTTAACCACGAAAATTTAAAGAATCGCTTGGTGTAAAATTGTTCGTTGATTGTAGCCAAGTTAAACTATTCAATGGACTAAACTGTAGACGCTTTGGAGGAATTGCTTTTGGACAGGGGTTCGATTCCCCTCATCTCCACCAAAATTAAGAGTTAAAATGGATGTCATCGAAAAAACACCGATGAAATCAACGTTTTTTAAGATATTTTAAAGAATCAAAAAATAGCGATTTACGTGGATGTCACCCATATAAAAGGGTGTCACTACCTAAAAATCGCTATTTTTTACTTCAAAGATGAGGTAAAATGGATGTCATTAAAAGAAAGCAGGAAACCAAATGAAATTTTATATTAACAACAATGAATTAAGTGAAAAAGTATTTTGGAGAACACTAGAATCATTAGTAAGTCCAATGCAAAGAGTACATATCTTGGATGGGATGAAAGTGAAGATTGCCGATTATTTATGTTGGATAGAAATAGTGTAATGCTTTTAAAAGTGAATATGAATAATGAGATAGTAGATTAGAGGATCTACTATTTTTTTATTATATATTATTCTTTATACTTTCTTTATACTTTTTTCCCGATTTTTTTATTAAAATAAGAGAACATTTGAACTATACTTTTATCCAGAAAGACGAGAGGTAAAAACAATGAGTGACACAGTAATAAAAATGAATAGTATTTCTAAAAAAATAAGAAATACAGTTATTCTTAATGATTTAAATATGACAGTTTATGAAAATGATATTTATGGATTTATTGGACAAAATGGTGCTGGAAAATCTACAACTATGAAAATTATTATGTCATTAGTAAAAGAAACACAGGGTCAATTAGAATTGTTTGAATCAACAGATAATCAGGTAAACAGAGGAAGAATTGGTGCTATTATTGAACAACCAGCATTCTATCCTTATATGACGGCTTATGAAAATTTGCAATACTACATTTAATTTAAAGGAATAGTTGAAGCAAATAGCATTGAAAATGTATTGAAAATGGTTGGGTTAGAAAATGCTGCTACTAAAAAATATAAAAATTATTCTTTGGGAATGAAACAAAGACTAGGGCTAGCACTTGCATTGATTAATAATCCAGATTTATTAATTCTAGATGAACCATTAAATGGTTTAGATCCACAAGGGATAGCAGAATTGAGGGAAACGTTAAGACACCTTAATAAAAAATATGGAATAACGATGGTTATATCAAGTCATATTCTAGATGAATTAGAGATGATTGCAACAAGATATGGTTTTATTCATAAAGGGCATATGATTGAAGAAATAACAGTAGATGAATTACATGAAAAATTAAAAAAATATATTTCTTTGGATGTTGAAAATATTTCACTTGCAACAATTACAATTGAACAAAAACTAAATACAGTAAATTATAAAGTTGTAAATGACCATACTATTTATTTATATGATTATGTAAATGATGGAGCAAAAGTGGCATCTACTTTGATTAAGGAAGGTGTTATGATTGAAAAGATGAATGTTTCAAATATGAGTTTAGAAAATTATTATTTTTCATTAATAAAAGGAGTTGAAAATAATGTTTAATATTATTAGTGCTGATTTATATAAACTAAAAAAAAGCAAAGTATTATTATGGATAATATTGGGGTTGTTAGGAATTGTTTTGTTAGGAAATATTTTAGCACAAAGTGGAGATGGGATAATGACTTTGATGTCAGATACTATGAATTATAATACAATTCATTTCAAAAAAAATGGAACTGAAATTATGCCAGAACTATTAAAAGGATCTAATATTCTTATATTCTTTTTAATACCAATTGTGATAAATGTATTTATTTCTGATTATAAATATGAAACTATAAAAAATACAGTTTCTTTTCAATATCCTAGAACAATGATTTATATTTCAAAAATGCTTGTTTGTTCTTTGTTTGCGATAATTATTCCCTTCTTATATGTGATTTTAGGATTAATAGTTAATTTGGCATTTAATGGATTTAACAATATTAAATTAGCTGATGTGTTAATAACAATCAAAATTGTATGCGCTCAGTTACCAATATATATTGGTTTTGTAGGATTGATGGTTTTAGTTGGAGTAGTTTTTAAAAGTAATACGGCAACAACAGTTTTTTCGATTTTGTATCAATTTGTTATATTATTTATTTCTTCTATTGCAAGTAATATTGATATATCAGCAGTTGATCCAATAACATGTTTGGATAGGCTAGCTTATCTTAATACATTAAGTACTACGAACATATTAGAAATACTATGTGTTGGAATTGTGCTAGTTATTTGTTCTGTGTTTTTTGGAAATTATATTTTTTGTAAAAATGATGTGAGGTAGGAGAGAATATAAATGAAATTATCAATTTATAATATAGAGAGAAAATAGGTTATATTTCTCAAAGAACTGAAATGTTTTCAGGTACGATTTTAGATAATATTACTCTTTTTAATTACGATATTACTAAAGAAAGAGTAATTAAAGTATGCAAAACGGTAGGAATACACGATGATATTATGAATTTAGAAATGGGATATAACACTTTTTATGGTGCGGAAGGAATTTCATTATCAGGTGGACAAATACAAAAAATTGGAATTGCAAGAGTACTTTTAAAGAATGCGGATGTATATTTATGTGATGAAATCTATGCAGCATTAGACAAAGAAAGTGTTCAAAATATAAAAAATGTAATATTACAACTTTCTAAAAAGCATATTGTAATTGTTATAGATCATATAAATGATAATTTTTTAAGTGAAAATTTTTGTGAATGATAAATTAACACTTTATAAATGTTAATAATTAATTTTATATGATAAAGTAATAATGAATTAAAAGAAAAGAAGGTGCTATTCATGGATCGTGTTTTAATTGTTGAGGATGATACAGATATAAATAATTTTATAAATGATTATTTTATTATAAAAGGGTATTCAACTGTTCAATCATTTTCTGGAACAGAAGGATTGCTAAGGTTGAATACAGATAAGGAAATATGTTGTATTATTTTAGATTTAATGTTACCTGGTATATCAGGTGAGGAAATTATAAAAAATGTAAGAGATGTAAGTGATGTTCCAATAATTGCAGTTTCAGCTAAAAGTGGAGATGATACAAAGATTGAAGTTTTAAAACTTGGAGCGGACGATTTTTTATTAAAACCGTTCAATTTAGAAGAACTGCAGTTAAAAGTTGATAGAAATATAAAAAAATATAAAAAAGTAAATAACAAAAAACAGGAAACACAAATTAAATTTAATAATTTATTGTTAAACATTGAAACACGAGAGGTGTTTGTAGATGGAAAAAATGTTTATTTTACATCAAAAGAATTTGATATATTATTATTATTGATTAACAATGCAAATAAAGTTGTAAGTAAGGATAAAATATTTAAAGAAGTTTGGCATGAGGAGTTTTGCATGGATACACAAACTGTAACAGTTCATATTAAAAATATTAGAAAAAAAATTAAAGAAATTAATCCTACTGCAACAATTATAGAAACTGTATGGGGTATAGGATTTAAAATATGTTGATTTTATATATTGTAATTATTATTTTGGTGATTCTTTTACTTTTGACTAGTATGCACTTAATTTTATTAAAAAAAGAGATAAAAAATATTGATAGACAATTTGAAAAAATAATGAATGAATCAACAAATGCAAGAATAAATAAGGGATATGTAAATCATGATGCAGAGGCACTAATTAAAACTTTGAATCAATGTATTGATCAAACAAATAGATTGGCTCGAAAAAGCAAGGAATCTAATGATGTATTAAAATCAACAATTCTTAATATGTCTCATGATATTAGAACACCTTTAACATCTATACAAGGTTATTTGCAACTTATTAAAATGGATGAGATTGATGCTTTAAAAAGAAAAGAATACATAGAAATTATGGAATCAAGATTAGATTCATTGAAAAGCATGATGGAAAATTTTTTTGAACTTGCAAAAGTTGAATCAAATTCATTTCCTATAAATTTAAAAATTCTTAATGCGCATGAGATATTTGTAGAAATAATAGGGATGTATTATGATTTATTTCAAGAAAAGAAGATATTTTTGGACTTAAAATTAATGAATCATATGATTGTTATTGCAGATGAGAGTGCATTAAAAAGAATATTTAACAATTTAGTATCAAATATAGTAAAATATGGAAAATCAAAAGCACAAATAAAGAGTTATAGCAAGGATAATTATATTATATTTACATTTAAAAATGATACAAATGATATTAATGATGAAAACGTTAATAAGTTATTTGATAAATTCTATACGGTATCGAATAGTAGAACAGAGAAAAGTTCAGGGTTAGGTTTAGCAATAACTAAAGAACTTGTATATAAAATAAATGGACAAATATCAATTGATTATAAAAATGAGGAAATAACATTTATTTTAAAATTAAAGCAGTATATGGAACATTAATAGTTTAAGAAAAGATAGTAGATCAGAAGATTTACTATCTTTTTTTTACGAAAGAAGGTGGTACAATGAAAGAAATAATCATATCTATTGTTTCAATGCAAATTGGTGCATTTATAGGAATTGCTACAATGTGCTTTTTCCAAATCAATAAAGGTAATAGTAGCTCTGATAAGCAATAAATACAAGTATAGACTTTGTACAAATTTAATGATGATAATGAGTAGAGGAGATGAGAATATATGAAAAAAAGCAATATTATAGTTTTAGCGTTATCTACACTGTTGGTTGTTTGTAATGCACTACCAATGAACAACCATGTAGAAAACAAAAAAGAAGCAGTTATTTCACAAAAAGAGGCATCAAAAAAGAAATCAAAGAAAAAAGATGTATCCAAAGATGAAAACAATGAAAGTGATAAAACTGTAAATGATACATCCAAACAAATAGCAGAAGAAAATACGATTCAGGAAGATCAAGAATCTGTAAAAAGTGATGTGCAAACTCAAGAGAAAACGAGTAATCAAAATACTAATGAAAATAAAACACAAAAGAAAGTTGAAACAAAACAAACACCAATACAGCCTGTTGAAAGTAATCAGCCTTCTTCTGTAACACCAAGTCAGCCAGCGTCAAGTGGAAATACTACTAATGCACAACAACCTCAAAAGGAAGAACAAACAAAAATTTTAAGAGTGACATATTGGGTTAAATGTGATTGTGGAAAAGAATTGACACATTCAATAGATTATAAAGATTATGAGTCTTACTATAATAGCAACGATTACTCAGTAAAGATTTTAATTAACCAATTATTAGATGAAGGACATTGTGCAGGTAATGAAGAAGTATGTGGTGCTTCGCATTATCGTTATGGCACAAATGAAAATTGGATTTATAAGTAAATCATTATCAAACTATGTAGAAACATGATAGAATTAAATGCGGATAAAGAATAAGTAAATAGTTTATCATAAATAATTACTGAAAATTCAAAATATTACCAACAATTTTTATAAAAATCTCTCATTCTTTATCCATTTGATATTATAAGCAGGCAGGTCGATATGATCTGTCTTTTTTTGTTGGAGGAATATATGTATTTGAATAAATGGGTCTTTAAACCTTAGGGCAATCGAAAGATTGTCCTTTTTTCATTTAATAAACAAAAGAAGTAGGGCAATGTTTAAAACTTGCATTGCGAACAATAAATAACAGGAGAAAAAGTAAAATGAACAATAAACTTTCTAAACTATATAAGATTTTTTTAGCAGTAGGAATGGTATTTTCAATGTGTTTCAATACACTTGGAATGAGTGTTGTAAATGCTTATGATCCATCTGTTCCTAAAGAATTTACAAGAGTGAAAAATATCAAGTATCCAGAGTGGTGGGGAAGAAAGATTCCATCCATTGCTTCATGGTCAACATATTCATGTAAATATGATGGAAAATGGGCTTTCTGTTTGGAAGCAGAAAAGAAAACGCCTGCCAGTGGGAAGTATCCAGCACAGGTAATTGATAATAATGAAAATGTCAGAAAGCTTCTCTATTATGGTTTTGGAGGTCCAGCAGCTTATGGTGAATTTGCTGCGGATGCTGATCTAAAGACAGCTATCTGTCCAGATGACCCTCTTACAAATGATGATATCAAATATCTTTTGACACATATCTTTTTAAGTGGCGCTTATTCAGGACAATGGAAAGGTTTTGATGAAAACTTGTTCAACCAAACATTCGGAAGTAATTATGGTACAAATATCATGAACATCTATCGTCGAATCATTTCATTACCTGATCCAGGTAATGGTGTTTCTTGGGAAGGCAACAAATCAGGAAACAGAGCATTGTTTAAAGCAAGCTATGATAAGACAAATAAGCAACAAGTTACAAATACTGTGAAGTTAAATGGTGCTTCATCTGCTGAAGTGAATATCCCATTGGCTTCAAATGTGACAATTCACATTGCTGGAACTTCTGCAACACAAACAGGTGGTACTGCAAAAGTGTATGGCGGACAAAGCTTTTATTTCACAGCACCATGTCAAAATTCACCATCAAATTTTGTGAGTGACAATGTATGTGGAAACGGATGTGAACGATTTACAGCGTTAGCTATTCATGATGGAGGTGCTGGAACTCAAGCACAAGGAACTTGGAACATGGATCCTGATGATGCACGTCTATATTTAAATATTGAATGGCTTGATTTTGGTTCTTTGGAATTAACTAAAAAGAATACAAATCAAGATCTTATTGATGGTGCAAAATTCAATATCAAATCTGTTTCATATGATGGTTATAATGAAAATACCCTTGTAAAAAATGGAAAGATCAAAGTGAATGATCTATTGGTTGGAACTTATGAAGTCAAGGAAACAGAAGCACCTCATGGATATCTTTTAAATACAGATACTTTTACAGTCAAAGTAGAAAAAGATAAGACAACAGTATTGAGTGTTACAGATGATGAACCTAAAGGAAATATTGATTTCCAAAAAGAAATCGATACTTCTAAAACAAATGGTCTAAAAGGTGATGCTACTGCTGAAGGTGTAACTTTTGAATTACACGCAAGTGAAAAGATTACAAATCAGGCTGGAACAAAAACTTACTATGAAAAAGGTGCATTGGTATCAAGCAAGAAAACAGATGCCAATGGAAAGATTGCTTGGAGTGAATTGCCATTAGGGAAATATTATATTCAAGAATCAAAAACAAATGACTCATTGGTCTTCAATGATGCAAAGATCAATGTATCAATCGATTATGAAGGACAAACAGTTTCAAAAGTATCAAGAAGTGCAAAAGGTACTAACAGAGTGAATATGCAAAAGATCCAAGTTTTCAAGTCGGGAGAAAAAGACAGTATTTCAGGTCTTGTAAAAGGATTACAAGGAGCAGAGTTCACGTTCAAATTGTACAGTGAAGTTAACCATGTCGGATGGGACAATGCTACAACTTATGCAGTCATCACAACTGATTCAAATGGTAAAGCAAATACACCATATCTGCCTTATGGAAAATATATCGTCAAAGAAACAAAGACACCTAAGGATTATATTACAGCACCAGATTTCACAATTTCAGTAACAGATGATTACAGTGAATATAAAGATGTTGAACAGGTAAAACGTGTCAATGTGAATAACCGACCATTTACGTCACAACTTAAAATTATTAAATTAGATGCCGAATCAGGAAAGAAAGTCACATTAAATGGTGCATCATTTAAAATCAAAGATTCAAAAGGAAACTATGTTGTGCAAAAAGTTGGCGGAAAGAAATATGACACATTTACAACCAATTCTAAAAACGTTGTCACAGTAAAAGACAGCGAAGAAGGAACAGTAACACTTCCTTTACAGTTAGATGCAGGAGATTATTCTATCGAAGAAGTAGAAACACCTAAAGGCTTCTTGCAACTAGAACAACCTGTGAAATTCACAATTACAAATACAAGAGATTATGACAAGGATGAGGATGAAGATCCAATTCTAACTGTGAAAGTTAAAAATGCACAGCCAAAAGGAAAAATCATTTTAACAAAGACAGACAAGGCTACAAATGAAGCACTAGCTGATGTTGAATATGAATTAACTGCCAAAGAAAATATCTACAGTGCAGTTGATGGTACTTTACGCTATGCAAAAGGAGCTACTGTTGCTAAAGGAAAAACAGATGCCAATGGAAAACTTGTCATTGATTCGTTATTCATGGGCAAATATGAATTAAAGGAAACTTTAACAAATGAAGGATATGTGCTTTCAGAAAAAGTACATCAAATCAATCTTGAACAAAAAGATCTAACAACTAAAGAATATGTCATTACAAAGAATGTAACGAACATTGCACCTCATGGTGAAATCCATGTACAAAAAAGAGACAGAGATACATTAGAAGATCTTTCAGGTGTTACTTTCCAATTAACAGCAAAAGAAGACATCTATTCACTTGATGGAAGAAATACACTTCTTTATAAAAAAGGTGAAGCTGTTTCAATGGATATTTCAGAAAACGGATATTATGTGACTAATGAATTAGGTGAAATTCATATTTCAGGACTACCACTTGGAAAATATGAATTGAAAGAAGTACAAGAATTAGAAGGATATGTTAAAAACAATAAGGTCTATGACATTGACTTAAGCTATGATCACACAAATAAGATCATCTATTCAAAAGAACTTGATATTCTTAATAAAAAGACAGCAACTGAAATTTCAAAAGTAGATGCAACTAATGAAAATGAACTTGAAGGTGCAAAGCTTTCATTAAGAGATGAAGATGGAAATCTTGTAGAAGAATGGACATCAACAAAAGATGTTCACATTATCAGAGGTCTTGTATCAGGTAAAAAATATATCTTGCATGAAGATCTTGCACCATTAGGATATGCAACAGCAAGTGATGTAACATTTACAGTAAATGAAGATGGAAGTGTGACCAAAGTTAAAATGAAAGATGAAATCACAAAGGTAGATATTTCAAAAGTAGATGCAACAACTGGAAAAGAAATTGAAGGAGCTAAACTTACCTTAAAAGACAAGGAAACAGGTGAAGTAGTTGAATCATGGACTTCTGGAAAAGAACCACATCGAATCGAAGGATTAACTGTTTCAAAAACTTATGTGCTTCATGAAGATTTAGCACCTGCAGGCTACAATGTTGCAAGTGATGTTGAATTTACAATTTCTGATACAGGAGAAGTTCAAAAAGTAGTTATGAAGGATGAAGCAAAACCTATTGTTGTAAAAACTGGCGATGATATAGACTATAAATCATTGAGTGCGTTACTAATTGCTAGTGGATTATTAATTGCAGCAGTGATTTGTAAAATCAAAAGAGGTAAAGATGAATAAAAAGGATTAGATAATTTCAAATTCAATTAATTTAAAATATTTTTAACAATATGAGTGCAATAAATACAGTTTGCGTGCAAGTTGTTGAATGTAGCAGAAGATATCATAAAATATAAGTAACAAAGAGCTCTTAAATAAAAAAATGGAGGAACAATAAAATGAGGAAATTATAAAATGAGAAAATTATTAATTAGCCTTTTTTCGGCAAGTATGTTATTAAGTGGGATAACTTCTGTTAATGCACAAACTGTATCAAATGATGTTACAGTTCAAACATATCAAGAAGTAATCAATGGAGTAGAATGTGATGTTACTACTTATGACAGTGATAATTTATATAAAGTTAATTATCAAGATTCAACAGGAGAAAAACATATTGGGATTTTAAATAAAGATACTAAAGAATTAACGGTTGACGGAGATGTTATAGAATATTCAGTTACTTCAGGAACACCTGTTTTAGCAGATTCTCTCTATATCAACATATGCTAGTTCTGATTGGACACCAGTGCTAGTTACAAAAGGTATTAAAGTAAGCTGTTCACCAATTTTTAAATCATTAGGGTATGTTACAACAGCAATTATTACTGCGGCTGGAAAAACTGTTGGTGCTAGATTAGGTAGTGCAAAAGTAGGAGAAGTAGTAGGTAAGGCTCTTGGATCAGCTGCGAGAGATGCTGTAAGCAAAGTTAATGTTACTTTTAAATATGATTTGTATAGAACAAAAAATCCTGTATATGTTTCATCAAATGCATCAGTAAAAACAACAGGATACAGATATCAAAATTATGCTATGAATGCAACATATAAAGGAAAAACTTTTTCAAAAACTACTACGGTTTGTGGTAGCTGGTGGTCATCAAGCAATCCGTATTAAAGATTGGAATATTTTTATAATCCATAGTAAAATTGAATATGGGTGATGTTATGAAAGTTGTAATAATTGATGATGATATCAATTTTGCATATAAATTAAAGAATTATCTTATAAAATTTAACACTATTTCTTTTGACATAGAGATAAACAATTATGATAAAGAATTTGAATTATACTTTTTAGACATAGATATGCCAGATATGGATGGCATATCTTATGCTAGAAGTATAAAAAAGAAGTATCCTCTTTCACGAATTATATTTGTTTCTTATAGAAGCGATTTAGTATTTGATGCAATTCAGGTATTCCCATTTTCTTTTGTAAGAAAGGAAAAAATGAATAAAGAACTTCCAATGGTTTTAGAAGAAATTTGTGAACTAGAAAAAGATAAAAAGAAGATGCTAAAGATAAATGAACAGTTTTCGCTGCCGGTAAATAGGATATGTTATATAGAGAAAAGAGGTTCCTATGCACATATTTATACAGAAAATAACGTGTATAAGTTAAGAAAGTCTTTAAGTAATATATTTGATTTTATGAACAGCCATTTTGTTTACATTAATAAAGGTACAATTGTGAATATGAAGTATGTTAATGAGTACCAAAAAGAAAACATTATTTTAAAAGACGGGACAATACTATATATGAGTCGAGGTAGGCGTAGTGAATTTATGTTATCTTATCTTAAATACAAGGAGGAGATATAGTTGGAATATCTATACATTGTATTTTTAACTTTATTTATATCTATATGTTGTTTGAAGTATTTTGATGTGACAGTTGACAAGAAAAATATTCTATTGGTGATTATTATTTCTCTATGCTGCTGTATGATTAATTTTCTCAAATTGCCTGATATGCTAAACACAGTAATTAGAGATAGCTTAATATACTTGTTTATTAGAAAATATATTTCAAAAGATAGAGATTTGGAAATAGTATCAATTATTTTGGTATTAGAAACAATTGCAAAATGCAGCTATTATTTATTTGTTTTGTTTGTTCCCTTAATTATTCAAGCAAATATATCAAATATTCTTTTATATAGTAATTATGAGCTTAAAATTTTAAGTTTGTTTATTTTATTTGTATTAATGGCAATGTATTTTCGTTCATCATATTTTTTAAATGTAAGATGTAACAGAATAACTTATGCCTTATTATCTACTTGTTCAGTAATTTCTTTATATGGATTAGAAGTTATTCCAACATTAGGAAATCAAATAAAAGAAAATCAATTATATTTTCTCTTACTTTCTTTTATGTATATTGTTGTAGTTAATATAATCATTTATATTTATCATAATCAACAAACACAACAAGAAATAGAAAATAAGGTTGTTTTAGAACAGGCTAGAATTTTGAAACAAGAAAAAGATATTATTTCTATACAAAATAAAATGATTGAAAACATTAAACATGATCTTAATTATTTTAAAGAAATGGTAAATGACGGTGCTAAAGATCATTTAAATGGAACAATTAAGAAAATTGATAAATATAATAGTAATTTTATTTTTGAAGATTATTTATTAAATAATTTTATTTCAAGAATGAAAACTGAAATGAAAGAAAATAATAAAGATTTAAAGTTAATTATCACAAATACAAATATATCGATTGATTTAACAATATATAACCAGCTCATTTCTATTATGGAATTTATAATCCAAAACAGCTTGGAAAGATTTATCCAGTTTCGTATACACTCTTTAGAAAATATGTCTATTTTTGAATTTACGTATATGCCAAAGAATAAAGACGTAATAAAATCTAAAGATATAAAAAATAATGAAAATATTGTTTTTAATCAAGCGGCTCACCAATACATGGTATGCTCTTTGATTTTGGAAGGAGAAAGATCGTATGAAAGAAATAACAGATAAAAACTTATTGTATTCAAAAAAAGGATTTTTGATAATAATATTTTTGATTTGCCTTATTGCAATGCCTATTTGTGAATATTATTTCGGCTTAGAATTTTCTACTGTATTCCCAATAGTAATAACGGATACATGGTTTATTACAAAAGCAATATTTTATGATAGAGAGGATAAAAGAAAAATATTATTTGATATTCTCTTCTCTGTTGCTATTACAGCAGGATGTCTTTATTTCTTATAAGAAACAACATTGAACTATCGTTATAGATAGTTCTTTTTAATTTTAAAGGAGGTGATGACTATAAGATGAAAATGAACAGTTTGATTTCATGGGTAGGTGGAAAGAAATCTATTAGAGATCTGATCTATGCAAGATTTCCACAAAACTATGGAAGATATATCGAAGTGTTTGGTGGAGGAGGGTGGGTACTGTTTGGGAAAAAGCCAGACAAGTTTGAGGTATACAATGACTTCAACAATAATCTATCAAATATGTTTGCTGTTGTAAGAGATCAGCCATTGGCTTTTATTCAGGAACTTGGTTATCTTCCTGAAAATGGAAGAAATATCTTTAATCTTTATAAAGAAATTATAACCAAGCAAAGAGTAGAAGATAAATTTTTAAAGGAAGAAATGGAAAAGGTAAAGGTTTATTTTACCGAGCTTCAGCAAGAAGAAATTATGGAAATCATGAAGCAAGAACGAATTGAAAAACAGGATGTAAAACTTGCTGTTGCATTTTTTAAGCTTGTCAGATATTCCTATGGTTCAGGGTGTAAAACTTTTGGATGTCGACCTTACGATGTACGTAAAGCATTTAATACAGTCTGGCAAATCAACGACAGATTAGCAAATACAGTTATAGAAAACAAGGATTTTGAGGCACTGATTATTCAATATGATCGATCAGATGCCTTTTTTTATTTGGATCCTCCCTACTATGAAACGGAAGGACATTATTCTGTCGTATTCACAAATGAAGATCACATTCGCTTAAGGGATACCTTAAAGAAATTACAGGGAAAGTTCCTGCTATCTTACAATGACTGTGAATTTATACGAGATCTGTACAAAGATTTCTATATTGAAGGATTTTCAAGAATCAACAATATGGCTCTTCGTTATGATAAGAGTTCACAGTTTCCAGAAGTGTTGATTTCCAATTACAATCCTATGAAGAATTCAGGAATACAGAAACAGCTTGATTTATTTGAGCAGGATGGAGGTGATGAAAATGATGAATGAGTATCAGATGAAACTTGAGGAAGGGAATAAAGTGACCCTTCCTGAAAGTTTAGTTAACAAGTTGCTGTTAAGAAAAGGTGAAACAGTCTGTTTGATTCAGGAAGATGGTATCAAGGACAAGTGCTTTAAAGTAACTGCAGAAAATGAAAAAGAACTGTTCGATGAAGATTTTTACTGCATTCCCAAAAGGGTATTTGATATGTGTCATTTGGATTATGAAAGTATTCAGATCATCGTTGAACAGGGACAAATGGTCATTACCAATCCACAGTATGTGTTGAGCTATTTAGGAAAAGATATGATTACCTGTCTTTTAAAGCAAAATGTGGATTTAGGATTATTTGCAAAGGATCTTGTAGATTTATTAAATGAACAGACAATCGAAGAAGCTGTTTAGAAAAGGAGGAAACAATGGTACAAATTTTAAAGAATAAAAAAGTAAAGGTCATTATCTGTTTGATGATCATCTTAATAATGCTTGTATTAACAATGAAACAGTCTTATGCGGCAGGAGATGTTTCAAGTGTTATCCAGCAGGCTTGGAAACAAATGGAGTCGCAGATTAAAAATATTGTCAACAATGTTGTGTTTCCTGTTATTGATATCATACTTGCTGTCTTTTTCTTTGCTAAACTTGCAATGGCATATTTTGATTACAGAAAACAAGGACAGTTTGATTGGACAACACCAGCAATACTGTTTGCGTGTTTAACATTTTCCTTGATTGCACCAAACTATATCTGGAAAGTCTTATAGAGGAATAGATTATGTTTTTATGGGATTTTGTCGCAGATAAGGTCATGGGACAGATCGTTGACTGGATCTACAGTAAGCTACTTGAATTTTTAGGTGAATTCTTTGGCATGATGGGATCAATGGGAGCAGATCTGTTTGACTATGACTTTGTAAGAGCCATTATTGAACTGTTTAGACTTTTTGGATGGGCGCTGTTTGTTTCAGGAATGGTCGTTGCAGTATTTGAGATTGCCGTTGAATATCAAAGCGGTCGAGGCAGTATCAAAGATGCCTGTCTTAATGCTATGAAAGGGTTTATGGCTGTGTCTTTGTTTACTGTATTGCCTGTAGAATTATATAAGTTCTGTATTTCTTTGCAGGTAACCATGTCCAATGGACTTGCTAAACTTGTAGGAAGTCAATCTGTAGGTGACTCAGCAATTAAGTCACTGTCGTATATGCAAAAGTTGTCGCTTGGAACGGTATTGCTTATCTTTTTGCTGATTATGATGGGCTATTCCATTATCAAAGTGTTCTTCGCAAATCTAAAAAGAGGAGGTATCCTTTTAGTAATGATTGCAGTAGGATCGCTTTATATGTTTTCAATTGTGCGTGGCTATACAGATGGTTTTATTCAATGGTGCAAGCAGATCATTGGTATATGTCTTACTGCATTTTTACAGGCAGTAATTTTAATTGCAGGTCTGGGTGTTATGAAAGAAAACTGTCTTTTAGGAATCGGCTTGATACTGGCATCCAGTGAAATTCCACGAATTGCAGGACAGTTTGGACTTGATACAAGCATGAAAGCAAATATCATGTCTACTGTTTATGCGGCTCAGTCAGCTATGAATATTACAAAAACAATTATGAACAGAAGCTAATAATCATCTTGCATTTTTCCTGTTTATTTGGTATTTCTGTTGTAGGAGGTACAGCATGACTATCGAAGAACTGAAAAAATATAAATGGTTTGTTGCAACATGCAAGTATGAAGGTATCGTTGGGAAAAAGCATTGGTTTACATATGATGTTGATAATTTAAATACAAATTTGTTAAGTGGAATGATTTTAGTTGATGATGAACTTGTAAAAGAAACAGAAGAAAAGGGTGTCTGGCAGGACTGTGTTTTTGATGCGATTTGTGATGAAAAAGTTCAAATCGTACAGCAATGTTCAAAGCCAATCATTCTTTATGAAGAAGTTCCAGAATATGATGAGTGGGTGAATCTGTTATTGTATCGCTATCTTGAACAGCATTATTATGAAAAGAAATGGATGACCTATATACAGGTCGATAGAAAAATGAATGATGAAATGAGGTTGAACTAAAATGTATATGTATCCCGATAATTTAAAAGGGAAGGCAACATTATGGCTATGGTATTTAAGAGATATTGGAATCGTAGGTGTGGGGGCAATCATTGGAGTGATTGCTATTTCTCATGCCAATTTTTATATGCCAATGGCATTAGTAGGGTGCTATGCTTTTTTAACTATCCGTATGGCTGATACCAGTATCTTTGATTTTTTATCATATGCCTTTGCCTTCTTTATATTTTCACAACAGCTATATAAATGGCATTTTACAGGTGAAATAAAAACACCCTTGAATACAGAAAACAGGAAAAAGAAATGGAGGCTATGATGAAAAGAAAGAAGAAAACAGAGAAGAAAGATACCGTGCAAAAGAAAACAAAGAAAAATAAAAAAGTATCCAGTACAAGGATGCTAATCAATACTAAGACGATTACCGATTACAGTTTAAAACTGTTTAATGGAGAGGAAGTCGTCTTTTTTGTTGTTCAGCCACAAAATCTTTCTGTTATGTCAAAAGAAAACATAGGTGCAAAGATATTTGCACTTACAAATGTTGTAAAAGGACTAAATGATATTGAAATTATCTGTCTGAACAGTCGAGATAATTTTGAAGAAAACAAATATTTTCTGAAAAAAAGAATTCAGGAAGAAACAGAAGAAGTTGTTATCAAGCTTCTTAAAGAAGATCTGTATCATTTGGATAAGATTCAAACACAGACAGCAACAGCACGACTTTTCCTGATCGCTGTTCGTATAAAACCTGATGATCAGTTAGAAGTACATTCTTTGATCCATCGTATTGAAAAACTCATTCGTATGCAAAATATCTCTGTAACACGAGCAGATAAGGAAATGATTAAAAGAATGTTGGCTGTCTATTTTGAACAGAATGTTACGACAAGTCAGTTTGAAGATTATGATGGAAAGAGGTGGTATGATGGTGTTCAATAAATTATTTGGTAAATTCAAAAAGGCTGAAGTTGAAGATGAAGAAGAAATCAAGGTGCAGGATTATCTTGATATGATTGCACCTTCAACAATACGTTTCTATACAGAATATTTTATTTGTGGCAACAGCTACAGAAGTGTCTGGGCATTACGAGAGTATCCAACCTCTACAGATGAACAGGCACTTTTACGTTATATGGGTGAAAAAGACGGAATCACCTTGCATATTTATGCCAGACAGGTCACTTCTGCAGAAGAAAAGAAGATCATTGGGAATGCAGCTAATAAAAACAGGCTCAGACAAAGCAATACGCAAGATCTAAAAGAAACAGTAACTGCTCAAAGCAATCTTAATGATGTTATTGAACTGATTGCCAATATGCATCGAAACAGAGAACCACTTGTTCACTGTGCTGTTTATTTTGAGTTGATTGCTGACAGCTATGATGAACTTAAACTTATTCAGACTGAAATGATGACAGAACTTGTGCGAAGCAAGTTGAATGTTGATCGTCTTCTTTTAAGACAGAAAGAAGGATTTCTAGCGGTTACTCCATCGGGATATGATGGATTCAAGGAGCAGTTTGAACGTGTTCTTCCAGCATCAAGTGTTGCAAATCTTTTCCCATTTAACTATTCAGGTAAGACAGATCCGCATGGAATTTATATAGGTCACGATAAATTCGGAAGCAATATTATTGTTGATTTCAATGAAAGAAGTGATGACAGAACAAATGCCAATGCTCTTATTCTTGGAAATTCAGGACAGGGAAAATCGTATCTTTTAAAACTTTTATTGTTGAATTTAAGAGAACAGGGAATGTCTTTAATAACGCTAGATCCTGAACATGAATATGAAGAAGTAACCTATAATCTTGGCGGTATTTTTATTGATATGATGGCAGGACGATATATCATTAATGTTCTTGAACCAAAACAATGGTCAGAAGATATAGAAGATTCAGGCGAAGATAATGTTCCTGTTGCATTTAAACAATCAACGGTTCTTGCACAGCATATTTCCTTTTTAAAGGATTTTTTCAAGACATATAAGGCATTTACAGAAGAGCAAATCGATACGTTAGAAATTATGTTGGTAAAGGTCTATCAAAGATTCAACATTAATGAAAAGACGGATCTTAGTGTTCTAGAACATGACGACTACCCTATATTGAGTGATCTCTATGATTACATTGATGAAGAATACAAACATTACAACACAGACAGAAATAACATTTATACAAGAGAATCACTGCGTGAAATATTGCTTTTATTAAATTCAATATGTGTGGGAAGTGACAGTCGTTTCTTTAATGGGCATACCAATATTCATTCACAAAAGGTTGTGACTTTTGGTGTTAAGGATCTTTTACAGGCAAATAAGTCTTTAAAAGATGCGATGCTTTTTAATATCCTTTCCTATATGTCCAATGAGCTGTTGAAAAGAGGGTATACAGTAGCTTCAATCGATGAACTTTATCTTTTTTTAACAAATACAACAGCAGTAGAATACATTAGAAATTTTATGAAGCGTGTTCGAAAAAAGGAAAGTTCTGTTATTTTAGCTTCTCAAAATCTGGAAGATTTCAATATTGAAGGAATCAGAGAACTAACAAAACCATTGTTTTCAATACCAACACATACGTTCCTGTTCAATGCAGGAAATACGGATGCAAGATTTTATATTGATACGTTACAGCTTGAAGAAAGTGAATATGAACTTATTAAATATCCGCAAAGAGGTGCCTGTCTTTATAAATGTGGAAGTGAAAGATACAACCTTATTGTTCATGCACCAGATTATAAATCAAAACTGTTTGGTGATAAAGGCGGAAGATAGGATGATGAATATCCATGAAAAGTCAGCGTTTTGGAATAGAAATAGAAATGACAGGTTTAACAAGAAGAAGCGCTGCTTTGATTATTGCTAAACATTTTGATACAGGTTTTAGGCATGAACGTGGTATATATGATACCTATTCTGTCTGTGATCAGGACGGAAGAAAATGGAAAATTGTACGAGATGCAAGTATTACACCGCAATGTGGAAATCGATTTAACTATGATCCTGATTATAAAGTAGAGGTCGTTTCTCCTATATGTCATTATGATGATATAGAAACGATACAGAGCATTGTTCGTGAATTAAGAAGAAATGGTCATGCTAAAGTCAATGAAAGCTGTGGAATTCACATTCATGTGGATGCTTCAAAACACACTGCCAGATCATTAAGAAATATTGCAAATATTATGTATTCAAAAGAGGATCTTATCTTTAAAGCTTTAAAGGTAAGACCGCAAAGAGAAGTACGATTCTGTAAGAAAATAGATGATGATTTTTTAGAAATGCTCAATCGAAAAAAGCCAAAGGATATTGAGGAAGTTGAAAATCTCTGGTATGACGGAAATACCAGCAGAAAATACGAACACTATGATGATTCGAGGTATCATGCCTTAAATTTTCATAGTGTTTTTTCAAAGGGAACAATAGAATTTCGGATGTTTAATGGAACACTTCATGCAGGTGAAATCAAGACCTATATCCAGTTTTGTTTGGCAATATCTCATCAGGCACTGGTTCAAAATAAAGCAAGCAGAGTTAAGACACATTCGTCTAATGAGAAATATACGTTCAGGACTTGGCTTTTACGACTTGGACTTATTGGCGATGAATTTAAAACAGCACGACATCATCTTTTAAAAAATCTAGATGGATGTATTGCATGGAAAGATCCACAACAGGCAGTTATGCAAAGAGAAAGATTGCAAAGTGCACAGGAAACAAATAATGAATCATTGGAAGATGTTCAAGAAGAACTTGGAATGCACATGCAACAGATGTAAAGGAGGAACAGAAAAGAATGAAATATTATGTGGCTTATGGCAGTAATTTAAACAGGGAGCAGATGGCACACAGATGTCCAGAGGCTAAACTGGTTGGAACAGGTATGTTGTCAAATTATGAAATGGTGTTTAGAGGAAATAAAAGTAATGCAGTTGCGACTGTAGAACCAAAAAAGGGAATGGAAGTACCTGTAGGTATTTGGGAAATTTCAGAAAACGATGAGCATTTCCTTGATCGCTATGAAGGTTATCCACACCTCTACGAAAAGAAAAATTTGAGAATTTCTAATGGAACAATTACAACTGAGGCGATGGTTTATGTGATGAATGATGGTTATGAATATGGAGTACCAGGTAAGGAATACTATGAAATAATCAAGCAAGGATATAAGGACTGTTCCCTTGATGAAAAGTATTTAGATGAGGCTGTTGAAAAAATGAAAGAAACTGTTTTAAATCAAACAGAAGCAGCAATGTATCCTTATGGTTATAGAGATGTCAGACAGTAATGAAAACAAAACTTATAAAGTTAGCTCTGTCTTTTTTTAGCAGTGATGATGGCAGGAAGTTTGTCAGAAATGTAGCTGTTGTTATTATTTCACCTTTTGTTGCTATTACTGTTTTAATTGGTGCTATTTTTTCAGATGGTATTTCATTCAATCACAATCTTGTAACGGATCTGTTTGAAGGCAATCCAATTAGTGAACTTACAGGTGAAATGAAGCAATATGTTCAGGAAATACAGGATGGACTTGTGTTGATTGACAGTCATATTGACAAAATTAATCAGACTTTTACAAATGGATCATCGCTTAATATTTATCAGGTCAAAGGGTATTTTATTGGTTATATGGTTTCTTCACAGCATAAAGTATTTTCAGATGAAATGGCAGAGGCATGGGTCAACAGTTTTACAGAGGGTGAAGAAGTCAAAGTCCCTACTTCTGTAAACGCCGTCATCTATGCCAGTCTAGAAAAGAACCTGAATGAAAAACTGCTGAAAGATACAAAAAAGTCAATGGAAACCTGTTATGGTGCATTGATTGGAAATGACGGAAAAACAGTCACAACACTTTCCAAAGAGCAGATGGATGAACTGATTAAAAATATGCCTGAAGATACAAGTGAAATCAGAAAGAAAATAGTGATGCAGGCTGCGGATGCTGTTGGAAAGATACCTTATTACTGGGGTGGTTCTGCCAAGTGTGCAGGATATGATGGTAATGATTTTGGAGTAACTGTTGCCCCAGACAGCAAAGGAAGAAATAAAAAAGGACTGGATTGTTCACATTTTGTAGACTGGGTCTATTGGACTGTTATGAACAATAATCTTGGCAATACAAATACATCAGGACAGATAAAAATGTGCAAGAAAATAGCAAAGCAAGATCTCAAAGCGGGGGATCTTGCCTTTTTAATTAACAAATCAGGAAAGACAACTCATGTGGGAATCTATGCAGGAAAGAATGCAAAAGGTGAAGCTGTGTGGATACATGAAAACAGTAACGACAGTAATGTTGCTATGAATACTGTGTCTTACTGGAGTGGTTATTACAGACTGAATATGATGGAAGGAAGATAGCGATGAATGAACAAAATGAATTTATAAAGAACTACTTGCATACAGAATATGTTGGCTGTTTAAAAACAGATCATGAAAAATGTATAGATCTTCAGTATGAAGAAATTGGAAACTTTGTACAGAATGCAGGGATGTTTGGTAATCTTGAAATCTCTATAAAGCACAATGGCTTGGTACTGTTTGATACAAATGGCATTTATATCAACAAGGTGTTTCCTAATACAGAATATTCCAGAGATTATCTTATGGAACTTATCAATTCTGTTGCGATGCAACTTCAAAGTGATTTCGATGATGGAGATATAGGACATCCAACAGGCAAAGTCAATGAGTTTATTAAAGAAAATTTTCAAGTTGATCTGTTGAATATCGAACAGGAAAATAAAATAAATTTTAGTTTGCAAATGTAAGGAGGTGAGGAAAGTGAATCAAGATAAAATTAAGGAAATCAAACAGAAATATCCAAAGGGAACAAGGATCATGCTCAATTCTATGGACGATCCTCATCATCCTGTTCCTTCTGGAACATTGGGAACTGTAGAAACAGTTGATGATATTGGAACAATCCATATGAAGTGGGATAATGGACAAAGTTTAGGTCTTATTGTAGGTGAAGATAGCTTCTATGTTATTGAAAGTGTTCAAAATCAAGAGAAAATACGAGAAGCCGATGAAAAAATACGTGTACTCGTTGTTGAGCCGATGAAAGAACCAAAGGTTGAATATATAGAAAATACATTGGATGATATGCAAAGAGTTGTTGGTGGTCTGATTGAAGAAATCGACTTGAATGATAATACTGTTCTTGTCTGTAACGAGGAAGGAAAACTTATGAATTTACAGGCAAACAGAAGTGTTGGCAGAGATGTTATTGCTGGCACTTTTTTTATTGCAGGAGATGATGGATCAGAAGATCAAGTTTCTTTAACCGATGAACAGGTCAATGAATATAAAGAAAGATTTCATGAATTAGAAGAAATCGAGCAGCAAGAAGTGTTTGAAAAAATTGAAATAACGATAAGGGGGTTTTAAAAATGGCTAAACAAAAAGAGATAAAAATAAAATATCCTGAAGCAAGAGTTCGAGCAATCAACTCAAATCTTGCAAAGAAAAATACAACAATTGAAGTAGAAATTATGGAAAGCTTGAATCAAATCTATAAAAAGCACGTCAAACCAGAGGTCAGAGAATTCATTGAAGAATTAGAAGGAGATGAACCGGTCGTTAGTAAAAAGCCCAGAACAATCATTGAGGAACATCCATAAATCAATGTATCAAGGAGTGTTTGGCGGTAAATTTTGATCGTGTGCGCTTTTTATAGAAATATGGAATAAGTATGCCAATTTTATTTGTTTAAAAACGTGTGCCCTTATTTTAAAGATTTTTCAAAACAGATGGATAGAATGTCCAATTTGGATTGAAAAATAAGGGTAACTTTTAAAAGATGTGGCGTGTGCAGGTTAAAGAAGCGACGTCGCTTCACCTTACAACAACGGGCAATGCCCGTTGTTTCAAAGAAGTTCACAAAAGAAAAACAACGTCATTATTGAAGACAGTGCGTCAATAGTGGCGTTGTACATTAAATGTTCTCCTAGAAACATCAGGAGATAACAGGTCGTCAAAAACAGCGTAAGCAGAATTTTGACGAAAACTGTAGTTTGAAAATATGTGATATGTTATAATCATAAATGGAACAGCCGTATACGGTAGGTGGTTATCCTTGGTCGTCATGACGAAGGTACGCAATCCTTCGAAATTCACATTCCTAGAAGTTTTGGGAAAATCTGAAAAACGGAGGTGATGCGCAATGACAACATATGAAACAGTCATGGTGGTGTTAACAGCGTTAGCATTTATTGTGTCTATTATAGGAATCATTGTAAAGTTACTTCTTATCATTATAGATAAAAGTGCAAAAAAATAACTACCTCACTCCTGGTCAAAGTATGAGTTAGTTATTTTAACAAAAATACAAAATCCAAGGATAGCCGCTTACTGGCAGTTCCTTTTCTCAACTACATTATAGTTTATACAAAACTGAAAGTCAATATACCAGTGTATTGAGAATAACTACTTATTAACTACCTATGCACTACCTACGACATAAATGGGATCATTTATTATTGCTTGTAAATTCAAGAATATTTGATGAAAAAATGAATGTAAAATTGTAATTAGAATGATGAAATTGATAAATTTTAAATTATATATAATAGAGAAAAACGGATGCAAAGGTATCCTTTTTTTATTGGAGGAAAATAAAATGTGAATAAGAAAAGAACAACGATTTGGCTAACTCAAGATGTGATGGACAGACTGGATGAAATGACAAAAACAGATGACAGCAAAAGTCGAAGTGAGTTTATTGAAAGAGCAATTAAATTTTATGATGGTTACAATCGCTCAACGTTGGAAAATCAGTATTTGCCTGTTGCTATTTCAAGTGCAGTTCAAGGAACTGTTAAGTCAAGTGAAAATCGTATTTCAAAATTGCTTTATAAAAATACAGTAGAGCTTTCAATGGTCATGAATGTTCTTTCAGCAATAGCTGATGTTGATAATGACACTCTTAAAAAATTAAGAGTGAAGTGTATGAACGAAGTTAAAGCAACCAATGGCAAGATAAGTTTTGAAGAAATAAATAAATATCAAAAAGGTTCCTGATTCATAATAGCTATATAAAAACAGTTGTGATAGTATGTCGTCTAGAAAGGAATGATCTACATGTCAAAACAGGATGAATTTATAAAACAACTTTATTATGGAGATGATTTATTCTATGAAAATACTAGAAAAGATTCTTCAAAAAAATGTGAGTTAAATAAAATCAGAGATGAAATTCATAAAAAAATTATGAAGGCATTGATACAGGTATATGGTGAGGAAGAAGCAAATAAAATAAATGAAGAATGGATAGGATGTTCATCAGAAATAGAAATTGAAAATGAAATAGTTATTTTTAAAGAGGCATTGTATTTAGGATATGATCTTGCAGATGTATTTTTTAATAGAAGATAGGAAGTATATGTTAGGAAACTTTAAAAAGGTTAGAAAAGAATTATGGAAAAGAAGGAGCAAGTATTATTGTGGATAACTGTCAGGATACACTATTTGGCGGTTTTGCACCTAATTCAGAAACAGCGAAAGTAATGAGTGAAAATCTCGGGTCAAAGACTGTTATGAGTGGATCGGTCAGTAAAGGGAAAAATGATCCATCACAGTCTTTACAAATGATAGAAAGACCTCTTATGACAACAGATGAATTAAAGTGCATGCCCAAAGGCCATTTTATTTTGATGAAGACAGGAATGCATCCAATGAAAACAGTATTAAGATTATTCATTAAGTGGAAGATAAAGTTGGACAAGGAATATCAAGTCAATCAAAGAGTACAGAGAGAAGTTAAATATGCAGATATAAATAAGATCACATCAATTTTAAAATATAAATTTAAAAAAGATGACAATATAAAATTTGATCTTAAAAAAATAATAAATGAGGCAGGTGTTAAAGTTGAATAAGGATTATATGTATTTTTATACAAAAGTATCAAGTGCAAATGTAACACCGTCAGGAAGAATGGTATATAGAGCATTACTACGATACGCAAACAGGGAAACATGGTCTTGTTTTCCATCAGTTAAAACAATTGTCAATGATACAGGACTTTCAGAAAGAACAGTAAGAAAACAAATAAAGATACTTGTAGAAGAAGAACTCATAATAAAAATTCCAAGAAAAAGAGAAAACCATGGAAATACATCTAACATGTATTTTTTTAATTGATCTTTATCTTGGAATAATTGTAATTATATAAGTGCATAAGGGTGGTGCAGTTAAGACATCCCTGTAATTTGTTTTCTAAGGATTTTTCATAAAATAAAAATATTTATTGAAAATGTTTATCATAATTTGTAAAGCAAAATAAATATGAGTTTAATTAAGAAATTATAGATTAAAAGATGATAAATATTAATGCTATCTAGGAAAGAATATCATTTTATTTATCATCTTTAAGAAAACAATTAATAATATTTTTCATATTTATACCTCATTTCTTTTTTTATATAGATATCTATAAAATTATTATACTTAAAAATGAGTAATTTTATAGATAGGATAGTTAAGAAGTAGGTTATACGAATGCATACATAATTGTAAGGAAAAAAAGATTATTTTGAGCATGAAAGTGGAAAAAATTACCTGTTAATCATAAATTGAGCATCTTAAACAAAATGTATTTACATTCTATATAGCGCTTTCATATAATGGACTTGTAAGAAGTCTAGACTTTATAATTTAATACGAAAGAAGGTAGATATTATGAATAAAAAAATAATACAATACAGGAAACAAGTAAAATTGATTAATTTCTATGACAAAAAAATAATAAATGCAAAGTATAGTACAAAATATAATAATTTAAATAGTATATTTTTTTAATAGAA